>Ga0207950_100263_pt1 | contig 19042 bp, 13 predicted proteins | sample Subbio11_8B_AprC_FD_184814 | JGI IMG/M metagenome (GOLD analysis project Ga0207950, IMG submission 184814) | Serpentinite rock and fluid subsurface biosphere microbial communities from McLaughlin Reserve, California, USA - CR11_8B_AprC (SPAdes) | ecosystem: Environmental > Terrestrial > Deep... | reverse complement strand
TGAAGATGTCGATGGTGCGCGCATCGACACGCACCACGCGCTCGATGCCTTGGGTGAAGATGGAAAAGTTGGAGGTCGGCGCCATGGCGCGCTGCAGCGAAAAGACGGCGTCCTCGGCGGTGAAGGGGGTGCCGTCGTGGAACTGCACGCCCTGGCGCAGGGTGATGCGCAACTGGGTCGGGCTGACTTGGGTCCAGGCGGTGGCCAGCTTGGGCTCGATGCGGAAGGTGCGGCTGTTGTAGTACACCAGCGACTCATAGACCGAGGCGTGCACGCCGTTGCCGAGCGCGTTGTTCTGCGCGTGGATGTCCCAGGTGGGGATGTCGCTCGCGCTGGACCAGCGGAAGGTGGTGCTGTGCGCGGCACTGGCCAGGCCTAAGCTCAGGGCGACGGACAGGGCGAGCAGTTTGAGCTTGAACATGAGGGTCTCCTCAGAATGTAGGTGGGCAATTATGGGCTTGGGTGGCCGAAATTTTCATCATCTTGAAATAATTTGTAAGCTGGGCGACAACTCATCATGCATATAAACGCGGGTTTACCCTCAATCCGCCTGCCCCAGGCAGACCCCAATCTGCTGCGCCGCCTGCAGCAGCGGGTGCCCGGGCGGCACGGTGCGCTGCTGCTGCGCCACCTCGGCCAGCGCGATGTGGCCCAGTTGCCCGCCGCTGAGCGTGACCATGCGGCCAAATTGGCCTTGCAGCAGCAGTTGTGCGGCCTGGTTGCCGTACAGGGTGGCGAGCACGCGGTCGGACGCGGTCGGGCTGCCGCCGCGCTGCACATGGCCGAGCACGGTGGCGCGCACCTCGGCCTGCAGCAGCGGCTGCAATTGCTGGCTCAGCAGGTGCGCCACGCCGCCCAGGCGCAGGGGCGGGGCCGGGCTGGCCTCGGCGGGGTGTGGGTAGTGCGGCCCAGAAGCGGGCTTTGCGTGGGGTGCGGCAGGGGGCTGGGCCACGGGCCAGCTGGCGGCTTGCAGCGTGGCGCTGCCGCCCAGCGCTTTGGCCCCTTCGCCGATGCAGACCACGCTGCAGCGCTCGCGCTGCAAGCGCTCTTGGCAGTGGCGCGCCAGGGTGGGCAAGTCGTAATCGAATTCGGGCAGCAAAATGGCGTCGGCGGCGGCGGCCAGTCCGGCTTCGAGCGCGATCCAGCCGGCCCAGCGGCCCATGGTTTCGACGATCATGACGCGCCGGTGGCTGTGCGCCGTGGTCTGGATGCGCTCCAGCGCTTCGCTGGCGGTGGCCACGGCGGTGTCAAAGCCAAAGCTGCGCTCGCAGCCGTAGAGGTCGTTGTCGATGGTTTTGGGCACGCCCACAATCGCCAGACCCTGCTGCGCCAACCCGTGCGCGATCGTCATGCTGCCGTCGCCACCGATCACCACCAGCGCATCGAGCCCGAGGCGGCGCGCGTTGGCCAGCGCCAGCGCCGTGGCTTGCGGGCTGGCCAGCGGGTTGGCGCGGTTGCTGGAGCCCAAAATGGTGCCGCCCAGCAGCAAAATGCCGCTCACGCTGTCCCAGTCTAGGCGGCGCGCACGCGGGGGCTCGCACAGCAGGCCGGCAAAACCGTCTTCGATGCCGATCACTTCGCAGCCGCACTGGCGCAGCAGCGACTGGGTGACGGCGCGGATGACGGCGTTGAGGCCCGGGCAGTCGCCACCGCCGGTGAGGATGCCGACGCGCCGCGGGCAGGTGGGGGTGTTCATGGGGCGGGGTTCATGGGTGGGGTCCAGGCTTGGGACCGTGGCCACAGCGCCCACAGGTGCACGGTTTGCTTGATGCCCGCCGCCTGAAAAAACGCCTGCTCGCCCCAGCCGGTGAAGAAATCGGCGCGCGCCGCACCGACGATGGCCGCTCCCGTGTCTTGCGCCAGCACCAGGCGGCGCAGCTCGATGAAGGGGCCGCTGGAGTGCAGCCAGACTGGGGTGCCGTAGGGGATGCTGCGCGGATCGACGGCGATCGAGCGCGCTGGCGTGAGCGCCACGCCCTGGGCGCCGCGCGGGCCGAACTGGACATCGAGTTCGCTTAGGGCTTCTTCGCGAAAGAACACCGTGCGCGGGTTGCTCCAGAGCATTTCGTCGAGCTGCTGCGGATGGGCGGCGGCCCAGGCGCGTATGGCCTCCCAGGTGCCAGCGCGGATGGCGCCGCGGTCGAGCAGCCAGCGCCCAACGCTGCGGTAGGGGTGCCCGTTGTGGCCGGCAAAGGCCAGCCGCACCAGTTGCTGGCGGCCGTCGGGCTCTTGCACCAGAATCCGGCCCGAGCCTTGGATTTGCAGCAGCAGCGCATCGAGCGGGTCGGCCAGCCAGACGATCTCGCGCCCCTGCAGCAGCGCCTGGGCCTGCGGGTCGGTGGCCATTTGCTGGCGCGTAAACCAGGGCCGATCCCGGCTGAGCCCGGGTGGCAGCGCGTGCAGCGGCGTCTGGTAGGGGCCCTGACGCACCCGGCTGGCGGGCAGCAGCGGCTCGTAGTAGCCGGTGAGCAGGCCGCGCGGGTTGCCGTCGAGCGCTTGCACGCGGTAGGGCTGCAGGTGCCGCATCATCCACTCGTGCTGCGCGCTGGCGCTGGCGATGCTCAGGCGGCGCACCTCTTGGCACAGGGCGCCGATGGCCGGGGCCGGGCGCTCGCAACTGCGCAGCCAGGCGTTCCAGGCCTCGGGCAGGGCGTCGCGGCCCCAGCCGGGCAGCTCGCTCCAGCGCACCGGCTGCCACAGGCTGTTGGGGCGCGTGATCGTCGGCGGCAGCGGCTGGGAATCGGCCCATTGCCAGACCGCGGCCTCGGGGCCGAGCACGGGTTCGGGCCAGTGCTCGTCAAAGCCGGCAGCCGGGCGTGCGCTGGGGGCGGCTGGGGGTGACAGGGCGGGCGGGGCGGTTGCCGGCGCACTGGGGGCGGCAGCCACTGCCGCTGGCGGCGCGCCGATGGGTGCGGGCGCAGCGGCGGGCGCACCTACAAGCGCGGGCTGGGTGGCGCAGCCCGCCAGCAAGCTGGCCAGCAGCAGCGGGGCAAACCAGAGGCGCAGGCGGGCAAGGGCTGGCCAGAGATGCGGCGCAAGGGGCCATGAAAGGGGCTGCAGGAGGGGCTTGGAAAGCGAGTGCGACACGTTTAGGCAGTGGATCGGGGCTGGGGTGGGAGGGGGATCAAAAATCGCGCAACAGGTGCACCAGATCGACGGCAGAGCGCACGCCGAGTTTGTCGAACACGTGGGCGCGGTGCACCTCGACCGTGCGCACGCTGATGTGCAACTGTTCGGCCACCAGCTTGTTGGGTAAGCCGGCGGCGATCAGGCGCATCACCGCCTGTTCGCGCTCGGTCAGGGCGTCGATGCGGTTCTGGCGCCTTTGCAACTGGCGGCGCTGCGCCAGCAACTGCGCCGAATGCTGCAGCGCCTGCTCCACGCGGTCCACTAGGGCGTTGTCGGAAAAAGGTTTTTCGCAAAAGTCGAAAGCCCCGCGCTTGACCGCTTCGACCGCGGTGGCGACATCCGCGTGGCCACTCAAGAATATAACCGGCAGGGCGGTGCAGCCCACGAGGGCCGGCAGGCGCTGGTACAGCTCCAGCCCGCTCATGCCCGGCATGCGCAAATCGAGCAACAGGCAGGCCGCGTCGGTGGGCGCGGGCCAGGCTTGGGCGCAGTCCCAGAACGCCTCGGCGCTGGGGTAGGCGCTGCTGAGCAGGCGCCGCGTGCGCAGCAGCCAGCCCAGTGCATCGCGCACGCCGGCGTCGTCGTCCACGATGTGGACGCAGCCTTGCAGGGCAGCGGTGGCATTCATGGGGTCCGATGATAGGGCCTTGAGCCGCAGTTGCGCCGCAGTGGGGGTGCTAAACAGGCGCCACAGGCAGCGTGAAGCGAAACACCGTGCCACGGGGCGCGTGCGCGCTGTGCTGCAGCGCGCCGCCGTGTTGTTCCACCACGGTGCGGCATAGTCTCAGACCCAGCCCCATGCCCTCGGGCTTGGTGGTAAAAAAGGGCGTGAACAACTGCTTGGCCTGCTCTGGGCTGATGCCCAGTCCGTGGTCGGCCACGGCAAACTCGACCCCCTCGCTGCGGCCATGCACGACCCGGCGCGCGCTCAGGCGCAGGCGGCGCAGCCCCGATTGGCCGGGTGGGTCGCCCGCCGGCATGGCTTGCATGCCGTTGCGCGCGAGGTTTAGCAGCACCTGCTCGATCATGGTGCGCTGGCACCAGACCAGCGGGCAGTCGGGGCTGACATCGAATTCGAGCTCGATGTTTTGTGGCCGCGCCTGCAGTTGCAGCAGCGGCCAGATGGCCTGCAGCAAATCGGAGGGCGGCACCGCGGCGCGTTCGCGTTCGCGCTGGCGCACCAGATCGGCCACGCTCTTGATGACCTTGCCGGCGCGTTCGGCCTGCTCGGCGATGCGTTGCAAGGCGCTGCGCAATGGGGCCAGTTCGCTGGCCGTGGGGGCGGCCAGATCCGGCGCGCCGGGCAGCAGGTTGAGCGAGCCGCTGGCGTAGCTGGCGATGGCGGCCAGCGGCTGGTTGAGCTCGTGGCTGATGAGGGAGGCCATCTCGCCCGCCATGGCCAGCCGCGCCGTGGCCTGCAGGCGCTCTTGCGAGGCGCGCAGCAGCTCTTCGTTGCGCCGCTGTTCGCTCAGGTCCAGGATCGCGCTCATCCAGCCGGTCTGGCGGCCTTGGGCGTCAACCAGCGGTGCTTCGATCACGCGCACCGGCAGCCGGCTGCCGTCGGCGCGCATGAAGACCGACTCGAAGCCCTCACGCGGCGAGCGCTGGCCCGCCAGCCGTGCCTGCAGGCGCTGGCGGTATTCCTCGATCTGTTCCGTGGGCCAGTAGGGGGCCGGAATGCTGGTGCCCAGCAGTTGCCCGGCGCTGCGCCCCACCATCTGGCAAAAGGCCGGGTTGACGTAGGTCAGGCGGCCTTCGAGGTCGAGTGCGCGCAGCCCCGTGAGGAGCGAGTCTTCCATGGCCTGGCGAAAGGCCAGTGCCTCGGCCAGTTGCTGTTCGGCGCGCTGGCGCCGGCGCAGGTCGCGCGCCAGCAGTGCCAGCAAGGCCAGCAGCCCCAGCGCCAGCGCGCCCACGGCCAACGGCAGCGCCGCGGCGAGGGGGTGTTCGCTGCCGCCGCTCTGCTCGACGCGCAGCAGCCAAGTGCCACCCCCGGGCAGCGCCACCAGTTGGCTCGCGTGGTGCAGCGGCTGCCCGGCTTGGTCCAGCTCGCCCACCATCACCAGGCGGGTGCCATCGGCTTCGGTCCACGACAGCCGTCGCCCGCGCCGCGCCTCGGCGGGGATGAGCTCGGCCAGCAGACCGGCCATGGAATAGGTGGCCACCAGATAGCCGTCAGCACGGCCGTCGCGGTTCAGGGGTAGGCACAGCTCCATCAGCTCGATGCCCCGCCCCTGCCCAAGCGGCCAGAAATAGCTGCCCGAGTAGGCCGCCCCATCGAGCCGGCGTGCCAGTTCACAAACCGGGCGCAGGTCGATGAGGGAGTCGTGGCGCAGCCGCGCCGCCTGCAGCGCCGGTAAGAAGGGCGAGTGCCGTTGCACCCGGGTGGCGTGGGCGTTGTCGCGCCATTCGAGGTGCACCAGTTTGCGTTGTGTGTTGAGCAACTCGGCCGCGGCCATGGGCCAGTAGGCCGGGCTGGGGGCCACGCTTTGCAGGGCGTGCAAATCCTGCACGCTGCGCGCCAAGCCGCTGCGCACGTCTTGCCCCATGCGGGCCGCCTCGTGCTGCAGCGCCTCTTGCTGCTGTCCGTGCTGGTACTCGCGCAGCAGAAACACCAGCAGCGCAAACAAGGCCACCAGCAGCAAGCCGGCCAGCAGCCACAGCAGCCGGCGCAGCCCAGCCGCTGCGCTCAGGGCTGACACGGTACGGTGTGCCAGCGCCGGTGTTGCAGCGCCGGCAACTGCTGGCGCAGCTGCTGCAGCCGCGCCCAGTCCAGATCAGCCAGCACCACGCCGGGCCCGCTGGCCTGCTGGGCCAGCACCACGCCCCAAGGGTCGATCAGCAGGCTCTGGCCCCAGGTCTGGCGGCCGTTGTCGTGCTGGCCGCCTTGTGCGCTGGCGGCGACAAAGGCCAGGTTCTCGATCGCGCGGGCGCGCAGCAGCACTTCCCAGTGCGCCTGCCCGGTGCCGTGGGTGAAGGCGGCGGGCACGAGCAGCAAATCGGCCGCAAGTTGCCGGTACAGCTCGGGGAAGCGCAGGTCGTAGCAGACGCTCAGGCCCACGCGCCAGCGCTGGCCGCTGCGGTCGGGCAACTCGAAGGCGACCGGGTCGCTGCCGGGCACCAGCACTGCGGCCTCGTCGTAGCGCTCGCGCCCGTTGTCGTAGCAAAAGAGGTGGATTTTGTCGTAGCGCGCCACCGGCGCTCCGCTGGGGTCGAACACCAGGCAGGCGTTGGACACGCGCCCCGGCACCGGGCTTTGCAGCGGCAGCGTGCCGCCCACCACCCAGAGCCCGAACTGGCGCGCCGCGCGGGCCAGAAAGTCTTGGATCGGGCCGCTGCCGTGGGCCTCGGCCAGCGCCAGTTTGTCGGTTTCGCGCTGGCCCATGAGGCAGAAATACTCGGGCAGCACGGCCAGTTCGGCACCGGCTTGGCTGGCTTGTTGCAGCAGCGTTTGGGCCTGATCGAGGTTGGCCTGGAGCTGACTGCCCGAGACCATTTGCAAGGTGGCGACTTTCATGGATTGCTTGGCTCCGGTGGGTCAGTTGGGGTCGAGTTGGGCAGCGGGCTGGCGCTGCACCGGGGTGACCACGGGGTCGGCCCAAGGGCCGGTGATGTGAAACTCGCGCGTGGCCGCCTGTTGCAGCGGCTGGCGCAGCAAAAACTGGGCCAGAAAAGCGCCCAAGCCGGTGATCGGGTTGATGAATGTGGCCACCAAGGATAGCGTGTCGGCGTTGAGCTCGGGCACCACCACCACGCGCAGGTCTTGGGTTTCGCGCACGATGTCGGCGCTGCCCTCCATCAGCACGGCGGCGTTGATGCCCTTCATTTGCAGGTTGTTGCTGCGCGCCACGCCCTGGGCGATGGTCACGTTGCCGCGCACAAAGTCGAAGGCAAAGCCGTCGCTGAACACATCGCGGAAATCCAGCATCAACCGCCGTGGCAGCGCCTGCAGGCTGAGCACGCCCAGCAGCTTGGCGGCTCCGGGCTCGGCGCGCAAAAACTGGCCGCGCCCAAGGTCGAGCTGCAGTTCGCCGCTCAGGCTCGGGGCGTCGAAAACCAGGGGCGAGCCCAGCCAGCCCAAGTGGCCTTCGATGCGGCCTTGGCCGCCGCGGAGGGTCTGCGCCTGGCCCAGCCGCGTCATCAAGGCGCCGGCGTCGCGGATATCGAGTTCGAGACGCAAGGCGGTGCGGCGCAGCGCCTGGTCATTGCCGCTGGCGACCCAGTTGCCGCTGGCCTCCAAGGTGGCCTCGGGCGTGATGAGGCGCAGCGCTTGGAGGCGCCACTCGTTCACGCGCTCGCGTGCCGCCAGCTCGGCCTGGCGGTTGACCGCTTGCAGTTCGAGCCGGCCCAGATCGCGTCCGCCCAGGCGCAAGCGCTCCACCACCAGATCGATGGCCGGCACCACGGCGGGTTGCGCCAGCGCCTGCTCGACCCGGTCCGCTGCAGGCGCCGGCAGGTCGAGCCGGGTCAGCCGCGCATGCAACTGGCCCGCTGCTTGGGCGCTGCCGGCCCGGTACTGGATCTGTCCGGCCAGTTCGCGCGCCTGCACCGCCATGCGCCAGGTGTTGCGCTCAACGCTGCCGCTCAGGTTCAGTTCGTGCAAGGTGCGCCCGCCTTGGGTGAGGCGCGCGGCCTGCAGCCGACCGTGGGTGGGCCAGTAGATGCGGCTGTCCTCCAGGGTCGGGGCACCAGGGCGCGCCAAAGCGGGGGTGGGCATGGGGAGGGCCGGGGTGGCCGCAGGGGCGGTGTGCAGGCGCGCCCAAGCGTCGGCGTCGAAATCGCCCAGATCGAGCGCGGCCAGCACGCCCGAGGTGGGCAGCGCCGGTGGCGCACTGCGCAAGGCCACGCTGCCGCGCAGCACCCGGGTGGCCGTGCCGCGGTGTTCGCGCTGGTAGTGCAGGCTCAACAAGGGGGCGGGGCCAGCACCGAGCGCGAATTGCAGCTCGTCGCGCGTGGCACCGCGCGCAGCCCCGGCCAGCGGCTCGATGCGCAGCCGCAGCGGCAGCACCGTCTCGGCGCGCTTGTCCAGCGGCGCCGGCAGTTGCAGCGCCAGGCCTTGCAGGTCGGACTCGACCTGCACCGTGCTGCCTTCGGGCCCGATGCGCAACTCGGCCTGGTAGGTGGCGCTGCCGCTGGCGGCCTGCCCGAGCGGGACCAGCCAAGGCCACGGGTCGCCTTGGGCTAGGCCGAGCGCCGTCGCCTGGCCTTGGCCGCGCAGGTGCAGCACCGGGGCACCATTCTCATGCGCCATGCGGCCCGAAAAACGCAGCGGCCCGCCCAGCATCTGGGCGCGGGCGGCCGGGATGTCAAAGCCGCGCTCGGTGAAATCGAGCACCGCATGCAGCGCCTGCAAAGGTGGGATCTCGGGCCCGAGCCGCAACTCGTTGCCGGCCAGACGCAGTTGCCCGCGCACGCGCGTGGCATCGGTGTCGTGGAGCGGCATTTGGAGCCCGAGCTCGAGCTCGATGGCGCCGCTGGCCACGGCCTGGGCCAGAGCGGCGCCGGTGAGTTGGCGCAGCGGCGAGCGCTCGACAAAGGCCAGCGCATCGGCGGCGGGGCCGCGCAGCCGGGCCTGCAGATCAAACCGGGGCTCGTAGGCCATGAGATCGCCGATTTCGGCCTGCGCCTGCCACAACACCAGTTGCGGCCACTGGCGCACATGGGCCTGCACCTGATCGATCTGCAGCCGGGTGCGATCGATTTGCAGCCGCGCCTGGCTCAGATGCAAACCCGGCCACGCGGGGCTGCCGGGCGCCAGCATGTGGGCGGGTGCGTAGTCGAGCACCACGTCGCGCAACTGCGCCGTGACGCCAAACTGCCCGCTGCCCGGGCGCACGTAGGGGAACTCCCACAGGTCGCCACGGGAGTGCAGTTGCGCCTCAATGATGCGCCCCGAGACCACGGCGTGGCGCAGATAGCGGCGCGCATCGGCCGCCACGTTGAGCGGCAGGTAGCGGTGGATGCGGGCGGCGTCGGCGCGCAGCAGCCGCCCCTGGAGTTCCAGCAGGCCCGGAAAGCGCGAGCGCGCCGGGCTGAGGGCGGGGTCGGCGCTGCGCCAGACCAGTTCCAGTTCGGCTTCGAGGTCGGCGTTGCGCAGCCGCACCTGGGGCGCTGCGACACGAATGCCCTCGGCGCTCACCTGCCATTGGACGCCGGCTTGCAGCCAGTCCAGCCCCACCTGCGCTTGCTCAAACACGCCGGGCAAATCGATCTGCCCGTTTTCGAGGCGCAACTCGGCCTGGCCGCCGCTGGGGCCAAGGCTGAAGTCGAGCTGGGCCCCGCGCACGCCGGGGCGCCCGGGTGTGTGCACGTCCCAGCCACCGGTGTGGCGGTACACCGGCGGCGCGGCCCCGGCGCGCAAGCTGACGTTGCGCAAGCGCCCGCTGGCGCTCCAGGTGGCGGCACCCGCACCCGCACCCGCACCCGCACCCGCACCCGCACCCGCACCCGCATCGGCCGTGGCTGAGGCCGTGGCCGCGCTCCATTGCATGGCAATCTGCTCCACCAAGCCACTGGGCGCGGTCTCGCGCAACCAATGGTGCAGCGCCTCGGACAGGGGCAGTTGCAGCGCGAGCTGGCTCAGCACCTGCGCATCGAGTTGCTGGCCCTGGAGCGCAAACCCCGCCGGGGCGCTGCCGTCGCTGCGGGTGTGCTGGTAGCGCACGTTGCCCCCTGGCCACACCAGCCCGGCGGCGGTGCGAAAGCCCAGCCCGTGGGTGCTCAGGGTGGTTTGCAGGCCTTGGTGTTGCAGCTCGACCCGGGTTTGCAGGTGCTGCAATTCAAAGGGTTGCGCCACTTGCGGCCATTGCAGTTGCACCCGCTGCAGGCCAAGGTCGGCGCTGGCATGGTGCGGCGCACCGCGCTGCCAATCCAGCCACAACCGGGCCGCGCCTTGCCCTTGTTGCACCTGCAGCCCGAGCCAGCCGGGCGTGTCGACGTAGCGGCCCAGTTGCTGCAGATCGATCCACGGCAGATCGGCGTAGAGCGTGCCGCTCCAGTGGCGCCACGGGCTGGCCCCGGTCTGCCACCAGGGTCGGGTGAATTCGGCTTGCACGCTAAAGCGCTGGCCCCAGGCCGGTGGCGGGGAGGCGTCGAGCCGAAACTGGTGCTTGCGACCGCTGTGGCGCACCACCCAGTCGATTCCTGTGAGCACCAGCGGCCCCGTGTCGGCTCGGGTGTCGTCGTGCCAGCGCACGGTGCCTTGCAAAATGGCCAGCTCGGTCTGGGCCAGCAACCAGTCGGCCAAGGGGCTGCCCGCACCGTTTTGCTGCAGGTCACCCAAGTCGATTCCGCCCAGCAGCAGGCGGCCGTCGGCGCTGCGGCGCAGGTCGAGCACGGGGCGCTCGACGATGAGCTGATCGAACCCCAGCCGCCAGAGCGAATGCAAGGAGAGCGCCGCGCGCACGCTGGGCAGGCGCAGCGCCTCGGCGCCGCTGGCGTCGCGCAGCACCACATCGCGCAGGTGCAAGCTGGGCACCGGGCCGCTGGAATTGGCCTGCAGCGCGCCGATTTCGACCTTCACACCTAGCGCGTCACTGGCTATGCGCTCCAGTGTCGGACGCCATTCGCCAACTCTTGGCACAATGACCTGATGCAACGCAACCCAACTGAGCCCCAGCAGCACCCAAGCAGCCACCAGCAGCCACAACAGGCTGCTCAGCACCTTGGCCTGCCAATGCAGCCAGTGCGACGGTGTAGGGGAGCGAGGATTTTCGAGCACACCAAATTATGATGGTCAGCGCCTCTTTGGCCCCTGCCGGCCCGGATCGATTTGTATCAAAACCTCTCGAAGCGGCGGCGCACTCGCGTTTCGTGCAGCGCATTCGGCGCCGCTACCCGGCCGAATTGGCGCTGTTGCCGCCCGGTGCGCCCAGCGCCGCCACCATGCGCCACACGCTGGCCGCGCTGCAGCACACGGGTTTGGATGCCGCTGCGGCCCTGCGGGTGTTGCGCCATCTGGTGCTGGAGCGGCTGGCGGTGCTCGACGTGGAGCATGAGGCGCCCTTGGCCGTGGTCACCGGGGCCATGACCGACCTGGCCGAGCTCGCGCTCGATACCGCCTTGCAAAAGGCGCTGCTCGAGCTCGACGAGCAGCACGGCGCGCCCACCTGCCTCGATGACTCGTCGGTGCCCCCTGCTTCAGCGGCTGCGGCTGCGTTGCGCCGGGCCCAGTTGTGGATCGTGGGCATGGGCAAGCTGGGCGCGCGCGAACTCAATGTGTCGAGCGACATCGACCTCATCTACATCTACGACCAGGACGGCGAAACGCTGGGCAATGCGCTCGGGCGCGGGCGCATCAGCAACCACGAGTATTTTGCCAAGGCGGTGAAGCGCATTTTTGCTCTGATCGGCGACAACACCGAGCACGGTCAGGTGTTTCGGGTCGATTTGGCGCTGCGGCCCAACGGCAACTCGGGCCCGCCCGCGCTCTCGCTCGACGCGCTGGAAGAGTATTTTTTGGTGCAGGGGCGCGAGTGGGAGCGCTTTGCCTGGCTCAAAAGCCGCGTGGTGGCGCCGCGGCAAGCCATCGACTCCGACACGCCGCAAGCGCTGCGCGCGCTGGTGCAGCCCTTTGTGTTTCGGCGCTACCTCGACTACAGCGTCTTTGAGGCGCTGCGCAGCCTGCACAAGCAAATTCGGGACCACGCCGCCAAACGCGCCGCCGGCCATCCGGGCCGCCTGCACGACGTCAAACTCTCGCGCGGGGGCATCCGCGAGATCGAGTTCACGGTGCAGTTGCTGCAGGTGGTGCGTGCCGGTCAATTCCCCGAGCTGCGCACCCGCGCCACGCTCGAGGCGCTGACGCGGCTGGTGCGCGCCGGCCTCATGCCCGAAGACAAGGCCGCTGCGCTGGCGCAGGCCTACGAGCTGCTGCGCAAGGTCGAGCACCGCATCCAGTACCTAGACGACCAGCAAACCCACCTGCTGCCCACCCGCGACGACGACTTGCACTGGATTGCCCAGACGCTGGGCTTTGCCGACGCCGCCGGCTTTTTGTGCGAGCTCGACGCCCAGCGCGAGCTGGTGGCGCAAGAGTTCGACACCCTGCTCGGTGCGGGCGCGCTGCCCTGCAATGGCAATGGCAAGGGCAAGGGCTGCAACGGCCATGGGCCGGCGAGCACCGACGACTGGCAATCAGTGCTCGGGCAACTGCCCCCGGGGCTGGCGCTGCGGGTGGCGCAGTGGGCCGAAGCGCCGCGCGTGCTGGGCTTGCGCGAGAGCGCGCGCCAGCGCCTGTTGCGGCTGCTGCAACGCACCGGGGCGTGGCTCGAAGAAGGGCGGGTGAGCGAGAGCGCCGCGCTGCGCCTGTGCGACTGGATGGAGCCGCTGCTGCGCCGCGAGAGCTACCTGGCGCTGTTGCAAGAGCGCCCGGCGGTGCACGAGCGGCTGCTGCGCATGCTCGGGGCGGCGCAGTGGCCGGCGCGCTATCTGCTGCGCCACCCGGGCGTGATCGACGACCTGGCCGGGCAGGAGCTATACCAGGAGCGCTTCGAGGCGCTGCAGTTCGAGGCCGACCTCGAGGCACGCCGGCAAGCGCTGGCCGCCAGTGGCGAAGACGACGAAGAAGGGCTGCTCGACTTGCTGCGCCGCGCCCACCACGCCGAGGTGTTTCGCACGCTGGCGCGCGACGTCGAGGGTGTGCTCACGGTCGAGCAAGTGGCCGACGACCTGAGCGCCTTGGCCGACGCGGTGCTGCGCGTGACCGGGCGCTGGTGCTGGCAGCGCCTCAAGCAGCGCCACCGCGAAGAGCCGCGTTGCGCCATCATCGGCTACGGCAAGCTCGGCGGCAAAGAGCTGGGCTACGGCAGCGACCTCGACATCGTGTTCGTCTATGACGACCCGGACGAGCGCGCCAGCGAAGTCTATGCGGCGCTGGTGCGCAAACTCATCAACTGGCTCACGGTCAAGACCGGCGAAGGCGACCTGTACGAGATCGACACCGCGCTGCGCCCCAACGGCAGCTCGGGCCTGCTGGTGACGAGCTTCGAGGCCTTCCAAAATTACCAGCAAAACCGCGGCAGCAACACCGCCTGGACCTGGGAGCACCAGGCCATCACGCGCGCCCGCTGCGTGCTCGGGCCCCCCGATCTGGTGCAGCGCTTCGAGGCGGTGCGCCAGGCGGTGCTCACAGCCGCGCGCGAGCACGCCGCGCTGGCAGCCGAGATCTGCGCCATGCGTGAGCGCCTGCGCTCGGCGCACCCGGTGCGCGCCGGGCGGTTTGACATCAAGCACAGCCCCGGGGGCATGGTGGATGTGGAGTTTGTGGTGCAGTTTCTGGTGCTGGCGCACGCTGGCGTACACCCGACGTTGATAGCCAATAGCGGCAACATCGCCTTGTTGCACGCTGCCGAGCAAGCGGCCCTGCTGCCACTCGGCATGGGGCAGGCGGCGGCGCGCGCCTACCGCGCCCTGCGCCAGCGCCAGCACCGGGCGCGGCTGGACGAAGCCAGCACGCAGATCGATCCGGCCTTGGTGGCCGAGCACAGCGCGGCGGTGCGCGCGCTGTGGACGCAGGTGTTTGGCGCTTGCGGCGAGCAAGCAGCGGCCTGATCTGCGGGCCCGATCGCGGCCGCACCCATGAGGGTTTTCATGGGTGTGCCAGCAGTGCCCCTGCGGCCTTTTCTGGCGTACAGTTGGGTATCTAATCGCTGTACTAGGAGCAATGCCATGGCCGAACCTTTTCCCAACCCAATGGGCCTGTGCGGTTTTGAGTTTGTCGAATTCGCCTCCCCCGCGCCGCAGGTGCTCGAGCCCTTGTTTGAACAAATGGGCTTTAGCTTGGTGGCGCGCCACCGCTCCAAAGACGTGCTGCTGTACCGCCAAGGGGGCATCAACTTCATCGTCAACCGCGAGCCCAAAAGCCTGGCGGGCTACTTTGCTGCCGAGCACGGCCCCAGCGCCTGCGGCTTGGCCTTTCGCGTCAAGGACGCGCACCGGGCCTACGCGCGGGCGCTCGAGCTGGGGGCGCAACCGGTCGAAATTCCCACGGGCCCGATGGAGCTGCGCCTGCCGGCCATCAAGGGCATAGGCGGTGCGCCGCTGTACCTGATCGACCGCTACGAAGAGGGCAAAAGCATCTACGACATCGATTTCGAGTTTCTGCCCGGCTTCGAAGACCCCGCCAGCCGCCACCCCGTGGGCCACGGCTTCAAGCTGATCGACCACCTGACGCACAACGTCTACCGTGGCCGCATGGCCTACTGGAGCGCCTTCTACGAGAAGCTGTTCAACTTCCGTGAAATCCGCTATTTCGACATCCAGGGCCAGCACACCGGCCTGACCAGCCGCGCCATGACCGCCCCCGATGGCCTGATCCGCATTCCGCTCAACGAGGAGTCGGGCCGCAACGGCGGCCAGATCGAAGAATTTCTGATGCAGTTCAACGGCGAAGGCATCCAGCACATCGCCTTGCTCACCGACGACATTCTGGCCAGCGTCGATGCGCTGCAACTGGCCGGCATTCCCTTGCTGAGCGCCCCCAACGACATCTACTACGAGATGCTGCAACAGCGCCTGCCCGACCACGGCGAGCCCACCGCCGAGCTGCAAGCGCGCGGCATCTTGCTCGACGGCAGCACCGCCAACGGCGAGAAACGCCTGCTGCTGCAAATTTTCAGCCAGACCCTGCTCGGCCCGGTGTTCTTCGAGTTCATCCAGCGCAAGGCCGACGAGGGTTTCGGCGAGGGCAACTTCAAGGCCCTGTTCGAAAGCCTGGAGCGCGACCAGATGCGCCGGGGCGCGCTCCAAGTGGCCACTGCCTGATGCCGCACACCACCCCCGAACCGGAGTCAACGTCCATGCACAAGCTCGAAGGCGCAGCCTTGCAAACCCAGCTCGAACGGCTGCCGCGCTGGCACTTCAACCCAGAGCGCCATGCGGTCGAGCGGCGTTTCGTATTCCGTGATTTCAACGCCGCCTTTGGCTTCATGAGCCGCATCGCCCTGGCCGCCGAGCAGCGCAACCACCACCCCGAGTGGGCCAACGTCTACAACCGGGTCGAGATCGCCTTCACCACCCACGAGGCGGGCGGGCTGAGCCTGCGCGACATCGACTTCGCGCTCTGGGTGGACGGGGTGGCGTCCGAAATGGGCGTCTGACAGACCCCGCACTGGCCGGTTATCACCATGCCCGCTACCAGCGCATCCCCTCCCCTCAAGCACGGCTTGGCGGCCGGAGCGGCCGGGCAACCCGCCAGCCCCGACTGGACCATCGAGCAAGGCTGGGAGCGCTACACCCCGGACCAGCACGCCATCTGGCGCACCCTGTTCGAGCGCCAGATGCATTTGCTGCAAGGTCGGGCCTGCGACGAGTTCGTTGCCGGTATGCAGGCGCTGCCTATCGCCGCCGACCAGATCCCGGACTTCAGGCGCATGAGCGAGGCGCTGATGAAGCGCACCGGTTGGCAGGTGGTCGCCGTACCCGGGCTGGTGCCCGACGAGGTGTTTTTTGAGCACTTGGCGCAGCGGCGCTTTCCGGCTGGGCAATTCATCCGCCGCGCCGACCAACTGGATTACCTGGAAGAGCCCGACGTGTTTCACGACGTGTTCGGACACGTACCCATGCTGATGAACCCGATCATGGCCGACTTCATCCAGGCCTATGGCGAAGGCGGGCTGCGGGCCCAGCGCCTCGGGCATCTGGAGATGTTGGCGCGCGTTTACTGGTACACGGTCGAATTCGGTCTGGTGCGCCAAGGCGGTCGATTGCGCATCTACGGCGGCGGCATTGCATCTTCCTGGGGTGAGAGCCTGTTTTGCCTCGACTCGCCCTCACCCCACCGGGTGCGTTTCGAGCTGGAGCGGGTCATGCGCACCCGCTACCGCATCGACGACTTCCAAGAATGCTACTTTGTGCTCGATCGGCTAGACGAGCTGTTGGCGCTGGCGCAGGTGGACTTTGGGCCGCTGTACGAGCAGGTGGCCGGCCAAACCCCAGTGTCGGCAGGACAACTGCTGCCCGACGACATTGTCTTGACGCATGGCGACGGCAGCTACCACCAGCAGTCGCACACTTGAAACCAACCTTGCCGAGCCGTCCATGGAATTTTTGCATCGCACCGTTTTGATCACCGGCGCCGCGGGCCACTTGGGGCGCGCCGTGGCGCAGCACTTTGCCGACCGCGGGGCCCGACTCGGTCTGATCGACCTTGCTGCCTCTGACTGGTCGCACGCCGCTCCCACCGGCCTGCCAGCCGAACGCTGGCTGGCGCTGCCGACCGATTTGCTAGACCACGCCCAAACGACGAGGGCGGTCGGGGCCGCAGTGCAACGCTTTGGCCGCATCGATGCGCTGATCAATCTGGCCGGCGGTTTTGCCATGGGCGAGCCGGTGCATGCCACCAGCGACGAGACCTGGGACCGGCTCTTCAACCTCAACACGCGCACCCTGCTCAACGCCGTGCGCGCCACCGTGCCGCACCTGCTGGCCCAGCGCAGCGGCAAGGTCGTCAACGTCGGGGCGGCGTCGGCGCAGCAGGGTTTGGGCCAGATGGGGGCTTACTGCGCCAGCAAGAGCGCCGTCATCCGGCTCACCGAATCCATGGCGGCCGAGCTGCGCGAGCAGGGCATCAACGTCAACTGCGTGCTGCCCACGATTCTCGACACGCCCGCCAACCGGGCCGCCATGCCCGAGGCCGACCCCACGCGCTGGGTGGCGCCGGCCGACTTGGCCGCCGTCATCGCTTTCCTGGCCTCTGATGCCGCCCGCGCCATCCACGGCGCCGCGCTGCCGGTGCGTGGACTGAGTTGAGCCTCGGCCCGTTTCCAGCCAGACGACCCAGCCGCAGCGGTTGCATGTCTAAAACTTTGATGGATGCGCCTGCCCCAGCCCCATCGCCCGGCGGGATGCCGGATTTGTATGCGGAGCCAGGCCATTTGATCCGGCGCGCGCACCAGACCGCCGTGGCGGTTTTTTACGAGGTGCAGGGCCGGCAAGTCACGCCGGTTCAGTACGCCATCCTGCGGGCTTTGTTTGAGCACCCCGGCATCGATCAGGTGACTTTGGCCGGGCTGGTCGATCTGGACACCTCAACCGCGGCCGACATTGCGGTTCGGCTGGAGCAAAAAGGCTGGATCGTGCGCGAGCGTTTGCCACGGAGGCAGCGCAGCCTGTTCTTGACCGAAGACGGCCGGGGCGTATTGCTCGCCATGCTGCAGCGGGCCGATGCCATGAGCCGGCAATTGCTGCAGCCGCTGGAAGCGGATGAACAGGCCGAGTTGATGCGCCTGTTGCGCAAATTTCTGCGTTGGCCCAGCCAGACAGAGGCCGCGCTTCGGGATAACCCCTAACGCAAGGCCCTTGATCTGGGGCCTTGGATTCGCTACAGTGGCATTCATTCAGTATGCTGAATAAAGGAGTTTTCATGTTCCTCAAAAATACTTGGTACGTGGCCTGCAACGCCCACGAGATCGATGAGCGCCTGCTCGGGCGCACCATCTGCAACCAAAAAATCGTGTTCTACCGCGACGAGCACGGGCAGGTGGCGGCGCTGGAGGACTTTTGTCCGCACCGGGGCGCGCCGCTCTCGTTGGGCAAGCTGTGCCAGGGCAAGCTGACGTGCGGCTACCACGGGCTGGAAATGGGCCGCGACGGCCACACGGTGGCCATGCCGGGGCAGCGCGTGCAAAAATTTCCCGCCATCAAAAGCTACCCGGTGCAGGAGCGCTATGGCTTCATCTGGGTCTGGCCCGGCGACGCCAGCCTGGCCGATCCGTCCCAGATTCCCCACATGGCTTGGTATGACAACCCGCAGTGGGCCTACGGCGGTGGGACCTACCACGTGCGCGCCGACTACCGCCTGATGATCGACAACCTGATGGACCTCACGCACGAGACCTACGTGCACTCGACCAGCATCGGGCAGCCGGAGATCGACGAAACCCCGTGCGAAACCACGGTCGAGGGGGAAGCGGTGGTGACCAGCCGCTTCATGCAGCGCATACCCGCGCCGCCGTTTTGGCGCGCCGCCCTGCGCGCCAAGGGGCTGGCCGACGAGGTGCCAGTGGACCGCTGGCAGATTTGCCGCTTCACCCCGCCCAGCCACGTGATGATCGAGGTCGGGGTGGCGCACGCCGGCCATGGCGGCTACGATGCGCCGGACGCGCACAAGGTGTATGCCGTGGTGGTGGATTTCATCACCCCCGAGACCGAGCATACGATGTGGTACCACTGGGGCATGGCGCGCCAGTTCAACCCAAACGATGCCGTCCTGACCGCACAAATTCGCGACGGCCAAGGCAAAATCTTTGCCGAAGATCTAGAAATGCTGGAGCGCCAGCAGCTCAACCTGAGCGCCCATCCGGCGCGCAAATTGCTCACCCTCAACATCGACGCCGGCGGGGCGCACGCGCGCCGCATCCTCGACCGTTTGCTGTCGGCCGAGCAGGCGGCGCTGCGCGCCTGAAACGGTGCGCGGTCCTTAGTCTGCGGTGATGTTGCGCTCGCGCACGACGCGCCCGTAGCGCTCGCTGTCGGAGCGCGACAGCGCGAGGAACTGTGCCGGCGTCAAGGGCGTGGGTTCGGCGCCGAAGCCGCGGATCGGGTCGATCACGCCCTGCACCAGCAGCGCGCTGTTGATCGCGCGGTTGAGGCGCTCGACGATCGGTGCCGGCGTGCCAGGCGGAGCCCAGAAGCCATGCGAGGTGCCGACATCAAAATCGGCCAGCCCCAGTTCGCGCAAGGTCGAGACGTTGGAGAACTGCTCGACGCGGCGCTGCCCGGTCACGGCCAACATGCGCAGGCGACCGGCGTGCACGTGCTGGAACGCCACGCCCGCATCAAACGCCCAATCGACCGTGCCGGCCAGCAAGGCCTGCATGACGTCGGCCGAGCCGCGGTACGGGATGTGCACCGCTTGGGTCTGGGTGGCTGCCTGCAGCATCTCGGCGGCGATGTGCGGCGAGCTGCCATTGCCGGG
>Ga0207950_100262_pt1 | contig 19064 bp, 17 predicted proteins | sample Subbio11_8B_AprC_FD_184814 | JGI IMG/M metagenome (GOLD analysis project Ga0207950, IMG submission 184814) | Serpentinite rock and fluid subsurface biosphere microbial communities from McLaughlin Reserve, California, USA - CR11_8B_AprC (SPAdes) | ecosystem: Environmental > Terrestrial > Deep... | reverse complement strand
CGGCTGCCCTCGACGAAGCCCGACGTGCTCGGCATCCCGGATGCGGTGCTGACGCGGCCAACGCTGATGGCGGTCTTCGACCATGTGCGCGACACGCTGACGCTCTGCGCGCCCATCTGGCCCGGGGCGGACGAGCCCGGCGCGCAGATCGATGCCGCCGAGGCGCGGCTGGACGAGGCGGAGGCCGCGCTCGACCGCCCCGTCCCGCGTGCCGCCCCCCCGGCCAACCTGCCTCGGCTCGCGCAGCCCGGCAGCAACTTCACCGAGGCCGGCTACATCGCGGCGGTCGAGCGCGCGAAGGACTACATCCGCGCCGGCGACGCCTTCCAGGTCGTGCCCTCGCAGCGTTTCTCGGTGCCCTTCGCGCTGCCGCCGTTCGCGCTGTATCGCGCGCTGCGGCGGATCAACCCCGCGCCCTTCCTGGTGTTCGGGGATTTCGGCGGATTCTCGGTGGTGGCCGCGAGCCCCGAGATCCTGGTGCGCTGCCGCGACAACACCGTGACCGTGCGCCCGCTCGCCGGCACGCGCCGCCGCGGCGCCACGCCCGAGGAAGACCGCGCGCTGGAAGCGGAATTGCTGGCCGACCCGAAGGAGCGCGCGGAGCACCTGATGCTGCTCGACCTCGGGCGCAACGACGTGGGGCGCGTGGCCGCCATCGGCACGGTGAAGGTGACGGCGCAGTTCCAGGTCGAGCGGTATTCGCAGGTCATGCATATCGGATCCGAGGTGCAGGGGCGCCTGCGCGATGGGCTCGACGCGCTCGATGCCTATTGCGCGGGCTTCCCCGCGGGCACGCTGACGGGCGCGCCGAAAATCCGCGCCATGGAGATCATCGAGGAACTGGAGCCCTCGCGGCGCGGCCTGTATGCCGGCGGCATCGGGTATTTCGGCGCCGATGGCGGCATGGACACCTGCATCGCGCTGCGAACGGCGCTGGTGAAGGACGGCATCATGCACGTGCAGGCCGGCGCGGGGGTGGTGGCGGACAGCAACCCCAAGGCGGAATACGAGGAGACGGTGCAGAAGGCGCGCGCCCTGTTCCGCGCAGCCGAGGAAGCGGTGCGCTTCGCCGCCGGCAAGCGCGAGCGCAGCAGCGGCTGACCCCGTGCCGCCCGCGGCAACACCCGACCCCGTGCCGCCCGCGGCAACACCCGGCCCCGTGCCGCCCGCGGCAACACCCGACCCCGTGCCGCCCGCGGCAACACCCGACATCGCCCCGCTGCTGGCGCTGGCCGAGCAGGCGCGCGCGGCGGGGCGTGCGCTGGAAGCCGCGGCAGCCCTGCGCGCCCTGGCCGCGCTGGTGCCGGGCGAAGCGCGGGTGCGCGCCGCCCTCGCGCGCTGCCTGTTCCAGGCCGGGCTGTGGAACGAGGCCTGGGCGGCCTATCAGGTCCGCTTCGACCTCATGCCCGCCGCCTTCCCGCGCGTCACGCGGCCTGGACCGGACGGCCCGCTGCCCATCCCGCCCTGGCGCGGAGAGGGCTCGCCCGGGGCGGTGCTGGTGATGGGCGAGCAGGGCCTCGGCGACACCATCCAGTTCGCGCGCTACCTGCCCGGCCTCGCCGCGCGGGGGATGCGCGTGCATGCGGTGCTGGACCGGCGACTGCACCGGCTGCTCGCGCCGCTCTGCGCGGGGATGGACCTGCGCGCGAGCGACACGCCGGGCCAGGTGGCGGGGATCAGGGCCTGGCTGCCGATGCTCGACCTGCCGCGCGCGCTGGGGCTGTCGCCGCGGGCCTATCGCGGGCCCGTGCCCTACCTCGCCGCCGAGCCCGGGCGCGTCGCGCGGCTGCGCGAGCGCATCGGCGCCGAGGGGTTCCGCGTGGGCATCGTCTGGCAGGGCAATCCAGCCGCGCCGGTGGATGCCCACCGCTCGGCGCCGCTCGGCGCCTTCGCACCGCTCGCCGCGGTGCCGGGGGTGCGGCTGCTGGCGCTGCAGAAGGGACCGGGCGAGGAGCAGGCGGCGCCCTTCCCGCTCGATCGCCTGGGGCGGGAGCTCGACACCGGCGAGGACTGGTTCCTCGACACCGCGGCGGCGATCATGGCGCTCGACCTGGTCGTGTCGGTGGACACGGCGGTGATCCACCTCGCGGGCGCGCTCGGCCGGCCGGCGATGATGCTGATGCACGGATCGCAAGGCGACTGGCGCTGGCTGCACGCGGCGCAGACGCCGATCTGGTATCCCTCGCTGCGGCTCATCCGCTGCCCCGATGGCGGGGCCGACTGGCAGGGCGCGGCGGCGCGGGCGGCACAGGCGATCAGGGCGGGCGACCTGCCCGCGCCGGTCGTCGCTGCGTGATGAACCCGCATTCCCAAGGCAGACGGGTTTCGGCCCTGTCCGATGCGCCGCCGCCCGCCAACCCGCTCCGAGCGCCCGGACGGGCGCCGCGCCGAATGACGCGAGGCCAGGCGAATCGGAGATTCGCGCCCGGCGCCTGAGGGTCAGGAAAAGCGGATACCGGCGGTCGAAGCATGCGACCGCCGGCGCAAGCCCGGTTGCCGAGGGAAGCCGGGTTTCTCAGGTGCCGAACAGCGTCAGCGCCTCGATCAGGTTCAGCGTCGTCCAGATCGTGACGACGGCGAGCGCGAGCCAGATCATCACCAGGCCCACCACCGCGCCGACATTGCCGGCGACGCGCCGCACCACCAGGCCACCGGCCACCAGCGCCAGCACCACGACCGGCAGCCGCCAGGACACCTCGGTCAGGGCCTCGATCATGCGGCGCCGACGCGCAGGGTCGCGTCCTCCCCTCGCGCGGCCCCGTGCAGCGCGGGACGGACCGGGGCCGGTCGCGCCCGGGCCTCGTCCGGGGCGGCGATGCGGACGGCGCGGAGGGCGCGGATGCGGCTCATGCGCCGAGGCTACAGCGGGTGCCGCTCCCGTCCCAGCCCCCCGGGGCCGCGCCGCCCTTGATTCCCCCGCCCCACGGGTCCAAGGATCACCGGCCATGATCCTGCTGATCGACAATTACGACAGTTTCACCTTCAATCTTTTTCACGTCCTCGGCGACCTCGGGGCACGGGTGGAGGTGCGGCGAAACGACGCCATCGACCCGCAGGGCGTGCTCGCCATGAAGCCGGAGGCGGTGGTGCTCTCCCCCGGCCCCTGCACGCCGAACGAGGCGGGCATCTGCCTGCCGCTGATCGCCCTCGCGGCCGAGGCGCGGTTGCCGGTGCTCGGCGTCTGCCTCGGCCACCAGGCGATCGGCCAGGCCTTCGGCGGTTCCGTGGTCCGCGCGCCGGAACCCGTGCATGGCAAGGTCTGGCAGGTGCATCACGCGGGCGCGGACGTCTTCGCCGGCATACCCTCCCCCTTCGCCGCGACGCGCTACCATTCGCTGATCGTGGAGCGCGCCGGCCTGCCGGATTGCCTCGACGTCACCGCCTGGACCGAGGACGGCATCATCATGGGGCTGACGCATCGGCGCCTGCCGATCTCCGGCGTGCAGTTCCACCCCGAGAGCATCGCCTCCGCCCACGGCCACGACCTGCTGCGGAACTTCCTGACGCTGGCCGGGGCCACCATGGCAACCTCGGCCGCGGCCTGAGCCCGATGTCGCTCAAGCCTGTCATCGCGCGCCTCGCCGCCGCCGCGCGCCTGACCGAGGCCGAGGCCGAGGAGGCCTTCGGCACCATCATGGGCGGCGAGGCCACGCCCGCGCAGATCGCCGGACTGCTGATGGCCATGCGCGTGCGCGGGGAGACGGTGGCCGAGATGACCGGCGCGGTGCGGGCGATGCGCGCGCGCATGGTGGCGGTGGAGGCGCCGGCCGATGCCATGGACATCGTCGGCACCGGCGGGGATGCGGCGGGCACGCTCAACATCTCGACCGCGGCGGCGATGGTCGTCGCGGGCTGCGGCGTGCCGGTGGCCAAGCACGGCAACCGCGCGCTGTCGTCGAAGTCGGGCGCGGCGGATGCGATCGCCGCCCTCGGCATCTCGCTCGACGTGCCGATGGAGCGCCTGGCCGCCGTGCTGCGCGAGGCGGGCATGGTGTTCCTGATGGCGCCGCGCCACCACGCCTCGATGCGCCATGCCGCGGGCCCGCGCGTGGAACTGGGCACGCGCACCATCTTCAACCTGCTCGGCCCGCTGGCGAATCCGGCGCGCGTGAAGCGCCAGATGACCGGCGCCTTCGCCGCCGAATGGCTGCACCCGATGGCGGAGGCGTTGCAGCGCCTGGGCAGCGAGCGCGCCTGGCTGGTGCATGGCCAGGGCCTCGACGAGCTGACGCTGGCCGGCGAAAGCCAGGTGGTCTCGCTCGAAGCCGATGGCAGCATCCGCGCCTTCACCGTCACACCCGAGGATGCCGGCCTGCCCCGCGCGCCGACCGAGGCGCTGCGCGGCGGCGACCCGGCCGCCAACGCCGCCGCGCTCGAGGCGCTGCTGCGGGGCGCACCGGGCCCCTATCGCGACGTGGTGCTGCTGAATGCCGCCGCGGCGCTGATCGTCGCCGGCCGCGCCGGCACGCTGCGCGAGGGCGCGGCGCTCGCTGCCCGCGCGCTGGACGAGGGCGCGGCCCATGGCGTACTCACCCGCCTCCGCGCCGCCTGCCCGCCGAAGGACGCCGCTGCATGAACGCCACGAATCCCGGCGCCGGCTCGGTGCCCGACGTGCTGGTCCGCATCGTCGCCGACAAGCACAAGGAGGTCGCCGAGCGCATTGCGGCGACCCCGCAGGCCGAGATCGAGCGCGCCGCCGCGCACGCGCCGCCGGTGCGCGACTTCGTCGGCGCGCTGTGCGGGCGCATCGGGGAAGGCCGCACGGGCCTGATCGCCGAGATCAAGCGCGCCTCGCCCTCGGGCGGACTGATCCGCGACCCCTTCGACCCGCCGGCGCTGGCGCGCTCCTATGAATCCGGCGGCGCGGCGTGCCTGTCCATCCTGACCGACGGGCCGTATTTCCAGGGCAGGCGCGAGGATCTCGAGGCCGGCCGTGCGGCCTGCTCGCTGCCCGTGCTGCGCAAGGACTTCATGATCCATCCCTGGCAGGTCTTCGAGGCCCGCGCGATGGGCGCGGACTGCATCCTGCTGATCATGGCCTGCCTGACCGACGACATGGCGGCCGAACTGCTCGACATCGCCCATGCGCTCGACATGGCGGTGCTGGCCGAGGTGCACGACCGGCGCGAACTGGACCGCGCGCTGGGGCTGAACACGCGGCTGATCGGCATCAACAACCGCGACCTGCGCAGCCTGCAGACCGACATCGCGACGACCGAGCAGCTCGCGCCGCTGGTCCCGGCCGACCGGCTGCCGGTGGCCGAGAGCGGCATCCGCACCCCGGCCGACGTGCGGCGCATGGCGATGGCCGGCGCGCATTGCATCCTGGTGGGCGAGCACCTGATGCGCCAGGCCGACGTGGCCGCCGCCGCGCGCGCGCTGCTGGACGCGCGCTGAGGTCCGCGCGGTGGCGCTGACCCATTTCGACGCCGCCGGCCGCGCGGCGATGGTCGATGTCTCCGCCAAGGAGGAGACGGCGCGAACCGCCACCGCGCGCGGACGCATCGTGATGGCCCCGACGACGCTCGCGCTGATCCGCGAAGGGCGCGCGGGCAAGGGCGACGTGCTCGGCGTCGCGCGCATCGCCGGCATCATGGCGGCGAAGAAGACGCACGAGCTGATCCCGCTGTGCCATCCGCTGATGATCAGCAAGGTGAGCGTGGATCTCGAAGCCGAGGGCGAGGACGCGGTGGCGATCGAGGCGACGGTGACGCTGACCGGGCGCACGGGCGTGGAGATGGAGGCGCTGACCGCCGTCACCGTCGCCGCGCTCACCGTCTATGACATGGTCAAGGCGGTGGACCGCGCCATGCGGATCGAGGATGTCCGTCTGGTCCACAAGGCCGGCGGCAAGTCGGGCGAGTTCCGTGGCGAGTGACCTGCTGTCGGTCGGGGAAGCGCGCGCGCGCATCCTCGCCGCGCTGAACCCGACCGCGGCCGAGACGGTGGCGCTGCCCGACGGCGCCGGGCGCGTGCTGGCGCGGCCCGTCGTCGCGCGGCTGACCCAGCCGCCGGCCGATGTCTCGGCCATGGACGGCTACGCCGTGCGCGCGGCGGATGCGGTGGAGGGCGCGAGGCTGCGCGTGACGGGGTCGGCCCCCGCGGGCCAGCCCTTCGCCGGCGCGCTCGGCGCGGGCGAGGCGGTGCGGATCTTCACCGGCGGCTTCGTGCCCGAGGGCGCGGATGCGATCCTGCTCCAGGAGGATGCGACCGCGACCGCCGAGACGGTGCGCGTGAACGGGGCGGTGAAGCCCGGCCGCTGGATCCGCAGGCGTGGGCTGGATTTCTCCGCAGGCAACGAGGTTCTGCCGGCCGCGCGGAAGCTGACGGCGCGCGACATCGGCCTCGCCGCAGCGGCCAACAATCCATGGCTCGCGGTCCATCGCCGCCCGCGCGTCGGCATCCTCGCCACCGGCGACGAGATCGCGCTGCCGGGCGACCCGATCCCGCAGGGGGGCATCGTCTCCTCCAACGCCCATGCGCTGGCCGCGCTGGTGAAGGCTGCGGGCGGCGATGCGGTGGTGCTGCCCATCGCGCCCGACGACACCGCCGCCATCGCCGATGTCGCCGCCGGCGCGCATGCCTTCGACCTGCTGGTGACGACCGGCGGCGCCAGCGTGGGCGAGCACGACCTCGTCCGGCAGGCGCTGGGCAACGAGGGTTTCGAACTCGGCTTCTGGAGGATCGCGATGCGGCCGGGCAAGCCGCTGATCTGGGGGCGGCTGGGGCGCACGCCGGTGCTCGGGCTGCCGGGCAACCCGGTCAGCGCGATGGTCTGCGGCGTGCTGTTCCTCATGCCGGCGATCGCGCGCCTTTCGGGCCTGCCCGGGGATCCGCCGCCGACGCAGCGCGTGCTCGCCGCCGTGCCGCTGCCGGAGAACGACCGGCGCGCGGACCATCTGCGCGCGGTGATGTCCCGCGACGAGGCGGGGCGGATCCTGGTGACGCCGGCGAGTGTGCAGGATTCCTCGATGCTCGCGACGCTCGCGCGCGCCGACGCGCTGGTGCTGCGCGCGCCCTTCGCGCCCGCGCTGCCGGCGGGTGCGGAGGTCGAGGCGATCCTGCTGGCAGAACTCGGGATCTGAAAAACCCGCATCCTGGTTGGCCGCGGGCCTGCCCTTCCCGTCCCGGCGCACCCCCGGTGATGCGCGCGGCGGTCAGGCACCGTCCGCGCCGGGATGCCAGGGCGGCGTGGCGTCCGGCTTGTCGGCCCGGCCGCGGCGCATGCGTCCGCGGGAGAGTTCCGTCACCACGCCGTGCAGGGTGCGGAGTTCCTGCTCCGTCACCTCGCCGCGCTGGAACCAGTGGCGCAGGTTGCGCACCATGCCCGGGCGCTTCTGCGCGTGGTCGAGGAAGCCGGCCGCGTCCAGTTCCGCCACCAGACGCCCGAGGAAGGCCTCGAGTTCGCCCTTGGTGGCGATGCGCGTCTCGTTCGTCATCAGCGTGCGCGGCGGCGTCGCCTCGCCCGCCGTCCACCATTCATAGGCGAGGATCATCACCGCCTGGGCGAGGTTGAGCGACATGTGCTCGGGGTTCAGCGGGTAGCGCACCAGCGTGTCGGCGCAGGCCATGTCGTCGTTCTCGAGGCCCGCGCGCTCGGGGCCGAACAGCACGGCCGCACGCAGGCCGCGCGCGGCGATGGCGCGCAGATCCTCGGCCGCCGCGCGGGCGGTGTGGAGGGGGATGACGATGTGGCGCGGGCGGGGGCAGGTGGCGAGCACGCGGTGGCAATCCGCCACCGCGGCGGGCACGCTGTCGAACACCCGCGCGGCGTCGAGGATGGCATCGGCGCCGGAGGCGGCGGGGTAGGCGTCGGCCTGCGGCCAGCCGTCGCGGGGGCTGACAAGGCGCAGGCGATACAGCCCGCCATTGGCCATGGCACGCGCGGTGGCGCCGATGTTGCGCGCCATCTGCGGGCGGACGAGGACGATGATGGGCGTCTCGCCCGCCGGCGGCGTGAGGCTCGCCCGCCCGTCCTTCCGCCCGCCGGTCATCGCGGCTGGGTTCGCGCCAGGAAGGCGCGCAGCTGCGCGATCTCGGCTTCCTGGGCGCGGATGATCGCTTCTGCAAGCGCGCGCATCTCGGGGTCGGAGCCGTGGCGCAGCACGACGCGCGCCATGTCGATCGCGCCCTGGTGGTGCGGGATCATGCCCGCGGCGAAGTCGCGGTCGGCATTGCCGGTGAAGCGGATGTCCATCTCGCGGTGCATGCGCTCATTGGCGGCGCGGAATTCGCGGGTGGAGGCGGTCTCCTGCGCGCCGCGCGTGGCGGGGGCGCCGTGGCCTTGGTGCCCCTGCTGGGCGGTGGCAGGCAGCGCGATCAGGGCAACGACGAGAGCAAGCGACAGGCGGGTCATGGCGTGTTCTCCCGGCGGGTGGTGACCGCCGGGAAGGTTCGTGCTTCCCATCGCCGGAAGGTCAAGCGCGGCGCCAGGAGGTGCCGGCGGGGCCATCCTCCAACAGGATGCCGCGCGCCTTGAGGTCGTCGCGGATGCGGTCGGCGGCGGCGAAGTCGCGTGCCTTGCGGGCGGCGAGGCGGGCGACGATGGCGGCTTCGATCTCGGCCTCCCCCGGGCCTGTCGTGACGGCGGGACTGCCGAGCACAGGAGCCCCCAAGGTGATGCCCGCCGGCGTGAGGACGTGCGGAAGTCGCCCCCGCGCCCGATCCTCGGGATCGAAGCGGGCGATCCCCAGAACGCCCGCCGCTTCAAGGAACGCCGCGGCCGCCGCGCCGGGCGCGGGCTCGCGCGCGAGCCCCATCCGTTCCAGCACTACCGTCGCCGAACCGCCGACCGTCAGCGCGTTCCCGAGCGTGCGAAGATCCCGCAGGCGCGCAAGCGCGAGTGGTGTGTTCAGGTCGTCATGCAGCGGCTCGAGCGCCCAGTCGGTCATGGACTGGGCCAGGGCATCATCTGTCGCCTCAGGTGCGCGCCGCAGCATCGCGTAGTGACCGTCCAACTCCGCCTTCGCCTCCCGCAGCCCCTCCATCGTGAAGTCCAGCGCCTGCCGGTAATGCGTGCGCAGCAGCAGCAGCCGGAACGCCTCGCCCGCCCAGTGCCCTTCGCGGAGGATGTCGCGCACCGTGCGGAAATTGCCCAGCGACTTCGACATCTTCTCGCCGTCCACGAGCAGCATGCCGTTGTGCATCCAGTACTGCGCGAAGCCCCGGCCGGGGAAGGCGCAGACCGACTGTGCGACCTCGTTCTCATGGTGCGGGAAGATCAGGTCGTGGCCGCCGCCATGAATGTCGAATTCCTCGCCGAGATGCTTCCACGACATGGCGGAGCACTCGATGTGCCATCCGGGCCGCCCGCGGCCCCACGGGCTGTCCCAGCCGGGCGTCGCATCGTCGGAGGGCTTCCACAGCACGAAGTCGCCGGCGTCGCGCTTGTAGGGCGCGACATCCACCCGCGCGCCGGCCAGAAGTTCATCCGGCGAACGGCCGGAGAGCGCCCCGTATTGCGTGAAGGACGGCACGCTGAACAGCACATGCCCGTCGGCGGCATAGGCATGGCCGCCCGTGATCAGGCGCTGAATCAGCGCGATCATCTCGGCGATGTGCTGCGTCGCGCGCGGTTCCACCGTCGGCTCCAGCGCGCCGAGTGCCGCCATGTCGGCGTGGAAATCGGCCGTGGTGCGGGCGGTGATGGCCTCGATCGGCTCGCCCGTTTCACGGCTTCGCGCGTTGATCTTGTCGTCCACGTCCGTGATGTTCCGGACGTAGGTGACCTTCGGATAGAGCCGCTTCAGCAGGCGGAAGAGCACGTCGAAGACGACGACGGGGCGCGCATTGCCCAGATGCGCGAGGTCGTAGACCGTCGGCCCGCAGACATACATCCGCACATGGCCCGGGTCGATCGGCTCGAACCGGCGCTTCCTGCGCGCGGCGCTGTCGTGGATGTGGATGTCTGTCATGGCGGTCCGGCGGCGATGGGATGCGTGCAGGCGCGGGGAAGCATCTTCCCCGGAAGGGCGGTTCAGCGACAGAGCGCGGGCGCGCGGAGCCTGGGCACGGACATGGAATGCCTTGTGCGCCGATCCCCCGCCGGATTCAAGCGCCGGTTGAAAGGCGCAGGCGAAGGGCCGCCTTCTCCCGCCCGATCAAGGGCAGCAGCGCGCCGAGATCCGGCCCGTGCTCCTCCCCCGTCAGCGCCAGGCGCAGCGGCAGGAACAGCGCCTTGCCCTTCCGCCCGGTCGTTGCCTTCAGCGCGCCGGTCCAGGCGGCCCAGGTCGCCTCGTCCCACGGTTCGGATGGCAGGGCGGTGAGGGCGGCGGCGAGGAAATCATGCTCGCCCTGCTGCACCGGCGGGACGATGGCGCCGCGCACGATGTCGAACCAGGGCCGCGCTTCGCGCATCAGGTCGAGATTGCCGCGCACGGCGAGCCACCAGGCCTCGTCCGCGCCGTCGGGCAGGCGTTCGCGCACCGCCGCGAAGGGCGTCTCGTGCAGCACGCGGCGGTTCAGCGCCAGCATGTGCCGCGTGTCGAAGCGTGCCGTGGCGCGGGAGACGCGGGTGATGTCGTAGCCGGGCGCGAGCTCGCGCGGCATCCCCGCCACCGGATCCGCCGAGGTCCCCAACGCCGCGAGGTAGCCCGCGAGCGCCGCGGGCTCGATCCCGTCCTTGCGCAGGTGGCGCAGCGAAATGGAACCGAGGCGCTTCGACAGCGCGCCGCCTTCCTCATCCGTCAGCAGCGGCAGGTGGGCGAAGGCGAGGCGGGCGGCATCGCCGCCCAGCGCCTCGAACAGGTCGAGCTGGATGCCGGTGTTGGTGACGTGGTCCTCGCCGCGGATGACGTGCGTGACCGCCATATCGAGGTCGTCCACCACCGAGGTGAAGGTATAGAGCGGCGAGCCGTCGGCGCGGATCAGCACCGGGTCGGAAATCGCGGACAGCTTCACCGTGCGCTCGCCGAGCACGATGTCGGTCCAGGCCACGGAGCGCGGCGAGAGGCGCAGCCGCCAATAGGGCTGCTTGCCGTTCTCGATGGCGCGCGCGATCTGCTCGGGCGTCATCCGCAGCGCCTCGCGGTCGTAGACGGGCGGGCGGCCTTCGCGGCGGCGGCGCTCGCGCTTGAAGGCGAGCTCCTCCTCGGTCTCGAAGCAGGGGTAGAGGCGGCCGGCCTGCTTCAGCCGCTCGGCGGCGGCCGCGTAGCGGTCCAGGCGGCCGGACTGGGCGACGCGCTCGTCCCAGTCGAGGCCGAGCCAGCGCAGGTCCTCCTCGATCGCCGCGGCGAATTCGGGCCTGGAGCGTTCGCGGTCGGTATCGTCCAGGCGTAGGATGAAGACGCCGCCATGCCGGCGCGCATGCAGCCAGTTGGCGAGCGCGACGCGGGCATTGCCGACATGCAGCAGCCCGGTCGGCGAAGGGGCGAAGCGCAGTCTCATCGGTTCGGATCGAGCGCCTGGTAGTCGGTGTCGGCCTTGCGCGCGGCCGGGTTCGCGATGCAGTGGTCGAGCCAGGGCTTCAGCTCGAAGCCCGGCGCGATGGCGTATTCGCCGAACATCAGGAAGGCCTGCCGCAGCGCATCGGGGGCGGGGTACTCGGCGCGCATGTGCTCGACCTGGTTGCGCACGAAACGGCGGGCATACTCGGCGGCGGCCTCCGCGCTGCGGAAGCCGTCCACCGACCATTCCTCGTCGGGGTCCTGGCAGTGCGCGAAGTCGCCGCAGAGGACGGAATGGCTCATTCCTCGTCCTCCTCCTCGTCCTCGTCCTGGCGGGGGTCGAGGACGCGCCAGTTGCGTTCCTCGGCGTCGCGCACCGGCGTGTCGGCGAAGTCCTTCAGTTCGGCGCGGCTGACCCAGGCATCGTCGCCGGCGCCGAGCACTTCCGCGTCCTCGCCGTAGGCGAACCAGGCATCGAGCGTGGCCTTCGCGTCGGCGCCGGTCGCGCGGCAGCGCTCGACGGAATCGCGCACGTAGCGCCGGGCGAAGGCGTTGGCGTGCTCGATGCTGACGAAGCCGGTGACGGTCTCGACCGGGTCGGAGCCGTTGGCGCCCGAAAGATCCATGATCTGCACGGCGAACTCGCCGCGCGGGAAGATGTCGGCCGCGAAGTCGTCGCTCATGTCACCAGCGCCGTGAAGCCGTTGGTGATGGGATAGCGGCGGTCGCGGCCGAAGGCGCGCGGCGTGATCTTGACCCCCGGCGGGGCCTGGCGGCGCTTGTACTCGGCGCGGTCGAGCAGCCGCCAGACCCGCAGCACGACCGCCCGGTCATGGCCCTCGGCGACCAGCGCGTCCACCGACTTCTCGCCCTCCACCAGGCCTTCGAGGATGGCGTCCAGCACCGCGTATTCCGGCAGGCTGTCCTGGTCCTTCTGGTTGGGGCGCAGCTCCGCGCTCGGCGGCTTGGTGATGACGCGCCCGGGCATCACGAGGCCCTGCGGCCCCCTCGCGCCGGCCGGCGCCTGCGCGTTGCGCCAGCGGCACAGCGCGAAGACCATGGTCTTGTACACATCCTTCAGCACCGAATACCCGCCGGCCATGTCGCCGTAGATGGTGGCGTATCCGGTGGACATCTCCGACTTGTTGCCGGTGGTCAGCAGCATCTCGCCGAACTTGTTGGACAGCGCCATCAGAGTGACGCCGCGGATGCGCGACTGGATGTTCTCCTCGGTGATGTCGGGCGCGCGGTTGCCGAAGACCGGGCCGAGCATGGCGCCGAAGGCCTCCATCGCCGGCCCGATGCCGATGATGTCGTAGCGGATGCCGAGCAGGCGCGCGCATTCCGCCGCGTCCTCGAGGCTTTCCTGGCTGGTGTAGGGGGATGGCATCATCACCGCGCGCACGCGGTCCGCCCCCAGCGCATCCACCGCCACGGCGGCCGAGAGCGCGGAATCGATCCCGCCCGAAAGGCCCAGAACCACGCCGGGGAAGCGGTTCTTGTCCACATAGTCGCGCAGGCCCAGCACCATCGCGGCATAGACTTGGCCGAGCGTCTCCGGCGGACGGCTGACCGCGCCCGGGGCGCAGACCAGGCGCTCGCCCTCGCGGCGCCATTCGGTCAGGCGGACCTCCTCGGCGAAGGACGGCATCAGATGCGCGAGCGAGCGGTCGGGGTTCAGCACGAAGGAGGCGCCGTCGAAGACGATCTCGTCCTGCCCGCCGACCTGGCCGAGGAAGACGAAGGGCAGCCCCGTCTCGACCACCCGCGAGACCGCGAGCGGCAGGCGCTGGCGCTCGTGCTTGTCGGCCTCGAAGGGCGAGCCGTTGATCGAGAGCAGGATCTCCGCCCCCGTCTCGCGCAGCGTCTCGGCGACCGAGGGCAGCCACCAATCCTCGCAGACCATCAGCCCGATGCGGAAGCCGCGGAAGGGCACGGGGCCCGGCGCGGGGCCGGCATCGAAGACGCGCTTCTCGTCGAACACGCCGTAGTTCGGCAGTTCGTGCTTGGCGCGCCGCGCGGCGATCCGCCCGCCATCGAGCAGGAAGGCCGCGTTGTGCAGCTTCGCGCCGTCCTGCCAGGGCCCGCCGATGACAAGCCCCGGCCCGCCATCGGCGGTCTCGGCGGCGAGTTCGGCGATGATCCCGGCGCAGGCCGCGACATAGGCGGGCTTTCGCACCAGATCCTCGGGCAGGTAGCCGCCCACCGAGAATTCGGGCGTGACCACGAGGTCGGCCCCGAGGCGCGCGCCCTCCGCCCGCGCGCGGCGGATGCGTTCCGCATTGTCGCGCAGCGCGCCGACATGGGTCGTATTGATCTGCGCGAGCGCGATCTTCAGCGTGTCGGCCATGGTGGGCGGAACATAGTGCAAGCCCGCCCGGAGCGTGAGGGGGCCTCGCGCGTCACTGGCCCGCGCCGTCCTTCCGGCGGGCCTCGCCGTGGCGCAGGAGGAACTCGCGCCCGACCTTCACCCGCGCCGTGCCGTCGTAGTCCACGATGTCGGCGGTGGCGTAGGTCTCGGACCAGGCGTCGGGGATGAAGGAGCCGGTGCCGACCACGTCGATCGGCGCGCGGGCCTCGGCCATGACGCGGCACTTGCCGACGCCGAAGCCCGAGGAGGCGACGATCCGCACCTTCGGGAAGCCGGCCTTGTCGAGCGCTTCGCGCATGCGCCAGATGGCCGCGGCCGAGACGCCGGTGCCGACCAGGTGGCGCAGTTCCGTCTCGCTGCGGTAGCGGCGGATCGCGCCGGGCGAGTGGCGCTCGAGAACGGCGTAGGATTCCGCCGGGTCCAGCCCTTCGAGGAAGCGCCCGCCATGGGTGTCGAGCCGCATCGCGAGCCGGCCCGAGGCGGCGAGGTCGGGGAAGCGGCGCGCAACCTCGAGCGCGTCCGTCACCTCCCGGCCGAAATAGTCTACCAGCACGGTCAGCGGATCGTCGGGGTAGGTCTCGTGGAACATCTCCGCCGCGCGCACGGTGGTCCCGGCATAGCCGATCAGGGCATGCGGCATGGTGCCGTAGCCCGATCGCTGGCCGAACCAGCGCGCGGTGGCGTCGTTTGCGTTGCCGATGAAGCCCTTGGCCCCCTCCTGCTGCGCCGCGCGGGAGCCGACCGCTGCGGCGTAGGCCATCATCTCCTGCATCTCGGCGCCGGCGCAGTGGCGCGCCTCCATCGCCAGGAACGCGACCTTCGGCAGTTCCACGCACATCTGGTAGGCGTTGTGCGCGGCGACGCAGGCCGCGCCGAGCTTCTGGAGCAGCAGCGTCTCGAGGTCGGCCAGCGCGACGAAGGAGCCGGTGACGTAGAGCAGCGGATCGCCCGCACCGACCCACTGGCCTTCCTGGTGCATCACCTCGATCCGCACCTCGGTCCGGCGCGCGGCGGCGACCGCGCGCAGCCAGTCGAGCATCAGCCGCGGCGCCGAGACGACCGGGCGGCGGAGGAACACGGCGTAGGTCACGCGCGTGTCGCCGAAGCGCGCGGCGATCTGCTTGGTGCGGTTGAAGTAGCTGTCGGTGCGCGCCGCTATCGCCGCATCGTCGGTGTCCGACGGCGCGCACGAAGCCGCGCCGGGCGCGCCGGCGCCGAGGGCAGGCGGCTCGTTCACTGCGCTGCCTGGGCCGGGGCCGTCTGCGCGGCGGTCTTGCGGGCCTTCAGCTCCTCCGCGATCAGGAAGGCGAGTTCCAGCGACTGCTCGGCGTTCAGCCGCGGGTCGCACGAGGTCGCGTAGTTCGCCGCGAGGTCCGTCTCGGACAGGCGATGCGCGCCGCCGAGGCATTCCGTCACGTCGCTGCCGGTCATCTCGACATGCACCCCGCCGGCGGTCGTGCCTTCGGTCTCGTGCGCGTCGAAGAAGTGGCGGACCTCGGCGAGGATCGCGTCGAAGACGCGGGTCTTGTAGCCGGCGACGGTGGTGGTGTTGCCGTGCATCGGGTCGCACAGCCAGACCACGTTGCGCCCGGCCTGCCGCACGGCGCGCAGCAGGGCGGGCAGCTTCGCCTCGACCTTGTCCGCACCCATGCGGGAAATCAGCGTCAGCCGCCCCTTCTCGTTCGCGGGGTTCAGGATTTCCGTCAGCCGCACCAGCTCGTCCGCGTCCATCGACGGGCCGACCTTCATGCCGATCGGGTTCTTCACGCCGCGCAGGAATTCGACATGCGCGCCGTCCGGCTGGCGCGTGCGGTCGCCGATCCAGAGGAAATGCGCCGAGCAGGCATAGGCGTCGCCGGTGGTGGAATCGATGCGCGTCAGCGCCTGCTCGTAGGGCAGCAGCAGGCTTTCGTGGCTCGTGTAGAAGTCGGTCTCGCGCACCTGCGGCGTGTCGGACATGCCGCAGGCCTGCATGAAGGAGAGCGTCTGGTCGATGCGCGTCGCGAGATCCTCGTAGCGGCTCGCGAGCGGGCTGCGCGCCACGAAACCGAGGTTCCAGCGGTGGACGTGGTGCAGGTCGGCATAGCCGCCGGTGGCGAAGGCGCGCAGCAGGTTCATCGTGCCGGCCGACTGCATGTAGGCGAATTCCATGCGCGCCGGGTCGGGGATGCGCGCCTCGGGCGTGAAGTCCGGGCCGTTGATGATGTCCCCGCGATAGGAAGGCAGCGTGACGCCGTCCTTCGTCTCGCTGTCGCTGCTGCGCGGCTTGGCGAACTGTCCGGCCATGCGGCCGAGCTTCACCACCGGAACCTGGCCGCCGAAGGTCAGCACCACGGCCATCTGCAGCAGCACGCGGAAGGTGTCGCGGATGACGTTGGCGGTGAAGTCGCCGAAGCTCTCGGCGCAGTCGCCCCCCTGCAGGACGAAGGCCTCGCCGTCGCCCGCGCGGGCGAGTGCGGCCTTCAGCCGGCGTGCCTCGCCGGCGAAGACCAGCGGGGGAAATCGCGCGATCTTCCCCTCCATCGCGGCGAGCGCCGCCTGGTCGGGATAGTCCGGCACCTGCCGGATCGGCATTGCCCGCCAGGATTCCGGGCTCCAGCCTCGCGCGCTCATTGTCGGGGACTCTCCTTCAGGCAGGCTTGGCACTTTAGCCCCGGGCGCGGGGCTGGGGGAAGCCGCCGCGCCGTGCGAGGCTCGCCCGGCGGCCATGCAGGAACGGAGGACGAAGGTGGACTTGCCCAATGCCGTCGCGACGCTGATGCAGGGCGCGGTCCAGGCCGGCGGGGTGCCGGGCGTCGCGCTCGCCGCCGCCGGGCGCGAGCAGGCGGGCTTCGCGCGGGGCTTCGGCGTGCGCCGCCTCGGCGCACCGGAGCCGATGGAACCCGACACGGTGGTCTGGATCGCCTCCATGACCAAGGCGATCGTGGCGGTGGCGGCGATGCGGCTGGTCGAGGCCGGCCGCCTCGCCCTCGATGCGCCGGCCGCCGAATTCGTCGCGGATCTCGCCGAGGCGCAGGTGCTGGAGGGCTTCGACGCCGGGGGACGGCCCCGGCTGCGGCCGCCGAAGCGGCCCGTCACGCTGCGCCACCTGCTCACCCACACCTCCGGCTTCGCCTACGAGATGTGGAGCGCGGAGACGATCCGCGCGCGCAGGGCGCTCGGCATGCCGTCCATGCCGACGGGCCGGCTGGCCGCGCTGCGGCTGCCGCTGCTGTTCGACCCCGGCGAGGACTGGACCTACGGCATCGGCCTCGACTGGGCGGGGCGCCTGGTGGAGGCGGCGAGCGGCCAGCGCCTCGGGGCGCATCTGGCCGAGACCATCCTCGGCCCGCTCGGCATGGCCGACACCGCCTTCCGGCTGCGCGAGGACATGCGCGCGCGCCTCGCCCCCGTCCATGCGCGCGCGCCGGACGGCAGCCTCGCGCCCACCGGGACGATCGTCGAGCAGGACCCCGAATTCGAGAGCGGCGGCGGCGGGCTCTATTCCACCGCGCGGGACTACCTCGCCTTCGCGCGCATGATCCTGAACGGCGGGCGGCACGGGAAGGAGCGGCTGCTGAAGCCCGAGACAGTGGCCGAAATGGCGCGGGACCAGATCGCGCCGCTCACCGTGAAGCCGATGCACAGCGCGATGCCGGCGGCGAGCAACGACGTCGAATTCTTCCCCGGCCTGCCCTGCGGCTGGGGCCTGTCGTTCCTCGTGAACCGGCGCCAGAGCGCGGAAGGCCGCGCGGCGGGCGGGCTTGCCTGGGCGGGGCTGGCGAACACCTACTACTGGATCGACCACGGGCGCGGGACGGCGGGGGTGTTCCTCACGCAGATCCTGCCCTTCTTCGACGCGAAGGCGGTGGCGCTGTTCCGCGGCTTCGAGGCGCGGATGAACGGCGTAGGGTGAAGCGCGGCCATTGCCCCACCGGCGCAGGCGCGCGGCTGCACGCGCGGCATCTACTGCGCCGCCGCCGGCATGCCGGCGGTGCGGGTGCGGGTGCGGGTGCGCAGCGTGACGAATTCCTCGGCCGCCGTGGGGTGGATGCCGATGGTGCGGTCGAAATCCTGCTTGGTCGCGCCCATCACCACGGCGATGCCGATGCCCTGCATGATCTCGGCCGCATCCTCGCCGAGCATGTGCGCGCCGAGCACCTTCTGCGTGCGCTGGCAGACCACGAGCTTCATCAGGGTCCTGCGCCCCTCGCGCCGGCTGATGGTGTGGCGCATCGGCGTGAAGCGGGTGACATAGACATCCACCGGACCGCGCGCGGCGGCTTCGCTTTCCGTCAGCCCCACCATGCCGATCGGCGGGGTCATGAACACCGCGGTCGGCACGTTCTCGTAGGATGCCTGGCGCGGGTTTCCGCCGAACAGCGTGTCCGCCAGCGCATGGCCCACCGCGGTCGCCATGGGGGTGAGGTTCACGCGGTCGAGCACGTCGCCGATGGCGTGGATGTGCGGGACGGAGGTGCGGTGCCCCGCATCAACCGTGATGGCGCCGGATGCCGTGGTTGCGACCCCGGCGCGCTCGAGCCCGAGCCCCGCCGTGTTCGGCGCGCGGCCGGTGCAGAAGAAGACCGCGTCCACCTCCTTCATGAAGCCGTCGGACAGCGCGACCATCAGGTGGTTCGCAACGCGCGCGATGCGCGTCGGCGTCACGCCGGGGTTGAGCCTCATGCCGCTCGCGGCCAGCGCCTCGGCCGCCGCGGCGCGGATGTCCTCGTCGAAGCCGCGCAACGGCAGCGGCGCGCGGTAGAGCAGGTCCACCTGCGCGCCGAGGCCCTGCAGGATGGAGGCGAATTCCACCGCGATGTAGCCCGCGCCGATCACCGCGGCGCGCTTGGGCAGCGCCGGCAGCGTGAACAGGTCGTCCGACACCAGGCCGAGTTCCGCGCCGGGGATCGGCAGGCGGGTGGGCGTGCCGCCGGTGGCGATGACGATGCGCTCCGCCGTGATGCGCTTGCCGCCGACATCGAGGGTGTGGGCATCGAGGAAGGTCGCGCGCGCGTCGAACGACGTCACGCCCGCGCCCGCGAGCAGCCGGCCATAGATGCCGGACAGGCGCGCGACCTCGGCGTCGCGGGCGGCGGCGAGCCTGGCCCAGTCATGCCCATGGGCGGCGATGTCCCAGCCGAAGGCGGCCGCATCCTGCGCCCAGGCGCCGTATTCGGCGGCGTTGACCATGATCTTCTTGGGCACGCAGCCGACATTGACGCAGGTGCCGCCCCAGAAGCGTTCCTCGGCCACGCCCACGCGCGCGCCATGGCCGGCGGCGATGCGCGCGCAGCGCACCCCGCCCGAGCCGCCGCCGATGACGAACA
>Ga0207950_100261_pt1 | contig 19159 bp, 12 predicted proteins | sample Subbio11_8B_AprC_FD_184814 | JGI IMG/M metagenome (GOLD analysis project Ga0207950, IMG submission 184814) | Serpentinite rock and fluid subsurface biosphere microbial communities from McLaughlin Reserve, California, USA - CR11_8B_AprC (SPAdes) | ecosystem: Environmental > Terrestrial > Deep... | reverse complement strand
GGCGGGGCGGCGGCCAGCGCCTCGCCGGGGCGCGGCATGGCGGCGAGCAGCGCATCGGCATCGGCGCGGCCGTGCCTGCCGGCCGCCGCCGCGGCCTCGATGGCCGCGAACCAGGCCTCCTGCGGGGCCGGCGCGCCGGGCGGCAGCAGCGCGGCGAGCGTGATCGGGAAGCGGCGGCCGACCATGTCCTCGCTGGCGAGCATCACCCCGGCCACCGCATCCGGCCCGCAGGCGCCGGCGGGCAGGGCGAAGCGCCAGGCGGGCGCGGCGTCCCACGCCTCGGCCCAGCGCGGCCCGAGCCGTTCCCGCGCGGCCGCCATGCCGCGCTGGAGCCAGTCGTCCCAGGGGCCGACGAAGCTCGTGGGCAGGCCACGGCGCACGAAATCGCCATGCGCCGGGATCTTGCCGTAGAGGCCCGTCAGGGGGCGAGGGTCGGGCATCGGAAGTCCGCGAGCTCCCTCAGGCCGAAGGGGTGCTGGGTGCTGCCCGCGCGCAGCTCGAAGTCGATGATGCGCTCGCCCTGCTGCACGCGCAGGCGAAGGCGCTCGCGCTGCGGCGTGGCGGTCAGCGTGCTGCCGCGCCGCATCACGAGGCGCAGCGCCGACCACGCGCCGTCGAAGGCCAGCGGGCCGACCGTCGATGGCGGGTCGAAGGTGAGCGTGGTGTTGCCGCGCGCCGGCCAGGACAACGCGATGGGGCGGAAGGCGGCGCTGCGGGTAACCTCGGTGCGCGTGCCCTCGGCTTCGAGCGTGGCGGACATCGCGCCGGGATCCATGCTCTGCGGCACCAGTTCGAAGCGCAGCCCGATCGAGGCGACGCTCGGGAAGAAGGCATCGCGGATCACGCGCGCGCGCTGGAACTGCATCAGGTCGGCGGCGCTGATCGGGGGCGGCAGCCCGTCGGTCGCCACCGGGCGCCAGGGCAGGCTGGTGGTGTCCGCGTATTGCCGCACGTTCTGCGTGAAGAACTGGTCGAACACGCCGCCCGGCCCGAACAGCCGCATGAAGTCGTCCACCGGCATGTCCTGCGGCGCGTTCGGGTTGAAGGGGAAGCGCTGCTCGACGCCGCGGCAGAAGGGCGCGAGCTGCTGCGCCCCGGCCGCGGCGAGCGCGGCCTTCGCCCCGCCGCCGCGCGCCGCGGCGGTCGCGCCCACCATGCCGTTCAGCCATCGCTGCAAGGGCTGCGGCTGGCGCGCGGCCTCGGCCTGGAGGCGCTGGCCTGGGTCGAGGCCGGCGGCGGGCGGCGGCAGCGTGCCGGGCGGGGCGGTGGCCAGCCGCTGCACCTGCACGAACAGGTCGTTGACGATGCTCAGCACGCCATCGAGCGGCTGGCCGGCGGCGATGCGGAGGGGCTCGAACAGCGGCTCGATGATCTCGGCCACCGGCTCGGCGCCGGTCGGCACGGCGGGGGGCGGCTGGCCGGCCTGCGCGGCGGGCCTCGGCTGCGCCCCGGGCGGCGTCCAGCCCGCCGGCGGCGTGCCGACCGAAAGCTGCCGCGAGACGGCGCGCAGGAGATCCCTGATCGGCGAGTTCGGCGCGCCGAGCAGGTTCAGCGCCTCGGCCTGCTGTGCCAGTTGCGGCGGCAGGGGCGTGAGGTTGAGGTCATCCAGCATCGCCTGCCACAGCCGCGCGTATTCCCGCGCGTAGAGCCGCAGCACCTGCTGTTCGAGCCGCACCGGGTCGTCGGTGCCGAGGCTCGCGCCCTCCTGGCCCAGCACCCAGTATTCCGCGACGCCCTCGCGCACCGCCTGGCCGAGCACCGGCAGCAGCGCGCGATAGAGGCCATCGAGGGTGTAGAGGGCGGGGATGCCCTCGGTCAGCGGCTGGCCGGAGGCGCGCACGAAGTAGCGCTGGCCCGCCTGGCCGAGCGCATCGGCCGGCCGCCAGGGCTGGATGTTCTGCCCCGCCGCCGCCGCGACGGTCTGCAGGCGCGAGAAGACGCGCTCGGCGAGCGGCAGGCGCGAGAAGATGCGCCGCGCGGCGTCCACCAGGGCGCCATCCACCGGGTAGCGTTGGAAGTTGCGCGCGAGCGTCGCCTCGAGGTGGCTCATCAGCGCCTCGCGCGTCGGCTGGTTCACCGCGCCGGGGAAGGCGCGCAGCCAGTCCCGCGCGAACCACGCCTTGATGGTATCGACATCCACCGGCCCTTCCTGGCCGAGCATCAGGTAGGCGCGCGTCGCGTCGTAGAGTTCGTCCGGCCGCTGGAAGGAACCGCGGATGACGAATTCCAGCCGCGCGAGCAGCCGCGGCAGGAAGGAGCGGTCGAGCGCGCGGCGATAGGCGGCGGAGGCGCCGGCGACGAGCTTCTCCTCCTGGCTCAGCCCGAGGGCCGCACCCTCCCCGCGCGCTGCCGCCGGCAGGTCGCGCGCCGCGGCGAGGTAGGGCAGGACGCGCTGGAACTCCGCCTCGGTGATGCGGTCGAAGGGGATGCCCTGGGCGGCCTGCTCGGCCCTGCCGATCTGCTCGGCGAGGCGGCCGGCGCGCGCCTGCTCGCGCGCATGGGCCATGTAGCCGTAGAGGCCGCCGCCCGCGATGACGAGGGCGGCGAGCGACCAGGCCGCGATGGCGACGACGCGCCGGCGCTTGTCGGCCTTGCGGTCGTTGGAGGCAAGCCGCGCCTCGTTGAACACCACGTCCTTGAGGAGGCGGTGGATGAAGTAGGCGCGGCCCTTCTGCTGCATCACCGCCGCGGGACGGCGCGGATCGAGCCCGAAGGAGCGCGACAGCGCGCCGGCCAGGCGGTCGAGCGGGCTGCCCTCCTGCGTGCCCGAGGTGAAGTAGATGCCGCGCAGCATCGGCGCGGGGTCGAGCCGCGTGCCGCCGAAGGCCGCCGCGATGAAGGCGGAGAGCGGCGCCTCGAGCGAGGCGAATTGCGCGGGGAAACCCTGGAGGGCGGCGCGCTGCTGCGGGCCGCGCTCGTTCTGCAGGCGCTCGAGCACGCGGTCGTTGACGCGCGCCAGCAGCGCCTGGAATTCCTCGGTGAACTTGGCCGCGTGTCCGGCCTCGCCGGCGGCCTCGAGCGGGAAGGTGACGCCCCAGACCTGCTCGCGCCCGGTCTTGTCGAGGTCGTCGAAGAACTCCATGAAGCCGGCGAGCAGGTCGGTCTTGCTCACCATGAAATAGACCGGCAGGCGCTGGCCGAGCTTCTCCTCCAGTTCCTTGATTCGGCGGCGCACTGCGCGCGCATGGCCCTCGCGCTCGGCCGGGCCCAGGCGCGAGACCATGTCCACGCCGAAGGTCACCAGCACGCCGTTCAGCGGCAGGCGCGGGCGGTTCTTCTTGAGCAGGCCGAGGAAGCGCTCCCAGCCCGCCTTGTCGGCCGCGGCATCCGAATCCTGCGTGGTGTAGCGCCCGGCCGTGTCGATCAGCACGGCATTGTCGGTCAGCCACCATTCGCACAGCCGCGTCCCGCCCACGCCCTGCAGCTTGCCGCCGTCGCTGAGCGGGAAGTCGAGGCCGGAATTGGCGAGCGCGGTGGTCTTGCCCGACCCTGGCGGTCCGATGATGACATACCAGGGCTGGTCGTAGAGGAAGCCGCCCTTCCTGCCCGACGCGCCCTTCAGCCGCTCGAGCGCGGCGGTCAGCCGCTCGCGCATCTCGGCTTCTTCCTCGGCGGCGCGGTCGGCGCCGGGATCGGGGCCAGTGATGCCGGCTACCAGCAGCGCATCGCGGCGGACCTTGCGGCGCTCCATCAGCCAGACGATGACGAGCACCACCAGGAACAGGATGGCGCACACCACCATGCGGTGGATCTCGGTCTCGAGCGGGCGGAACCCGCCGATGTTGATCATCGGGCCGAACAGCCAGACGATCGGCAGGACCAGCATCACCGCGGCGAGGGCGACAATCGCCCGGCCGGTCAGGAAGGGACGGAAGACCTCCAGCACCTGCATGGTCAGCGCGTCCCTCTCAGCAATACGACCTCGATGCGCCGGTTCTCCTCGCGGCCCTCGGCGGTGCGGTTGTCGGAGATCGGCTCGGCATCGGCGCGGCCCTCGACGGTGAAGCGGCCGGCATCGCCGGTGGCGGCGGCGATGATCGCCGCGGCCGCCTCGGCGCGGGCCGAGGAGAGATGGAAGTTCGACGGGAAGCGCACGGTGCGGATCGGCTGGTTGTCGGAATGGCCGATGACCATGACGCGGCCGGGCTCGGTCCGCAGCCCCTGCCCGATTCGCTGGAGCATCGGGACGAAGCGTGATTCGACCGTGGCGGAGCCGGAGGCGAACATCCCCCGCCCCTTGATGCGGACCGTCACCGAGCGCCCGTCGCCGAACACGGTCAGCAGACCCTGCTCGATCTCGGGCCTGAGGAATTCGCGCAGCGTGACGAGGAAATCGGGCGGCGGCGGCGGCACGAAGGCGGGCGGCGGGGGCGGCGGCGCGGGCGGGCGCGGCGGCGCCTGGCGCTCGATCTCGGGGATGCGGCCGGGCGGCAGCGCCGCGAGGCGTTCATACAGCCCGTCCGAGCCCTCGTTCATCGCGTTCGCAAGCCAAGCATAGCCCATGCCCAGCGCGAACACCGCCACGCAGGCGGCGACCCAGGAGGGGATGCCGCGGCGCGGGCCGCGATGCGGCGCGTCCACCCCGCGCCAGCGCGGCGAGAGTTCGCGCTCCCAGGGCTGCCGCACCTGGCTGAGCAGCTGGTAGAGTCCCGTGCGGATCTGGTCGAGTTCCGACGCGCCGCGCGGGGAGAGCCGGTAGCGGCCCTGGAAACCGAGGGAGAGGCAGAGATAGCTGACCTCGAGCGCGTCGCGCCAGCGCCCGGGGTCCTTCTGCATGCCCGCGAGCACGTCGAAGAAGCGGTCGCCCGACTTCACCTCCTGGTGGAAGGTCGCGACCATGGACTGCACGGACCACACGCTGCCCTGCCCCCAGGCGTAGGACAGCACGACATCGTCGAGGCTCGCGCTGATGATGTAGTGCGCGGCGCGGATCTGCTCGGCGCTCACGCCGGCGTCGCGCGCGTCGATCTCGAACTGGCGGAGCGCGCGGACCGCGCGTTCGCGCAGTTCGCCGCCCTGGGGCGGTGCGGTCATCCCGGCATTGGCGAGCCGCCCGAGCAGGTCGAGCAGCGGCTGCGCGGCGGCGGCGAGCGGGCCGATGCCGACCTTGGGCACCGCCTCGGCCTCGCCGGCGAGGCGCGGCGCGGCCTCGGGGCGGCCCCCGCCGGGGGCGGCGCCGCTCGGCAGGCCGGCCATGCCGCCGACCGGGGCGGCGGGCTGGAAGCCGGGCTGAGGCCGCGGCGGCGGCGCCCCACCGGGGCCGCGCACCACGGTGCGGTCGTCGTCGTTGGGTTCGGCGAAGGGGTTGTCGCTCATGGGGCGGCGTCCTTCGGGTCAGCCGGGTGCCGGGGGTCAGCCCCGGATCGCCCAGAGTTCCATCTTGAGGTTGGGGAAATCGCCGGAGACATGGATGGCGAAGGCCCCGGAATTCTGCATCTGTGCCCAGTGCGGGCTGCCGCGGTCGAGCTCGAAATAGACGGCCGAGGCGTGGAAGGGGATCTGGCGCGGCGCCACCGGCATCGGGCGGACCTGGATGCCCGGCAGCGCGACATTGACCAGTTCGCGGATGTGCTCGACCGCGCCGATCTTGACCTGGTTGGGGAAGACGCGCCGGAGCTGCTCCGAGGGGATGTCGGCCTGCACCGAGAGCACGAACTGGCTCGCGCGCAGCAGGTTGCGGTCCACGATCGGCCCGACCCGCACGCCGAACTGGCGCTCCTGCAGCGGGATCGAGACCGCGTTGGTCTCGAGCACCATCGACAGGGAGCGCCGCAGGTCGGCGACCACGGGCGCGAAGGAACGCTGGAGATCCTCGTGCCGATAGGCCGGGTAGGTCGCGGCCATGCGCTTGGGGTCGGTGAAGGTGGCGAGTTCGCCGGCGAGCTGCACCAGCGCCGCATAGAGCGACTCCGGATGGACATTGCCCGCATCGGCCCAGTGGGCGAGCAGCGGCTGCCAGCGGTTGACCGCCTGCAGCAGCAGGAAGTCCGCCACCTCGGCGACGCCGCGCGCGCCGGGCTGCGACAGCCGCGCGCCCAGCGCCTCGGCGCGCTGGCCGAGCATGCCCACCAGCTCCCCCACCAGGTTCGCCAGCGGCGGCGTGGCCGAGACGCGCAGGCAGGGCGGGATGAAGCGTTCATCCACCATCACGCGGCGGTCGGCCTGCACTTCCACCACGCGCGTGAGGCCGATGGTGGAGAAGCCGGCGCGTTCCTCGGTTTCCAGCATGAAGCGCAGGCGCGGGCGGCCGACCTGGAGTTCCGCCGGCACGGTCGCGTCGGAATGGGTGTCGAAGGCCTCGAAGCCGCGCATGCCGTAGCGCGCGGCCGCGGCGTCCGGGCCTTCGGTGAAGGCGACCTCGGGGCTGCCGGGCTGGCGGACCGGCAGGGCGAGGAAGACCACGCAGTTGCGCGTGCCCTCGGGCAGGTCGAGCGGGACCGGCTGGTCGGCGTGGCCGGGCACCGCGAAGGCGGTGCCATCCTCGAAGATGCCGCTCGCCGAGGCGATGGCGAATTTGCCGGCGGCGAGCAGGTCGCGGTCGAGCGAGAGTTCCGTGATGCCCCATGGATGCGGGCGCAGCGGCGCGGCGCGCGCCTGGAGCATCCATTCGACGTGCCGGTCCTGCTGCTGGAAGTGCTGGGCGCGGAGGAACATGCCCTCCTGCCAGACCACCTTGTCGTGCCACAGCATCCCTGCCCTGCCCTCCTGCCCTGCGGCCCTTAGCGGTCGCGCCGCGACGCCTGTTCGTAGGCGCGCGCGAACTCCTTGCCGAAGGCGCTGTCGAAATCGTCGTCGAACTGTTCGGTCACCTGCTGGTGGAGACGCTTGTAGGCCTCCCACAGCTTCTTGTCCTTGCTGGCGAAAAGGCCGCCGCCGCCGCCCTCCTGCGCCTCGAGCCCCTCGGGCGCGAGGCGCGCGAGAAGGGCGCGCGCGGCAGCCTGGGTGGCGGCGAGCGTGGCGACCTGGTGGGCGGTGAGATCCTCGACCGTCTCGCGCACCGCGCGCGGGCCGGTCTGCGGGCCGGCGGCGAGGAGGGAGGCGAGCGCCTGCTCGTCCGAGGCGGCGAACTTCACCGGGTTGTTGCCGGCCGAGCGCAGCATGGTCTGCTCGATGCGGAATTCGCGCTTCACGTCGGCCCGCGCGATGAGCAGCTGGCGCAGCCCGGAGATCGCCGCGTGGAAGGCGGCGCCGAGCGCGCGCAGCGCGGCGTCGGGGTCGGTGTTGGCCGCCATGTGCGCCGGCAGCCCGGCGCCGGCGAGGAAGGCGGCGAGGCCGGCATCGCCCCCGCCATGGCCGGGGCGTGGGGCGGGCGGCGCCTCGTGCGGCGGAGGCGGAGCGTGGGCGGAGGGCGGCGGCTCGGCGAAGGGGTCCGCATCGCGGGGCTGGGGCGCGCCGGGATGCGGGCGCGGCGCGTGGCCTTCCGGCGCCGGGGCGCGGGGCGGCGGCCCGTGCGGCGGCGGGCTTCCCGCCGGGGCGGTGAAGGGGGACGGCGGTTGGGCGGCGGGAGGGGGCGCGAAGCCGCGCGGATCGGCGAAGGGGCCGGGGGCCGGTGCCGCACCCGGCGGCGCGGCGAAGGGGTCGGGCCCGGGGTGCGCGGGCGGTGCCGGCGCCGGCGAGAGGTCGATGTTCCAGTCGTCGGGAATGCGCGAGGCTCCGCCGCCCTGTGCGGGGGGCGCGGCCATCGGCGTGCTCGGCGTCGGCCCGGCATCCCATTGGTCGGGGATGACCGGCACCTGCTGCATGGGCTTGGGCGGCAGGAAGGCGTCGGAGGCGGAAGGCCGGTGGTCCGGCATCGCCGGCCCTTCGTTGAACGGGTCGAAATCGGCGGGCAGGCCGGATTCGCCCGGCAGGCCCGGCATGCCGGGCGCGGGCGGCCTCGCGCCGAGGAACGGGTCGCCCGGCAGGCGCGGCTGCAGGGGCTCGTCGCGCGGCGGCGGCGCGCCCCAGGCCTGCTCGGGCGGCGGCCCCCAGCGGGAGGCGGCGGGCGGCTGCGCCGGGGCTGCCGCCCAGCCCGGCGAGGCCGGCGGCGCGGCGTCCCACCCGCCGCCGACACCGCCGCCGGGCAGGCCACCGGCCCAGGCCGAGCCGGCCGCCTGGCCGCCGGCCATGCCGACGCGGATCTCGATCTCGTAGGCGCCGAGGCGGAGGCGGTCGCCGTCCTCGATCGCCTTGGTCTGGTCGCGGCCGACCGGCGCGGTGGCGTGGTTGACGAAGGTGCCGTTGGTCGAGAGGTCGCGCACCTGCCAGCCGCCGCCGCGGAACTCCACGACGCAGTGGTGCTTCGAGAGCAGCCGGTCGGGGTCGGGCAGCACCCAGTTGGCATCCGCCCCGCGGCCGATGATGTAGTCGCCGCCCTGCACCTGGCGCTGCTCGGGCACCACGCTGTCGGGGCAGCGGATCATGGTCAGGGTCAGTTCCATCGGCGCATCCCCTTGCCCGATGGCGGCCTGGGCGGGGTCACGAGGGCCTCGGCACCGGCACCGGGCGCGGAGGCGGCGGTGGCGGGGCGGCGGCCTTGGTGGGCGGCGGCGGCGGTGGCGGATCCTCGGGCTGCAGGCGCCCCGCCCCGCCGCCGGCGATGTCGCGGGCGCTGGCGAGGAACTTCTCGAGCCTCTCCTTCTGGCGTGCCGGCGCATGGCGCACGGAGGCGAGCATGACCGCGCCGGCCACGGCCGCGCCCGTGAGGTGGTCGGGCGGCGGGACGATGGGCTGGCCCTCGCCGGCCATCGAGCCGCCGCTCCAGAAGGCGCCCATCGCGACCCAGGCCTCGGGGGTGGAGAAGCCGGTCTTTTCGGCCGCCGCGGCCGCCGCGCGGCGCGCCGCCTCGTCGGGGCGGCGGACCCAGGTCTCGGCGGCCTCGATCGCCGCCGCGTCGGTCGGCGGCAGGGCGGCATCGGGCACCGCGCGGGCGCACATGCAGGCCCACCACACCGCCTCGCGCCGCGGCAGGGCATGGGCGCAGACCTTCATCGCATCCGCCAGGCGGGCGGCCGCGACCAGCCGCTCGAGGGCCAGGCCCGCGGAATCGGCGCCGGCGATGGCGGCTTCGCCATCGCCGTCGAGTTCGAGCCGCGGCAGGAGCGGGGCCAGCGGCACCGCGAACTTGGGCGGGATCTGGGTCATCAGTTGATGAGCACGAAGCCCCCCTTGATCGTCGTGATCGCGCTGCCCTCGAGGTTCGTGAAGGTGCCGCCGACCTTGGCGGACAGGCCGGACTTCGCCTCGAACTGCATGGACGCGTCGATCTTGACCGACATGCCTTTGATCGTCACCCCACCCTGGTCGATCTTCACGCTGGAGCCACCGACTTTCAGCTCGATGCTCTGCGCCGCGCTCAGCTCGATCTTGCCGGCGCCGGCAGAGATCGTGATGTTCCCGAGGGAGACGCTCTGGGTCGAATCGCCCTGCTTGACACCGACATAGTGGTCGCCCTGCTCGACGAAGATCTTGTTGTCGCCCTCGCCGACCACGAGCTGGTGGTCTCCCTTGTCCACGAAGGTGAGCAGATCGCCCTCGCCGATGGTGATCTGGCGGTCGCCCTGCACGATGTCCACGAAATCGTCGCCTTCATGGACGGTTCGGACGTGGTCGCCCTTGGTGACGTCGGTGAAGAAGTCGCCGCCGTCCGAATCCGTGCCGACCGTGACGATCTTGTCGCCCTTGCGGATCAGGTAGGTGTCGTCGCCGTCGAAATTGCCGAGGTTGATGGTCTCGGTCCTGGCGTTCTTGACCAGGACGTTCATGTCCTTCTCGGCCTGGAGGTAGATCTCCTCCGAGCTCTTCTTGTCGTCGAAATAGAGGATGTTGGCGTTGTTCGCCCCGCCGCGCTTGGAGGAGCGGGTGTGGAAGCCGCTGCGTTCCTTCTTCGAGGGCATCGGGAAGGAGCCAGGCGGCGGGGCGTCGTCACTGTAGAGCGAGCCGACGATGATGGGCTTGTCCGGGTCGCCGTCCACGAAGCCGACCAGCACCTCGTCGCCGATGCGTGGCAGGAAGAAGGCGCCGCCCCACTTGCCGGCGAAGGGCTGGGCGACGCGGACCCAGATCTCGCAGGCCGTCTCGTCCTTCGGCCAGTGGCGATCCCACAGGAAACGGACCTTCACCCGGCCGTAGCGGTCGGTCTGGATCTCCTCGCTCGTCTGGCCCACCACCACGGCCGACTGCAGCCCCGGGACCACCGGCCGCGGCCGCGGCGCGGACGGGCGGAAGGGCCGGTCGTCGGGGATCATGGTGATGGCGCAGGAATAGCCCGCCCCGCCGCCGTCGGTGATGTGGGTCTCGTCGAAGGCGCTGTGCACGACGCGCGTGAGCAGCCAACTCGACGTCCCGGGGTCGTTCGGGTCCAGCTGGACGTCGATCTTGCAGCCCGCGACCAGCGCCGGGTCGTGCGCCGTCGCGCGCGCGATGTCGGCCTCCGCCTCGAAGGTCTGCATGATGTAGAGCGAGGGTTCGGCGTCCGGCCTGGTGTGCTGTCCGCCGGGCCAGTTGAACATCTCGAAGGAGGCGTCGTTCTGCACCTCCGTCAGGATCGTCGCGGTCGTCGAATCGGGCAGGTTGGACGGCCTGATCAGGTCGTAGTCCACCGTGCGCACCGCCCCGGGCTGCTGGCCCGTACGCAGGCTGAAGCCGGTCAGGGCGTCCCAGTGGCTGCTGCCCGACATCACCTTGTAGGGACCGGCGGAGATCGGCTGGAAGTCTGCCGCGGAGGAGGCGACCAGCATGACGTGGTCGTTCTCGCCATGCACGAAGTAGTAGCCGCAGCCGGTCTCGTCCATCAGGCGCTGACAGAAGTCGAGGTCGGTCTCGTTGAACTGCATGCAGTACGGCCGGGGCGTATCGGGCGCCGACATGAAGGCCGGTTCGCCAGCGCCGCCTTCCGAGGCGAGCTTCTTGACGATGGCCGGCACCGACTCGTTCTGGAACACGCGGCAATTCGACTTGCGCGACAGGTGCCAGAAGGAGGGCACGATCTCGAGTCCATAGACGCTCCAGCGCGTCCCGAAGCGGCCGATCCGGCGGAAGGCCGAGATGACGCCGTTGAAGTGGCGCGGCTCCTCGCCCAGGCCGCGGCCGATGCTCGCGGTCGCGGTGTGGCCGATCACGTCGGCCGGCTTCACGCCGTGATCGAGGCAGAGCACCTCCACCTGCACCAGAAAGAGGCGCGAGATCGCCTCCACGGCCTCGATCCGGCGCAGCACGAAGGCCTTCCCGGTAGACGTGCTGATCGCCAGCAGGCGCGGCTCCTGACTGAGCTCGACGGACATGCACCCGCTCCTTTGCCCCGGCGTCAGCATAGCCGCCAAATTCCGCCGGGTGGAACAGCCGCGCCCCGGGGCGGGTGCGGCCGGCTGAAGCGTTTCAGTCTTTGCCCGCCCGGGGAAGCCTGCCCGGACTTGCGCCAGCGCAAGGCGTGAGGCGGATCACAGGCGCAGTTTCGCGCCATGCGCGATGCCGTCGTCCTGCCCTCCCGCGACACCCTCGCCCGGCTCGCGGCCACGCCGCTGCCGCGCTACACGAGCTACCCGACCGCGCCGCATTTCGGCGCGCTGGCGCCGGAGACCTTCGCCGGCTGGCTCGCCGAGGCGGGGGGCGCGGATGCGCTCTCGCTGTATGTGCATGTCCCGTTCTGCCACGCGCTCTGCTGGTATTGCGGCTGCCACACGGCGGTCACGCGATCGGCCGCGCGCATCGCGCGCTACGGAGCGGCGCTCGAGCGGGAGGCGGCGCTGGTCGCTGCCCTGCTGCCCGGCCATGGCGGCGCGGCGGGGCTGCATCTGGGCGGCGGCACGCCGAGCGCGCTCGGCGCGGAGGGGCTGGGCTCGCTGGTGCGGACGCTGCGCCGGCTCTACCGCTTCCGGGAGGGGGCGGAGATCGCCGCCGAACTCGACCCGCGGACGCTGCCCCCGGCGATGATCGGGGCGCTGGCGGAACTCGGGCTGACCCGGGCGAGCCTCGGTGTGCAGGACGTCACACCCGCCGTGCAGGAGAGGATCGGCCGCGTGCAGCCCGCCGCGCAGGTCGAGGCCGCGGTGGCGGGCCTGCGCCGGGCCGGGATCGCGCATATCAGCATGGACCTGATCTACGGGCTGCCCGGGCAGGAGGTGGCGGAGGTCGAGGCCTCGGCGCGCTTCGCCGCCGATTGCGGCGCCGACCGCGTCGCGGTGTTCGGCTATGCCCATGTGCCGTGGATGAAGCCGCACCAGAAGGCGATCCGCGCCGAGGAACTGCCCGACGCCGCCCTGCGGATGCGCCAGGCCGAGGCGGCGGCGCGCATCCTGACCGGGGCGGGCTATGTCGCGATCGGCCTCGACCATTTCGCGCGGCCGGAGGATGCGATGGCGCGTGCCGCGCAGGCCGGGCGCCTGCGGCGCAACTTCCAGGGCTACACGACCGACGAGGCGCCCTTCCTGCTCGGCTTCGGCGCCTCGGCGATCTCCCGCACGCCGCGGGGCTATGCCCAGAACGCGGCGGATGAGCGCGCCTGGCTCGCCGCGGTGCAGGCCGGGCGGCTGCCGGTCGCGCGCGGCCGCGCGCTGGGCGCCGAGGACATCGCGCGCGCCGCGGCGATCGAGCGCGTGATGTGCGACGCGGCGATCGACACCGCGGCGCTGCCCCGCGCCGTCATGGCAAGCGCGGCCGTGCGGCTTGCCGCGCTCGAGGCCGACGGGCTGGTCCGGCGCGATTCGGGGCGGGTCGCCGCGACCGAGGCCGGGCGGCCCTTCCTGCGGCATTTCGCGGCCTGCTTCGACGCCTATCTCGCGCCGGCGCCCGCGCGGCACAGCGCCGCGGTCTAGAGCGGCGCCCGATCGGGAGGAACCGCTGCGCGGTTACGCCGATCGGGCATGGGAGGCTCTGGCAGCGCCGCCTTCTGGTGCAAGAAATCCGCTCCGGTGATGGCACCCGATCGGATACTGCTCGGGTTGCCCGGAGGAACGGCTACCCCCCGGAGGCGCAGAGCCGGTCGAGGGCCGTGGTGAGATCCATCGGGTCGTAGGGCTTGGGCAGCACGGGCGCGTCGCGGTGCCCCTGCGGCAGCCCGGCGGCGCCATAGCCTGTCGCGACGACGAAGGGCACGCCGCGCGCGGCAAGGGCATCGGCGACGGCGCCCGAGCTTTCTCCGGCCAGGTTGAGGTCGAGCACCGCGGCACTGGGCGATTCGGCGGCGAGCATATCGAGCGCCTGGGCGACCGTCCGCGCCGGGCCGATCACCTCGAAGCCGGCATCGAGCAGCGCATCCTCGACGAGCATGGCCACCAGCGCCTCGTCCTCGACGACAAGGATGCGACGCGGGCTGGGCTCTCTCGGCATGCGCTGGTCTCTCCGGCGGGGATGCGGCAGGGTCGTTGCCGGCCCGACGCGACATCACGGCGTGTGTATCATGGCGCCGGGCGCGCCGCATCCTCGCGATGGCAACCTGCCCCGGCTGGCGTCATCGCCGCGTGAAGGCGAGGACGAGCGACAGGCCGGCGATGCCGACCAGCGCCATCAGCGTGATCGCGAGGCGCGGGCCGAGTCCGTCCGCCATCGCGCCCACCACAAGCACGCCGAGCGGGCCCATACCGATGCACATCGTGGTCAGGCCCAGCAAGCGCGAGCGCGCCTCGATCGGCGCGTGCATCATCATCAGCCCGGTCTGCAGGCTCGCGAAGGCGGCGGTGCCGACGCCGCCCAGCATCAGCAGCAGCACGGCAAGCCAGAGCGACGGCGCCATGGCCGCGACCCCGAGGATCACGAGGAAGCCCATGGAGCCGAGGGCGAAGACCACGCCGCCCGGCTGGGGCCCGCGCCGCAGTGCCAGCGCGAGGCCCGCGAGCAGCGCGCCGAACGGCTCGGCCGCGGCGAGCAGGCCGACCTGCACCGGGCTCGCCTCGAAGGCGATGGCGCCGAAGGCCGGCAGGATGCCGTTGTAGGAGAAGCCGAAGACATTCATCACGATGGTCACGCCGAGCACCAGGCGCAGCACCGGATGGGCAAAGGCGATGCGGGCGGCTTCCAGCACCTCGGCGTAGAGCCGCCGCGGCACGAGGACGCGCCGTTCCTGGCTGTGCGCGACACCGGCCACCAGCCACAGGGCCACGAGGTAGAAGGCCGCGGCGATCGCGAAGGCGGCGGTGACGCCGACAGCCTGGTAGAAGAACCCGCCGACGAGCGGGCCGACCATGCGCGTGGTGCTGCCGGTCATGGTGTCGAAGGCCACGGCCTGGACGATGCGCTGCGGCCCCGCCGCCTCGGCCACCATGCGCCGGCGCGTCGCCAGCTCATTGGTCCAGGCGAGCCCGCCCAGCATCCCGCTGAGGAACAGGTGCCACAGCGCGAGCGTGCCGGTCACGGCAAGCAGGGCGATGACGGCCGCACCGCATGCCGTCGCCGCCTGGCCGGCCATGAGCAGGCGCTTGCGGTCCATGCTCTCGGCGACCGCGCCGGACAGCCCGCCCACGGCGAGCATCGGCAGTGCGCGCGACATCAGCACGAGGGAGACGGCGAAGGCCGAGCCCGTGAGTTCGTAGGCGAAGAGGCCGCTGACCAGCATCTCCACCCAGCGCATCGAGTTGGTCAGGCCGCCGGCGGCCCACAGGCGCACAAAGGTCGGGTCCGCGAGCAGCTCGCGGATCGGACTTCGGCCCGGATCGGCGGCGGGCGGGCTCAATACCCCGAATCGTCGAGGCGCAGCAGCGGGAAGGCGCTGTGCACATGCGGCGGGTTGGTCGGCATGGACGGCGCGACGAAGGACGGGCCGAGCTGGCCGACCGAGGTCACGCCGAGCAGGCCGAGCGCCGAGCGGAACTCGTTCTCCAGGATCTCGAGCAGCCGCACCACGCCCGCCGCGCCATCGGCCGCCAGCGCGTAGCAATACAGCCGCCCGAGGCCCACGCATTCCGCGCCGAGGCACAGCGCCTTCACGATGTCGGTCCCGCGCGAGAAGCCGCCATCCACCCACACCTTGGCGCGTCCGCCCACGGCCTGAACGACCTCGGGCAGCGCCTCGATCGAGCCGCGCCCGGCATCGAGCTGGCGCCCGCCGTGGTTCGAGACATAGACCACCTCGACCCCGTGCTCGCAGGCGATCACCGCATCCTCCCCGGTGCCGATGCCCTTGAGGATCAGCGGCAGGCTGGGGTGGCGGTCCTTGATGCGCTTCACGTCGTCCCAGTTGAGCATCGCCTGGTAGCGCTGCGCGTCGCCGGTGGCGGTGGCGCGCCAGGGCTTGGCGAAGCGGCGGGCGATGTCGCGCTCGCGCCGCGAATAGATCGCGGTGTCCACCGTCAGGCAGAAGGCGTCGTAGCCATTGCCCTTGGCGCGGCGGATGCTGTCCTCGACGGAGGCGGCGTCGCCGCGGACATAGAGCTGGTAGATCTTCATCCCCGGCGTCGCCGCCGCGACCTCCTCCAGCCCCGGCTTCGAGACGGAGGAGAGCATGATGGGCACGCCGAAGGCCGAGGCCCCCTCGCCCGCCGTCACCGCGCCATTGGCGCCCACCGCCATGAACTCCAGCCCGCCGACCGGCGCGAGCAGCACCGGCAGCCGCACCGTCTTGCCGAACAGCGTCGAGGCAGTATCGATCTCGGAGACGTCGCGCAGCACGCGCGGGCGCAGCGCGAGCGCATCGATCCCCATGCGGTTGCGGCGCATGGTGGCCTCGGTCTCGGTCGCACCCACCAGATAGTCCCAGATGTTGGCGTCCAGGCGGTTCTTCGCTGCCTTCACGAATTCATGCAGCACCAGGTACTTGTCCTGCAGCGCGGCCAGGGTGTCGGGATTGACGGGCATGGGTGGTCTCGTCCGGTGTCAGAGGAAGTTGCGGGCCCAGGCGGCGTAGTCCGATTCGCGCGTGACCTGCTTCATCAGCGCGGGCGGCGCGATGCCCTTGAGGTCGGCCGGCGGCGTGCCCTCGCGCAGCGCCTTGAGCGTGGCGTGGATGGCGGCCGCCGCCGCAGCGAAGGGATGGTGGCCTTGCAGCGCGACACGCACGCCATGCGCGGCGAGGCGCGCGCGGTCGGCCATGCCGGCGGGCGTGCCGCCGAGGATGACCGGCATGCCCTGCGCCGCTTCCTGCAAGGCGGCGAGCTGCTCCCAGTCGTTCACGCCGGTGAAGAACAGCGCGTCGGTGCCGCAGGCGGCATAAGCGCGGGCGCGGCGCACCGCCTCATCCAGGTTCACGAGGTTCAGCGCGCTGGTGCGCGCGACGACGACGAGGCCGGCATCCTCGCGCGCCGCGACCGCAGCGCGCATCTTGCCCAGGCCAGCCTCGAGGCTCAGCAGCCCGGGCTCGGCCACGCCGTGCCCGCGCGGCAGGTCGGTGTCCTCGATGGTCAGCGCGGCGATGCCGGCGGTCTCGAGCTCCTGCACGGTGCGCATCACGTTCAGCGCATTGCCGTAGCCGTGGTCGGCATCGACCAGCAGGGGCGGGGCACCGGCGCGGCAGATACGCCGCGCCTGGTCGGCGAATTCGCTCAGCGTCAGCACGATGATGTCGGGCGCGCCCAGCACGGTCAGGGAGGCGACGGAGCCCGCGAACATCGCCGCCTCGAAGCCAAGGTCGGCGGCGATGCGCCCGGCGACGGGGTCGTGCACCGAGGCCGGATGGACGCAGGCGCCGCCTGCCAGGATCGCGCGAAAGGCCGCGCGGCGCCTTGCCGCACTCATGGACATTCCATCCCCGGGGTTCCCGATTTCGTCAGGCGCACTCTGCAACCCCACGGCGGACCGGTCTAGGCTGCGGGCGGACAGGGGAGTCATGCCCGATGAGCGAAGCGGTGGCCGAGCGCCTGGTGGCGCGCAAGGACGAGATCCTGGAACGGCTGAAGGCGCTGCTGCGCCTGCCCAGCGTCAGCACCGACCCGGCCTATGCCGAAGGGATGAAGGCGACGCGCGAATTCCTGATGGCGCGGCTGCGGGATGGCGGGGTGGAGGATGTCCGGCTGCTCGACGGCGGCGGCCAGCCGGCCATCACCGGCGCCTGGACCGGCGCGCCCGGCAGGCCGACCTTCATCATCTACGGCCATTACGACGTGCAGCCGCCCGACCCGCTGGAGCTGTGGAAGACCCCGCCCTTCGAGCCGACCATCCGCGACGGGCGGATCTATGCGCGCGGCGCCTCGGACGTGAAGGGCTCGACGCTGATCGCGGTCGAGACGGTGATCGAGTTCATCAGGGCCGGCGGCTGCCCGGTGAACATCCGCTTCTTCCTCGAAGGCGAGGAGGAGATCGGCAGCCCCTCGCTGCGCGCCATCATCGAGCGCTACCCGGACGCACTCGTGGGCGATGCCATGATCTCGGCCGATGGCGGTCGGGCGAGCACCACCGTCCCCACCATCAATGTCGGCTCGCGCGGGCTGACGGCGCTGCGCTTCAGCCTGCGCACGGCGTCGAAGGACATGCATTCGGGCCGCTATGGCGGGGCGGTGCGCAACGCCAACCACGAGATGGCGCGCCTCGTCGCCTCCCTGCACGACGATGAGGGACGCATCGCCGTGCCGGGCTTCATGGACGACCTCGCCCCGATCGGCGCGCGCGAGGCGGCGGACGCGGCGGCCCTGCCGGTGGACGAGCCCGCCTTCTACGGCGCGATCGGCGCGGCACCCTATGGCACGCCGGAACGCAGCGTGCGCGAGCGCATCACCCTGCTGCCCACCATCGAGGTGAACGGCATGTGGGGCGGCTACACCGGCGCGGGCACCAAGACGGTGCTGCCCTGCGAGGCGCATGCGAAACTCACCATGCGCCTGGGGCCGGGGATGGACCCCGCGCGGGCGCAGCGCGTGGTGCGCGAGCACCTGCTGGCGCGCTCGCCCGCGGGCGCGAGCCTCGCCTTCGAATCGGGCGGCCCGGGCACGCCCGCCTTCACCCTGGGCGAAGGCCACCCGCTGCTGGCCGCGGCGGAGAGCGTCATCCGCCGGACCACCAACCGCGCCCCGGTGCGCGCGCGCGCCGGCGGGACCATCCCGATCACCGCGATCTTCAGGGAGAGGCTCGGCATCGACACGCTGACCTTCGGCTTCGCCATGCCCGACGAGGACGTGCACGCGCCGAACGAGTTCTTCCGGCTGTCCTCGCTCGAGGAAGGGCTGCGCGCCTGGCCGCTGCTGCTGACGGAACTCGCCAAGGTGGACCCGGCGTCGCTGCGCGGGGCCTGAGCGCGCTACGCGGCGAGCGCGCCCACGAAGACGTTGCAGTAGCGCGCGGAGGTTACCTCGAAGACCGCGCGGCGCAGCGCGGCGTGGCGCTGCTGCCGCTCCCCGAGGGGCATCTCGAGCGCCGCGTCCATCGCCTCGGCGATCTCGTCCGGGTCGTAGGGATTGACCAGCAGCGCCTCGGTCAGTTCCTCGGCGGCGCCGGCGAAGCGCGACAGGATCAGCACGCCGGGGTCGGCGGGATCCTGGGCGGCGACGAATTCCTTCGCCACCAGGTTCATCCCGTCGCGCAGCGGCGTGACGAGGCCGATGCGTGCCATGCGGAACAGCCCCGCGAGCTTGGTGCGCGCGACGGTCTGCGTCATGTAGCGCAACGGCACCCAGTCGAAGCCCGAGAAGCGGCCGTTGATATCGCCCGCCAGACGGTCGAGTTCACGCCGCAGGGCCTGGTATTCCGCCACATCCTCGCGCGAGCGCGCGGCGATCTGCAGCATGGAGACGCGCCGCTGGTGCTGCGGGAAGCGGGAGAGCAGTCGCGCGAAGCCCTCGAAGCGGTTGGGCAGGCCCTTCGAGTAGTCCAGCCGCTCCGCGCTGATCGCGAGCGCGCGGCCGACCAGGCTCTCGCGCACCCGCTGGATGTAGGCCGTGCCCACGGAACGCGCCGCGGTGCGCGCGAAGCCCGCCGCCTCGATGCCGATCGGGTCGGCGATGGCGCGCACCCGCCGCCCGTCCGTCACGACCTCCTCCCCCTCCACCGCGAAGCCGCTGAAGCGGCGCGCGCAGTCGAGGAAGTCCTGCAGATGCGTCCCGGTCTGGAACCCCACCACGTCGTAGTCGCACATCGCCTCGAGCACGCCGCGCGCCGGCGGCAGCGCCTCGAGCACCGAGGCCGGCACGAAGGGGATGTGCAGGAAGAACCCGATCCGCCCCTTGAAGCCGAGGGCGCGCAGCGCGGTGCCGAGCGGGATCAGGTGGTAGTCGTGCACCCAGATCAGGTCGTCCCCGCGCAGCAGCGGCATCAGTGCGGCGGC
>Ga0207950_100258_pt1 | contig 19246 bp, 14 predicted proteins | sample Subbio11_8B_AprC_FD_184814 | JGI IMG/M metagenome (GOLD analysis project Ga0207950, IMG submission 184814) | Serpentinite rock and fluid subsurface biosphere microbial communities from McLaughlin Reserve, California, USA - CR11_8B_AprC (SPAdes) | ecosystem: Environmental > Terrestrial > Deep... | reverse complement strand
GGGGCGCAGTATGGCGGCTCGACCACGGCCATCCTGCTGAACCTGCCAGGCGAGGTCAGTTCCGTCGTCACCACGCTGGAAGGCTACAAGATGGCCCGGCGCGGGCGCGCCGGCGCGGCACTCGCCATCGCGGCGCTCGGCTCCTTCTTCGCCGGCACGGTCGCGACGATCCTGGTCGCGGCCTCCGGCCCGCTGCTGACCCAGGTGGCGCTCTCCTTCGGGCCGGCGGATTATTTCTCGCTGATGTTCCTCGGCCTGATCGTCTCCGCCGTGCTCGCGCAGGGTTCGGTGGTCAAGTCGATCGGCATGGTGATCTTCGGGGTCTCGCTCGGCATGGTCGGCACCGACGTGCAGACCGGCCAGCAGCGCTTCACCTTCGGCATCCCGGAACTGTCGGACGGCGTGGGCTTCGTCTCGATCGCCATGGGCATGTTCGGCATCGCCGAGATCATCCTGAACCTCGAGCGGCCTGAGTCGCGCAACGTCATGTCGGGCAAGGTCGGCAGCCTGATGATGACGCGCACGGAATTCAAGCGCGCCGTCCCGGCCGTGCTGCGCGGCACGGCGGTGGGCTCGATGCTCGGCATCCTGCCCGGCGGCGGCGCGGCGCTCTCCTCCTTCGCCTCCTACATGATGGAGCGCAAGATCTCGAAGGGCCGGCACGAATTCGGCACCGGCGCGATCGAGGGCGTTGCGGGCCCGGAGTCGGCCAACAACGCCGCCTCGCAGACCTCCTTCATCCCGCTGCTGACGCTTGGCATCCCGGCCAATGCCGTGATGGCGCTGATGGTCGGCGCGCTGATCATCCAGGGCATCCAGCCGGGCCCGCGCATGGTGGAGGCGCAGCCCGACCTGTTCTGGGGCCTGATCGCCTCGATGTGGGTGGGCAACATGATGCTGCTCGTCATCAACCTGCCGATGGTCGGCATGTGGGTGAAGCTGCTCTCGGTGCCCTACCGCCACATGTACCCCTCGATCATGATCTTCTGCGCGATCGGCGTGTACTCGCTGCAGAACAACGTGTTCGACGTGTACCAGACGGTGTTCTTCGGCATCTTCGGCTACCTGTGCTCGAAGCTGCGGCTCGAGGCGGCGCCGATGCTCATCGGCTTCGTGCTCGGCCCGATGATGGAGGAACATCTCCGGCGCGCCATGCTGCTCTCGCGCGGCGACTGGGCGGTGTTCATCGAGCGGCCGATCAGCGCCACGATGCTCGCCATCGCCGCCGTCGCGCTGATCGCGATGCTGCTGCCCGCCATCCGCAAGGGCAAGGACGCGGCGCTGCAGGAAGGCGGCTGATACGGGCGGCACGAGGCTTTGACTCGTGCCGAAGCCGCGGATGCGGCCCGGCGCCCGAGGGCCGGGAAAACGGGTGGCGGCGGTCGAGGCATTCGACCGCCGGCATGAGGCGCAGCCCGCGCCCGGACGCAGGCGGGCCCCGGCGGAGGCCGCCTTATTTTCGTGGCCGCCGCCCGGCCCCCTGCCGAGGCGTCTTCCCTTTGCCGCCATTGCATTGCATGACGGGCACTACCAGAGAACTTCGCCGCGGACGCCATGAGCACCACACAGACCGAGATCCTTCCCGTCATCCTGTGCGGCGGCACCGGCACGCGCCTCTGGCCGCTTTCGCGCGAGGGCTATCCCAAGCAGTTCTGGCCGCTCGCCGCGGCGCGGCCGATGCTCGAGGAGACCGCCGCGCGGGCCGAGGGGCCGGGCTTCCTGCCGCCAACGGTGGTCTGCCACGAGGCGCATCGCTTCCTGGTGGCCGAGCAGCTGCGCGGACGCGGGGCGCGCATCGTGCTCGAACCCGCCGGGCGCAACAGCGGCCCGGCGATCGCCGCGGCCGCCCTGCTGGCCGAGGAAGCGGGCCCGGGCACGGTCATGTGGATCATGGCCGCGGATTCGGCCGTGCAGGACGTGCCGGCGCTGCACGCCGCGCTGGGTCAGGCGGCCGCGGCCGCGCGCGCGGGGCGCATCGTGACCTTCGGGATGAAGCCGACGGCGCCGGAGACGGGCTATGGCTACATCGAGGCGGGCGAGGCGCTGCCCGGCCTGGACGGCGTGCAGGCGATCGCGCGCTTCGTCGAGAAGCCCGATGCGGCGCGCGCGGCGGCGTTCGTCGCGGGCGGGCGGCACCTGTGGAATTCGGGGATGTTCGTCGCCACCGCCGCGACGCTGCTCGCCGAGTTCGAGCGGCACGAGCCGGCGCTGCTCGCGCAGGTGCGCGCCGCGGTCGCGGGTGCCGGGCGCGACATGGACTTCGTGCGCCTCGATGGCGCGGCCTTCAGCGCGGCGCCCTCCATCAGCATCGACTACGCGGTGATGGAGCGCACCCGGCACGCGGCGGTGGTGCCGGCGGCGATCGGCTGGTCGGACATCGGCTCCTGGGCGTCGCTGTGGGAGATCAGCGACAAGGACGCGCAGGGCAATGTCGCGACGGGGCCGACCGAGATCATCGACAGCCGCAACTGCTTCGTGCGCAGCGAGGGGATCGTGACCGGCGTCGTCGGGCTCGAGGACGCGGTGGTGGTGGTCACCGACGACGCGGTGCTCGCGATGCACCGCGACCGCGCGCAGGACGTGAAGAAGCTGGTGGATGCGCTCAAGGCCAGGGGCCGCAAGGAGGCGACGGAGCACCGCCGCGCCTATCGCCCCTGGGGCCACTACGAGGGCCTGATCATGGGCGAGCGCTTCCAGGTGAAGAAGATCCTGGTGCGGCCGGGTGCCAAGCTCTCGCTGCAGAAGCACTTCCATCGCGCCGAGCACTGGGTGGTGGTCTCGGGCACCGCTATCGTGCGCCGCGACGCGGAGGAGATCATGCTGCGCGAGAACGAGAGCGTCTATCTGCCGCTCGGTTGCGTGCACCGCATGGAGAACCCCGGGATCATCCCGCTGGTGCTGATCGAGGTGCAGTCGGGCTCCTATCTCGGCGAGGACGACATCGTGCGCTTCGAGGACACCTACGGGCGGGCGTGAGGGCGGCCCGGCGCCGGGGCTTGCGCGGCGGCGGCGGCGGCGGCGGCGCAGGGATGGCTTGATCGCCGGCGGCGTCCAGGCAGTATGATGCGCAGCCCGTGCCGGGCCGCCTGTCGCACGGCCGAACGAGAGGATGACGCCATGAGCTTCGCCCGCCGCGCCCTTCTGGGCGCCGCCAGTCTCGCCGCCCTCGCGCCGGGCGCCGCCCGCGCCCAGACCCGCTGGCAGATGGCCACGCCCTATTCCGACGGCAACTTCCACACCCGCAACATCCGCATCTTCGTGCAGGAGATCGAGCAGGCGGCGGGCGGGCGGCTCACGGTGCAGATTCATTCCAACGGATCGCTGCTGCGCATGCCCGAGATCAAGCGCGGCGTGCAGACCGGCCAGGTGCAGATGGGCGAGATCCTGCTCACCGCCTACGCCAACGAGGACCCGCTGTTCGACGCCGACGCGCTGCCGCAGCTGGTGACCAACTTCGCCCAGGCGAGGCGCCTGTCCGACCTGCAGAAGCCCTTCATCGAGGCGCGCTTCGCGCGGCAGGGCCTCAGCCTGCTCTACATGGTGCCCTGGCCGCCCGCCGGGCTGTATTCGCAGCAGCCGGTGACCAGCCTCGAGCAGCTGCGCGGCAGCCGCTTCCGCACCTTCTCGCCCATGACGAACCGCTTCGCGCAGCTGATCGGCGCGCAGCCGACTCTGGTGCAGGCCGCCGAACTCGCGCAGGCCTTCGCCACGGGGGTGGTGCAGGCGCAGATCACCTCCGCCGCCACCGGCGTGGACACCCAGGCGTGGGACTACGCGCGCTTCTTCACGCCGCTCGGCTTCTCGATGACGAAGAACGCCGTGCTGGTCTCCCGCCGCGCGCTCGATGGCCTGCCGCGCGACATGCAGGAGGCGATCCGCGCCGCCGCGCAGCGCGCCGAGCAGCGCGGCTACGAGCTGTCCGAGGCCGCGATGCGCGAGTCGGAAGCGACCCTCGCCGCCCGCGGCATGCAGGTGGGCCCGCCGTCGCAGCAGCTGCTCGACGACCTCGCCCGCATCGGCCGGACCATGGCCGATGAATGGGCGCAGCGCGCCGGCGAGGACGGCCGCCGGCTGCTCGAGCAGTATCGCGCGGCGGGCTGACGGCGCGCAGGACGCGGCACCACCACCCGCCCGGCAGGCAGGCACCGCCGCGGACGCGTCGTCGCGCGGCGACGCCCCCTTGCCGGGCGCGGGAGGCGCGCCGAAGATGCGCCCGAACAGGAACCACCCAGGGGGCTTCAGCATGACCTCGATGCGTCGCCGCGGGCTGCTCGCGGCTTCCGGCGGTCCCTTTGCCGCCCCGCTCGTGCCCGGCGCCGCATGATGCGCCGTCGCCCCACGACATGAGGCTTCTTCGACGCGCGCTCGATGCGCTCTATCTGGCGGGCGGCATCCTCGGCGCGATCGCGCTGGCCGGCATCGGCTGCATCATCGCAGCGCAGGTGATCGGGCGGCACTTCGGCGCGACCGTGCTCGGCGCGGACGACCTGACCGCCTTCTCGGTCGCCGCCTCGGCGACGCTGCCGCTCGCCTACGCCTTCCGCCACGGCGCGCATATCCGCGTGGACCTGATCGTCGGGCGGCTGCGCGGCGCGCCGCGCTTCGTCATCGAGACGGCGGCGCTGCTGCTCGCGGCGGGCCTGTGCGCCTTCTTCGCCTATTCGATGATCGACCTCGCGGCCGACAGCTTCGAGTTCGAGGACGTGGCGCAGGGTTCGGTCGCCTGGAAACTCTGGGTGCCGCAGGGGCTGGTGGGCCTCGGCACGGCGCTGTTCGCGCTGTGCCTGTTCGACGACCTGGTGGTGCATCTGACGGGCGGCGCGCCGTCCTACCGGCGCGCGGCGGAAGCCTCGGCGCGCGCGCGGGCGACGGAGGAACTGTGATGGAACTCGCCCAGACCGAAGCCGGGCTGCTGATGCTCGGCCTGCTTTTCGTCTTCCTCGGCCTCGGCGTCTGGATCGGGCTGGCGCTCGCGCTGGTCGGCCTGACCGGTGTGCTGGTGCTGCCGATGCTCATCCCGGCCATGCCGGCGATGCCGGCCGAGAAGGTGATGGGCACGGCGATATGGCAGTCGCTCGCCTCCTGGACGCTCGCCGCGCTGCCGCTGTTCATCTGGATGGGCGAGATCCTGTTCCGCACGAGGCTGAGCGAGGACATGTTCAAGGGCCTCGCTCCCTGGGTGCAGCGGCTTCCCGGTCGGCTGATGCATGTGAACGTGATCGGCTGCGGGATCTTCGCCGCGGTCTCGGGTTCCTCGGCCGCGACCACGGCGACGGTGGGCAAGATGTCGCTGCCGGCGCTGATGCAGCGCGGCTACCACGCCCCGATGGCGATCGGCAGCCTGGCGGGCGCGGGCACGCTCGGCCTGCTGATCCCGCCATCCATCGTGATGATCGTCTACGGCGTGGCGGCCGAGGTCTCGATCGTGCGGCTGTTCATCGCCGGCGTGCTGCCGGGCCTGATGCTGATCGTGCTGTTCTCGGGCTACATCGCGATCTGGTCGCTGCTGAACCCGGACAAGACGCCGCCGCGCGACCCGCCGGTGCCGCTGAGGCAGCGCCTGCGCGAGAGCGCGAACCTGTTCCCGGTGATCGGGCTGATCCTTTTCGTGATGGGCGGCATCTACTTCGGCTTCGCCACCGCGACCGAGGCCGCGGTGTTCGGCGTGGTCGGCGCGCTGGCGCTCTCGGCCTGGGGCGGGACGCTGACGCGCAAATCCTTCGTGGACAGCCTGATGGGCGCGGTGCGGCTGTCGTGCATGATCAACCTGATCCTGGCCGGCGCCGCCTTCCTCACGCAGGCCATGGCCTATTCCGGCATCCCGGCGGCGATGGCGGCCTGGGTCGGCAGCCAGGGCTTCAGCCCGTATGTCATCATCGCCTGCCTGACGCTGATCTACCTGGTGCTGGGCTGCTTCATCGACGGCATCAGTATGATCGTGCTGACCACCTCCGTCGTGCTGCCGATCATCCAGGCCACGGGGTTCGACCTGCTGTGGTTCGGCATCTTCATCGTGCTGGTGGTGGAGATGGCGCAGATCACGCCGCCGGTGGGATTCAACCTGTTCGTGCTGCAAGGGCTGACAGGACGCAGCATGTTCGAGGTGGCGTGCCACACCCTGCCCTTCTTCCTGCTGATGGTTGTGGCGGTGGCGCTCGTGACGGTCTTCCCCGGCATCGTCACCTGGCTGCCGCAGACGATGCTCGCGCGGTAGGGCGCATCGCGGGGTCAGCCCGGGGTGGGCCAGTCCGGGCGCTCGAAGCGCTGGATCTCGAGCGTGTAGCCGGCCGGGTCGCGGAAGAAGAAGGAGGTGACGCGGCAGGCCTGCGACAGCGCCGGCGCGGCGGCGATCTCGACGCCGGCTGCCTTGAGCCGCGCGTGCCAGCTTTCGACATCCTGCACGACGAAGGTGATGACCGCCCCGCCCTGCAGGCGGGGATTGTCGGTGACGCGCGGGCCGCGCGCGCGGCACACGCCGAGGAAGGCGCGCCCCCCGGACGCGGCCGCGTAGATGCGGCAACTGCCCTGGTCCTGCGCCAGAGGCAGGCCGAGCACCTCCTCGTAGAAGCGCCAGGAGGGGGCCGGATCCTCGGCATAGAGGAAGGTGACGTGCTGATCGAAGGGCGCGTTCATGGGCGCAGCATGACAAGCGGCGCGGCACCGGGCCAGGGCCGTCACGGCGGCGTGTCGGCGTGCCGCCGGACTGGAACCGCAGAACGTTTCGCCGGATGATCAGCCCGGATCCTGCGGGCGATTCCCGCCCCAGCAGCACGGAGACCGCGGCGCATGAGCGAATTCGCCAACAAGATCGGCAGCCAGATCCCGGTCAAGGAGCCGGCCTGGCTGAAGGAGTTCAAGGCCTTCGTCATGCGCGGCAACGTCATCGACCTCGCCGTGGGCGTGGTGATCGGTGCGGCCTTCACGGCGATCGTGAACTCGGTGGTCACCGACCTGATCAACCCGATCATCGGCATCCTGATGGGCGGGATCGACTTCTCGAACCTGTTCCTCGTGCTTTTCGGCGAGCGTCGCGCCTCGCTGGAGGCGACGCGCCAGGGCGGCGCCTCGGTGCTGGCCATCGGCGCCTTCCTCAACGCGGTGATCAAGTTCCTGATCGTCGGCTTCGCGGTGTTCTGGCTGGTGAAGATCATCAACCGCCTGCACGGGCCGAAGGAGGCGCCGAAGCCGGCCGGACCCACGCCGACCGAGACGCTGCTCGCCGAGATCCGCGACGAGCTGAAGGCCCGGCGCGGCGGTTCCGCGCCGAAGGCGGAGTAGGCCCGGCGCGTCACGCCGCCAGGCCGGGCGCATCGCGCGCGGGCAGGCCGGCGGTGGCCCGCCCGTCGCTGCGTCAGGCCGGGCGGATCGCGCCCGCGCCGACCAGGGCGGCGATGCGCGCGGCGATGGCGACCTCGGCCGCGGCGTCGAGGCCGAGCACGGCGTGGACGCCCTTGGCGAGTTCCGCCTCGGTCAGCGCGGGCCGGCGCGCGAGCAACGCCTCGGCGGCCGCGGCGATCTCGGCCGGGGGGACGGCGGCGGCGCGGCGCAGATGCGCGGCGGCGGCGCGGCGGTCGCGCGGGGCCGGTTTCGCGCCGGCCGTGGCGAGCAGGCCCGAAGTCTCCGTCACGCCGTGCTGCGCGCGGGCGATGGGCAGCGCGTCGCGGATGGCGTTGCGCTCCGCCGTGGTCAGCGCGTCGCGCCCGGCCAGGAGGCGCAGGCGCTCGGCCAGGCTGTCCGGCGTGATCGGCGCCTCGATGGCGACGACCTCGCCGATCGCGGCGGCGAGCGTCGCGGCGGGCAGCGCGTCGAGGGCACCGCGCGGGAGGTCGGGCGCGGCCTCGCGATAGGGCTCGGCGAGACCGGGTTCGGGCGGCGGCGAGGCGGCGGGCGCGGGGGCGACGGCCGGCTCGGCGCCGAGGGCGGCGGCGATGCGGGCGGCCTCGGCCTCCGGGCGCGCATACCAGGCGAGGGACCAGGCGCGGGCGAGCCTCCAGCCCATCATCGTGAGCGCCGCCGGCCGGCCGCGCTCGCGGTCGCGCGCGCAGCGCAGCGCGGCCCAGTCGCCGGCATCGGCCTCGATGCCGAGTTCGTAGCCCTGCTCGCCCTTCGCGGCGACGTCGAGGAAAAGACCGGCAATCCCGACATGCGGCACGGCGTCGCGACCGGCGGCGCGGACGGCCTCGGCGATGGCCTCGGCGATGGGGGTTGCGGCCACATCGCCGCCGCCGCGCGGGGCGGCGGCCGGGCCGGCGGCGAAGGCGAGGAAGGTCTTGAGTGCCGCAACGCCGCGCCCCGAGGCGCGCGCGAGGTCGATGTCGTCGGCGACGATGCCGGAGAAGACGATGCAGCGCTTCTTGGCGCGCGTGATCAGCACGTTGAGCCGGCGCTCGCCGCCATCGGCGCTGAGCGGGCCGAAGCGCATGGCCAGCCGCCCGTCCTTGTCGCGCCCGTAGCCGACCGAGATCAGCATCGCGTCGCGCTCGTCGCCCTGCACGTTCTCGAGGTTCTTGACGAAGAAGGGCTCCTCCGCGTGGTCGGCGAAGAAGGCGTCGGCGGAGGGATCGGCGCGGCGGGCGGCCTCGATCGCGTCCATGATCGCGTCGCGCTGGCGGATGGAGAAGGTGGCGACGCCGAGCGTGTCGCCCGGCGTCTCCTTCGCGTGGCGCATCACGGCCTGCGCGACGGCCTCGGCCTCGGCGCGGTTGACGCCCTCGCCGGTTTCCCACGCGCCGTCCACGCGCAGCAGCGACAGCCCGAGGGCCGCCGAACGCGGGCGCGGGCTCGGCAGCACCAGCAGGCGGTTCTCGTAGAACTCGGCGTTGCTGGTGGCGATCAGGCTCTCGTGGCGCGAGCGGTAGTGCCAGCGCAGCATGGCGCGGGGAATGCCGCGCGCATTGCACAGGCCGAGGATGGATTCCACGTCGCGCGCCGCGACCGCGTCCGGCGCATCCTCGGGCGCGGTGTCGTCCTCCTCGCCGGTCATGCGCTGGAAGAAGCGCGTGGGCGGCATCTGCCGGTCGTCGCCGACCACCACCACCTGGCGGCAGCGGGCGATGGCGCCGAGCGCGTCCACCGGCTCGACCTGGGAGGCCTCGTCGATCACCAGAAGGTCGAAGATCGGCCCCGGGCGCAGCCCGTGCGGGGGGCTGAGGAACTGCGCGACGCTGAGCGGGCTCATCATGAACACCGGCTTGATCTGCTGCACGGCCTGCGCGGCACGCAGCAGCAATTCGCGCACCGGCAGGTGGCCGCGCTTCTTCTCCATCTCGCCCCGGATCACGGTCATCCCCGGCGCGCCGTCGCGCACCTGCTTCACGCGCTCGGCGTGGATCCGCGCGGCCTCGGCGCGGGTCAGCGCGATGCGCGCGGCATCGGCCTCGCGGAACTCGGCGACCAGGCGGTCATAGGCGTCGGCGTCGAAGACGGCGAGGTCGGGATGAGTCGCGCTCGCCGCGCGCAGCAGGCCCTCGTGCAGGGCGTGGGCGAAGGCGTCCTCGGCGGCTTCGGGCGCGAGACGGCCATCCTGCAGGCGCTCGACGATCGGCTCGATGCCGCGCGCCTCGGCGAGCGCGCGGCGCCAGCCCTGCCAGAGCGGCAGCGCCTCGGGATGCGCGGCCCATTCGCCGAGGCGGTCGACGAGCACGGCGAAGGACGGGTCGGGCGTGCCGAAGGCGGCGACGGCATCGAGGCCGGCGGCCTGCCGCAGTTCGGTCCAGGCCGATGCACCGGCCGCGAGCACGGCGGCGTCGCCGGCCGGTTCCTCGGCGGCCAGCGCGGCGGCGGCCTCGGGGCCGTGCTTCTGCCGCCAGAGAATCAGCGCGGACATGGCGGAGGGATCGGTGTCCTCGCCGCGCCAGAGCTGGCCGAAGGCGGCCGCGCCCAGCGCGTTGCCGCCGCGCACGCGCTCGCGCGCCGCCTGGCCGGCGATGGCGGCATCGAGCGCGGCAACGGCATCCGCCCCGTCGCGCACGACGCGCGCCGCGACCTCCTGGGCGGCGCGGCGGCCGGAATTCAGGAAGCCGAGGAAGCCGCCAGAGGCGGCGAGGGTGGCGCGTGCCTCCTCGAGCCCGCCGACATCGAGCGCGCCCGGCTTCAGCCGCGCGTCGCGCTTCGCGATGGCGAGCTTCGCCACCGCCTCGGTCAGCGCGACCAGCGGCGCGGGGTCGGCGCGCCAGGCGGCGCTGCCCATCGCCGCCTTGTCATGCGCCGGGGCCTCGCGCAGCGCGGCGGCGGACCGCAGGCGCGCGGCGGTGCCGGCCGGGCCCGCGCTGCCGCCCGCAGCGGCCCCGGCGGCGGCGAAGGCGCGGATCCAGCCGGGCAGGCGTGCCATCAGCCGGTCGGCATCGGCCGGGCCGAGATCGGCCGTCACGCCGCGCCAGGGGTTCGCCGCGCCATTCGCCTCGGCGGCGCGGGCGGCGAGGTCGCGCACGGCGTCGCGCTTCGCCGCGATGGTCGCGCCATCCCACGCGGCGGCGTCGAGGGTGAAATCGGGCACGGCCACGCCGCGCCGGCGCAGCCCCACCAGCGTGCCGATCACATGGTGCAGCGGGATGCCCGAGGCGCCGGCCGGCGCGCGCATCGCCGCGGCGTGGCGGTTGAGGCGTGCGCGCAACCTGGCGAGACGCTCGACGACCGCGTCGCGGTTGGGCCGGGGCGGCGGCGGCAAGGCGAGCGTGGCGCGGAGTTCGTCCAGCACGGCGCGCTTGGACTGCTTCTCGGAATGCAGTTCGAGGCAGGCGGCGCCGAGGCCGATGGCCTCGAGCCGACGCTTGACGACTTCCAGCGCGGCGAGCTTCTCGGCGACGAACAGCACGGAGCGGCCATCGAGGATGGCCTGGGCGAGGATGGTCGCGATGGTCTGCGACTTGCCGGTGCCCGGCGGGCCCTGGATGACGACATGCCCGCCGCGGCGCACCGATTCGGCCGCCAGCGCCTGCGAGCCGTCCATGTCCACGACATGGTCCAGGCGCTCGACCGGAATAACGGAATCCACATCGGCGTCGTCAGGGAAGGTGGGCTGCGTCGCGAGCGCCTCCCCGCCCACCAGCGCACGCACCAGCGGATGGTCTGCGAGGCCGGGATTCTCCTCCGGCCCGAGGTCGCGCCACATCAGGAACTTGGCGAAGGAGAAAAGGCCGAGGGCCAGCGCATCGGCATCCACCGACCAGTCGGGGCGGTCCCTCACCGCCTGCGCGACGGACTCGGCCCAGGCGGTGGGGTTGTAGGCCTCCGCGTCGAAATCGGGCAGCGCGGTGTTGAAGTTGACCTTCAGCATCTCGCGCAGGGAGAGGTTCTCGGCCGGCTCGTCGCTGCCGGCACGCAGGCGGAAGGTCTGGCTCACGCCCTCGCGTTCCAGGGCCACGGGCAGCAGCACGAGGGGGGCGCGGCGCTCGGTCTCGGGCGTGGCGGAGTCGCGCCAGGAGAGCGCGCCGAGCGCGAGGTAGAGCGTGGGGACGCCGGTCTCCTCGCGCGCGGTGCGCGCATCGGTCATCAGGTCGCGCAGGCGGCGGGTCAGTTCCTCGGCCGACATCCGCACGCGCAGGCGGTCATCGCGCTGCCATTGCTCGCGGCTCGCCGTGCCGTCGGACCGCGCGACGCCATCGGCCCTGGCGGTGCGGGTTGCGCGGCGCGGCTTGGCGGGGGCATCGGCCGGCGCGGGCCCGTCGCCCGTCGCCTCGAAGCCGAAGGGGCGCCCGGCGGCGAGCGCGCCGCGCACGAAATCCGCATCCTCGTCATCCAGGATGACGACGCCGCGCGACCGCCCGGGCTTCGGCAGCGACAGCAGCCGGTTGCGCGTCGAGAGGTCGAGCAGCGCCCGGCGGGCATCATCGAGGGCCTGGCGAAGATCCGTCATGTCCGATCCTGGTCCGTGGGCTGGCGCGTGTGGGTGCGGGGCGAAGAGGACCGGAGGCATACCAGAGCAGGGCGCGAGTCGCTCCCGGGATCGCGCGCAGCCCGCGGGGCGCTGCTATTCGTCCTTCTTCCAGCGCCAGAGCACGATGAGGCCGACGACGCAGACCACCACGACGGTCGAGAGCATGCCCTGGACGACGCCGAAATTGGGGCTGTCGCGCGCGACGAACAGCGCGGCGAGGCCGCCGCCCGCGGCCAGCACGACGCGCACGGCGAGGTTGATCATGGAGGATTCCCGCCTGTTCCGGACGTGTCAGGGCGCGCCTGGGCGGCGCAGGGGCGGCGGCGCTCCGCGACCCGCCCCGCCCCCCGCCGCCCTGCGCGACGGAGGGGAGGCGGGCGCGCGCCACGCGCGACCCGGCGGCCCTCATGACGGGCCGGGCCTGAAGGAGCCGGCCGCTCAGGCAGCGGTCACGAAGGCGCGCAGCGATTCCGCCTCGTGCTCGGCCTCGGCGATGCGGGCCTTCACGAGGTCGCCGATCGAGACCATGCCGACCAGCCGGCCGTCCTCCATCACCGGCAGGTGCCGGCAGCGGTGGTTGGTCATCAGCGAGAGCGCCTCGGCGATCCGGGTCGAGGGCGCGACGGTGATCAGATCGGCGGTCATCAGGTCGCGCGCGGTCTGGGCCAGCGCGACCGTGTGCCCGCGGGCGATGGCGCGCACGATGTCGCGCTCGCTCACGATGCCGAGGATGGCGCCGTCCGTGTCGCGCACCAGCACCGCGCCGATGCGGTGCTGCGCGAGCGCCTCGGCGATCGCGGTGGCGTCAATGCCGGGCCCGACGGAAAACACGTCGCTGCCCTTGGTTCGCAGGATGGTCTCGATTGTCACGGCCACTTCCTCCCGTTCAGCCGCCGACCGGACTGCCGGCGGAGCGCGGCATGGGCACCGGGCGTGTGGCGAGGCGCGGGTCCGGCACCCCATCCGCGCGAGCATGTGCACAGCGTGCCAAAGCGGGGCGGCGTGGCGCAAGCCCGAAGCGCATGCCCGCGCGGCGGTGTGCGCCGCGGAGGGTCAATGCTGCGCTGCGGTGCCTCCGGCGAGCTGCGTGCGCACCAGCTCGGCGAAGCGCCCGTCCATGGCCAGGAGCGCGGCGAAGGGTCCGCGCTCGACGATGCGCCCGGCGTCGAAGACCAGGATTTCGTCCGCCTCGCGCACGGTCGAGAGGCGATGGGCGATGATGAAGGTGGTCCGCCCGGCCATCAGCGCCGCGAGCGCCTTCTGAACGCGCGCCTCCGTCGCCGCGTCGAGCGCCGAGGTGGCCTCGTCCAGGATCAGCACCGGCGGATCCTTGATGAGCGCGCGCGCGATGGCCAGGCGCTGGCGCTGGCCGCCAGAGAGGTTCGCGCCGCGCTCGCCCACCACCGTGTCGTAGCCCTGGGGCTGGCGGAGGATGAAGTCGTGCGCCTCGGCCTGGCGGCAGGCGGTCTCGATCTCCTCCTGCGTCGCGTCGGGGCGTCCGACCAGCAGGTTCTCGCGGATGGTGCGGCTGAACAGCATGGATTCCTGGAACACCACGCCGACGTTCCGGCGCAGCGATTCGAGGCTGATCCGGCGCAGGTCGTGCCCGTCGAGCGTGATGCGTCCCTCGATCGGATCCCACAGGCGCTGGAGCAGCGCCATGGCGGTGGATTTGCCGGCGCCGGTCTGCCCGACCAGCGCGATGGTCATGCCGGGGGAGGCGCTGAAGGAGACATCGCTCAGGATGGGCGAGCCGCCGGGATAGGCGAAGCCGACGGCCTCGAAGGCGACGCGGCCCTCGGCGCGGCCGATATCCGCCGCGTCCGGCGCCTCCGGCACGCTCGAGCGGGCGTCGAGCACGGCGAAGAGCTCGGCGATGCGCGGGGCGACGAAGACCATGTGCGAGACGAAGGCGACCGCGCTCTCGAGCCGGCCGATCATCAGCGTCGCGAAGCCCATGAAGGAGACGATCTCGCCCACGCTCGCCTGGCCGCGCACATGCAGGATGGTGCCGAAGACGAAAATGGCGATGACGCAGACGGTGGAGGCCGCGCGCGTCAGCACCGAGACGACCGCCCACCAGTTGAGCACCGGGAACTGGTGGTCGAGCACCTGGCGGACGATGTCGCCGAACATCCGCGCTTCCGACGACAGGCGGGTGAAGGACTGCACGACCACCACGTTCGACAGCGCATCCTGCGCGCTGCCCGCGAGGGTGGAGTGGAACCGCTCGACCCGCGCCTGCGCGTCCTGGGTGCGCCGGATGACGAAGGCCGAGACGAGCGCGAAGACGACGACGAGCAGGATCAGCAGCAGCCCCAGCCGCCAGTTCATCACGAGCGTCAGCGGCAGCAGCACGACCAGCGAGACGAAGGTGACGATGTGCTCGCGGAAGAAGCCGAGCCACAGGCCGAACAGGTTGTCCGCGCCGACCAGCATGATCTTCATCAGCCGCCCGGATTGCGTGTCCCCGTGGAAGGAGAGCGGCAGGGCGAGCACGTGCTGGAAGTAGTCGTGCATCACCTTCAGGCGGTTGCGGTGGGCCATGCGGTCGGCGAACAGGCCGACTGTGACATTGACGGCGATGCTCGCGGCGCCGATCAGGCCCCAGATGGCGAGCAGCGTCGTCGCCTCGGCCCAGAGCGCGCCTTCGCTCATGCGGTCGGACCGCGCGAGAAGGTCCACCACCCGGCCGAACAGCACGGGTTCGAGGAATTGCAGCCCGGCCAGGGCGAGCGCTGCGACCGTGAGCCCCGCGGCCATCTGCCGGTCGGTGCCGAGCAGCCACAGCACCCGGCCATACAGCGTGAGGAAACCCATCGCGCAGCGAACCCCCTGCCCGGCCGACCCCGCCTGCGCGCCACCCGCATGGCTCAAGCGGCGGCGCGAGGTTGATCCCAGGACCAACATCACTCACCCTTGCCGGCCCTGTCGTCAACGCCCCCGCAAAGGGTGGCACTCGGGTGGAGGGACCTGGAATGATCGAACGCCGCGCCCTGCTGGGCGGAATCGCCGCAAGCACGCTCGCCGCCCCTGCCTTCGCGCAGGCCTGGCCGGCCCGGCCCATCCGCCTCGTAGTCGGCTTCCCGCCCGGGGGCACCACCGACCTCGCGGCGCGCATCCTCGTCGAGCCGCTGTCCCAGCGCCTCGGCCAGAACATCGTGGTGGAGAACCGGCCGGGCGGCGCGGGCGGCAACATCGGCGCCGACGTCGTCGCGAAGGCCGACCCCGACGGCTACACGCTCCTGATGCAGACCGTGAGCAGCGGGGCGATCAACCACGGCCTGTACGGCGCGCGCATGCCGCACCGGCCCGACGCGATGACCGCCGTCGCGCTGGTGGTGAGGGTGCCCAACGCGATCTTCGTGACCAACGCCCTGCCGGTGCGCACCTTGCGCGAGCTGGTGGACCACGTGAAGGCGCGGCCCGGGCGGCTCAACATCGGCTCCTCGGGCGTGGGCACCTCGCTGCACATGACGGGCGAGCTTCTCAAGCAGGCGGCGGGGCTCGACCTGACGCACGTGCCCTTCCGCGGCGCGGGGCCGATGCTGCAGGAGGTGATCGCCGGCCGCATCGAGGTGGCGGTGGACAACCTGCCCTCGGTCATCGGGCATCTGCGCGACGGGCGGCTGCGGCCGCTCGCGGTGACGACCAATGTCCGCTCGCCCGCGCTGCCCGACGTGCCGACCACGGCCGAAGCGGGCTTCCCGACGGTCGAGGCGACCGCCTGGTTCGGCGTGACCGCGCCGGCGCGCACGCCGCGCGAGATCGTCACGCGGCTCAACAGCGAGATCAACACGGCGCTCGCCAACCCGGCGGTGTGGCGGCGGTTCGAGGATCTCGGCGGCATGAAGCCGGGGCTGACGCCCGACGGACTGTCCTCGCCCGAGACCTTCCAGCGCTTCATCGACGCCGAGATCGTGAAGTGGACCGAGGTGGTCCGGCGCGGCAACATCACGGTGGAGTGACGCCGGCGGACCGGTTGCCTGACCGGTCCGGCGCGCCAGACGATTGCGAGACCCGTCTTCCTTCGGAAGGCGGGTCGTTTCCTTCGGGTGCCGGGCACGCTATCCGGCGGGGCGCGCTTCCCGCCGCCTCTCGCGCAGGTGCCGGATCAGCGGGACGAACAGCACCACCAGGGTCAGCGCGATGATGATCTGCGACACCGTCGAGGACACCAGCAGCCAGTTGTCGCCCTGGGCGATGATCAGCGCCATGCGGAGGTTCATCTCGGCGATGCCGCCCAGCACCACGCCCAGCACCACCGGCGCCAGCGGGAAGCCCAGCCGGTCCATCGCGTAGCCAATCAGGCCGAAGCCGAACATCAGATACACGTCGAACATGCTGTTCTGGACGCTGAACACCCCCACCACGCACAGCGCCAGCAGGCAGGGCGCGAGCATGGCCGGGGGGATGCGCAGGACCTGGGCGAAGATGCGCGAGGCCAGCACGCCGCCGAAGAAGACCAGCAGCACGCTGGTCAGCAGCATCTGGATCATGAAGCCATAGACCGTGTCGGCGTGGTCGCGGAACAGCGCGGGGCCGGGCTGCAGCCCGTGCACCAGCAGCCCTCCCATGATCACCGCAGCCACCGCGCTGCCCGGCACGCCCAGCGTCAGCGTCGGGATCAGCGCGGCCGCGTTGTCGGCGTTGTTGCCGCATTCGGCCGCGGCCACGCCGCGCGGTTCGCCCTGGCCGAAGGCCGCGGGGTTCTTCGCCGTCCGCTTCTCCTCGTTGTAGGCGAGGAAGGCCGCCAGGCTGCCACCCGCGCCGGGCAGGATGCCTATGACGATGCCGATCAGCGAGGCGCGGATCCATGTGACGATGAAGCTGGTCCATTCGTGGAACAGCCCTGCCGAGGCGCGCAGCTTCGCCATGCCCTCGCTGCCGGCGCGCTTCGCCGCGTCCTCGCAGAGCATGAAGATGGGCGGCAGCGCGTAGAGCCCCGTGAGCACCACCACCACGTGCAACCCGCCGACGAGATACATGTTCCCGAAGGTGAAGCGCTCATGCCCCGAGACGTTGTCGATCCCTACCGTGGCCAGCAGCAGGCCGAAGGCGGCCGCGAGCAGCCCCTTCACCGGGTCCTTGCCCAGCAGCACCGAGACGCTGGCGAGGCCGAATATCGCCACCCAGAAATACTCGGCCGGGCCAAACATCAGCGTGACCAGCACCAGCGGCGGCGCCAGCAGCATCAGCGCCAGCGCCGACATGCTGCCGCCCACCGCCGAGGAAAGGCATGAGATCTGCAGCGCGCGCGCCGCATCGCCGCGCTGCGCCATGGGATGGCCGTCGAAGGTGGTGGCCACCGCGGCCGGGGTGCCGGGGATGCGCAGCAGGATCGCCGGAATGGCGCCGCCATACATCGCGCCATTGTAGATGCCCGCCATCAGGGCCAGCGCCACCAGCGGCTCCATGCCGAAGGTGAGCGGGATGAGCAGCGCGATGCCCATGGTGGCGGACAGCCCCGGCATCGCGCCGATGACGATGCCGCTCACCACGCCGATCATCATCGCCAGCACGTTCTGCCAGGCGAAGACGCCCGGCAGGGCATGGATCAGGCCGTCCCACATGGCGCGTCAGCCCCGGTTGTCAGTTGTCAAAGAGCATGCCGAGCGGCAGCCGCCGGCTGAAGCCGTAGACGAACACCAGCCACACCGTCGCGGTGAATCCGAGCGTGACCACCGGAACCGCCCAGCCGCGCGCGCCGATCCCGTAGGCGAGCGCCGGCAGGAACACCAGCGTGGCCAGGAAATAGCCCACCGGCTCGACCGCGGCGATGTAGGCCACGGTCAGGCCGAGAGCGAGCGCGAGGTTGCGCGCGTGGTCGACGAAGGGCTGCTCGGGCGCGGCGCGGCGCATGCCCTGCACGAACATGATCGCCGCCAGGATGCCCATCGCGGCGACGATCATCTGCGGGAACATGGCCGCGGCCACGGCCACCCGCGAGATATCGACCCAGGCCGCGCCGACCACCGCGAGGACGGCCAGCGCGGCGATGCTGTCGCGGTGCAGCGTCATCGGGCGCGCGCCTTCACCGGGCTGTCCTTACTGGCGCCACGGGTTGGTGCGCCAGAGCGCGACGATTTCCTCGTTCCGCCGGACCAGATGGGCGCGGAACTCGTCGCGCGGCATCGGGTTGAGGACCAGCGCCTGCTCCCGCGCGCGGGCCAGGAAGTCGGGATCGCGCAGAGACCGGGCCAGGGCGTCCGACAGGCGCTCCATGATCGCGGCCGGCACGCCGACCGGCGCGATCAGGCCGCGGTCGTTGCCGGCGACCATGTCGATGCCCTGCTCGCGCATGGTCGGCGCGTCGGGCAGATCCTCCCAGCGGCTGGCGGCCATGCTGCCGAGGATGCGGAGCTGCCCCTCGCGGACGAAGGGCGCGCCCTCGCCGATGCCGAGGATGGAGGCCTGGATGTGCCCGCCCATCAGCGCGGCGCGGTTCGGCGCCGCGCCGGGGAAGGGCACCACCGTCAGCTCGATTCCGGCAACGCGCGAGAAGGCCAGGATGGCGAGGTGCGTCCCCGTACCCAGCCCCTGCATTCCGACGTTGAGTCGCCGCGGATTGGCCCTCGCGAAAGCCACCAGGTCCTGGATGGTCCGGAAGGGGCTGTTGGGCGCCACGAAGATGGACAGCCAGTCGGTCACCACATTGCCGATGAAGTCGAAGCTGTCGAAGGTGAAGCGTGCCTGCCGTTCAAGCGGAATGGTCATGAAGGCGGGCGCGTTGACGGTGCCGATGGTGTAGCCGTCGGGCCGCGCGGTCGCGACGGCGGTGAAGCCGATCTCGCCGCCCGCACCGGGGCGGTTCACCACGCCGATGCGCGCATTGCCGCCGATGTACTTCTCCATGAAGGGCGCCAGCGTGCGCGCCAGGATGTCGGTGCCGCCGCCCGCAGCCCAGCCCACCACCATCTCGATGGGGCGGGCGGGCCAGGATTGCGCGCGGGCGGGGCGGATGGCAGGGACCGCCAGCACGCCGAGCGCGGCGGCGGACAGCATGGTGCGGCGGCTGACGGTCATCGGATGGTGCTCCCTGGCGTTCCGGGCGCTTCTGATTCCTGGCGTCCCCATCGCAACGCGGGGCGCCGCCGAGCGCTTCCGGGACGAAGGCTACGCAGCACGCCCCGACTGGTCAACGTGGCAGGCTGCGGCGCGGCGGCGCGCATCTCCCCGCGCCGTCACTGGCGCCACGGATTGGTGCGCCAGAGTTCCGCGACTTCCTCGCCCCGCCGGGCCATATGGGCGCGGAACTCGTCGCGCGGCATCGGGTTGATGAACAGCGCCTGTTCGCGCGCGCGGGCCAGGAAGTCGGGATCGCGCAGAGACCGGGCCAGGGCGTCCGACAGGCGCTCCATGATCGCGGGC
>Ga0207950_100253_pt1 | contig 19378 bp, 17 predicted proteins | sample Subbio11_8B_AprC_FD_184814 | JGI IMG/M metagenome (GOLD analysis project Ga0207950, IMG submission 184814) | Serpentinite rock and fluid subsurface biosphere microbial communities from McLaughlin Reserve, California, USA - CR11_8B_AprC (SPAdes) | ecosystem: Environmental > Terrestrial > Deep... | reverse complement strand
CGGTTTTTGCGCGCGTCTGCGTTGAACGACGAACTAGGGCGCCGGTGTGGGCGTCTACATAGGAGCCGAGCAGTCGACGGATCATTCGCTGGTACTGCGTGTCGGCCTTCGCGGCCTCCGACTTGAAGAACTCCACGCTCTTCTTGCTCAGGGTAATGGTGATCTTCACATCCATTTCGCGGAAGGCCAACTCCTCCGGCGAGGGCAAGAAGTCGAGAACCACTTTTGGATCACCGATCGGTTCATTCGTGTACCTGATTTTCCCGCTCATAGATCGCCTGTCCCTTGCGCCAGTAGCCGTCCAGCGCTTTCAGCCTGGTCGCCGTCATCGGCAGCGATCGCCGGATGGCCTCCAGCGCGTGCTTCAAATGGTGAAGATGCCGCGCGCACTGCTGCCAGGCGTCCTGCAAGCGCAGACCAGCCAGGTCGTTCACAACAGCACACCCTGCTGACGGGCCAGCTCAAAGATGGCTGGCCGCTGCTCGCGCGCTGGATAGTCGATCAGCACATCCACCTTTTGCTCGCCCAGCCTGCTGTACACCAGAGACAGGAACCGTGTGTGGGCCTTGGCGATCTGCGCCGGGTCGCGCATCCCGGTTTCGATCAGCAAGTCAATGTCTCCACCGCGCAGGTCTTCAGCCACCCGCGAGCCAAACAGGCGCACCACCACGCCGGGGTCAAAGCTGGCCTGAGCGGCTTGCTTGAGGACCTCGCGTTCAAAGGTGGACAGGCGCATAAGGGGGGCGCGACAGACAATGAGAACGATGATAGCGCGGCCAGGTAGGTGTTCACGGGGTGCCGGGATGCACTTTGTCTAGCCGCCCGCCGGGGCGCCACCCGCGTCAGCGCGAAGCCGGTCAGCCACCAAGCTTGGCGACGACGCCTCCGAAGGCGCGGTGCTGCCGGCCAGCGAAGGCTGCGAGTCGCAGCTTGACCGTGACCCTGATCGCGCCGGACATGGCCCCATCGGCGTGCGTCGCCGCACAGACGCGCCATAGCAGCCGATGGGCAAGGAGGATCGAACACCCGCAGGGACCATCTACACTGGTCCACAGCCGGCGTCTCACGAGACCACCCTCCACCCCTGGTGGGGATTGAATCGGCGCGGGTGGTGCAGCAACCGGCTGGCGGCGACAGCGCATGAAGGAGCAAGACGATGACCGAACTTCTGGTGAACCTGCCCGATGAGTTGGCGCAGCGCGCGAAGAACGCGGGGCTGCTGTCCGACAGCGCCATCCAGCGGCTGCTGGAGGAAGCGATGCGGCGCGAGGCCGGGCGCAAGCTGATGCAAGTCGCAGAGCGCATACATGCTGCCGGCATCGAGCCCATGAGCGATGACGAGATCGTCGCGGAGGTCAAGGCTGTGCGCGCCAGGCGGCGGCCGACGGCGACATCGAGTTGTGCACCTCGCCGGCGCTCTTGATCGAATTGCGCGACGTGCTGGGACGTGCCCATCTGGCCTCGCGCCTGGCACGGCAGCGCTCAGGCGGCTACAACGCCAACGCCCGCCACGACCGCAGCGTTGGCGCGTGCCTGATCCTGGGTGGCGATGGGCAGGCTTCGGCGCAAGGCGAGGTCGAGGTAAGCGGCGTCGTAACTGGTCAGGGCGTAGCGCAGGGCCAGGTCAAAGAGCTGGGCCGGGTTGGGGGGTGTCGTGTCGATGTCGATAGGCAGCCCGGCCAGCATGGCCAACAGCCGGCCTGGCTGTCCAGCAGCCAGCCACTGACCACAGAGTTGTCGAGCACGAAGGACATCAAGCCAGGCCCTCGCGTGCCAGCGCTTTGATGTCACCGTCCAGGGCCACGCCACTGCGCAGTTGGCGCAGACGCTCAAAAGCCTGTCGAACCTGTTCTCGCTGCTGGCCGGGGCTGGCGGGGGCATACACAACCAACTGCGCCACGGGCTTGCCGCGCCGGGTGACGGTCACGGTTTCGCCGCGCTCAACGCGGCCGATCAACTCGGACAACTGGTTTTTCGCTTGCGCGAGGGGAACGCTGATCATGGCTAGCCTGCAGAACTAGAAGGCTAGCACGGCTTCCTCGTCACAACCGCCGCCGCCTGAGACTCGCCTGCCGCCGCCGACCCAAGCGGGCCCGGCCAGCCCCAGGTCAGGCTCAGTCACGTCGGCAGGCGGGTGTCTTCCACATTAAACCTGGATCCGGCCAGGTGGCTTGGTCATGGGTGCCTCGCCACGCCGCTGCGCCGGGGCGCCACCCCAGCCTTGCGCACCCCGCGCAGGAAGCGCCAGGGCGTCACCCAGCGGTGCAGCACCATGCGGCTGTAGAGCAGCACATAGCCCACCGCCAGCGCCAGCAGCACCAGCGGTGCGGCCACCGGGTTCAGCAGCGTCAGGTAGCCCAGCAGCGCGGCCAGCAGCGTGAAGCTGCCGACCATCACGCCGGCGATCGAGTTGCGCGTCGTCGGCGAGCAAGCCTTGCACCAGCGCGCCACGTAGCGCCGCGCGAGCAGCGAATGCAGGTGCAGCCGGTCGGGCTGGCCGGGGTGGTCCTTGCGCATCATGCGCCGGAAGACGCTGAACAGCACCTCGATCACCGGCAGCGCCAGCACCGTGAGCACCGCGAAGGCGCTGATGTGGCTGTGCCGCTCGACCAGCAGCACCGCCACCCAGGCCAGCGCAAAACCGACGAAGTAGCTGCCGCCGTCGCCCATGAACAGCCTGCCCAGCGGCCAGTTGACGACCAGAAAGCCCAGCACCGCTGCCGCCAGCAGGAAGCACACCGCCGCCAGCGCTGTGTCGCCCAGCGTCAGCGCCATCAGGCCATAGCCCAGCGCTGCCCACAGCGCGGTGCTGCCGGCCAGGCCGTTGAGCCCGTCGACGATGTTGATCGCGTTGGCCACCCCGCCGATGGCAAACGCCGTGAACAGCACCGACAGCGGCAGCCAGCCCAGCAACCAGTCCAGCCCCGGCACGTCCACCCGCGTCAGCGCGAAGCCGGTCAGCCACCACGCGAGCACCCCGGACGCCATCGTCGCCGCCAGCCGCAGCAGCACACCCACGCGCTTGGTCAGGTCCTCGAGCAGACCGAAGGCCAAGGCCGGCAGACCGGCCGCCAGCAGCAGCCACAGCTTGTCGCCCGCCGCCAGCAGCGGCCGCCCCGCCCAGCCGGAGGCCAGCACCAGCCAGTACAACCACAGCGCCAGCGCCACCGCCAGCCCGCCCACCCGGGGCACCGGCGCGGTGTGCAGCTTCTGCACCCCATCGACGCCATCCATGCTCAGGTGCCCATGCCAGCGCCTCGACCAGACCAGCAGCAGCGACAGCAGCAGCGACACCGAAAAAACCAGGCCAACCGAGTTGACCCAGCCGGCAGCGGCAGGGGCTTCATGAAGCAAAGGCAACTCCCGGTTGAGATTGCATCGAAAGACGATACCGCACTACAGCGACCAAAGCCAGACCCACGGATAGAACTGGTAGGGTAACCACGCAAAGGCGTGCGCCGCAAAGAACAGCCAGACAAACAGAACAGCCGCCGCCCCCGGGGTGACCGGCACTTGCATGCGGCGGCGAAAGGTCAACTGCCGGGTCTAGGTTCAATCGACCAACAGTTCACCCACCGCTTGGCGCGAAACAATCGCCCGGAGCCGGCAGACGATCTTCCAGCCGAGCTTGAGCGCGATTGCAGCGATTGCGCCAAGCGCACCGTTGTGCACGCGGTAGACCGGATATAGCTGGCAGTTCAATTCGGCGATGCGGCGAACTGATGCGTTCGAGAACCCACCTTCCTGCATGGCGACCGCAATCCTGTCGGTCGTGGTAACCCGCGGCTTCGTAGCGAAAACATCGATGAAATATTCGATATCGCTGCCATTGTGGGTGAGCGGAAAGCGATGCGCCTTTAACAGGTTGGCGCGCCCAAACGTCGAGAAGTGCGGGTTATGCAGTCCAAGTCCAACGAGGCCTAGCTCAACGACACGGCTATCGAAAACGCGCCGTACTCTATCGTCACGAAACATCGCAAGGCTGGCAATGAAGAGATCGCACGTTGCAAGCGCCCTGACCACAGCGCTGGCCTTGATTTGACCGGTAAATAGGTCGTCCGCACCTAGCCAGCCGACGAGGGGTGTATCGACAAGGTCTAAGCCCTTGTTCAGCGCATCAAAAATCCCCCTATCGGGCTCCGACACCAGAATGTCCCGGTCAGTGAGCGACGCGCGCAAGGCCGTCAGCACCTCGGCCCTTGAGCCCCCATCAATGACGATCAGCTTGGTGCATTCGATATCGTCGAACCGGCGGACGCTCGCAATTGCCTGAACGATCCGAATGTCGTTGAAGCTCGGCATAATGATCGAAATCTGCAGCTCGTCCCCGTTGCCGAGGCCTACTGGCTCAGTGGTTCCCACGAAAATCCTCGGCAATACGGTTGATCAGATCGCTAAGCCCGTCCTCGAACCTGATCCGCGGCTTCCAGCCAAGCTCGGTTCGCGCGCGGCTTGCATCCGCATATCGCCCAATGTCGCCGGTGGGCTTCGTCGTGTCAAAGAGGACGCGGTCGATGGCAACAGCCGGATGACGGCTGATGAGTTCCGCAACCTCGCCGATTGTCGTGCACTTGTCCGGCCCGATCATGAAGTTGGAGTGTACGCCGTGGTAGGCAAGTGCGCTTCGTACGGCGCCGACAACGTCGTCCACGTGCAGAAACGCCCGCCCCTGCTTCCCGTTACCCCAAACCGTCAGTGATCGATCGGTGCTCGACAGTGCCTTCATGACAAGCGCTGGAATAACCTGTGCCGTCCCGTCCCGGTAAACGCAGGGCCACCCGTAGACGTTGTGAAGGTCGAGCACGGTAAGGCGTGTCCGCTTGCCCTTCACCGCAAGGCCGAACTCAATATCGCCAACGAGCTTCGACCAGCCGTAGCCTGATTCAGGGTCGGCTGGGAACTTTACCGCCTCGGAAAGCACGGACGATTCCGTAGATCGTTGCAATCCCTGCGGATAGCTGCAGGCAGTTCCAAGATAAATAAGCTGCCTTGGCTCCTGAAAATGCACTATACGCGCTATCTCGGTATTGATCAGCAGGTTCTTCTGAAAAATCGTCCACTCGTTTGCAAAAACGAAGCCGATACCGGCAACGATGTCTGCCGTATGCACGATCGTATCGTCTGCACCAATATCGAACGACCAGTTACGGTCGGCAACAATATCGGCATGTCGATATTCAAAGTGGGAGTTCGCCTTCAACTGGTCAAGGTTTCGGCTGGTCCCGCGCCACAGGTTATCGATACCGATGACGTTATGTCTATCGGCAAGCAATGCCTTGGCAACATTGAAACCAATCATGCCGGCACAACCGGTGACGAACGTTCGAGATTTATTCATGCGAACCTGATCCTTGATTTGGGGTGTTGGAACACGAAATTGTTTATATAGCGGTTATCCTTGGCGCTATGGCCGGCCAGCCGCTTTTCGAGGTCTTTGATCCGCTGAAGCGCAGTGATCTCGTCCCCGTCGAGGACCCGGTATGCGCCGTCCAGCCAGTACAAGGCTGTGTATCCATATTTGCGCATTACCTGGAATACATGCTGGTATTCAGGGTTATGCCGGACCTCAATCTCGGCGATCACGAGCGGGAAGTGCCCGCCTATCGTGTTCGCCGCCCCGTCGATCACGGCGTTCTCGAAACCCTCGACATCGATCTTGATAACATCGACGTGCGCGCTGGTAGAAATGCACCTTGGTACCACGTCATCCAGCGAAACGACATCGACGCGCCGAATCTGCACGTTGCGTACATTGACGACAGAATTGGCCCTGCTTAGGGTTGCCATATGTCGCGCATTATTGTCGTCGCCTGGCGTGTACATGTAAACCCGGCCCGAATGTGCACCAACTGCCGCCCGGATCAATGTCACGTTAGTTCTCCGGCTTGCAATCTCCATGTAGCGGCCGTGGATCTCACCTGGCTCGAAGGCAATCACCTGCCGCGCCTTGCGACCGAGCACCCATGCGTAGGAACCTAGTGCGGCGCCGATATCAATAGCAGTATCGATTGATCCGCGCGGCAACGCGTCGAGCACGCGAAGCTCCGTTTCAGGGAAATGGATACGGCTCCAAACTTGTCGGCGGAACAGGCCATCCAGAATCGGATGGCGGCTGAGCGCATTTCGGACATAAGCTCGCATCATTCAGCTTCGCTGCGATTGGGCCGGCGGTCGCGGGGATGCCCCGCCCGAGCCAGTATTTCGGCAAAGGCGCGTTGCGTCGCATCGGCACCGAACTCGCTGTCGCCCAGCAACTGTAAGCGGCGGTTCGCACCGTTGCGGACCCGCGTGAGGAATGCGTCGTCAGCGACGAGGGCGGCGAAGTCGGTCTCGCTATCGACAAGCGTCACGAACGTATCGCCGAGCTCGCGGCCAATCCATTGAAAGCACGGCCGCCGCGTCGCGACGATATGGACCCCCGCTGCCAGCGCATCAAGCGCTGCAGCCGAGAGCGAAGCGACGTAGCCTTCGGTATAAGGGAAAACCGCGATACTAGAGCACGCGATTTCGGCGTGATAGGCATTGGCGCTTTCCAGCGCCTTGCGCTTCTCGGACGGCAAGATCTCGATACTGCCGCCACCGATTACAGCAAACTCAAGTTGAAAGGACTCAGGGCTAGACGCAAGACGCTGGAACACCTCGAAGCCCTTGAAGCGGCTACGATAGCCGATGAATGCGATGCGATGTCGGCCGGTGCGATCGGGCGGGGTTCGGTTCGGCTGCACTGGAATCGGCAAAACCGCGATTTCGCGCTCTTTGAACTTTTCCGGCATGGCCGACGTGAGGGCCTCTCGAATGAATTCTGCCACGACGGCGACTCCAAGCCTGCTGCCCCGCTCTCGCACGCGCGACCATTGCCATGCCCAAAATCCCCAGCTGCGCCAAGAGCGCATCCCATCGTCGAAAAGGGCCTCCATCTCGCTGTGCAGTACGACAACGACATGTTTGCGCCCGATCAAACTGTTGCATAGCTCAAAGCAAAGCAACGAGGGCGACGAAAGACACGTAATCAGCAGAACGTCGCCATCCGCGATGGAGCGCAGTGCGCCAAACGTCGCTCTCAGTTCCTGCGCGATCTTACGGATCCACTGGCGCGCATTGGGATCGCGAACCGCGATTGCATCGAGGGGAACACGTCGCCGGACGTCTTCTGCCAGCGCCGCATAGCTTGAGGGGTCGGCGCGGTAGACGAGCTCCAGTCCGTCTGCCGCGATATCAAGGGCGAGTAGCGCGCGCAGATAGCCTTCCAGCAAGGTTATGTGCTGCACACCTACCTTGCTGGGTTCGAGTACCACGAAGCGTGCGTTCGTTTGCACCATCAAATCTCAACTGAAAGCCGTGGCAAGGGGTAGACGAGTTTGAGGCCTCGGTAGCGCGGATGGGAATCAAAGAACTTACGGAAGTGCCAGGGCAGGACGAGCAAATAGTCCGGACGTTCCGCGATCAGCTCCTTCTCGTCGCGAATGGGGATTTTGCTGCCGGGCGCAAACGAACCGAACTTGTCTGGATTTACCTCGCCGATAGAATCAAGGAGCGCAGCGTCGATGCCGCAATATTGCAGCAGCACGTTGCCTTTCGTCGACGCACCTAGCCCAACCACGCGCTTACCGCCCGCCTTGGCATTTCGCAGAAACGCCAGAAGCGCTCGCTTCGTCTCCTCGACGCGATCCCGAAACGCTGTATAAGTCGCCGGATCGCCGAGCCTCATGTCGGCCTCTGCACTCAGTGTTTCGCCAACGGCTGTCGCTACCGGCAGCAGACCGCCCTTCTTCTGCACCGTTACCGAGAAGCTGCCTCCGTTCACGTCGCTGAGTTCGACATCGATGATCTCGAAACCGACCGTGGCGGCCATCCAGCGTATCTGCGCAAGTGCGTAATATTCAAGATGCTCATGGCAAATCGTGTCGTAGCTGTTGGTCTCCAGCATGAGCGGCATATAGCTCTGCTCGAACACCCAAATGCCATCATCCGCTAGAATCGAATGGACTTGGCGCATGAACTCAGTGGGGTCCTCCAGATCATAGAACATCGAGAACGCGGTTACGACCTTCGCCCTCGCGTCCCCGAATGCGGCATTGAAGTTCCGTGCGCTGAAGAAATCAGCGATGAGCGCGATGTCGTCGCGATAAAATTTTCGGAACTTGCCGCCGGTGGGATCCATCCCTACGAGCCGCAGGCCAGGAACGTCGTATTGACGCAGCGTCGTACCGTCGTTGGAGCCGATATCCAAGACGATATCGCCTCCGCTGAGCAGGCCTAGCGACTTGATGCGTTCGACCTTGCTCTTGAGGTGGGCGACCATCGACGGGTTCAAGCCCGACCGATAGCCGTAATTGTCCCCATACATCTCGTCCGCATCATAACTGTGGGCGAGCTGCAAGAGGCCGCAGGTATTCGGACCGCTGCACAACACGAGCTTCAATGGTCCGACGGTGAGGCGCGTATCGGGTGCTTTAGGGAAAACGCCTGTCAGCGCCTGTTCGCCAAGATCAAGCACCGGGACAAGCGCTCGGTTGCCACAGATGCGGCACTTTTCGATAGGCTTTACCATAGTGGAGTGTCCAGATATTTACGTAAGCGCCTCAATCATACAATGGAATCAGAGGGCACTTGCGATTAACGCAGAACTACCCAAACGGGCAGCGATTATCACGCAATTATGTCGAGTTTCTAGCATAGTTTTTGGATGACGCCGCCTGCCCCCCTACCTTGACTGGATTTGATGGCAGAACGGGTTTGGGTGCTAGTCGTGTCATGGTTCCAATGGCTGGCGCAGTAAGAATGGCTAGAGGAAGTGCGTCGCGCGCCGCAACTGGGGCTCTTCCGCGCCTAGCACGAGCGTTCATCCCACCAAACATCCCTGACTATTTGGTTTACTGCTGCTTAGCGCATGGCCGCAGCCTAAAATGGTATTTCTGCAAAAGCGGTGCACCGAATTCTTTGGTTGGGCTCCTATCAACCAGCTTGAGGCGATGCTGCGCCGGTTCCGGCGCGCCGTCAGCCATGTCGGTCACGATCTGTCTTCCGGGCATGTTGAAATGGATTAGACTGTCTTTGGAGGCGTGCGTCAAGGCAAGCTCATCGCGGTTCCGAAGGTAAGCCATTGGCGCCTGTTGCGGTGGAATTGCGCTCTCCCAAAGTGTCTGGGCGTTGCGGCTTGAAGATTATTCGCCGTTTCAAAACTGAACCACTCAAGGCCTTTGTTCGGCAGCACATAAAGCCGGAAACGTCCATCTACCCGGATGGCTTGATATCCTAACCCAGTGCCACAGAAGACAATGGCACCCATCAGGAAAGCTCCATCCAAAGATCCCGCGAGAATGCCAATGAGGTTTTGCCTGGCGCGTACACCGTGTCGTCACTCTCGTTGAGCGCTGGCCGATGAGGACTCATCAAGGCACCCTGGAAGAAGATGATCGCCCACATACCCATCTGGACGAAGCTGCATTAAGGTTTAATCGCCACAAGACCATTCATCGAAGTAATCTCTTTCTTCACCTGCTAGAGCCATGCATCGCCACACACTCCATACTCCTTCATGAACTCGTAGCCAACCCCAAGCCAAAAAATCGAGAAGCAGCAGTTCTCAGTGCCGTCCAGTCTTCGCAATAACGCGCTCGCATCGCTTGATATCTCCGTGCAACTCACCATTGGCGGACGGAAGGATCTAAAATAGCCGGATAACCTACCATAAGTCTTTTGTGGAGCGCCTGTTTCTTATTGAATTTTGCGGATTTCCTGTTCAGTCGAAAGGTCGATCCGATGCGGCCCGTTGGAGCTCAAAATCAACCATTTCACAGATAATCTTATCGATGCTCGTTCTGGCCTTCCAGTCCAGCATCGCTTCGATCTTCGCCGGGTTTCCGCAAAAACCTACTGATTCGATCGGACGGACCCAGCTGCTGTCAATTTTCACGTAACGCTCCCAATCGAGGCCGACTCTACCGAACGCGACTTCAACCAGATCGCGAATGCGGGACAAGCGCCCGGTGGCAACCACGAAATCGTCGCCTTCTGGTGCTGACGCCATGCGTACAAGAGCGTCCATGTACTCAGGCGCGTATCCCCAGTCACGTGAAATATCGAGCGCGCCGAGGACGAGGTTCGTTTCCAATCCAAGCGAGATGCGTGCGGCCCCCCTAGCCACCTTCTTCGTGACAAAGGCGGGCGGGCGCCTAACACTTTCATGATTGTAGAGGATCGCCGACGACGCGCGTACACCAAACGCCCGGCGATAGATGCTGACGAGACTGTGTGCATACTGCTTCGCCGCGCCATAGGGACTTTTGGGACGCAGCGGCGTCGCTTCGGACTGTGGAACTTCGGTCACGTCCCCAAACATTTCACTCGACGACGCTTGTACGAAGGCGATCGCAGTCCGACGCCGACTGTTTCGGATCGCTTCTAGTATATCGAGGACAAAGGTACCATTCAGCCGCGCCATCTGCTGGGGACGATCGAACATGCCTTGCCCCGTTGCAAAGGCGGCGAGATTGTATATTGCATCGGGCACGATGGTCTCGACGAGATCGACGATCGCGCCTTCACTGCCATAGTCGAACGTCAGTAGTTCAGGCTGTCGCGGCAGTCCCGCAAACTCCGCCGCCGCGGCGGCAACGTCCCGCGTCAATCCAACGACACGATCGCCCCTTTCCAACAGTTGGTTTGCAAGAAACCATCCATCCTGGCCTGATATTCCGGTTATGAGTGCGGTTTGCATGGTCTTTCCTGAAAGGCATAAAAAACGAGGAACGGGTTCGCAATCGAGATCGGATTGAGCAAGCACGCAATCACGAACGAGGCGCGGACCAGTCCTTCACCAAACCTCGCGCCACCCCGCCATGCGGCGACCACAAGCAGGATGACGATGCCAAGGCCGAACAGGCCGCCTCCATAGATAAGTTCGCCGGCCATCGGCAGGATAAAATTCGACCCGGTCGGGATGAGGACGCCCGTCGATGCGGCGAAGCTGTTGTATTGGTTCTGGAAATCAATCGGATTGCGCCAGAAGAGCTGTGGAATTAAGTTATCCCACAGCACGAACTGGATGTGTCCGAACCTGAGGTTGAGGCTTGGATCAGCGAGGAGCGAAGCGAACCCCTGCTCGATGGATTTGAGCCCAGCGAGGCGGGCGGTAAAGCCGGCATCGTTAAAGCTGGCGTCAAGAAGTACCAGCCCCGCAACCGCAGCGCCTGCAATCAGCTTCACGTCGAAACGCAGGTAAAGGAACGGGAACGCCAGTAGGAGGAACGCGAGCAGCGAACCGCTCATCAGGACGCACATGACCGCAATCGCAACGAAGAAATCATCGCCGCGCTGACGGTCGTGAAGAAGGTACATCGCCATCAATACGGCAAGGCTGCCGAAGTAAGACGGCTCTGCGGCAAGGCTCGGAACTCCACCGCGGCCTTCGACGAAGCGGCCAACGAACTCGACGGGTAGGCCGATGAGAATGGCAATATACTGATAAGCACCAACAGCGAACCAGATCAGCAGTGTAAGTCGCACCCCATTTCTGAATGCATTACCGCCGCCGCGCAGAACGATCACGTACAGCACGCTGAAGGTAAGGAAGATATAGGCCGCTCGAATAGTTTCGGGACCAAAACCGGCCCGTAACGCGTACATCGTCAGCGCCGCTGCCGAGAGAAGCACCGCCGGCGCAGCTGCAGTCAGAAAGAACCGGCGCGGCCGATATGCAAACAGCGCCATCAGCGCGCCAATCAGCACCCAGGGCTGCGTATCGCCCTCAAGCACTTTGGGCACATAAAGGAACGGCAGCGTAGCTATCAGCGGTAGCAGGCCGATGTCGCTGACCGAGACGCCGCGGGCTAGCGCCGGCGTGACGGGCGTTGTAGCAGGGACCTTCGCGCCTACCATCAGTTCCAGCGCCTCAGACGATCGGCAGCAGCAGGAGTTGCCGCAGCTAGCGCGCCGAGATAGGCAAGCGCTCCGAGTCCTCGCGATTTGGCACCGGCCCAGAAGATGGCCGGCAAGTTTACAAGCAACTGAACCAGCAGCGGCACGGCAACCATGGCCGCAGCAAGCGGTGCATTCGCCAATGCTGCAACGGCCGCCATAGCAATCGCCAGCATAGCAATGCCAACATACGGGATAGCAAAGCTGACGTCACTACGCAACAGCATCGGATTGATGAGCATGATGACGGCGACCTCGATCATGAAAGCCGCTGCAAGGAGGCCAAGCACCGCAGTGGCCGGAAGGCGGACTTCCGAACCGATCAGCGCGAGTATCCATGGCCCTGCAATGACAAGCACGACGGTTCCGATGGCGAGCGTTGCGAATGCGAATAGAAGCCCGCCCGCGACCTCCTCCGCTTCGCGCCGGTGATCGTTGTCCCTGATGGCAACGGCAAGGTGATGAAGCTTCACGTGAATGGACAGCGAAGCTGCGGCAGCCATGATCGCGTAGGCCTGCAGTGCAAGTCCGTAAGCCGCCGCATCAGCGGGCGGGAAAAGATCGACCGCAAGCAGAAAGGCCCCACGATAGACAAGAAATCCCGCTAGTGTGAAAAGTGTGTAGCGGACGAGATTGACCGATCCAGACGCTGCCGAGAGCGCGTCCGGACTGACGTCGATCCCGTTGCGCTGTCCGGGTTCATCGATACGGACATTGCGTGCAAGCCGTGCAAGTCCGAGCACGTTCAGGATAGCCGCCACCAAGAACGCCGCCGCAAGTCCCAGCAGCCCGAATCCCCCCTGCAAGGCGAAGAGCGCAAGCAGGAAATAGGCAATGCGGCTGACGGTTCCGAGCCAATAGTAGGAATCGGTTCGTGCCGTTGACAAAAGCATCACGTTGTTCGGCCCGAAACTGTAGTTGATGGCGTAGGCCACAACAAACACGATCCAGGCGAGGCCGGCGTTCTGAGTCAGCTGCTGCTGGCCCGACAGGTGATCTGACAGGAAAAGCCAGCCAAGCGGCAGTACGACTAGCACGATCGCGCCAACGAGTATACGGTACGCACTTCGGCTTTTCTCTACTTCTGCCCTGAAGCCGATACCGTCCCTATCTGCCGCGCGCCGCGCGGCGCGGCGGACCATGAAAACTTGGATCGCCGCTTCAAGTTGTAAAGTCAATCCGCCGATCGTCGTGAACACCACCCAGACAAGAAACTCCGCCAAGCTGAGAAAGCCTAGGATGAGGGGAACCAAGGCGACGCTGACGAGAAAGCTGGAGAGCTGAAAGACAAGGGCAGCGGTCATTTTCCGTCGCAGAGTTCAACCGTGCTTAGCCGGTTGTCACCAAAACCCACTACCGATGGTATGCTGAGCATCTGGACTGACGTGAAGCGGCCATGGTTATCGACGCCTCCAAGCAAGGCAGCAGAGCGCGCGGTTGCGCGGTATTGATGCCGCAGGCGGCGTACGCGCGGAAGACGGCCAGGCCCAAGCGGCCCAAGGCATCGGTGTCCAGCCGCAGGTCCTCGAACAGGAAGCGCTGCATGGCGGGTCGGCTGGTGGCGCGCAGCCGGGAGGGTGAGCATCACCTTGTCGCACAACGCCTTGGCGGGGGACCCGATCAGGAAGGTTTCCTGTGGGGATGCGCTGGCTTGGCTGATCCGGCAGGGGTACACAGCCGCAGGCAGCTGGGTGTAGGAGAAGCGCCCCAGCGTGTTGTCGAGCACGCGGCCGCGGCCGGTGCAGACCGAGGTGATCTTGTGCACGCGTTCGGGCGTCACCCCGTGCCAGGCCAGCGCATAGTCCAGCGAGGCGCAGGAGGGGCCGTACAGGTGGTTGGCCACCAGCGGCCGGCAGGGCGCATGCCCGGAGCCGCCCAACACGTACTGCCCGCGCTTGAGCGCCAGCAGCACGCCTTGCCGCAGCCACTCGGCGATCTTGTCGTTCGGGCGCCGGTACTCCTTCAACACGGACAGCAGCGCGCCGTGGCTGAACGGGATGGTGCCGAAATGCTGGAGGCGCGGCTCAGTCATCTGACATTTGTGCGATGAGAATCGTTTTTTTCCGATCGTCTTCGCAGAAGATGCATCGAGTGGGTGGTCATGGAAGGGTCGCGGTGGCTGAAGACCGACCACGAGCACCACCCCACCGCCCTCCACCCGCCAGACCGCGTCCATGGCGCGCAGCGGCCGCAGGCGGTGGGTGATGAGGATGATGGTCAATTCGGGGCCGAGGGCCTCGATGGCCTGCAGCACCGCGTCTTCGGTGGCGTCGTCGAGCGCGCTGGTGGCTTCGTCGAAGACCAGCACGTCGGCCTGCTTGTAGAGCGCGCGGGCGATCGCCAGCCGCTGGCGTTGCCCGCCCGAGAGGCGCACGCCGCGCTCGCCGACCAGGGTCTGGTAGCCCTGCGGCCAGGCGGCGATGGTGCTGGCGATCTGCGCGCGCTCGGCAGCGGCCTGCACCCGCGCGATGTCGACCTGCGCGGCTGGCACGCCGAAGGCGATGTTGGCGGCTACGCTGGCATCGGCCAGGAACATGGCTTGCGGCACATGCGCCACCCGCGCCTGCCAGGCGCTGCGGTTGGCCGGCGTGACGGGGCAGCCGTCGACGCGCAGCTCGCCCGCGCTGGGCGGCAGCAGGCCCATGAGGATGTCCATCAGCGTGCTCTTGCCGCTGCCGGTGATGCCGACGATGCCCACGCGCGCGCCCTTGGCGATGCGCAGGTTGACCCCGCGCAGCACCGGCGGCGCGCCGGGCTGGTACGCGAAGCTGGCGTCGCGCAGCTCGATGCACTGCTCGAACGGCAGGCGCGCGGCTGGGTGTGCGGCTGGGTGTGCGGCTGGGTGCGCGGCTGGGGGCGCAGACTGCTGCGCGGCCGGCGCGCCGGGCTGCGCCAGCGGCTGCTCGACGAGGTCGAGCACTTCCTGCAGGTAGCCGAGGTTGCCGCTCAGGTTGCTCCAGGCGTAGTAGATGCTCTGCGCCAGCGGCAGCATGCGCTGCGCCGCCAGCGCCAGCGCGCCCAGCACCGGCACCACCTGCACGAGCCCGCCCGGGCCCTGCGCCATCAGCAGCGCCACGCCGGCGATCAGCACCATGCCCAGCGCCTCGACCATGAAGCGCGGGGTCGAGGCGTACACCACGCTGCGCACCTGGGCCCGGCGCATGACGAGGTCGGCCTCCTCGAAGCGCTGGCAGAACGCGGCGTGGGTGCCGTCGAGGGTGATGTCGCGGATGCCGCCCAGCCCCTCCTGCAGCGCCTGCACGCGCAGGGTTGCCGCGGCGGCGGCGCGCTCGCCGTCGCGCACCAGGCGGGCGTGGGTCAGCCAGTAGATCAGGCCGTAGATGACGCCCAGCCCGGCCAGCATGCCCAGCGCCACCAGCGGCTGGAAGGCCAGCACCGCCAGCAGCACCACCAGCACGATGAATGCCGCGGCCAGGCCGGCCGCCGCCGGCAGCAGCACGTAGTGGATGACGCGCTCGACCTTGAGCACGATGCCGTCGACCACCTCGCTGCTGTTGCGCTGGATGTGCACCGTATACGGCTGGTGCAGCGTGCGCCTGAAGATGCCCGCGACCAGGTCATGCCCGATGGCCAGCGCCAGCCGCGTGCTGGCCCACTGCACGGCTATGCGCACCACGCCGGCGAGCACCGCGGCGCAGCCGAACAGCACCGTGAGCGGCAGCAGCAACTGCTGCGGCTCCTGCACGCCCAGCGCGGCGATGAACGGCTGCAGCAGCGGCTGCGCAAACAGCGCCTCGGGGGCGGTGAGCGCGGCCAGGAACGGGATGATCGCGCCGATCGACACCAGCTCGGCCGCCGAGGCCAGCACCGTCAGCCCGAGCAGCACCAGGCTCTGCCGGCGGCGGCGCGCGGCCATGCTGCGCCAGAGGCGGCGCAGGTGCGGCACGGCAGCCAGCAGGCCCGGCCGCCGGCCGGCGCGCTCGGCGCCGGGCCGGGCGGCGGCGGGCGCGCTGGAAGGCGCGATGGCTGGCGTGCTGGCAGGCGCGCTGGCTTGGGGCCCGGCCGGCGGGCTGGGGGGTGCGCGCTCGCGGGGGGCGTCGGCGATGGCCATCGGTGCGTCGTCCCTTGCCGGCGGCCCAGGCTGGCGCCGCGGGCTAGGCGCCCAGCCCCAGGCCGCGCCGGATGCCGGCCATCCGGGCCGCGCTACCGGGGTGGCGGGCGGCGCTGCGCAGAGCCTGGCGCACGAGCACGAACAGCAGCAGTGCAAAGCCGGCGGCCAGCGTGGCCACCACGGCCATGAGGGCGCGCCGGGGGCTCGAGCGCTGGTCGGGCGGCTGGGCCAGGTCGAGCACCTGGATGACGGCGCCCTCGCGCGATTCGTCTAACCGCGCCATCTCGTACTGCTTGGCCATCAGCTCGAACAGCGTCTGCTGGAAGGTGAAGTCGCGCAGGCGGGCGATGTAGCCCGGGTCGGGGTTGCTGCCCGCGGCCACCCCGGGTGCCGCCACCCGCGCTGTGGCCGCGAGCTGCTGGGTGTCGAGCCGGGCCAACTGCGCGCGCAGGGCGGCCAGCGTGCTCAGCGCCTGGCGCAGCTCGGGCGCGGCCTCGGTGAGGTGGGCGCGCAGGCTGGCCACCTGCACCTCCTGCGCGGCGACCTGGGCCCGCAGGTGCGCCACCGCCTGCAGCGCCGCCACCGGCTGCAGGTGCAGGGCCTGCACGTTGACGCCGGTGGCCAGCAGGGCCTGCTCGGCCTGCGCGAGGGCGGCCTGGGCCTGCGCGAGGTGCTGGCCGAAGAACTTGCGCCGGTGCTGGGCCTCGGTCAGGGCCAGGCGGCTGGTGAGCTGGCCCAGCTCCTCGACGTAGGCGTTGGCCACCTGGGCCGCGAAGGCCGGGTCGGGGTCGTCGAACTCGACGCGGATGAGGCCGTCGCGGCCGCTCGTGATGCGGGTCCGGTCGGCCAGCTCGCGCGCGGCCAGCTCGCGGTTGCGCGCTTCGTAGCGGGTGAGCAGGGCGAAGCGCTCGACCAGCCGGTCCTGCACGGTGCGGCTGCGCAGGAAGGCGACGAACTGGTCGGCCGGGTTCGGGATGCCCGCCGCAGCGCCGGCCAGCCCGCCCAGCCCGCCCAGCCCGCCCAGTTGCTGCAGCAGGGCCGCGGCTGCGCTCTGCTGCTGCAGGGGCGGCAGGAAGCTGGTCTGCGCGGTGTAGACCGGGGTCATCAGGAAGCTGATGCCCAGCGCCGCCAGCCCGACCAGCAGCGGCGCGACGACCAGCAGCCGGAGGTTCTGGACGACGGTCTCGACGAGGTCGAGCAGGCTGACTTCGTCGGCGTCGTCGCCGGCCGCGGCGGGGGCGGCTGCAGCGGCGCTGCCGCTGGGTGCCGGGCTCTCGGGGGGGCTCATAGGGTGCGCAGGGCCGCCAGGCCCAGGCCGAGGTTGGCCAGGATCTGGGTGAGGTCGCGCGCGTTGCGCAGGAACACTTGCCAGCCGGTTTCGCCGACCACGCGCATGGGCACCACCACGGTGTCGCCGGGCATCAGGGCCACCGCTTCGAGGCCGCCGCCGAACCAGCGGCCCTGGTCGGGGCTGGCCAGCACGGTGCCGTCGGCGCGCAGCACGAAGGCCTGGGCGACGTCGGCTTCGGCGGTCAGGCCGGCGAGGCGGAAGATGTCGCCGACGGTGCGCCCGGGCCGGAAGACGAAGGTGTTCTCGTTGTTGACGGCCCCGAATGCGGCCACGAAGCCCGGCACGCTGGGCACCACGATGTGGTCGCCGTGCTCGAGCGGCAGCTGCGGCAGGGCGGCCAGGCTGGCGTCGAGCGGGTCGATCTCGAGGGCCACCCGGCCGCTGCTGCGCATGGTGCGCAGGCGCGCCAACTGCTGGCGCTGGGCTTCGCGCTGGCCCTCGATCAGGGCCGCGGCGCGGGCGGCATCGGCACCCTGCAGGTGCGCGATCTGCGCCGCCACCTGGCCTTGCAGGGCCGCCTCGAGGCGGGCGACGAGCTGGTCGAGGTTCTGCTGCTGCTGGCGGCGGACCTCTTCGCGCTTGAGGCTGATGCCGAACACATAGGCATGCGGCGTCAGCCCGCCGATGCGGCGGATGAGCTGCGGCAGCGTCTCGCCGGGCAGGGCCACGTAGACCCCGGGCACCGCGACCTCGCCCTCGATGCGCACCACCCGCTCCTGGCGCTGCAGCGGCACGCGCAGGTCGGCCTGGGTGAAGATGGTGACGACGTCGCCGGGCAGGAGTGCGAGGTCCTGGCTGGCGTCGCGCTGCAGCACCAGGCGCCCGGGGCTGAAGGCCAGGAGCTGGCGCTGCAGGGTCTGGCGGTCGAGCCGCTCGATGACGGCGTAATCCCAGTTGATCGACTCGGCGTTGATCTGCATGTGCCGCTGCAGCGCCTGCGCGCCGCCCTGGGGCCCGCCGAGCAACTGCACCAACTGGTTCTGGCGCTGGAAGAAGTTGGCGGTGATCAGGGCGTCGGGGTGCGGGATGAGCTGCGACAGCCGCATGCCCGGCGTCCAGGGGTGGCGCAGCGGCGCCGCCACCGCCCCTTGCAGCGTGACGGCGTTGGCAAACTCGGGGCTGATCGGCAGCAGGGTGAGGATGTCGCCATCGCGCAGCTCGGTGCGCAGGCCGGCGGCGTCGAGCGCGAGCTGGGCCACCTGCCGCGCCGGCTGGGCCTGCGGCTCGATGCGCTCGAGCAGCGCCACCTGGCTGGTGGCCAGCACCGGCACCCCGCCCCCGAGCGCGAGGACGTCGGCAATCGTCTCGCCGGGCTTGAGTTCGTATATCGCGGCCTGGTCGAACGCCCCGGTGACGGCCACCTGCGGCCCGACCGGCGGGATGACGATGACGTCGCCGGGCTGCAGCGGCACGTCTGACGACTGGTCGCCGCGCGCGATGAAGCGGTAGAGGTCGAGCGTGGTGAGGGTGCGCCCGCCGCGGCGCAGCTCGATGGCGCGCATCGAGCCGTGCGCGCTCGGGCCGCCGCTGGCAAACAGCGCGTTGACGAGCGTGCTCAGGCTCGACAGGGTGTAGGTGCCCGGCTGGCGCGCCTGCCCGACCACGTAGACCTGGATGGTGCGCAACTGCGCCAGCGTGGCGGCCAGCTCGAAGTGGGTGAACACGCGCCCGACGTGGCTGCGCAGCACGCCCTCGAGCTGCTCGACGCGCACGCCGGCCAGCGTGAGCGCGCCCACGCGCGGCACCTGGACCTGGCCGTTGCGGTCGATGGGCAGCATGACGGCGATGTCGGTCACGCCCCAGACGTGGAGCTGGACGACGTCGCCCGGGCCGAGCACGTAGCTGCCGGGCGCGGCGATGTGGGCCACCGGCGCGAAGGTCTGCGGCTGCTCGAACAGGTTGGCGCCGTAGATCGGCAGCCACTGGCCCGTGGCCTGCTGCACGAAGGCCTGGAACTGCGAGGGCGCGACCACCATCGGCGTGGCGCGCTGTGGCGCCGGGGCCTGGGCATCGGCATCGGGGGCTTCGGCGGGGCC
>Ga0207950_100251_pt1 | contig 19416 bp, 17 predicted proteins | sample Subbio11_8B_AprC_FD_184814 | JGI IMG/M metagenome (GOLD analysis project Ga0207950, IMG submission 184814) | Serpentinite rock and fluid subsurface biosphere microbial communities from McLaughlin Reserve, California, USA - CR11_8B_AprC (SPAdes) | ecosystem: Environmental > Terrestrial > Deep... | reverse complement strand
TCACCGCCGACGCCTCGGGCCCGCGGCACCTCAACATCAAGCTCACCCGCGCCAAGCTCGAAGCGCTGGTCGATGAGCTGATCGAGCGCACCATCGCGCCGTGCCGCACCGCCATCAAAGACGCGGGTGTGAGCGTGGGCCAGATCGACGATGTGATTTTGGTCGGCGGCATGACGCGCATGCCCCGGGTGCAAGAGAAGGTCAAAGAGTTCTTCGGCAAAGAGCCGCGCAAAGACGTGAACCCCGACGAGGCCGTGGCCGTGGGTGCGGCCATCCAGGGCCAGGTGCTCTCGGGCGAGCGCAAAGACGTGCTGCTGCTCGACGTGACACCGCTCAGCCTGGGGATTGAGACCATGGGCGGCGTGATGACCAAGATGATCGCCAAAAACACCACCATCCCGACCAAGTTCGCGCAGGTGTTCTCCACCGCCGACGACAACCAGCCGGCCGTGACGATCAAGGTGTTCCAGGGCGAGCGCGAGATCGCCGCCGGCAACAAGCTGCTGGGCGAGTTCAACCTCGAGGGCATTCCGCCCGCAGCGCGCGGCCTGCCGCAGATCGAGGTGAGCTTTGACATCGACGCCAACGGCATTTTGCACGTGGGCGCCAAAGACAAGGGCACCGGCAAAGAGAACAAGATCACGATCAAGGCCAACTCGGGCCTGACCGAGGCCGAAATCCAGAACATGGTGAAAGACGCCGAACTCAACGCCGCTGAAGACCACAAAAAAGTGGAACTGGTGCAGGCGCGCAACCAGGCCGATGGCTTGGTGAGCTCGGTGCGCAAGAGCCTCAAAGAATACGGCGACAAGCTCGACGGGGCTGAAAAAGAGCAGATCGAAGCCGCCATCAAGGCCGCCGAAGACGCTGTCAAGGGCGAAGACAAGGCCGCCATCGAGGCCACCAGCGCCGAACTGATGAGCGCGAGCCAGAAGCTGGGCGAGAAAATGTACGCCGAGCAGCAGGCCAGTGCGGCGGCGGGGGCAGCGGGCGGCGCCACTGCCGATGCCGGTGCGGGTACGCGCTCTGCTTCGGCCGACGATGTGGTCGATGCCGAAGTGAAAGAAGTCAAGAAAGACTGACGCCCAAATGGCCAAACGCGACTTTTACGAAATCTTGGGCGTGCCCAAGAACGCCAGCGACGAAGACATCAAAAAAGCCTACCGCAAGCTGGCGATGAAGCACCACCCGGACCGCAACCAGGGTGATGCGACCAAGGCTGCGGAAGAAAAATTCAAAGAGGCCAAAGAAGCCTACGAAATGCTGAGCGACCCGCAAAAGCGCGCCGCCTACGACCAGTACGGCCACGCCGGCGTCGATCCCAATATGCGCGGCCCCGGCGGCGCGGGCGGTGCGGATGGTTTCGGCGGCTTTTCTGAATCGTTTGGCGATATTTTTGGCGATATTTTTGGTGGCCAGCGCGGCGGTGCCGGGCGTGGGCGCCAAGTCTATCGGGGCAGCGATTTGTCCTACGCCATGGAGATCTCGCTCGAAGAAGCCGCTGCGGGCAAAGAGTCCGAAATTCGTATCCCGAGCTGGGACAACTGCGGCACCTGCCACGGCAGCGGCGCCAAGCCGGGCACCAGCGTCAAAACCTGCCCGAGCTGCAACGGCTCCGGTGTGGTGCAGATGCGCCAAGGCTTTTTCAGCGTGCAGCAAACCTGCCCGCACTGCCACGGCAGCGGCAAGATCATCCCCGAGCCCTGCACCGCTTGCAACGGCCAGGGCAAGGTCAAGAAGCACAAAACGCTGGAAATCAAAATTCCGCCCGGCATCGACGACGGCATGCGCATCCGCTCGACCGGCAACGGTGAGCCCGGCCGCAATGGGGGCCCGTCGGGCGATCTGTACATCGAGATTCGGCTGCGCAAGCACGATTTGTTCGAGCGCGAGGGCGACGACCTGCACTGCCACGTGCCGGTGAGCATCAGCACCGCCGCGCTGGGCGGCGAAATCGCCGTGCCCACGCTGGGCGGCAAAGCCAGCATCGACATCCCCGAAGGCACCCAGCACGGCAAAACCTTCAGGCTGCGCGGGCGCGGCATCAAGGGCGTGCGCTCTAGCTACCCCGGCGATCTGTACTGCCACATCAACGTGGAAACCCCGGTCAAGCTCACCGAACACCAGCGCAAGCTGCTGCGCGAGCTCGAAGAATCGTTCCAAAAGGGCGGCAACAAGCACAGCCCGAACGACAAAGGCTGGTTCGAGAAAGCGAAGGCGTTTTTCTTCTAGTTTTGTGATCAAATGGGCGCATGAGCGTCCAAGTCACCTTTCTGGGCGGGGCCGGTACTGTCACCGGCTCCAAGTTTTTGGTGCGGCACGCAGGCAAGGGCCTGCTGGTCGATTGCGGTCTGTTTCAGGGCTACAAGCAGTTGCGGCTGCGCAACTGGGCCGCCCTGCCGGGCTTGGAAGGTGGCGGCATCGATGCCGTGGCGCTCACGCACGCGCACCTCGACCACAGCGGTTACCTGCCGCTGCTGGTGCGCCAGGGTTACCACGGCCCGGTCTGGTGCACGCCGGGCACGCGCGACCTGTGCCGCATTCTGCTGCCCGACAGCGGCCACATCCAAGAAGAAGACGCGCAGTTTGCCAACCGCAAAGGCTTTTCCAAACACCATCCGGCGCTGCCGCTCTACACCGAGCAAGATGCGCGCAAGTGCCTGAAGCAGTTGCGCAGCGTGGTGCCGCTCAAGCTGTTCGAGCCGCTGCCGGGCTGGCAGGCGCGCTTTCATGGGGCCGGGCATATATTGGGCGCCTCCAGCCTGTACCTCGAAGTGGGCGGGCGGCGGCTGCTGTTTTCGGGTGACCTCGGGCGCTGCGACGACCTGCTCATGTTCCCGCCCGAAGCGCCGCCGGGGGCGGATGCGGTGTTCGTCGAGTCCACCTACGGCAACCGCGAGCACCCGAGCGAAAACCTGATCGACGAACTGGCCGAACCGCTGCAGCACGCAGCCGCCCGGGGCGGCACCGTGGTGGCACCGGTGTTTGCCGTTGGGCGCGCGCAGGCGCTGCTGCACGCCATTGCCGTGCTCAAGCAGCAGGGGCGGATTCCGCAGGGGCTGCCGGTTTTCCTCGACAGCCCGATGGCGATCGAAAGCACCGAACTCTTCACGCAGCACCTGGGCCAGCACCGCCTGAGTGCGGCCGAGTGCAGCGCCATGGCGCACTCCGCCACCATGACGCGCAGCGCCGACCAGTCTAAAGCCATTGCGCGCCAGCACGGCCCCAAGGTGATTTTGTCGGCCAGCGGCATGGCCACCGGCGGCCGCGTGCTGCACCACCTGCAGCTGTACCTGGGCGACCACCGCAACCTGGTGCTGCTCACCGGCTTTCAGGCTGCGGGCACGCGCGGGGCCACGCTGGCCAACGGCGGCACCAGCCTGCGCATCCACGGCCAAGACTGGCCAGTGCGCGCCGAGGTGCTGCAACTGCATTCCTCCTCGGCACACGCCGACGCACCGCAGCTCCTAAACTGGCTGCGCTCCATACCCGGTCAGCCGCAGCGCGCCTTCGTCATCCACGGCGAGCCCGAAGCCGCCGACACCCTGCGCCGCCGCATCGAAACCGAGCTGCGCTGGAGCGCACTGGTGCCCGAGCATGGTTCGACCTGGGAGGTTTGAGGCTTCCCACTCCTCCGCTCATCCCCGCAGCCACTCACACACCTGCACCATGAACGCCCACTCACCCCAGCTTGCCCCCACCAACTCCACCCTGATGGCGCGCCGCCGCGCCGCCCTGCCCCTGGGCTTGGGCCAGACCTACGAGGTGTTCGTCGAACGCGCGGACAACGCCGAAGTCTGGGACGTAGAAGGCCAGCGCTACATCGACTTTGCCGGCGGCATCGCGGTGCTCAACACCGGGCACCGGCACCCGCGCATCGTGCAGGCGGTGAAAGAGCAGTTGGATAAATACCACCACACCTGCTTCCAGGTGCTGGCCTACGAGCCCTACGTGGAGTTGGCCGAGCGCCTGCTGGCCAAGGCCCCGGGCGACTTTGCCAAGAAGGCGTTTTTCCTCTCCACCGGGGCCGAGGCGGTAGAAAACGCGGTCAAGATCGCGCGCGTGGCCACCGGGCGCTCGGCGGTGATCGCCTTTGGCGGCGGCTTTCATGGCCGCACCCTGCTCGGCATGGCGCTCACCGGCAAGGTTGCGCCCTACAAAAGCGGCTTTGGCCCGTTCCCGGCCGAGATCTACCACGCCGAATTCCCGAATCCGCTGCACGGCGTGAGCGTGGCCGACGCGCTGCGCTCGCTCGAACACCTGTTCAAATACGACGTCGAAGCCCGCCGCGTGGCCGCCATCATCCTGGAGCCGGTGCAGGGCGAAGGCGGTTTTTACGTGGCCCCGCCCGAATTTGCCCAAGCCCTGCGCGCCCTGTGCGACCGCCACGGCATCGTGCTGATCGCCGACGAGATCCAGACCGGCGCCGGCCGCACCGGCACCTGGCTGGCGTGCGAGCAGTGGGGGCCGCAGGCCTGCCCAGACCTCATCACCATGGCCAAGTCGATGGCCGGCGGCTTTCCGCTGGCGGCCGTGATCGGCCGCGCCGAGCTCATGGACGCCCCCGCCCCCGGCGGCCTGGGCGGCACCTACGCCGGGCACCCGCTGGCCTGCGCTGCGGCGCTGGCGGTGCTCGATGTGTTTGAGCAAGAGCAGTTGCTGGCGCGCGCGCAGGCCGTGGGCGCACGGCTGCGCGCTGGCTTGCAGGCGCTGGCGGCGCAGCACCCCGAAATCGGCGAGGTGCGCGGCCTTGGCGCCATGCTGGCGATCGAACTGTTCCAGCCCGGCAATCTGCAACAGCCCAACCCCGAGCTGACGCAGCGCGTCTGCGCCCAAGCGCTGGCGCGCGGGCTGGTGCTGCTCTCGTGCGGCCTGTACGCGAACGTGATCCGCATTCTGGTGCCGCTCACCGCCTCCGACGCCTTGCTCGACGAAGGGCTGGCGCTGCTGGGTGCGGCGCTGGTGGCGGCCAAGGGTGCGGCGCAGCCCCAATAAGGCGCTGCCGTTCACCCGATCCGCTTCAGCCCCGGCCCCAAAGCCCATGGTCGAGCGAGAAGCGGCCGCCGCCCCGCCCCAGCAGATATAGCAGCGCCACGGTCCAAGTCAAATGGGTCGGCCAGGCATCGGGATAGACCCAGAACTGGATCACCGCCACCATGCCCAGCAGGCCCAGCGCGGCCCAGCGCGTACCCAGGCCCAGCACCAGCATCAGCGGGAACAGGTGTTCGGCGTAGGTGGCGAGGTGCGCGGCCCACAGCGGCGGGATCAGCGGCAGGGCGAATTCGTGCTCGAACAAAAGCAACGCCGACTCGTTGACCTGCAACCAGCCATCGACCTTGGTGCGGCCCGAGAACCAGAAAATACCTGCCAAGCCAAAGCGGCTGGCCAGGGCGATGAGGTCGTGGCTGATCCAGCGCTCGAGCCGGTCATAAATGGCTAGCATGTTCATGTGGGTGTGCTCTGGGTGCAGTGGTGAAAGGGTAAAAGGTTGGTCGGGCGGCAGAATGCGCCTAGGCTGAGCAGGGCGTGCAAGGTCTGAGCCGGGTCGGGGCTGGGGGCCGCTTGCAGCGCTGCCCCCAAGGTCAAGCCTTGGGCGCATGCGTTGAGCAAGGCGGCGGCGGCCTGGCTCAGCGGCTGCCACTGCACCGCGCCGTCTGGGCTGCGCGTGAGCAGCAGGCCGTCGCCTTGCCAGTGCGGCGGGTTCGGGTCGTCCCAGTGCTCGCGCGCGGCGCGCCAAAGGCTGGCTATGGGCAGATCGGCAAACCAGGCCCAGCGCGTGGCCGGGTGCAACGGCAGCCGCAGCGCAGCCAGCTCGTGCGCAGCCAGGCCGCCCAAATCCTCGGGCCATAGGCGCTCTGCCTCAGCGGCGCTGTGGCTTTGGTTCCAGAGCCAGTCCAGCCGCGCCACACCGGGCAGGTAGGGCAAGCTGCGCAAGGCTTCGCACTGCCCCAAAAAATCGGCAAAACCGTCGCCGTAGCGCAGCAGGCGGCTGTCGCTGGGCGGCTGGGCGTGCACGTAGTCGAGGGCGCAAGCACGAAAACAGTCCTCACCCACCAGGGTCGCAACGGCCGGGAAATTGGCTTGCAGCGCATCCACACAGCCCTTGAGCACGGTGTTGCGATAGACCCGCCAGCCGGGCTGGGTTTGCCATTCGGGCCGGGTTGGGGGCGGGGCTTGGGGCTGCTGCGCCTCCTTGCCTGGCAGTGGCTCCGGGGCCCACAGCGCGGCCCAGAAGGCGTGTTGAAAGCCGTTCAAATCTGGGCTAGGCTTCATGGCATGCCCCCGACGGCCGCCAACCGGCGCGCTCCAAGCCACGCTGGGCGCGCTCGCGCTCTTGCAGCAGTTCCTCAAAAGGCGGAATGTCGCCATCGCGCTCGATCAGGGTTGGGCGCGGCCCGATGCGCTCGATCAGGCGCTGGTAGAGCCGCCACACACCTTCCGACACCGCCGCTGCGTGCGAATCAATCAGCAAGCCGTTGCCCAACTGCGGGTCAGCGTGGTGCCCGGCCAGGTGAATTTCTAGCACCGCGTCGGCATCAAAAGCGCACAACACCGGCCACGGATCAAAACCCAGGTTGTGCGCCGACACCTGCACATTGTTCACATCCAGCAGCAGCCCGCAACCGCTGCGCCGCGCCAGCGTGTTGAGAAAATCGGCCTCCTCCCACTCGTGCCCCGGCAGCGCCAGGTAGTGGGAAGGGTTTTCGATCGCGATGCGCCGCCGCAAGCGCTCCTGCACCTGGTCGATGCGCCGCTCCAGCCGCGCCAGCGCCTGGCGGTTGCGAATGATCGGCAGCAGATCGGGCGCGTAATGCCCATCCAGCACCGACCACGCCAGATGCTCCGACACCAGCGCCGGCTGCACCCGATCACACAGCGCGGCCAGGCGCTCCAGGTGCAGCGGATCGGGCTCGTCGGGGCCAGCAAGGGACATCGACACCCCGTGCAACGAAAGCGGATGCCGCGCGCGCACCGCCTCCAGCCACGCCAGCCGCGGCCCGCCCTCGACCAGGTAGTTCTCGGGGTGCACCTCGAACCACAGGCCGCTGGTGCGGCCGACAGGCAGGGCACAGGCTGCGTCGTAATGCTGCGGCTTGAGGCCCAGCCCGGCCCCAAGCCCGGCCCCCGCTGTGGCCAGCGCACCCGGTGCGGCATCCTGTTTCAGATCCATAACAGCCACTTGCAGCGTGCGGGTTTCAGGACCGGATCGGGCTCAAAGAACCCATGCCAGTGGGCGTTTTGATCGAGGTGCAGGTGACCGCCGGCACGTACTTCCAGGCGTTGCCCTGGTAGTCCACGCGCGAGCTGCCGGCGCAACTGGTGCCGGGGCCGGCGGCGCAGTCGTTCTTGCCCGCCATCGAAACGCCAAAGCAGCGCTCCTGCGCCACGCGCTGGCCGGTGTTGCTGCGATCTTGCGCCACCACGGCGGTGGCGGCCAAGGCCGTCAAAGCGGCCAGAGTGGCCACGGCGGCCAGCGATTGTCCAAGGGTACGGGTGTTCATGAAAAGCTCCAAAAGTGAAAGTTTGCATTGCCCGGCGGCTGCAACCATTGCAGTGCCGTGGCACCTGCTAGTTCGCTCGCCCGCAGCGAATGGTTACAGTGCGCAGCAGAAAATATATTTTTTGACCACGCTGTAACCTTGGCCTCCCATGCAACGAACTAGCGATGTGACCGCAACTGAGCACGAGCTGCGCGCCTCATTCCTGCTGGGGCTGGACGGGGATGCCCGCGCCTACCACCGCTTCCTGGAACGGCTGACGCCGTTGCTGCGCGGATATTTCCGTCATCGCTTAAACAAGTTACCCGATGAAGTTGAAGATTTGGTTCAGGAAACTTTGATGGCCCTGCACGCCCAACGCCACACCTACCGACGCGATCAGCCGCTCACGGCCTGGGTGCACGCGCTGGCGCGCTACAAGCTGGTGGATTTGTGGCGCCGCCGCTCGCGGCACGAGGCGCTCAACGAACCGCTAGACGAAGATCTGGAAGTTTTCGGCCACACCGACGACCACGTACACGAAACCCAGCGCGATCTGGCGCTGCTGCTCGACGCCCTGCCCGACAACCAGCGCCTGCCGATCGTGCGCACCAAAATCGACGGCCTGTCGGTGCGCGAGGCGGCGCTGGCCACGGGCATGTCGGAATCGGCCGTCAAGGTCGGGGTACACCGAGGCCTGAAAGCCCTAGCCCGCGCCTGGAAGGAGATGACATGAAAACCGACGAACTGCTGCGCCTATTGGCCGCCGACACCCAAGCCGTGCCCCGGCACGCGGCGGAAAAACGCTTCGCGCTGGCCTTGCTGGCAGGGTTGGGCGTGGCCCTGCTCTGGACCGTGTGGGGCTTGGGCGTGCGCCCCGACCTGTTCGAGGTGGTCGGCAGCGGCCCGTTTTGGAGCAAGTTGCTGATGCCGGCGCTGGTGAGCGCCCTCGGTGCCGCCTTGCTGTGGCGCCTGGCGCACCCCGGCATGCGACCGGGCGCGCTGGCCTGGGCGGTGCTGCTGCCGGTGGCGCTGCTGTGGCTGTGGGCGGCTTGGGTGCTGTGGCAAGCCGCGCCAGCGCAGCGGCTCGATCTGCTGCTGGGCCAAACCTGGCGCGTGTGCAGCCTCAACATCGTGCTCACCGCCCTGCCCTTGGGGCTGGGGCTGTTTTGGGCCCTGCGCGGCTTGGCCCCGACGCAGCCAGGCTGGAGCGGTGCTGCTGCTGGCTGGCTGGCAGGCGCCTTGGCGGCGCTGGTGTATTCGTTGCACTGCGCCGAAATGGCGCCACCATTTTTGGCTGTTTGGTATGTGCTGGGCATGGCAGCCTGCGCCGGCTTGGGGGCTGCTTTGGGTGCGCGCAGCTTGCGCTGGTGAGGCGCTAAACTCAGGCGGTCGGTGCACCCAATGGCGGCAGGCACCGCCTGCACTTTGGAGCCCCCATGCCCCCAACCCCTTTCAACACCGACCCCGCCGCCGCACCGCCGCGCCCTCTCGAAGGCGTGCGCGTGCTCGACCTCTCACGCGTGCTCGCCGGCCCTTGGGCGGCGCAGATACTGGCCGACTACGGCGCCGACGTGATCAAGGTCGAGCGCCCCGTCTGCGGCGACGACACCCGCGCCTAGGGCCCGCCCTGGTGGGGCGAAGGCGAGCAGCGCCAATCGGCCTACTTCATCTGTGCCAACCGCGGCAAGCGCTCGGTCGCCATCGACCTGACCCAGCCCGAGGGCATCGAGCAGGTGCGCCAGCTCGCACGCGAGGCCGACGTGCTGATCGAAAACTACAAAGTCGGCCAACTGGCGCGCTATGGGCTCGATGCGCCCAATCTGCAAGCCCTCAACCCGCGCCTGATCTACTGCTCCATCACCGGCTACGGCCAGAGCGGGCCGCTGTCGCCCAATGCGGGTTACGACTTCGCCATCCAGGCCGAAGGCGGGCTCATGAGCATCACCGGCACGCCCGAGGGCGAACCGCAAAAGGTCGGCGTGGCCGTGACCGACTTGCTCACCGGCGTCTATGCCTGCAGCGCCATTCTGGCCGCGCTGCACGAGCGCGGACGCACCGGGCGCGGGCGCGTGATCGACGCCGCCTTGTTCGACGTGCAAGTCGCCATGCTGGCCAACCAGGCCAGCAACCAGCTCGTGGGCGCCACCCGGCCCAGCCGCATGGGCAACGCGCACCCCAACATCGTGCCCTACCAGGTTTTTGCCACCCGCGACGGCCACCTGGTGCTGGCCGTGGGCAACGACGCCCAGTTCAACCGCCTGTGCGAGGCCATAGCCCAGCCGGCGCTGGCGCGCGATGCGCGGTTTTCCACCAACCCGGCGCGGGTGCAACACCGCCAGGCGCTGATCGAGCTCATCAGCCCGGCGCTGCGCCAGCGCGTCACCGCCGACTGGCGCCCCCTGTTCGACACGCTGGGCATTCCCTGCGCCCCGATTCTGGACGTGGCGCAGGTGCTGGAACACCCCCAAGTGGCGGCGCGCGGCCTGATCATCCCCGGCCAAGCGCCTGCAGAGGACGGCACACCGGGCACCCCGCCCGCGCTGGCGCACCCGATCCTGCTCGATGGCCAGCGCCCGCGCGCGCCCCTGCCCCCGCCCGCGCTCGACTCCGGTCAGGCGCACTGGCAGCCGCTGCGCGATGCCTGAGCCGTGTGGCGCCCCGCCGCCTAGCCTTATGCTGCAGCTTGTCCATATCCAAACCCCGAGCAAGACAGAGTGAGACCCCAAACATGAACACCCCCACCAGCCCCTTAAGCCTGCTGCGCGACCCCAGCCTGCTCAAAACCGACGCCCTGATCGACGGCCGCTGGGTGCCGGGCAGCCAGCGTTTCGACGTTTTCGACCCCGCCACCGGGGCCAAGCTGGCCGATGTGGCCAACCTAGGGGCCACCGAGGCACAGCAAGCCATTGCCGCCGCTGAGGCCGCCTGGCCCGCCTGGCGCAGCCAAACCGCCAAGCAGCGCAGCCAGATTTTGCGGCGCTGGTTCGATCTGCTGCTGGCCAACCAAGAAGACCTGGCGCGGCTCATGACCGCCGAGCAAGGCAAGCCGCTGGCCGAAACCCGTGGCGAAGTCGCCTACGGGGCCAGCTTCGTGGAATGGTTTGCCGAAGAAGCCAAGCGCATGAACGGCGAAACCCTGCCGCAGTTCGACAACAACCGGCGGCTGCTGGTGCTCAAGCAGCCCATCGGCGTCTGCGCCGCCATCACGCCGTGGAACTTCCCGCTGGCCATGATCACGCGCAAAGTGGCCCCGGCGCTGGCGGCGGGCTGCCCGGTGATCGTCAAGCCGGCCGAGCTCACACCCCTGACCGCGCTCGCCGCCGCCGAACTGGCGCTGCGCGCCGGCCTGCCGCCCGGTGTGCTCAACGTGCTCAGCGCCGACAGCGCCCAATCCATCGCCATCGGCCAGGTGCTGTGCGCCAGCGACGCGGTGCGCCACCTGAGCTTCACCGGCTCCACCGAAGTCGGGCGCATCCTGATGGCGCAATGCGCGCCCACGGTAAAAAAACTCGCGCTCGAACTCGGCGGCAACGCGCCCTTCATCGTCTTTGACGACGCCGACCTCGACAGCGCCGTCGAAGGCGCCCTGGCCAGCAAGTACCGCAACGCCGGCCAGACCTGCGTCTGCGCCAACCGGCTCTACGTGCAGGCCGGCGTCTATGAAGCGTTTTTGCACAAATTCGCGGCCAAGGTCGGCGCGCTGCAAGTGGGCAACGGCTTTGCCGAAGGCGTGGGCATCGGGCCGCTGATCGAGCCCGCCGCGCTCGACAAGGTGCAGCGCCACCTCGACGACGCCTTGGCCCAAGGAGCGCGGGTGCTGGTCGGCGGGCAGCACCTAAGTGAGATCGGCAGCGGCCAGTTCTTTGCCCCCACCGTACTCGCCGACTGCACCGCCACCATGCTGTGTGCGCGCGAAGAAACCTTCGGCCCGCTGGCCCCGGTGTTCAAGTTCCACACCGAGCAAGAGGCCATAGACGCCGCCAACGCCACCGAGTTTGGCCTAGCGAGCTACTTCTACAGCCGCGACATGGGGCGCATCTGGCGCGTGAGCGAAGCGCTCGAATACGGCATGGTGGGCGTCAACGTCGGCATTTTGGCCACCGAGCACGTGCCCTTTGGCGGCGTCAAACAATCCGGCCTGGGCCGCGAAGGCTCGCACCACGGAATCGACGAATACTTGGAGATGAAGTACGTTTGCGTGGGCGATGTGCTGCGTTGAACACGCGGGCTGAACTGCAGCACCTGCAGGGCAGGCAAATCCAGCTTCAGGTGTTGGCCGCCGTGCGCCACCCGTCTTACAGGCAAAATCACGACAAAATGCACCCATAAAAACATTTAGCGCGACAATTCGCCTCATGCCACACCCTTTCCAGTCACCCGGCGCGACAAACGACCCCACCCAAGGGCCGTTGGTGCTCTATGCCGAGCTCAGTCCGGCGCAAAAGCGCGCGGTGCAGCGTGCGCTGCAGACCGGCAAGCTCCAGCGCGTCGTCACCGGAGTGGCCAGCACGCTAGCACCTGCCGAATGGCCTGCACTGGTGGCACGCGAGCGCTTGCGCGTGCTGGCCGCACTGTTTCCGGGGGCTGTGCTCAGCCACCGCAGCGCACTCAACGGCGGCCAGCCTGAGGGGGGAGTCATTCACCTGAGCGCCCATTCCACGCGCAGCGTTCAATTGCCGGGCTTGAAGGTGATGCTCTGGAAAAGCCCTCCCCCAGCGCCGGGCGATGCCCCCATGCTGGGCCGCGAGTTGTACTTTCCCTCTTTGCCCCGCTTGCTGCTCGAAAACCTGCAACCCGCGCGCGGCCCCCAGCGCCGGGCCGCAGGCCGCGAAGCGGTAGAACAGCGCTTGCTCGACACCTGCAACGCTCGGGGCGAAGAAGCCCTGGCGCAACTGCGTGAACAAGCCCGCCAACTGGCCCCCGCCTTGCACATGCAGGCCCAATTCGACGTGCTCGACGAACTCATAGGCGCCATCCTGGGCACCCGGGCTGCAGACCTGAGCACGCCCGAGGGCCGAGCCCGCACCGCCGCCATGCCCTACGACGCCCATCGCATGGCCCTGTTTGAACACTTGGCGGCCCAATTGCGTGCCACACCTCTGGTGCAGCCGGCCGCCGTGGTGCAAACCGAATCCGCCCGCGCCCACTTTGCGTTTCTGGAGTCGTATTTCAGCAATTTCATCGAAGGCACCGAATTTGAGGTGCAGCACGCCCGCGCCTTTGTGTTGCAGGGCCGGCCCATTGCCGAACGCCCCAAAGACTCGCACGACATTCTGGGCGTTTTCCGCCAGGCGCTGCAGCCCAGTTGGGCGCTGCAAACCTTGGCCAGTGGCGAGCCGGTGCTGGCCCAACTGCGCGCCCGCCATGCCGACCAGATGCGCGAGCGCCCCGAGGTGGGGCCAGGCGAATTCAAAGTGCTGGCCAACCGGGCCGGCAACACCGAATTTGTAGCCCCGCAGCGGGTCAGGGGCACCTTGGTACAGGCCTCACAACTGCTGCCCAGCGTGCCTGCGGGCACCGCCCGCGCTTTGTTGGCCATGTTCATCGTGACCGAAGTCCATCCCTTCAGCGATGGAAATGGTCGTTTGGCGCGCCTGGTCATGAACGCCGAACTCTCGGCCGTAGGGGCCTGCCGCATCATCGTGCCCACCCTATTTCGCGAGGAATACCTCGACAGCCTGCGCGCCCTGAGCCGCCAGGGCGATGCCGCCCCCTTCATTGCCGCCATGCAAAAAATCCACCGCTGGAGCGCCGCTTTCCGTTACGTCGACCTGGACGCCACCATCGCCCTCATGGCCCGCTGCAACGCCTTCGAGCGCTCGCCCGTGCAGTTCAAGCTGCTCACCCCCACCGCCGGAGCTTGACCATACCCGTACTGCAAGCCGTCATGAGCAAGTCCGATCCGACCATTCGGATTCTGCCCCCCCGATTGAAGCTTTGACATCAGCCAGGCGCACCGACCAGTGCCCCCCTAGCTCTTGCCCCCGGCGGCCACCCAAACTGCTCCACCCCGGCCCGGGCGACATGACGCATTGAACATGCGGGGTGGTCACCTGATGATCGACAGGCAGGACCTTACTTTCACACCCTGCCAGCTTCCGGCGCGTGGTCTGGAAGTCCGGCCAACAGATCTGGGTGAGCTGCACGAGCAGGCCCTGCGCTACTTCGGCGGCTGCCCGCAGTACGTGGTGCTGGATAACCTCAAGGAAGGCGTTTTGAAGCCCGATCTGTACGAGCCCGAGCTCAACCCGGTCTATGCCGCTACCCTGGCGCACTACGGTGTGGTGGCCGACCCGGCGCGGGTGCGCGACCCCAACCGCAAGGGCACGGTGGAGCATGCCATTGGCCACACCCAGGCCACGGCCTTGAAGGGCCGGCGCTTTGAGTCCATCGAGGCACAGAACGAGTTCCTGGCGCAATGGGAGAAGAACTGGGCGGCCAAACGCATCCACGGCACCGAACGGCGCCAGGTGCAGGCCATGTTCGAGGAAGAACGCGCTCACCTCAAAGCGCTGCCGCTCTTGGGCATGCAGTACTTCAGCGAGGCTGAGCGCACGGTCTGCGATGACAGCTGTGCATGGATTCAATCCACGCCCACCATTACTGGCGGGCGATTCGTTTCTGCTTCGGTTACGGTTACGGTTACGGGTAGTTTCAATCCACGCCCACCATTACTGGCGGGCGATTCGGGAGCCGAGTCCATTCTGTTCGTGTGTAGCGATGGTTTCAATCCACGCCCACCATTACTGGCGGGCGATTCCTGCAAAACGCCAACGACGAGCCGCTACTGGATGCCGTTTCAATCCACGCCCACCATTACTGGCGGGCGATTCTGTGAAACCCTGGTGGGCGGCCTGCCCTCAGATGGTGTTTCAATCCACGCCCACCATTACTGGCGGGCTATTCCCTTAGCACCGCGCCTGATGGCACACAAAGGGCAGAGTTTCAATCCACGCCCACCATTACTGGCGGGCGATTCACTAGAAAACTAGGCTAAAATCCACCCATGCCGTAGTTTCAATCCACGCCCACCATTACTGGCGGGCGATTCGTGGGCAAAACCGGGCTGCCACCAGTTAAAAAAGTTTCAATCCACGCCCACCATTACTGGCGGGCGATTCCCGTCGGTGTGGTTTTCATGATCGCGGTGAAATACGTGTTTCAATCCACGCCCACCATTACTGGCGGGCGATTCGGCGCCGATGCAACGCTGGTGCGCCCGAGCAACTGGTTTCAATCCACGCCCACCATTACTGGCGGGCGATTCGCATGGGTCGCGTTGACGACCACCCAGCCATGCTCGTTTCAATCCACGCCCACCATTACTGGCGGGCGATTCAATGCGTAAATCTCCTTCGTCCAGGGGTTCAGGTTGTTTCAATCCACGCCCACCATTACTGGCGGGCGATTCATGATTTCAGCGCCACACTGCGCAGCGTCATGGAGTTTCAATCCACGCCCACCATTACTGGCGGGCGATTCACGCTGCGCCTTGTGCAAGTGCCTGTAGCGCTCTGGTTTCAATCCACGCCCACCATTACTGGCGGGCGATTCCGCGGGCTATGCAACACTGGTGGCGCAGCGCCTAGTTTCAATCCACGCCCACCATTACTGGCGGGCGATTCCTGTGCAGGAGGTGCAGGAGGTGCGCCGCGCCGCGTTTCAATCCACGCCCACCATTACTGGCGGGCGATTCCTTCAAGCCGCACTACGGCCACCAATTACTGAAAGTTTCAATCCACGCCCACCATTACTGGCGGGCGATTCTGCCCGGGTTGCGGCGCAGCTCTGCACCGTCATATGTTTCAATCCACGCCCACCATTACTGGCGGGCGATTCGCGGGATCGGCTACGGGTCGAGGTGGCGCGGGAGGTTTCAATCCACGCCCACCATTACTGGCGGGCGATTCAGGCCGCAATACCCGCAAATGTCGTCTTCCATTGGTTTCAATCCACGCCCACCATTACTGGCGGGCGATTCCCCGGCCGTGCCCGGTACGTGACGAAACCACCGTCCTGTTTCAATCCACGCCCACCATTACTGGCGGGCGATTCGCGCTTGTAGCTGCTCTTGCTTGATGTACTGCCAGTTTCAATCCACGCCCACCATTACTGGCGGGCGATTCAGATCGTCGGGCGCGCGCTCAACGCGGCGATGGTGTTTCAATCCACGCCCACCATTACTGGCGGGCGATTCCTGCTGGTCGCAGAGCGCGCGCGCACATCGGCTAGTTTCAATCCACGCCCACCATTACTGGCGGGCGATTCAAGCCGCCATTTGCGCATCGGACACTTGGCCCTTGTTTCAATCCACGCCCACCATTACTGGCGGGCGATTCGAAGCGGGCTCATGTGCTGCTGGCGGGACTAGATGTTTCAATCCACGCCCACCATTACTGGCGGGCGATTCGCGACTTCGCGGCACACACGGCGCACCTCTCGTTTGTTTCAATCCACGCCCACCATTACTGGCGGGCGATTCAGGGCGACAAGGGCGACGAGCCAGCGCACGAGTGGTTTCAATCCACGCCCACCATTACTGGCGGGCGATTCGCAAAACCTGCTGCACTCCCTGCCCTGGTCGCAGGTTTCAATCCACGCCCACCATTACTGGCGGGCGATTCGCCGGACAATCGTGCCATCAAACGTCATCGACATGTTTCAATCCACACCCACCATTACTGGCGGGCGATTCCACCCTGGACACCATACGCGAGCGCATCGTGGAGGTTTCAATCCACGCCCACCATTACTGGCGGGCGATTCACTGCCAGGCCACGCTCGACAGCCGCCAACCGCAGGTTTCAATCCACGCCCACCATTACTGGCGGGCGATTCGCCAACAGCCAATAGCCAATAGCCAACAACCAAAAGTTTCAATCCACGCCCACCATTACTGGCGGGCGATTCCGGATGCGGCCGTGCTGGCCGGGCTGGTGACGCTGGTTTCAATCCACGCCCACCATTACTGGCGGGCGATTCGGTGCAAGACCCGCAGGGCAAGAAGCTGGAAGTTGTTTCAATCCACGCCCACCATTACTGGCGGGCGATTCTTCGCTGGCTTCGACCACACCGGCTGCGACGTGGACGTTTCAATCCACGCCCACCATTACTGGCGGGCGATTCAACTCGGCGCATCTGGACCCGCGCTCCAAGCGTGGTTTCAATCCACGCCCACCATTACTGGCGGGCGATTCGGCGGCAGCTTGAGGCGCACGCCATGCCAGAGCAGGTTTCAATCCACGCCCACCATTACTGGCGGGCGATTCGGCCAAATACTCCATCGCCGGGCGCACGCTGGACAGTTTCAATCCACGCCCACCATTACTGGCGGGCGATTCATTGACGCCGGGCACATCGCACCAGGCATCGTTGACGTTTCAATCCACGCCCACCATTACTGGCGGGCGATTCGAAGCCAGCGCAGTGCGTGGGTGGTTGATGAGGCAGTTTCAATCCACGCCCACCATTACTGGCGGGCGATTCGCGCAGGCTGGCCCGCAGTGCAAGCGGCGTTAAACGTTTCAATCCACGCCCACCATTACTGGCGGGCGATTCGCCGCTCGTAGCCATTGCCACGATATCAGTCAGTGGTTTCAATCCACGCCCACCATTACTGGCGGGCGATTCGCGGACTTGGATGAGGTCGAAAATGGTGCTCATGCCGTTTCAATCCACGCCCACCATTACTGGCGGGCGATTCGCGTGACGTAGACGGCTGGCGAGGTGTCATCCTCGTTTCAATCCACGCCCACCATTACTGGCGGGCGATTCGGGTCGATTGCGAGTCCAATTGCAACCCGTAAAAAGTTTCAATCCACGCCCACCATTACTGGCGGGCGATTCATCCGCAGCTCAGTGCGTGGCTGCAGCCGTCGATGGTTTCAATCCACGCCCACCATTACTGGCGGGCGATTCGCGGCAGGTAGCTGGTGCGGGTCGCCGGGGGCTTGTTTCAATCCACGCCCACCATTACTGGCGGGCGATTCCCGATGGCGCGCAGTTTGGCAGCGGCCTCCTCGTTGTTTCAATCCACGCCCACCATTACTGGCGGGCGATTCCGGCTACATCAACCGCAACCAGCTCATCGAGCAAGTTTCAATCCACGCCCACCATTACTGGCGGGCGATTCGCGCGCACGCGAGCGCATCGCCACCCAAGCAGCAGTTTCAATCCACGCCCACCATTACTGGCGGGCGATTCCGGGTTCGCTGTTGGGTTGCGGAGATTGTTTTCAGGTTTCAATCCACGCCCACCATTACTGGCGGGCGATTCGTGCTCTACACTGCTGCCGGGCACCCCAGCTACATGTTTCAATCCACGCCCACCATTACTGGCGGGCGATTCCCAATCAATCGGGAAGGAAGCCTGCTGTGAAACACGTTTCAATCCACGCCCACCATTACTGGCGGGCGATTCGACGGTGAAATCGACTGGTGAATGGGACGAAACCGTTTCAATCCACGCCCACCATTACTGGCGGGCGATTCATGACGGCGGCGTGCGGGTCAACCCGGCTGCCGGTTTCAATCCACGCCCACCATTACTGGCGGGCGATTCCACCGACAAAGCCTGCAAGGCGCTCAAACAGGCCGTTTCAATCCACGCCCACCATTACTGGCGGGCGATTCCCTTCTCAGATATAGCCATGCACCGCATGCAATTTCACTGCATTTTGCGCGAACCGCATTTGCTGCAACGTAAAAACAATTAGAAAATTTGACTTCATCTGAAAGGAGGCTGCAAAAACATCATGTTGCGATGCGCGCGAACCTGGCGGCAAACCTGCGGTCACTTCACTTTCGCGCATTCAGCCTGATGCAGCAGTGGGATTAAAGCACAAGTGGAGCATCAAAATCCACCGCCCTGAAGCGCCCATGTTCCCGGACCTCCGCGCCGCGCGTGTCCGGTAAACGGTACAGACGCAAACAATCCTGTGTCGCATCAATTTCCGACAGCAGCCTGCGCTCCAGCTCTTCAAAGCCAGCCAGTTCCACGCGACACTCAAACACCGACTTCTGCACCCGCTGCCCCGTACTCTCGCAGACCTTGGCTACACGGCGCAGCCTACGCCGACCGGCTGCGGTTTCTGTGCTCACGTCGTAGCAAACGATGATCAGCATAATGCCCTGCCGTTTCAGCGCACCAAGTAGGGCAGATAACCACACACCTCACCGTTTACGGCGGCTTCCGCGCGTATGGCGCGCGCCATCAACCGCGCTTGAACCAGCGGCACCAACCCCAGCGCCAGCGATTGCGCCAACACCGGGTGTTGAACCTCTTCCTGCTTGCGTTCCTGAAAGGCCACCACCACCGCCTTACGCGCATCGGCGGTCAACGACACTGCGCCGCCTTCCCGCACCAAGAAATTATCCGCACGAATCTGCCCGCGATTCACCAGCGACAACGCCAAGCGATCCGCAAAGGGCCTGAACTCTTCCATGAGGTCCAGCGCCAACGCCGCACGACCAGGGCGCAACACATGCAAAAAGCCCACCTGCGGGTCCAGGCCCACCGCCTCCAATGCACTGCGGCAATCGTTCATCCACATGGAATACAGGAACGACAGCAAAGCGTTCATCCGGTCGCGCGGTGGCCGGCGTGTACGCCCGGCCATAGAAAACTCAGCGCGCAAATCTGCCTTGACCAGCATTGGCTGACGCTCAAAGTACTGGCGCGCCGCCTCCCCCTCCAGCCCTCGGAGCACGTCCAAATCTTTCGCATCAGGCAAAGCCCGCAGGGTTGCGGCCAAGTCTTGGGCACCGCGCGTCAACGCTGCCGCATCGCTTTCAGCCTTCGAATCTCTTGCCTGAATCCGTGACCCCACCCCTAAAATAAGGGTAAATCCCAATACAAAACAAGCTCTTAGCCTCCATCTGCTTTGCACCCTGTAGGTGAAGGAAGTACAAATGGCTGAGCCGGTTGAATTCATTGT
>Ga0207950_100249_pt1 | contig 19605 bp, 19 predicted proteins | sample Subbio11_8B_AprC_FD_184814 | JGI IMG/M metagenome (GOLD analysis project Ga0207950, IMG submission 184814) | Serpentinite rock and fluid subsurface biosphere microbial communities from McLaughlin Reserve, California, USA - CR11_8B_AprC (SPAdes) | ecosystem: Environmental > Terrestrial > Deep... | reverse complement strand
CCCCCTGCGGCCATGCGGGCGGGGGCGGCGGCAGGCGCACCGGCGGCTGGGCGCAGCGTGGCGGCCAAGGCTTGCAGCCGCTCGCTGCCAGTTTCAGACAACACCCGCGCGCGCGCCGCCATCAGCGCGTGCACCGGGGCGGGAATCGGGCTTTGGGTCTGGCGCAGCGGCTCGAGTTCGTGCAGCCGCGCCTGCATGTCGGCGCTGCGCTCGGCCGTCATGGGGTGGGTGCGCAGGTAGGGGAAAGAGCCGCCGTCGTTGAGGCGCGCCGCGGCTTGCAGCTTGTCGAACAGGGTGACGAAACCCCGGCCATCAAAGCCGGCCTCGGTCGCAATGCCCAGCCCCACCCGGTCGGCCTCGCGCTCCATGTCGCGCGAAAAGTTGAGCTGCCCTTGCAGCGCCACCGCCTGCCCGCCCATCACGGCGGCGCTGGCCACGTCGGCGTTGCGCGAGGCGTTGGCCGCCAGCGCGCCCAAGATCATGGCCCCGATCACCCACGGCGTTTGCTGCTGGCGGCGCTCAAACAGGCGTGCGATGTGGCGCTGCGACACGTGCGCCAGCTCGTGCGCCAGCACGGCCGCGATTTCGTCGGCGCTGGTGCTGATGGCCAGCAGCCCCAGGTGCAGGCCCAGATAGCCGCCCGGCAGGGCAAAGGCGTTCACGCTGCGGTCGCGGCTGAGCAGCAGCTCCCAGGCAAAGCGTTCGGCCAGTTCGGGCGATACGTCGCCGCGGCGCTGCGCCGCTTGCATCAGTGGCTGCCAGATGGTTTGCAGGTAGTCGTGCAGCAGCGGGTCGTCAAGGAAGTCGGGGCTGCGAAAGAGCGAGCGCACGATCTCGTCGCCCAGGCGCCGCTCTTGCGCCAGCGTCAGCGCGCTGGCGTCGCCCAAGGCGGGCAGATTGGGCGTGGCCGCGGCAGCGGGTTGCGCCGCCACCGGCAGCAGCAGCGCGGCCAAACCCAAGGCCAGCACCCAAGGGCGGCAGCGGTGCAACAGTTTCGATCTCATACCCGTATGATGCCAGCTTGGCGAAAAAATTGCCTCCGCCACCACCGCCTGCGGCCCCATCCACCCTTGTTTGCAAAAAAATGACCGAACCACTCACCCATTTCGACGCCCAAGGCCAGGCCCACATGGTCGATGTGGGCGCCAAGGCCGCCACGCGCCGCTTGGCGGTGGCCCAGGGCCTGATCCGCATCGAACCGGCCACCTTGGCTTTGATCGAGGCCGGCAGCGCCCAAAAAGGCGATGTGCTGGGCGTGGCGCGCTTGGCCGGCATCATGGCGGCGAAAAAAACCAGCGACCTCATCCCGCTGTGCCACCCGGTGGCCCTGACCCGGGTGGCGCTGGAGTTTGAGTTGCTGCCCAGCCCGCCGGCCGTGCGCTGCACCGCCAGCGCCGAGACGGTGGGCCCCACCGGCGTCGAGATGGAGGCCCTGACCGCCGTGCAAGTGGCTTTGCTCACGATTTACGATATGTGCAAGGCGGTGGACCGGGGCATGGAGATCACCGGGGTGCGGCTGCTGCAAAAAGAGGGCGGGCGCTCGGGCAGTTACCGCCACCCCAGCGCCCCTTAAGCCAGTCGCTGCCCGGCCGCTGCCCGGCGCGCTTCAGCGGCCAGGCTCTTCGTCGTCATCGGCCCCGTTGACCCCGTCGGCCAGCAAGTCGGCGGCGGCCCCGGCGGGCAGGTCTTCCACGCCGCGCAGTTTGCGCTCGATGGCGCGCGTGCGCACGCCAATGTCGCCGAACTTTCTGGAGGCGGCGTCGATGGACTTGTGGGTGGCATCGACGATCTCGCCAAATTTTTTGAATTCGGTCTTGACCGCCGACAAAATGAGCCAGACCTCGGACGAGCGCTTCTCGATCGCCAGCGTGCGAAACCCGAGCCGCAGGCTGTTGAGCATGGCGGCCAGCGTGGTGGGGCCAGAAACCACGATGCGCCAGTCGTTTTGCAGCGCCTCGATCATGCCGGGCAAGCGGCAGACTTCGGCAAACAGCCCTTCGGTGGGCAAAAACAACACCGCAAAGTCGGTGGTGTGTGGCGGGCTCAGGTATTTGCTGGCGATTTTGCGCGCCTCGAGCCGGATCGAGGCCTCGAAGGCGGCGCTGGCCGATTGAATCTGCGCCTTGTCGGCGCTCTCGTGGGCGTCGAGCAGGCGCTGGTAGTGTTCGACCGGGTATTTGGCGTCGATCGGCAGCCAGACCGGCTGCTCGTCGGTCTTGCCCGGCATCTTGATGGCGAATTCGACCAGCTCGTTGCTGCCCGGCACGGTCTTGACGTTTTGCGCGTACTGATCCGGCGTGAGCAGGCCTTCGATCAGGGCCCCGAGCTGCACCTCGCCCCAGGTGCCGCGGCTGCGCACATTGCTCATGACGCGCTTGAGGTCGCCCACGCTGCCAGCCAGCAGCTTCATCTCGCCCAGGCCGGTGTGCACCTGCTCCAGCCGCTCGCTCACCAGTTTGAATGATTCGCCCAGCCGCTGCTCCAGCGTGGCGTGCAGTTTTTCATCCACCGTCAGGCGCATTTGTTCGAGCCGGGCGCCGTTGTCGGCCTGGATCGCGGCCAGCCGCTCGTTGAGCGCGGCGCGCAACTGCCCGGCGTGCTGCAGGTTGTCGGCCGCCAGTTGCGTCAGGCTGCGGCCCAGTTCGTGGCGCAGCGCCAGCAGCGCCTCGCCGGTTTCGCGGCGGCCATGCCGGGCTTCTTCCACCGTTTTGGCCAGTTGTTCATCGAGGCGCTGGCGCGCCGCCTCTTGGGCCTGGGCCGTGCTGGCACCATAGGCTTGCAATTGCAGCTCGATGCGGGCGCAGGCGGCCTCGCTGCGCGCGCTGCCTTGGGTCAGGGCCAGCAGCGCCTGTTCGAGCGCGCCCAGGCGCAGCAGCAGCTCGGGGGCGATCTCGGGGCGCGGGCGGCGCAGCAGCAACACCAGTTGCAGCGCCAGCGTACCCAAGACGCCCAGCAAGCCCAAGGCCAGCAGCGCCAGCCACCCTTCGCTCAGGGGCAGCATGGGGGCTTAGTAGCTGTACACGCCGCGCCCGCTCTTGCGGCCCAGGCGGCCGGCCGCGACCAGCTCTTTGAGCAGCGGGCAGGGGCGGTATTTGCTGTCGTTGAATTCGCTCACAAAGACGTTCATCACCGCCAGGCAGACGTCGAGCCCGATCAGGTCGGCCAGCGCCAGCGGGCCGATGGGGTGGTTGCAGCCCAGCTTCATGCCGGCGTCTATGTCTTCGGCGCTGGCCAGCCCTTCGGCGAGCACGAAAAAAGCCTCGTTGATCATCGGGATCAGCACCCGGTTGACGACGAAGCCGGGCGCGTTCTTGACCGTGATCGGCGTTTTGCCGAGCTTGAGCGCGAGCGCTTGCACGGCGGCGTGGGTGGCGTCGCTGGTTTGCAGGCCACGGATGAGCTCGACCAGCGCCATCATCGGCACCGGGTTGAAGAAGTGCATGCCGATGAAGCGCTCGGGCCGCCCGCTCAAGGCCGCCAGTTGGGTGATGCTGATCGAGCTGGTGTTGGTGGCGACCACGGTTTCGGGGGCTAGCAGGGTGTCGAGCTGGCGCAGGATTTTGATTTTGAGCTCGAGGTTTTCGGTGGCGGCCTCGATCACCAGTTGCGCCCCTTGCAGGGCAGCGGTGTCGGTGCCCACCTGGATGCGCGCCAGTGCCGCGTCTTTGTCGGCGGCGCTGATTTTGTCTTTTTTGAGCAAGCGCTCTAGGCTGCCGGTGACGGCGGCAAGGCCCTTTTGCACCGCGGCTTCGTTGATGTCAACCATGATCACCGCCACGCCGTTGAGCGCGCAGACCTGCGCAATGCCGTGGCCCATGGTGCCCGCGCCGATGATGCCGAGGGTTTGGATTTCGCTCATGAAAGCTCTCCTGAAGGGGTTTGATAAGACGGGAAGGGAATAGGGCCATTATGCCGCTGGTGGCGCGAAAAAACCCCGAGTGCCGCGAAGCGCTCGGGGTTTGGGTCCAGCTCAGAGCCGGCTCAAAACCGACTCAGAACCAGATCAAGGCCGGGTGGCCTTGAATCAGGCGACCGATCAGGCAGCCGATTTGCTGGAGCGTGCAACCGTCTTGGCGCCGCTCACTGCCGTGCTGGTGACGGCGTTGAAGTTGGCTTCGGCCAGCTCGCTGGCTTGCTTGACGGCTTTTTGCACCGATTCCATGGCGGCGCTGGCGGTGGACACGGCGCTTTTCACAGCAGCCACGGCCGACTCAGAGCCTTGGGGCGCGTTTTTGGCAGCGCTGTCCACGGCGGCGACGAACTGCTTTTGTGCGTCCGAGGCTTGGGCTTCGGCCACTTTGCTCAGCTCGGCACCCATGCCGGTGGCGATGTCGTACAGATGGCGGCTGTAGGAGGCGGCTTTCTCGGCCATCGGCTGCAGGGCGGCGCTTTGCAGGGCGACCACGTCTTGCAGGTCTTTGGCACCCAGCACGGCTTGGGCGTGGCTGGCGGTTTCGGACAGCGAAGCGCGGGCGGCTTGCAGGTTCAGTTCGTTCAGGCGCTCAACGCTGGCCAGCGCTTTGGTGCTCAGTTCGAACAGGGTGGAGACTTGGGCTTTTTGGGCGGCGAGGATTTGTTCAACGGTCAACATGGCAAGGTTCCTTAAAAGGGTGGGACAACAAAACTGACAGTTCGAAAACTGTAGCGCGCGTTTGCGTCAAAACCGTGTCAGCCCGGATTTGCTGCGCTGCAACATGGTTTGAAGTATAGGGGATTTCGCGCGCTTTGCAAGTCTTTTTTGTTGCGGTGCAGCAAAAATCCCAAAAAACCCGCAGCGCACGGGGGCCGTGTTGTTGCTGCTAAGGTTGGAACTGCAGGCCGCCTTCGGTGTCGAAAGGCCGGCCCGTTTACACAACCCACAGGATTTTCATGCTCTACCTCTCCCTCAAAACCATCCACCTGCTCGCGATCATCGTCTGGCTAGGCGGCATGGTCTTTGCACTGTTCTTTCTACGCCCGGCTGCGGCGTCGTTGGAACCCGCCGTGCGCCTGCCGCTGCTGCACGATGTGTTTGGGCGCTTCTTCAAGGCCATTTTGGCGCTTTCGCTCATCACCCTGTTCACCGGTCTGTGGATGATCGGCAACGTGGCGCGGGCAGCAGCCGAGGGCGGCGGTGGCTTCACCATGCCGCTGGACTGGAAAGTAATGTCCACCTTGGGGGTGCTGATGATCCTGATATTTGGCCACGTTCGCTTTGCCCTGTACAAGCGCTGCGACAAAGCGGTGCAGGCCAAGGACTGGCCAGCGGCCGGCGCCGTGATGGAAAAAATCCGGTTCTGGGTGCTGGTTAATCTGGCGCTGGGTGTGTTTATCGTCGCCTTTACCCTGCTCAACTGAGTTAAGGCCAGGGCCCCACAGACTGCGGGGCCCGCGATCGGCAATGGCCGCTGCAGCCTAGTGCTTGGGCTGCCCCGGCCCTTGCAGCGGCAAATCGAGGTGGCGCAGGTCCGAGTCTTCGGGGTGCACCACGATCGAGAAGCCGAGCTTGCGCCCGAGCGCCAACATGCCGGCGTTTTCGCGCAGCACCGCGCCCACGATGCGCTCGGTGCCGTTGGCGCGCAGGTAGCGGATCAGCTTGTCCATCAAAATCCAGCCCAGCCGGTGCCCCTTCATGTCGGAGCGCACCAGCACGCCGAATTCGGCCTCGATGTTGTCCGGGTCGCCTAGGCCGCGCACGTCGCCGATCATCTCCTCGCCGCCGTCGGGCAGGGGCAGGGTGGCGATGAAGGCCATCTCGCGCTCGTAGTCGATCTGCGTCATGCGCGCCAGTTCGCTGTGCTCGAAGCTGCGCCGGCTGTAGAACAGGCGCAGGCGGATGTCTTCGGGGTCCAGCTTGCAAAAAAATTGATCCAGCAGCGCCTCGTCTTCGGGGCGTATCGGGCGCAGCGTCAGGGTGCGGCCGTCGGCAAAGGGCAGGGTTTCGATCAGCTCCAGCGGGTAGGGCCGGATGGCGAACTGCGCCGCCCCGCCCGGGCGCTGGCGGCTCAGGCGCAGCCGCGCATCGAGCACCAGTGCGCCCTCGGGGTTGAGCAGCAGCGGGTTGATGTCGAGCTCGGCGATTTCGGGCACCTCGGCCAGCAACTGCGACACCGCCACCAGCGCATCGACCAGCGCCTCCTGGTTCGCGGCCGGCACGTTGCGGTAGCCCTGCAGCAGCTTGGCAACCCGGGTGCGCTCGACCAGCGAACGCGCCAGCTTGCCGTTGAGCGGCGGCAGCGCCACGGCGCGGTCGGCCAGCACCTCGACCGCCACCCCGCCCTGGCCAAACAAAATCACCGGCCCAAACAGCGGGTCCACGTGCGCGCCGATGATGAGCTCGTGCGCATGCGCGCGCCGCGCCATGGGTTGCACCGTGAAGCCCTCAATGCGCGCCTGCGGCTGCAGTTGCGCCACGCGTTCCAGCATGGAGCGCGCCGCCTGCTCGACCTCGGCAGCGTTGTGCAGGTCCAGCCGCACCCCGCCCACGTCGGACTTGTGCGTGATGTCGTGCGAGAGGATTTTGAGCACCACCGGGTAGCCCAGCGTTTCGGCGGCATAGACGGCGGCCTGCGCCTCGGGCGGCACCACGCGGGTGGGCGTGACCGGCAACCCGGCGCGCTTGAGCAGTTCCTTGGCCTCGGGCTCGGTGAGCCACTCGCGCCCGTCGGCCAGCACGAAATCGACCAGTTCGCGGATGCCAGGCAGATCGATGCGGCTGCGCAACGGCGCAGCGGGCGGGGTTTCCATCAGGTCGATCTGGTGCTGCCGGTGCTGGCGCAACGAGGCAAAGGCGCGCACTGCGTCTTCCGGGGTGTCGTAGTCGGGAATGCCGGCGGCGCGAAACAGCGCTCTGGCCTCGGCCACGGCTTGCGTGCCGAGCCAGCAGCCGAGCACGCGCACCGGCTTTTCGCTCGCCAGTGGCAGCAGCGCCTGCGCAATCTCGAGGCTGGGCACATGCCCAGTGGGGGCGTGCAGCAGCAGCACCGCGCAGTCGCGCTCGCGCAGCAAAATGCGCAGGGCATCCTGGTAGCGCTGCGGTGGCGCGTCGCCGCCGATATCGACCGGGTTGGCACGCGACCAGCCGGCGGGCAGCACCGCGTCAAGCTCGGCAATGCGCTCGGGGCTTAGGCGCGCCAGCTTCACCCGGGCGTAATCGGCGGCGTCGGCAGCCAGCACGCCCGCTCCGCCGCCGTTGGTGAGCACGATCAGCGCTTCGCTGCGGTTGTCGCTAAAGCGCGCCAGCAGCTCGGCCGCCATGAACAGGTGCTGCAGCCGAAACACGCGCAGCATGCCGGCGCGTGCAACGGCGGCGTCAAAAACGCGGTCGCTGCCCGCCAGCGCCGCGCTGTGGGTGGAGGCGGCCTGCTGGCCCTGGCCCGAGCGCCCGCCCTTGACCACGATCAGCGGCTTGTTGCGCGCCGCCACGCGTGCGGCCGACAAAAACTTGCGCGGCTCGTCCAGCGTTTCGACGTAGAGCATGATGGCGCGCGTGCGCGCATCGCTGGCCAGGTAGTCGAGCACATCGGCAAAATCGACGTCGGCGTGCTCACCCAGCGAGATGAAGTGCGAAAAGCCGATCTGGCGCGAGCTGGCCCAGTCCATCATGGCTGTGACCAAGGCCGCCGACTGCGACACAAACGCCACCGAACCGGGCTGCGCGCTCACCTGCGCCAGGCTGGTGTTGAGCCCCAGGTGCGGCACCAGCAGGCCGGTGCAGTCGGGGCCCAAAATGCGCAGCGCATAGGGGCGCGCCGCCGCCAACATGGCCTGTGTTTGATCATCACTCAAGCCTGCGCTCACCACCACCGCCGCCTTGCAGCCGCGTGCCCCCAAAGCGCCGACCAAGCCCGGCACAGTGGCGGCCGGGGTGCAGATCACGGCCAGATCGGGCGCTTGCGGCAGCTCGGCCACGCTGTGCCAGACCTTGTGCTCGCCCAACTGGCGCAGGCGCGGGTTGACGGCGTAGAGCGTGCCCTTGAACTCGGCCGCCAGTCGGTTCCAGATGGCGGTGCCGTCGCGCTGCGGCCGGTCCGAGGCCCCAAAAACCGCGACGCTGCGCGGGGCCAACAAAGCGTGCAAATGGCGGGTCATCATGGTTGTTTGCGCGGCGGCATCCAGGCGATTAGGGCTGAGCGCATGGCTTCTTCGACGCTCATGTCGATGGGCGTGACCCATGCGCGCGGGACGAACACAGTGTAGCCGCCGATCATGTAGCCCATGGGCAGGTACACGGCCACCCGGTCCCCCTGCAAAAAGCCCGTCGGCAGGCCCTCAACATGGCTGCGCGTGACCAGCCCCACCACCTCCAGCGGCTGCCCGGGCCAGCGCAGAATCACCACCTGTTGCGTGGCTTGCCCCGGGGTTTGCGGTGAAAAATAATCGGCAAAGCTTTTGAGCGAGTTGTAGATGCTGCGCACCACCGGCGTGTTGGTAAAGGGCAGCTCGACCCAGTTGAACAGGCGCGAGGTGCCTTGGCGCGAGATCAAATAGCCGGTCAGGATGATGATGCCGATGGCCACCAGCAGCCCCAGGCCGGGGATGTAGAGGCTGCCCAGCAGCGGGCGGATCAGGTAAGAGGCGAGCGATTCCGACCACGCCACCAGCGCAAACAGCAGATAGGCCGTGAGCAACAGCGGCAAAATGGTGATCAGGCCGCGCAGAAAGTATTGCGACAGGCGCTTGACGAGGGCAGGCGGGCGGGTGGAATCCATGGGTGGCGCTCGATTAAAGGCTGCAAGCGTGACAGTTTCATGCAGCCATGCCGATTGTGCGCGATGATTGAGGGTGGCGGCGAGCGGACGCGCTGCAGGTGTTGGGCTGGCAAGGGCTGGCCAGGAAAGGGGATATGGGCAAATTGTTGGATGGATTGGCGTGGCTGCTGGGCGCGCTGCTGCGCCTTGCACTGTGGGTGCTCCTGCTCGGCTTGGGGCTGCTGCTGCTGCTGGTGGCGCTGCCTTTGCTGCTGCTGGGGGCCCTGTGGGCCTTGCTGCGCGGCCGGCGCATAGCCGTGCCGCTGGCGGCCGAGCTGCTGCGCCGGCGTGCCCAGCAGATGCGCGCAAGGGGGCAGGGCTGGGGCCGGCGCGGCGACCGGGGCGGCTCCCGCCCGGGCCGCAACGACGAGGTGGTGGACGTGGAGGTGCGCGAAGTGCGTGAGCTAGCGCCGCGCCCAGATGCGCCGCCGCCGGGCCCCACACCGCCGCGCTAGCGCGGCTGGCGCTGCAAGGCCGCCTGGTAGAGCGCGTTGCGCGGCGCGCCGGTGATTTCGGCGCACAGGCGCACGGCGGTTTTCAGGGGCAGCTCGGGCAGCAGCAAATCGAGCACGCGCAGCGCCTCGGCCGGGGGGCCGCTGTCCGCGCTGGCGGGTGCTGCGGCTTCGGGCGGGTGCAGCAGCAAGGCAAACTCGCCACGCAGGCGCTGCGCCTTGGCCGCCAGCCAGGCCGGCAGTTCGGCGCAGGGCAGGGTGGCGATTTCCTCGAATTGCTTGGTGAGCTCGCGGCCCACGCTGATGCGGCGCGGGCCCAGCGCCGCCAGTTCGCGCGCCAGCGCCGGAATGCGGTGCGGGGCCTCCAGCAGCAAGCAGGCCTGGGTTTGTTGCGCCAGGCGGCGCAGCGCCTGCTCGCGCGCCGCCCCTTTGGCGGGCAAAAAGCCCACGAAGGCAAAACCCGGTGCCGCTTCGGGCTCGACCCAGCCGGCCACGCTGAGCAAGGCGGTCAGGCTGCTGGCACCGGGCAGCGGCACGCAACGCAGGCCGGCGCTGGCCACCGCCTGGCACAGGCGCGCGCCGGGGTCGCTGATGCCGGGGGTGCCGGCATCGCTCACATAGGCGATGCGCTCGCCCGCTTGCAGCCGCGCCACCACGGTGGCGGCGGCTTCGCGCTCGTTGTGCTGGTGCAAGGCCAGCAAGGGGCGCTCGATGCCGTAGGCGCGCAGCAGCGCGCCGCTGTGGCGCGTGTCTTCGCAGGCCACGGCATCGACTTGTTGCAGCAGGTGCAGCGCGCGCAGCGTGATGTCGGCCAGATTGCCGATCGGCGTGGCCACCAGATACAGCGCCCCGGCGGGATAATGCTGCGCACCGGCCACGGCCTGAGCGGCTTGCAGGGCCAGAGCGCCCGAGGGGTTGATTGAAAGCATGAACGAAGAAAAAAAACCGGCCCAGAGCACCAAGGCACGCGGCGACGCCGCCGAGGCGCTGGCCTTGGCCTATTTGCAGCGCCAGGGGCTGCGGCTGGTGTGGCGCAATTTTCGCACGCCGGGGCGCGGCGGGGGCGAGATCGACCTGATCTTGCGCGAGCCCGACGGCACGCTGGTGTTCGTGGAGGTGCGCCAGCGCCGCCGCAGCAGCCACGGCGGGGCGGCGGCATCGGTGTCGGCGCTCAAGCAGCGGCGTTTGCTGTTTGCGGCGCGGCATTATTTGCTGCGGCTGGCGCAGGTGCCGCCGTGTCGTTTTGACGTGGTGGCGCTGCAGGGCGCAGGCGAGGCGCTGCAAATCGAATGGCTGCGCGCCGCATTCAGCGCCGACGGGTTTTAACCCTCGCCGCCGCGCCGCACGGGTATCATTGCCGCTGGTTGAACGCGCATCGGGCGCGCAAGGAGTTTTTTATGGTTGCACGCATTTTTTCCGGCCACGGCCGTCTGCTGGCGCTGGCCGCACTGGCGCTGGCCGCTGGCATGGGCCTGTCGGCCTGTGCCCCGCTGATCGCAGGCGGGGCCGTGGCCACCACGGTGCTGGTCGCCACCGACCGCCGCACCTCGGGCGCCATGCTCGAAGACCAGGGCATCGAGATGCGCGCCGCCAGCCGGCTGCGCGCCGAGCTCGGCAACCGCGGCCGCGTGAATGTAACCAGCTACAACCGGCGCGTGCTCATCACCGGCGAAGTGGCCAGCGAGACCGACCGGGCTCTGGCCTTGCGCATCGTGGGCGGGGTCGAGAACGTGCAGGGCGTGGTCGATGAGCTGGCGGTCACGGGCACGCCCTCGCTCACCGCGCGCGCGGCCGACCGGCTGGTGAGCGCGCGCGTGCGCGCCGGCCTGATCGATGCGGCCGACCTCTCGTCCAATGCCTTTTTGATCGTCACCGAGCGCGGCACCGTCTATTTGCTGGGCCGCGTGACACCGCGCGAGGCCGACCGCGCCACCGAAATCGCGCGCCGCACCTCGGGCGCACAGCGCGTGGTGCGGGTGTTCGAGCTCATCACCGAAGAAGAACTGGCGCGCATCGCCCCGGCACCGGCACCGGCCAGCGCGGCGCCCTCGCCAGCCAACAACTAAGGCACAACTAGCGCAGCCGCCGCACCAGGCTGGAGGTGTCCCAGCGGCCGCCGCCCATGCGCTGCACATCGGCGTAAAACTGGTCCACCAGCGCCGTCAGCGGCAGCGCGGCCCCGTTGCGCCGCGCCTCTGCCAGCACCAGGCCGAGGTCTTTGCGCATCCAGTCCACCGCAAAGCCAAAGTCGAAGCGGTCCGCCACCATGGTCGGGCCGCGCTGCTGCATCTGCCAGCTCTGCGCCGCCCCTTGGCCGATCACCTCCAGCACCTGCCCCATGTCGAGCCCGGCGCGCTGACCAAAAGCCACGCCCTCGCTCAGGCCCTGCAGCAGCCCGGCGATGCAGATCTGGTTCACCATTTTGGTGAGCTGCCCGGCTCCGCTGGGCCCCATCAGCGTGATGGCGCGGGCGTAGGCCTGCAGCGTGGGGCGGGCGCGCTCAAAGGCCTCGGGCGCACCGCCGCACATCAGCGTGAGCTGCCCGTTTTGCGCCCCCACCTCGCCGCCCGAGACCGGGGCGTCGAGGAAATGCAGCCCCTGCGCCCGTGCGCAGGCATCGAGCTCGCGCGCCAGTTCGGCCGAAGTCGTGGTGTGGTCCAGCAGCAGCGCGCCCGGCGCCATGCCCGCCATGGCCCCGTGCTCGCCCAGCAGCACGGCGCGCACGTCGGCGTCGTTGCCCACGCAGCACAGCACCATTTCAGCCCCCTGTGCCGCCAGGCGCGGCGTGGGCTGGCTGGCACCGCCAAATTCGGCCACCCAGGCCTGCGCTTTGGCGGGGTTGCGGTTGTAGACGGTTACGGTGTGCCCGGCGCGCGCCAAGTGGCCGGCCATGGGAAAGCCCATCGCACCTAGGCCGATGAAAGCCAGTTTGAGGGGCGCTGTGGCAGCGTAGGGTCTGGGGTTCAGGCTGGGCATGGGGGCGGTGGTGAGAGGGTTTAGACGATTTGCAAGTGTTCGGTGCCCGCCGCCAGATCGGTGTTGCGGGCGCGTTGGCTGTGCAGCTTGATGCGCAGCTTGAGGTCGTTTTGCGAGTCGGCGTTGCGGATCGTGTCCTCGAAGCTGATCAGGTTGGCCTCAAAGGCCTCGAACAGCGACTGGTCAAAGGTCTGCATCCCGCTCTCGCGGCTCTTGCGCATGGTCTCCTTCAACTCACTGATCTCGCCCTTCATGATCTGGTCCGCGATCAGGCCGCTGTGCAACATAATTTCCACCACCGCATGGCGGCCCTTGCCGTCTTGGCGCGGCAGCAGGCGCTGCGCCACCATGCCGCGCAGGTTGAGCGACACGTCTTTCAGGATCTGCGCATGCACCACTTCGGGGAAAAAGTTGATGATGCGCTCCATCGCCTGGTTGGCGCTGTTGGCGTGCAGCGTGGCCAGGCACAAATGCCCGGTTTCCGAGAAGGAAATGGCGTGCTGCATGGTCTCGTGGTCGCGGATTTCGCCCATCAAAATCACGTTCGGGGCCTGGCGCAGCGAGTTCTTCAGGGCAATGCCCCAGTCGTCGGTGTCCAGCCCCACCTCGCGTTGCGTCACGATGCAGTTTTTGTGCTGGTGCACAAACTCCACCGGGTCTTCGATGGTCACGATGTGCTCGTGCGCGTGCTCGTTGCGCCAGTCCACCATGGCCGCCAGCGTGGTCGATTTGCCCGAGCCGGTGCCGCCCACCAAAATGCAGATGCCGCGCTTGGCCAGCGCCAGGTTCTTGAGCACCTGCGGCAGGCCGAGCTCGTCGATGGTCGGGATTTTGGCCGGGATGGTGCGCATCACCAGCCCCACCTTGCCCATCTGCACAAAGGCGTTGACCCGAAAGCGCCCGATGCCCCCAGGCGAGATGGCAAAGTTGCACTCCATGCTGCGCTCGAACTCGGCCGACTGCTTGTCGCTCATGATCGCGCGCGCCAGCGCCTGCGTGTGCGCACCGCTCAAGGGTTGCGGCGAGACCTTGGTGATCTTGCCATCGACCTTGAGCGCGGGCGGAAAATCGGCGGTGAGAAACAAATCGCTGCCGTTGCGGCTCACCAGCAGCCGCAGCAGGTCGTTCACGAATTGGCTGGCTTGATCGCGTTCCATGGCAAGGCTCCTTCAGGCAGGGTTGCAGCCGGAGTTAACCGGGGAAATTTTCGGGGTTTTTGGCCTTGGCGCGCGCCTCGGCCACATGCACGCGGTTGCCGCGCACCAGGTTCATCAGGCTCTGATCCAGCGTCTGCATGCCAAAACCGTTGCCGGTCTGAATCGCCGAATACATCTGCGCCACCTTGTTTTCGCGGATCAGGTTGCGTATCGCCGGGGTGCCGATCATGATTTCGTGCGCCGCCACGCGGCCATTGCCGTCGGCGGTTTTGAGCAGGGTCTGCGAGATCACCGCCACCAGCGACTCCGACAACATGGCGCGCATCATCTCTTTTTCTTCGGGCGGAAACACATCAACGATGCGGTCGATGGTCTTGGCGGCGCTGGAGGTGTGAAGGGTGCCAAACACCAGGTGCCCGGTTTCGGCGGCGGTCATGGCCAGCCGGATGGTTTCCAGGTCGCGCATCTCGCCCACCAGCACCACGTCCGGGTCTTCGCGCAGCGCCGAGCGCAGGGCGGCGGCAAAGCTGAGCGTCATGGTGCTGACTTCGCGCTGGTTGATCAGGCTTTTTTTGGACTCGTGCACGAACTCGATCGGGTCTTCGATGGTCAGGATGTGGCCGTAGTCGTTCTCGTTGCGGTGGTTCACCATCGCCGCCAGCGTGGTCGATTTGCCGGAGCCGGTCGGGCCGGTGACCAGCACCAGGCCACGCGGCTTGAGCGCGAGGTCGGCAAAGATCTTGGGGCAGTTGAGGTCTTCGAGCGAGAGGATTTTGGACGGAATGGTGCGAAACACCGCCGCCGCGCCGCGCTTTTGGTTGAAGGCGTTGACGCGAAAGCGCGCCAAACCGTCGATCTCGAACGAGAAATCCACCTCCAAAAATTCCTCGTAGTGCTTGCGCTGCGAGTCGGTCATGATGTCGTAGACCATCGCGTGCACCTGTTTGTGCTGCAGCGGCTCGACGTTGAGGCGCCGCACGTCGCCGTGTACCCGTATCATGGGCGGCAGGCCGGCCGAGAGGTGCAAATCCGAGGCTTTGTTTTTGTGGCTGAAGGCCAGCAACTGGGTGATGTCCATCGATTCGTCCAAATTTGATACGACCGCTGCATTATGACAACGATTGACGACCGGCTGCGGCAGGTGCGCGCGCGCATCGCCTCGGCCTGTGCCCGGCATGGGCGCGACCCGGCCGAGGTGCACCTGCTGGCGGTGAGCAAAACCTGGGGCCCGGATGCGGTCTGGCAAGCCTGGCAGGCCGGGCAGCGCGCATTTTGCGAGAACTATGTGCAAGAAGGTGTAGAGAAAATCAGCGCGCTGCGCGCCCTTGGGGCCAGCGACCTGGTGTGGCACTTCATCGGGCCGCTGCAGAGCAACAAAACGCGCGCCGTGGCCGAGCATTTCGACTGGGTACACGGCATCGACCGGTTCAAAATCGCCCAGCGCCTAAGCGAGCAGCGCCCGCCGGGGCTGGGGCCGCTGCAGGTGTGCATCCAGGTGAACTTGGATGGCGGGGCCAACAAGGCCGGCGTGCCCGCGGCCGAAGCGCTGGCGCTGGCGCAGCAGGTGGCAGCGCTGCCGCGCCTGCAACTGCGTGGCCTGATGTGCATCCCCGAACCCGCGCCAAACTTTGCCGCCGCCTGCCGCGTGTTTGGGCAACTGGCGGCGCTGCGGGGGCAGTTGCAGGCGCCCTTGTCGGGCTTGGCGCTCGACACCCTGTCGATGGGCATGAGCGACGACCTCGAGGCGGCCATCGCCAGCGGCAGCACGCTGCTGCGGGTGGGGAGCGCGATTTTCGGGCCGCGTGCCTACGCGTCGGGCAAGGAGAAGTAAAAGCTGCTGCCCTGATCGGGTACGCCCTCGGCCCAGATGCGCCCACCGTGGCGCTCGACAATGCGCCGGCACAGCGCCAGCCCAATGCCCACGCCCTCGAAGTCGCGCGCCCGGTGCAGGCGCTGGAACACGCCAAACAGGCGCTCGGCGCGCTGCGGATCGAAGCCGACACCGTTGTCTTGCACCCAAAACACCGTCTCGGGCGCGCCATTGGGGCTGTGTTGCGCGCGCCAGCCGATGCGAATTTCGGCCACGGGGCGCGGCCGGCTGTATTTGAGTGCATTGGCCAGCAGGTTGTCCCACACCTGGCTGAGCAACAGCCCATCGCCCTGCACCGGCGGCAGATCGGGTGGCAGTTCCCAACGCAGGCTGGTGCTGGGCCGCTGCAGCGCCGGGTCGTGCTGCACCCGGTTTTGGCTCGAGCGCAGCAAATCGCCCATGGCCACGGGGTGCCGCTGCAGCGCCGCCCGGCCCAGGCGCGAAAAAGCCAGCAGGCCGTCGATGAGCTGGCTCATGTGATCAGCCGCGTTGCCGATGGTCTCCAGGTGCCGCTGCGCATCAGGCCCCAGTTCGGGCCCAAGGTCTTCGCGCAGCAGCTCCAGGTAGCTGCCGATGTGGCGCAGCGGCGCGCGCAGGTCGTGCGAAACCGAGGCGGTGAAGGCCTCCAGGTCGTGGTTGATTTCCAGCAACTGGCGCGTGCGCTCCTGCACCCGGGCTTCGAGCTGGGCGTTCAGGTGTTCCAGCAGTTCCAGCAGGCGCTGGGTCTCGGTGTTGTCGCGCATCAGGCAGGCGTAGCCGTGCGTCTGTCCGCTGTGCGGGTCGTGCAAGGCGGTGAGTACGGTGTGGGCCCAAAGCAGGCTGCCGCCGGCGCGCCGCTGCCAGCCCGGGGTTTCGCTCTGGCCCAGCAAAGCGGCGCGCTCCAGGCCCAGCGCCAAGGGGTCGGGTGCGCTGGGGTCGGGCTCTGTGCCCGGGGTCGGGCTCTGTGTCTGGTGTGGGGCTGCGGGCTGCGCGCTGGCCGGCTCGCGCACCGGGGTGAAGCGCGCCACGCTCTGGCCCAGCATCTGCTCGGCGCGAAAGCCCAGCAAGCGCTCGGCGCTCGGCGTCCAGTCGCACACCCGCCCCTCGGCGTCGAGGAAGAAAATGGCGGCGTCGCGCAGGCTCTCGGCCAGCAGTTGCCAGTGTGCGCCGGGGCTGTGCGGGTCGTAGGCGTGCTGGGCAATAGGCCCGGGCAGGCCGTGCTGCGCCGATGGGGGCTGGACTGCGTCACGATCAAGTCGGTCGTGTGCCTGGTAGTCGCCGGGGTCGTCTAGGCCCTGTAGGCCCTGTGTTGAGTCTGTCGTGGGCGCGTCGTCGGCAACCCGGCCCAGCTCATCGTAGAGGCTGGTAAAAAAAGAGGGCGGCAGCTTGTCCTCGAAGGCGGCGGGCGTCATGATCGGACTGTAGCCGATCCGGCCAGCTCGCTCACAGGCGCATCCTTGGCGGACAAGCGCGCGCTTTAAGGGTTTTAAACAAAGGTCGTGGCCGAAACCCCGAAGCGCTGGCTCAGAGCCCGCACTTGCCGAATGTTCAGCTCGCGTTTGCCGGTCAGGATTTCAGAGACCACGCCTTGGCTACCGATCTCGGCAAGTTCGCTTTGCTTGAGGCCGTGCTGCTCCATCAGGAATTTCAGGGCTTGCACGCCGGTGGTCTCGGGCAGGGGGTGATGCGCAGCCTCGTAGTCCTCGATCAGGTCGCCCACGATTTCAACCAGATCCATGGCGGGATGGTTTTCGTCGCCTTGCGTTTCATCCAGCAGGGCATCAAGCATTGCGCTCATCCGTGCGTAGTGTGCTTCATCCCGGATGGGGGCGATGTTGGTGGTGGTGCGGAACTGCTCCCAGGCCGGGAGCAGGTGCTTGATGTCGATATGTGCATTCATGAGGTGCTGCTCCTTGAAACTGCGCGTTCAGGCGCCGGTTTTCCAGGCTCCTTTGTCGTAATCCCGGTGCGTGAGCACCGCCTTGATGTAAACAATCTGCTTCTCAAATCGGATGTATGCGATCAGGCGGTATTTGTTGCCGCCGATATCAAACCAAATCTGCAAGCCAGCAGCGCGTAAAAACCGCTACAGCCGGGGTTGAGCAGGCCTTTGGGGTCGAAGGCGCGCTTGACGCCAAACAGCTCACAGCGGCGCAGTTTGGCTCTGCGTCACATTTTGTTCATGCGCGCGCATCCAGTGCCCGCATCACGGCTCGGGCAAAAGCGGTGAAGTCTTGCAGGTGGTGTTGAGCGATGGCATGCACGATGTGCCAGTTGATGGCATCGTAGTTGTGCATGGCCAAATTTCTGAACCCGACGGCTTTTTTCAGTTGATCGGCCAGTTGTGCATCGACCACACCCGCTTGCGCCAGCAGGTCAAATGTTTGTCCCATCGTGGCGGGTGGGGGCAGTTCGCTGGCGGCGATGAAGTGCGCCCCGATGTCCACGCAGAGCTGCACGGCGCGGCTCAGGTTGAGGGATACGATGTCTTGCAGGTCAAAATCGGTTGCTAGCGTGGTGGCGTCGGCGGGGCAGCGTGTGTGCACGCGGTGCAGGCAGCGGCGCAGCGATTCCAGCTTTTGTTCCACTATTTCCCGATCCATGCGAGCCGCCTTTCTTGCAGTATTCGATTTTGCAGGGGCAAGAAGTCGGCCTCATCAGTCAGGTGCCGGCTGATCAATAGTCCGTGTGCCGCAACGCTACCGAGCACTCGACGGCCGTGCCGGACGATCTGGCCAAGCAGGGGCTGGCCGACGGTATGCAAGTCTATGAGGTCAACGGGGCGCCCAGTGCGGGTGGCCAAGGCGCAGACCAAGGCCATTTTCTGCTCGGCGCTCAGGGCGTGGCGGGCGGCCACGGCAATGTCAAGATCGCTGCTTGGTGTGGCGCGGCCTTGCGCGACCGAGCCGAACACGATGGCCAGCAACAGCCCAGGAAACCCGTCGAGCACGGCGCGCAAGCTGGCGTCGGAATCGCTCGTGGCGGTGGGTTGCAAGGTGGGTGCTTTGGTCATGGCGGCGGTTCAAAAAATTCCTGCGGTCAAAAGCGCTCCAGCTCCGCAAACGCCAGCCGGCCGCCGCGCACCAGCATCTTGCCGTACTCGGCGCAGCGGTGCAGGGTCGGGATCACCTTGCCCGGGTTGAGCAGGCCCTTGGGGTCGAAGGCGCGTTTCACGCCCAGCATCTGCTCGAGCTCGTCGGGGCTGAACTGCACGCACATGCTGTTGAGCTTTTCCACCCCCACGCCGTGTTCGCCGGTGATGGTGCCACCCATGGCCACGCTGGTCTCCAAAATCTCGGCCCCAAACAGCTCGCAGCGGCGCAGTTGGTCCGGGTCGCTGGCGTCGAACAAAATCAAGGGGTGCAGGTTGCCGTCGCCGGCGTGGAACACATTGGCGCAGCGCAGGCCGTATTTGATCTCCATTTGCTGGATTGCCAGCAGGATGTCGGCCAGGCGCTTGCGCGGAATGGTGCTGTCCATGCACATGTAGTCGGGGCTGATGCGGCCCGAGGCCGGAAAGGCGTTTTTGCGCCCGCTCCAAAAGCGCAGCCGTTCTTCTTCGCTCTGGCTCACCGCAATCGCGCGCGCGCCGCAATCGCGCAGCACCGCGCTCATGCGGCCGATCTCTTCTTCCACTTCTTCGGGCGTGCCATCGCTCTCGCACAGCAAAATGGCGGCGGCGTCGAGGTCGTAGCCGGCGTGCACGAAATCTTCCACGGCGGCGGTCATGGGCTTGTCCATCATCTCCAGCCCGGCCGGGATGATGCCCGCCGCAATCACGCCCGCCACCGCGTCGCCGGCCTGGCGCACGTCGTCAAAGCTGGCCATGATGCAGCGCGCCAGTTGCGGGCGCGGCGTCAGGCGCAGCGTGATCTCGCTCACCAGCGCCAGCATGCCCTCGCTGCCCACCAGCAGCGCCAGCAGGTCCAGCCCCGGGCTGTCGAAGGCGGTGCCGCCCAGGCGCAGCGGCTCGCCCGCCATGTTGAAACCATCGACTTGCAGCACGTTGTGCAGCGTCAGGCCGTACTTGAGGCAGTGCACGCCGCCCGAGTTTTCGGCCACGTTGCCGCCAATGGTGCAGGCAATCTGGCTGCTCGGGTCGGGCGCGTAGTACAGGCCGTGGGCGGCGGCGGCCTCGCTCACCGCTAGGTTGCGCACCCCGGCCTGCACCACGGCGGTTTGGGCCAGCGGGTCGATGCGCAAGATGCGGTTGAACTTGGCCAGGCTCAGCGTCACGCCCATGGTGTGCGGCATGGCCCCGCCCGACAGGCCCGTGCCGGCCCCGCGCGCCACCACCGGCACCTCCAGCAAGTGGCAGGTGCGCAACACCGCCTGCACCTGCTCGTAGGTCTCGGGCAGCGCCACCGCCAGCGGCCGCTCGCGGTAGGCCGTCAGGCCGTCGCACTCGTAGGGCGTGGTGTCTTCGGGGGTGTGCAGCAGGG
>Ga0207950_100247_pt1 | contig 19737 bp, 23 predicted proteins | sample Subbio11_8B_AprC_FD_184814 | JGI IMG/M metagenome (GOLD analysis project Ga0207950, IMG submission 184814) | Serpentinite rock and fluid subsurface biosphere microbial communities from McLaughlin Reserve, California, USA - CR11_8B_AprC (SPAdes) | ecosystem: Environmental > Terrestrial > Deep... | reverse complement strand
TCGCGCATCTGGGCGGTGGAGCAGGCCATCAGGCTGGCGGGGGAGCGGGCGGCGGGCTCGGTACTGGCTAGCGACGCCTTCTTCCCCTTCGACGACGGGGTGCGGGCCGCGGCGGCGGCCGGGGTGACGGCGGTGATTCAGCCGGGCGGCGCACAGCGCGACCAGGAGGTGATCGCCGCCTGTGACGAACTCGGCCTGGCGCTGGTGATGACCGGGGTGCGCCACTTTCGGCACTAAGCGTCTCTGGCAGCGGGGATGGCGGCGCTTCTGTTGTGGCGGGCGCACCAGGACTCGAACCCGGGACCTACGGTTTTGGAGTAGCCCGGCACCTCATCCCAAGCGGACCTCAAATCGTTCTAAATCGGCGTGAGAATCGGCTTTCCGGCAATATTCTCAGGGCTCGAGCACCCAAGCGGTATTCAAGCGATACTCGAGCCCGCGACTGTACGAATCACTGTACGGCGGGTGCAATGTACAGCATTGCCCATTTCCAGACCTAAACCTTGCCGGCGAGGATCCGATTAGGTGTCCGAGGCGCGAGAGTTGGCGACCTTGTTGATCTTTTTCAACTCCTTTGGCAGGAAAGCATCTATCTCTTCATCGGAAAAAGTCATGTCTTCAAGATGTTTCAGAGCTTCCTGCGCCTTCTTGTAGGCCTGATATGTGGTGCTTGGCGCTCCGGCGTAAACAGAACGAAGCTCATCAAGTAGCTCATCCCTTGCGGCCTGAAGCTGCTCGATAGGCCTCTCTCCCATCCGCAGGTCTGTTATTAGCGACAGATACTTTTCTCGGATCCTCCAGAGGTCGGCTCCTGCTTGCCTGTGCTTTTGGGATAGTTCCCCCAAATCGTAGTCCTTGGTGTAAGCGTTGAGAGCCAACAATGCCGTCGATACAAGAACCCCGATCAGCGCGCCTACATTTCCCGCCCCGAACACGGCGGCTATAAATCCCCCAGCGGTGATCGCCGAAAGAATGATTTGCCAAAGCTTGATGGTTGAGAGCCGAGATAGGAGAATGTCGCTGCACTTCTCGTGCGTCTTGTGGGAATAAACGACTCGCCCATAGCATTCCCGAAGCTGGCCTTCAAGGATTGCACGTGAGTTGGGCGTATTGTCAGTCTGGAAATGCGTTTCCAAAGATTTCCCTCCACTTTTGTTTAGCCGACCACTCTCGCTTAGGTGTGGCCATCTCGTGTTCAATTGCTTCTAACGAGAGGTTATAGCCCCTTGTTGCCTTCCAATGGAAAGACTCTCCAGCATAAACATATTGCCCGCTTCCTGGCGCCCGCCAGTATGATTGGTCCTTTGACTGGTTTTTCATGAACAGGAAGAAATCGCGACACATGTAGTCGTAGTAAAAGTACGATTTGTCCTTATAAGGCCATTGGTCAATGAACTGATAAGCAAGTGTGTCAATCAAGAGACCCTTGACTGGAACGTCCCACTCCCTCTTCCACGCCCGCATCATTCGACACAGTTGGACAAGATTGTTATTGCAGGCGGAGTTTCGTGTTCTGAAAACCTGAATCTCTAACTTTGGATTCGTTGTCTTCCACGATCCACCAGCGTTGGAGTCGGGGTAAGTGAAGCTGCCATCTTGATTCTCGAAAACAGGCAGAACCTCAAATCTCATCTCATCGGAAAACCGAACAATAACAACCTGACCATCGCCCCCGACCTCTGATCTGGAATAAGTTGTCCGTATTGAGTTTCGAACAAGCTGCAGAAGCGCTGATTGGCCATTGCCGCTGTACCCGTTGTACTGAAAATAGAGCCTTGAGGGGAGTTCGAACATCATGTCAAGGTCACTAAATCCTCGAATGGCGGTGTTCCGACCATATGAGCCAATGTAGAGGCCATGCGCGGTCTCGGATGTTGTGTTCCAGAAGTCGGTATTGAGCCTTCTGATGATCGCCTTATATCGTGTCGAGATAGAATCCACGTTCTGAACTTGAATGTTTGAACAAAAAGCTCTGAACCACTCGCCCAATCCCATCTTGTCTCCCTACCTCCTTGTAATCCGTGGCTGGTAGATTGATCAGCCTTCCTATCTACTCGAGCTTCTCCCTCAAACTCATCACCGCCCGCTGCCGGGCACTCTCCACCACCCGCACATACTTGTCCCAGGTCGTGCTTTTGCGCGAGTGCCCCAACCGCTCCGAGACCACCGCGATGTCCACGCCCTTGGCGATGAGCAGCGAGGCCGACAAGTCCCGCTGGTCGTGAAAGGTCGCGTCCGGCACCGCCGCCTTCTCGATGAGCCGGTCGTAGACGCGCTTGAGGTTGCGCTGTGAGATGGGCGTCCCCAGGCCTGTGCAGAACACCAGGCCGAAGTCCCGGTAGTCCGGCCCCGTATAGCGCTTCTCCTCTAACTGCGCCTCGAAATGCGCGGCGAGGACCTGGATGGTGTCGCGGGAGAGCAGCACGTCACGCGACGAGCGCGGCGTCTTGGGCTCGCCGAGGAAGTGAGGGCCGGTCAGGTGCTCGAGCTTGCGGTTGCCCGTCGCCAGCGCCCGGTGCTTTGCCGGGACCGTCTTCAAGGTCTTGCGGATGCGGATTTCGTTCCGGTCGAGGTCGATGTCCGGCCAGCGCAGGCCGAGGAGTTCGCCCTGCCTCATGCCGACGTCGATGGCGAGGTAGAAGAGCGCGTAGAGCCGGTGATGATAGGCGACATCGAGAAAGCGCGTCACCTCGGCCTCGCTCCAGACGACGATCTCCGGTGCGCGCTCCTGAATCCCGCTGCGTTTGGGGATGGGGTTCTTGGTCAAGAAGCCCCAGTCCACCGCGGCCTCGAGCGCCGTGTGCAGCGTGGCGCGAGCCTTGCGCGTCGTCGCGGCGCTCTTCTCGGCGAGGAGCCCGGTGATCCACTCCTGGACCTGATGTGGCGCGAGGCGCTCGAGCGGAACCCTGCCCAGCCGGGGCTTGATGTTCACCCGCACGTCCGTCTCGTAGGTCGCGTAGGTGCGGATGCTCATGGTGTTCGCCCGCACCCGTGCCTCACACTGCGCGAGGAAGTGGTCGAGGTACTGGCCGACGGTCCACCTGGTCCGTGACGCCGCGGCGGCCAGCGCCTCGCGGACCTTGCGCTCGCGCTCCGCTTTGGCTTCCTTTTGCGTCGTCCCGTAGCCGGTGACCACCTTGCGGCTGCCGTCGGGGAGCCTCACGGCTATTTCAGCGACCCAGCTCGAGCGCTTCGTCTTGTCCGAGCGCTGGAAGACCGAGCCCTCGCCGGCGCTGCGCCTAGCCATCGAGCACCCGCCTCACGACCTTGCCCAAGATGCGCGAGCCGAGCGGCGCGGTGAAAATCCTCTCCTCGCCGGGATCGGGGTTCAGCGATTCGAGCAGCAGCGTCCCGTCGGCCAGCTCTTTCACGAAGCGCTTGACCACCACGCCATCTTCCGCGAGGTAGACGCCGCAATAGTCGCCCGGCTTTACCAGGCCGTCGTCCAAGGCCACCACCGCCACCGCGCCCCTGGGCAGATACGGGGCCATGCTGTCGCTCATGGCCTTAAGGCCGACCTTTGTGAGCGTCGGGTTGACGTTCTCGGGGATGCCCACCACGTCAAGGATATCGTCCATCTCCCACGCCGGCCCCGTGCCCGCGGCGTAGACGTTGACGCTGCGCAGCATCACGGGCGTATCGCAAGGCTTGGCCCGACCATTCTGGAGGCTCACCAGGTGAGGCCGCCGCGACACGAGCGCTAGCTCGAAGTGTTCGGCGAGTTCGGCCACCTCGAGCGAGCTGAAGCCGTATTCCTCGAGCAGGCGTTGCAGATCGCGGGGATGAAGCTCGTCCACCGGCTTGAGCCCGCGTTCGATCTTGCTCAAGGTCGGCTGGCTGAAGCCCTTGCCGAGCCGCGCGGCGATATTCTCCTGGGAATAGCGCGAGTCCTTGCTCATCAGGTCCTCGCGCTTCTGCCGCAGGTGCTCACCGAAGGTCAGCTTCTTGTCCACAATGGGCATTGCCAAATACTAGCACCGGACTAGCACCACGCTCTTGCACTATTCACAAAGTAGTAGTAGACTGGGAATCCAACGGCAGCGCGGCGGCGATGCGCCGAAAGGAGCATGAAGGTAGATGACTGTAATGGCTCATTATTTCCGTAATAGTGAAACTGGCGAAGTGGTCAAGCGGCTTAGGGAGCAGGCCGGGCTGACGCGCTACCAGTTGGCGCGCGACGCGGCGGTCAGCTTCGGGCAGCTCGGAAACATCGAGGGCGACGGGGCCTGCCCTCGGCTGGACACGGCGGTGGCGATCGCCCGCGCCCTCTCCGCGGCGCTCGAGCGCGAGCCTGCGAGCGTCCTCGCGGAGATGGCCGGGTTATGAACGCCGCTCTGCAAGGCTTCGCCCAACAATTGAGCGAGCTCGAGCGCGAGCGCATCGAGGCGACAGCCCGAGCTGTCGAGGAGCGCCTGGCGCCGCTGCTTAAGCCCACAGCGCCCTTTGTTGACCCCTACACCTCATACACGTTGGGCGAGGCGGCGGCGCGGATGAACATCTCCCGCTACGACCTGGACCAGCTCAGGGCCAAGGGGCTCATCCGCAGCCGACGCGTGGGCGGGAAGGTGCGCCTCTTGGAGCGCGACATCCGCGACTACTACGAGCGGGAGCAGGACCCCTTCGCGGCATGAAAATGGGCGGCTAGGCCGCCCAAGTCCCCAACTTACGGAAGGAGACAACCATGAGCATAACCCTTGGGAGCCTTGAGGCTGCGCCTGAAACTTCCCATCTCGAGCGCCGGCGCCAGCGTCTGCTGCGACTCGCCGAGCGCGCCTACGAGGAAGGGCGCGACTGGTCGCCTTACGTCCTCCGTATCCGTGATGTAACGGCTCAGCTCGAGCTCGCACGTCGGCGCCGCAGCCCGAAGGCTCGGGAAGGCGTCGTTCGGGTCAGTGAAAAGGCCTTCTTAGAGCAGGTGCGGGAGCTGGCCCGGCTGCGCGGCTGGCTGTGCTACCACACCCACGATTCGAGGCGGAGCGAGCCTGGATTCCCCGATCTCGTGCTGCTCAAGCCGCCGCTCCTGTTGTTCGTCGAGCTCAAGCGGGACGGCGCGAAACCGAGCGCGCCACAGGAGGAGTGGCTGGGGGCGCTGGCCGGTGTCGAGCGTGTCTCGGTCCAGGTCTGGAGTCCGCAGGACTGGGATGAAGTGGTGGCGACCCTGCATGGCTAGGGGCCGCTTCATCTCCCGCTGCATCAGCCAGTCGCGCAAGTTCGCGGCGTTGGCCTGCGACAGCCATCGGCTCATGTACCTGCTCATCCTGCCCCACGCCGACCGCGAGGGGCGCCACAGCGCCGACCCGCTCGACCTGGCGGGCCTGTGCTTCACCCGGCTGCGCTACCGCGAGGAGGAGATCACAGCCGGGCTCGAGGATCTGGCCCGCGTCGGCCTCATCACCCGGTACGAGGTGGACGGCGCTCCCTATCTGGAAATCACCGGCTTCTTCGACCACAACACCCCGCACGCCCGTGAGCCCGCGAGCGCGATACCAGCTCCTACACGCAATCTACCATTAGCAACGGATGAGCAAACCTTAAGCACGCCTAAGGCTGGCAAGACTGGCAACCTTTGCACGCCTAAGGCTGCGGAAGTGGAAGAAGAAGAGAAGAGAAGTAAAGAAGAAGTGGAGGTGGAAGAAGAAGTGGAGGTGGAAGAAAACGCCACCACCACTGTTAAAGATCTTCTAAAAAGCAAGCTCGGTCCGCACTACGAAGCGATGATCGCGGACGTGCCCGCCCGAAAAAAAGCATGGCTGGCGCTTACGCTTGCCGAGGCCCAGAGCATCGTGACGACGAGTCAAAAACCTGAAACCCCCGACGACACCCGCTCATTCCGTACTCGGCTGAAGGAGAACCTGGACCGCTTTTCGGGTTTGGCTCAAGCCCCCAGTGGTGGTGCGCGCGCGCCAACGTTCGCGGAGCTGGCGGCGCGGCAGGCGGCGGTCAAGGCCGAGGAGGACGCGCTGTGGGAGGCGCTCTCGCAGGAGGAGCGGGCCGAGAGCGAGCGGCGGGCGGCTGAGTTTCTGGAGCGGTTGGGGCAGAAGCGCGATTCGCCCAACCACAAAGGGAAGGCGGGGCTGGCGAATTGAGCCAGAGGCCAGCCCGCCCACCGCTGCGCTACCACGGCGGCAAGTGGAAACTTGCCTCGTGGATCGTTCGCCACTTCCCACCCCACCAGGTTTACCTCGAGCCCTTCGGCGGCGGCGCCTCAGTGCTGCTCAATAAACCGCGTGCCGAGCTGGAAACCTATAACGACCTGGACGGCGAGGTGGTGAACTTCTTTCGCACCCTTCGCGAGCGTCCCGCCGACCTGGTATTAGCGCTCGAGCTGACCCCCTGGTCGCATGCTGAGTACGAGCTATCACACGAGCCAAGCACCGACCCGCTCGAACAGGCTCGCCGCTTCTTCGTTCGCTCATGGCAATCCATAGGCGGTCCTACGGCGCAATGGCGTAACGGCTGGCGCTACCAGGTCAAACGCGGCAATTGGCACAACGCCGCTGACCTGTGGTGCGAACTCGAGCACCTGTATGCGGTGGCCGAGCGGCTGCGCGGCGTCCAGATCGAGTGCCGTGATGCCTTCGAACTCATCCCGCGCTACGACGCGCCGGAGGTGCTCATCTACCTCGACCCGCCTTACCCGCATGAGACCCGCTCGCGGTGGAAAGGCAAAGCCTACGCACAGGAGCTTTCTGATGACGATCATGCACGCCTGGCCGAGTTGGCCCGAGCCAGCTCAGCCTACGTGATCATCAGCAGCTACCCGTCAGAGCTCTACTACGAACTCTACGGCTCCCACGGGTGGCGCTGGGTCGAGACCACCGCCAGAACCAACAGCCGCCATATGGTGCGGACCGAGTGTTTGTGGCTCAGCCCGCGCACGCTTGCCGCTCTAGATGGCGGGCTATTTCCCCTCGGGGCGTAATTAGCCTTGCTCTGACCCCTGCCGTTCCTAAACTGTTGGTAGGAGGTGATAGAGATGGCAGGGCAATACACCGAAGCCGAGGCGCAGAGCATAGCGAGCGCCTATCTCAGCCGACAGGCCCCTAGATGTCCCCGCTGCCGGCGCACCGTGCGCATCAAGGTGGACCGACTGAGCTACGGGGCTATCGGTACCGCCGAACGGACGACGGACATTTGGTTCCGTTGCTCCGGCTGCGGCGCCACAGGCGACGCCGAGCTGACCCTCTAGGCGGGGTCGGCCAATCGAGCGCTCGGCGGGCACTCAAGCTTTTGGCCTAACGCTTCAGCCCGAAGCGCTCGCGGAGCCGCTCGAGGGTGCTGGCCGCTTCGGGCTTCTTCTCGGTCGTGACGTGGCCGCGATAGCCGCGCTTAGCCTCGGCGCCGGGAAGGCGCTCGAGCGCGTCGACCACCTCGCCGAGCCGCCACACTGGCCGGTGTGGCTGGATATAACGCGGCGGGGGCAGAATGCCGCGGCGCACGTAATCCCAGACGGTATTGCGCCTGGTCGTGCCGATATAGGCCATGAGCTGCTTGCTGTTGAGCTGCTTATACCGCTCGGCGGGGCTCATCTGGTCACTGGGCAAGGGGCGCTTGGGCATACCACATGTTACTTGTTCGCCGTAGCACGCCCTACGACGCTTGTGCTACTTCAGCGCTTACCTTGACGAGGCAAGGCGGCTAACTCGATAGTTAAGGTGAGGCACGTGAGAAACGCGGCTCATGGCCTAAGGGGGGCGAAATACACGGCGATGACCTGCGGCTTTGGCTCACCAGAAAGGATGAGGAGATGGACTTCGACGCTTTTGTAGGCCGCGAGGCCGAGGTGAGGGCGCTTCTGGGTAACGTTGCTCAGGGTCGCTCGACCCTCGTCATCGGCGAGGCGGGCGTGGGTAAGAGCGCGCTGCTTACGGTCATCGAGCCGCTGCTGCGCGAGGAGGGCAGACCTGTCTACGCCACCCGCATCTCACCCTTCGGCTCGTTTCTGCGCGAGGTTTACGCAGGCCTGCACGCCCACGGTCTGACCGAGGAGCTGGGGCCGCTCGAGCGGAGCCTTCGCGAGTGGTCCCGCAAGTTCGGCAACAACGACGAGCGGGCGCGCGACCTTGTGCGGCTCTGCGGCTCCGGCGGCGTCATCGTTGTCATCGACGACGCCTCCGGCATCGCGCCTACCTCCCGACCCTGGCTCGAGCACCTGACCGAGGTCTGCACGGTCATCGCGGCGACGGACCCGGCGGCCTTGAGCAAGCACGGCTGCAAGCGCTTCTGGAAGCGCTTCGATGAGGTGCAACTGGGCCGGTTCTCCAAGAGCGAGGCCGAGGCGATGCTGAATGGGCTCATGGACCGTTACCGCGTCATCGCCGACGAGCCGGAGATCTACCGCCAGCGCGTGCTCGAGCTCGCCCAGGGTTCGCCCTTCGAGCTGCACCGCCTGGTCAAGTACCACTCGAGCGAGGCGCTGGTCCGCGCCCGCGACATCTCCGGGCAGCAGTTCGTCGAGCAGGACGTTAAGGGTGTTTCCCTCGCGCCCATACTGCTAGTGGCGGGCGCCTTCGTCATCGCCGCGCGCTATCTGGCCCGGGTGCAGGGAGACAGCGACCTCTACGTGCTTTCGGGCATCGGTATCGGCCTGCTCATCATCTTTGGACCGCTCATCCGTTCGGCCATCCGACCGAGGAGCCTGTGAGAACCCTCGTCCTCATCCTCGTCCTAGGCGCGCTCTCATTCGCCCAGGAGCCCACCGCGCCCCGGCAAACCGAGATCGAGACCTTCTTCAGCCCCGCCGAGCTGGGAGCGCTCGAGCGGCTGGTGGCCGTGGCCCAAGAGCGGAGCCCGACCGTTTTGCAGGCCGCCGCCGCGCTGCGGGTGGGCGAGGCTCAGTTAGAGATAGGCGGGCGGCTGGCCGACGCGCTCACGCTCTCGGTCAGAGCCGGGGTAGCCGGCGACCTCTACGGGCAGCTCTCACCGTCCTACTCGATCTCGGCGGGCATCGACCTCATCGCGCTCGCGGTTCACGACGACCGGACCGGCATCCTGCGGGCCGGCCTGGCGAGCGCTCGAGCCTCGGTGAGAGCCGAGACGGCGGCGGCCTTCGTCCGCTACATGGTGGCCCGGCAGAGCGTGCAGGCCGCCGCGCTGGCCGTGGACTCGGCGGATGCCACCTTTCGGGTCGTGCAGGCCCGGCTGGAGATCGGCGAGGCGACGATCTCCGACCAGCTCGCCGCGCAGGCGGCGGTGTCGTCTACCGCCGTCGCCCTGCTCAGAGCCAACGGCGAGCTCATCATCGCGCTCGAGGCGCTGGCCGCCACCGTCGGCCTGAGCCCGCAGGAGACGCTCGAGGTGATTCGGGGCAACTGATGCAGGCCGCGACGCACTTGGCATTCGCCGGTCTCGTCGGCGTCATCGCGTCCGGCTTCGACGCGCCGCCGGGCGTCGCCGACTGCGCGGCGCTGGCCGCCGGGGCGCTCCTACCCGACATCGACACCACGAGGTCGGGCCTTGGCCGCTGGGTAAAGCCGCTTTCAGCCCCGCTCGAGCGGCGCTTCGGCCACCGGACCATCACCCACTCGCTGCTCGGCCTGGCGATTCTGGCCGTTCTCGCCGCGCCGCTCTTGCTCCTGGACGCCTCGGTCTACGTCTGGCTGCTCGTCGGCGCCTTCACCCACATCATCCTCGACACCGCCAACATCACCGGCGTGCCGCTCCTCTGGCCGCTCCGGTTGCAGTTCTGGCTGGTCGGTAACCGCGCGCTGCGCGTGCCCTACGGCAGCCCGCGCGAGTTCGCCTTCCTCGGCTGCTTCGCCGTCGCCGCCGTGGCGCTCATGCCCTTGAGCGCGGACGGTTTCAGCCCCTGGTTCCACCGCTTCATCGGCGCGCCCTACTCAGCTGCCGCCGACTATCTGCGCTGGCGCGACAACTACGAGGTCTGGGCGCAGCTCTCCGGCCACAACCTGGTGACTAACGAACAGGTAAGCGGCCGCTTCCGGGTCATCGACGCCTTGACACCCAAGGTCCTGCTGGTCGAGGACGCGCAGGGCCGCGCCTACAGCGCCGGCCAAGGCGAGGGGGTGCACATCCACCTCACCCGCGTCACCGCCTGGCGCGGCGAGAGGATCACCACGTCGGTCTACCGGGTGGACCTGGCAGGCCGCCTCGTCGCCGACCTCATCGCCTCGTTGCCTGTGGAAGCCCGGGCCGTCCGGGTGAACGCCGAGCTGCGGGTCTCAGGACCGCTCGAGCGGCACTTCAGCGTCGGCCACTTCGCCCGGGTCAGGGGGGAGGGCGAGGTGCTCGAGCTCCGCTCCGCGAGGCCGCAGGACTTAGGGCCGCTCTCACACGGCGTCATCGCCCAGGGCTCGGCGGTGATCCGCGTGGAGAAGGCTTCGCCCAACCATAAGGCTTCGCCCAACCATTACGCGCCCGGCACCGAGGCTCTTGCGACGCTCGCGGTGGCGAGGAGCGCGCCGCAATACCGCTCGCACGTCCTCACCATCCCCAACCTGCCCAGTTTGGCCGGCCTGGTGGTCGCGGTCGGCGACCAGGTAGCCGAGGGCGAGCCGATCGCCCGCTACGTGGATGACGAGGCCATCGCCGCTAGCCGCGAGCAGGCGGAGGCGGCCCGTGAGCGCATCCCCGAGCTTTACGGCGAGATCGAACGGGAGCGCACGCGCCATACCGAGCGGCTGGCCGAGCTCAGGCAGACGCGGGACGAGGCCAAGGACCGGCTCGAGCGGGTCCGCTTCCTAGTCGAGCGCGACGCGGCACCCAAGGTGCAACTGGTCGAGGCCGAGGCCGCGCACCGGCGGGCCGAGGCCGCGGTGACAGCCGAGGTGACGGCGTGGACCTCGAAGCTCTCAGGGCTCGAGCGCTCCATCCGCGACGCTAGAGCGGCGGTGAGCCGCTTTGAGCGAGCCGAGCGAGCCGAGGCTGACAAGCAGTGGGTGCGAAGCCCGGTCGCCGGCGTCGTCTCGGACGTGCGGGTGACTAGCATCGGCGTGCGCGGGGTGACGCTGACGGTGATCATCCTGACCATTAACGACGGGATGCAGGAAGTGGGAAGTGGGCAAAGTAGCTTGTGGCTAGTGGCTAGTGGGGAAAACCCTACAACCTACAAGCTACAAGCTACAAGCTACAAGCTAAAAGAGCCCCAGGTGGACCTCGCCGGTCCCTTCCCGGTGACGCGGGTGATCGACGGTGACACCATCGTCGTCCGCCTTCCCGCCGGAAGCGAGCGCGTCCGGCTCATCGGCATCGACACGCCCGAAACCGTCCACCCCAACCGCGAGCCGGAGCCGTTCGGTCCCGAGGCCTCGGCGTTCATGAAGAGCCTGCTCGAAGGCCGTGAGGTCTGGCTCGAGCTCGACGTGAGGCAGAGAGACCGCTTCGGGCGGCTGCTCGCCTATGTCTACGTCGAGGACGACGCCGGTGCCTGGTCCTGGAGCGGCAGGCGCTTCACTCAGGCGAACCTCGCCATCATGGCGGCAGGCCTCGCCGACATCCTCACCATCCCCCCGAACGTCCGCTACACCGATCTGTTCCTGGCGGCGCTCAGGGAGGCGCGCGAGGCTGGGCGCGGCATGTGGGCCGAATAGTTGGGCGAAGCCTTGTAGCGTTCCGAGCCGAATTGATCGGGTGAAGCCTGGTCGTGGTCGCTCGCAAGCTCGCTCCCGCTCTAAAAGCGTTTTTTTGCCCAAAACCAAGCAAAACTTAGCCCCTCCGTCACTCCGTGCAAGCCTTCGCGCGCTCCGCAAGCTCCGCGCGCTCTCAAGCTCGCTTCGCTCGGGCTTGCACTCCGCTCCTCCGGGGCTAAAAACAGTTTTGCTTTTGGGCAAAAAACGAAAGGTGGTATTACATGTCCCTTCCCGCACCCAGTTCCGCTCCTCACGCTCAGGCCCCGCGTCGCCTGTTCTCGGCCTCGCGCGTGCTCGGCTCGCGCCCCGGCACCGTCGGCGTCGGCGTGGCCGGCTGCCCCGGCACGGCCTGGGTCTGGTCGCAGCGCTGCCGCACCGCGCCCGTGTCGCTGGCGCTGGCGCTCCCCGCCGGCGTGTGCGCCCGCTCGGCTGCCGCATCGGTCCTGGCCGCCTGGCCGGCTCGCGGCCTCTCGGTCTCGGTCCGCGTACACCGTGGGCGCGCATTTTTGCGCGTGCGCGGCCCTGTCGCCTCGCTCCGCAGCCTCGCGCGCTGGTGGGGGGCGCCGCCCCGCCCACCCGCCGCGGGCGGCTGGCTGCCTCCCGGGGTCGTGCTCGAGTACCCGGTCTCGCCCGCCTACGGGGTGGCCTAGTGCCGCCCCTTTCCGGCCCCGTCGCCGTCGTAGGGTCGCGCCACGGCTCGCCCTGGCCGGTCGCACCCGTTGTGCGCGCGATCCTTGCCGCTGGCGGCGTGGTGCGCACCGGCTGCGCCCCTGGGGTGGACGCCGCTGCTCGAGCCGCCGCGCCCGGCGCCGTGGTCGTGTCGGCATCGGCGCCCCAGTTCGCGGGCCTGCCGCGCCCGGTCGCCCTCGCCGCCCGCACCCGCGCGGTCGTCGCCGGCGCGTTGGCGCTCGTAGTCTTCCCGCCTGCGTCCGGCGTTCTCGGCCCCGGCTCGGCGCTGGCGGTTTCGTGCGCGCTCGAGCGTTTCATCCCAGTCTGGGTCGCTGGCTCGTGGCCCGGTGCCGGCTGGCAGGCCTGCACCCTCGCCGGCGTTCCCGGTTGGCTGCTCACCCCGGCCCAGCCAGCGCTTTTCTAGCGCCTTCATTAAGGCCATTGACCCAGCGTGAGACGGGCTATTTTGCTTGACACCTATCCTCCGATGTGCTATTCTATTACTTAAGCAAGGACAGGCCTTGCGCGAACAATGACAACCAGGCGCACGACCGGCAAGCGGCCCGACCGCCCGCGCGCCCAATTCACCGCAGCCCTGGACCCGAGCGAAGCGAGAGTGATTCTTGAGAAGCTGCGCGGGAGCAACGCGCGCGCCAACCAATAAGCCGTACCCGCGAGTGCTCCGAGTGGCCCGAAACCCAAAGCACAAGCCGCGCCTCCCTTCCACAGTTAGCGCGGCTCTAGTTCCCGATTGGAGAACCGATGTACAGATTAGCACACCTGCCCCCCTGCCCCTATTGCGAAGCCCCGTCGTCCGACCATGAGGCTGCGCCCGACAATGAGGCTGCGCCCAACCATTGCGAAGCCTGCTACGGCACGGGTCGCTACCTCGAGCGCGCGCTGCTCGAACTCGACTATGACGAGATGGTGTTCAAGGCTTCGCCCAACCATTACGGGGTGCGGCGATGAGCCGCCCCCACCATGCGGTACCGAAGGAGGAAGCCATGAACTGGACCGAGCTGCTTGAGAAACTCGCCGAGCCCTTCCCGCCCGCCGCCATCCAGTGGCGAGCGGGGGCGACGAACAAGGACCGGACCAGGGCACAGGCGCTCCCCTACGTGGACCCGCGCGAGTACGAGCGCCGCCTAGATGCCCTGTGTCCCGGCGAGTGGAGCGTGGAGTTCCAGCCGTGGGGCGAGGGCCGCATCATCTGCCGGCTCACCATCCACGGCGTGACCCGTTCCAGCACCGGCGAGTCTGACGGCGAGGGGTTCGCGATCGGCACCGCTGCCGAGGCGCAAGCCTTCAAGCGGGCCTGCTCGAAGTTCGGGCTGGGGCGCTACCTCTACGACATCGAGGCGCCCTGGGTGGCCTACGACCATACGAACAAGCGCTTGGCGGAAACGCCTAGGCTGCCGAAGCCGCCGACCACGGCACCAGCCCAAGCGCCGCAGCCCGAACCGGCGTCGGAGCCTACCCTCAGCCGCGAGCGGGCAAGCCGGATGCACCGCGAGCTGGGACGGCTCGGCTTCAAGCACGGCGAGCACTACGAAGTCTGCCGCCACGCCCTGGGGCGGAATGTGACGAGCCTGACCACGCTGACCGACGAGGAGGCGAGGCGCTGCTGGAGCTACGCCCGCGAGCAAGCGCGGCGGCGGCGCGCGGTGAGCGATGAGGAGGCCGCCGCCGTTCTCAACTAGTAGCTAGTAGCCAGTAGCTAGTAGCTTGTGGGGGCCTACTAGCTACTGGCTACTAGCCAAAAAGAGGCGGCACATGTGCTAGTCTAGCTATCATGGCCGAGCTGCCCGAATCCTTGCGTGGAGAGGCGCCCCTGCCCAAGCTCCTCTATCTCTGGCTCGAGCCGAGAGGCGTGGTGCGGATGTCCACGTACCAGGTAGCGCGCGAACTCGGCCTGACGCAGACCGGCGTCGTCTCAGGGCTCAACCGGCTGCGGCGCCTCGGCCTGCTCGTCGACGAGGAGCGCGGCGGCGGCAGTATCCCGCCTCGCTTCCGGGTAGGCTCGAGCGAGTCGAACGGCGCGATCCGTTTGCCCTCGGCGCTCGCCGGCGAGAACCCGAGCGTCAAGCTGCTCTGGATCTGGCTGAAGGGTCAGCGCGCCCCGCAGTACAGCGTTCGGGCGCTCGAGCGGCGCTTGGGACTCGCGCACCGGACGACCTACGACGGGCTCAGGCGGCTTACGGAGCTGGGCAGGCTCGAGCGAGTGGGGCAGAGGCTCAGGGTGAAATGAGCTTCATCCAAGACGACATCAAACCGCAAGTATGCACACGGTCACCGTGGGCCGAGTCCAAGGGGAGAAAATGAACCACACGCTTAGCTCGCTTTCCCTGAGCTTTCCGTCTCAAGCCGTAGGGCAATCCTTAGCGGTCAACGCCGATGCTTTCGACTGGCTCATGAAAGCGCCAGCGGAAAGCATTCATGCCGTCGTCACCGATCCACCGTATGGAGTCAAGGAATATGAGCTAGACCAACTCGAGAAACGCATGAACGGGGTTGGCGGCATCTGGCGCATCCCACCATCCTTCGATGGAAACCAGCGCTCACCCTTACCTCGCTTCACGGCGCTCAACAAGAAGGAGCGGAAGATTCTTCACGAGTACTTCGTTCGCTGGTCCGAGTTGACGCTGCGCGTGCTCAAGCCTGGCGCTCATGTCTTCGTCGCGAGCAATGCCTTCATCTCGCAGCTCGTCTTTTCGGCCATTGTCGATGGTGGTCTCGAGTTCCGCGGGGAGTTGATTCGCCTGGTGCGAACCTTGCGCGGTGGCGACCGACCGAAAAACGCCGAAGACGAGTTTCCCAACGTCACCTCGCTGCCTCGGGGCTGCTACGAACCTTGGGGAATCTTTAGAAAGCCGCTGCTGAACGGCATGAAGGTGAGCGACTGCCTGCGTGAATATGGAACTGGGGGCCTGCGGCGCTTACCGGATGGAAGCCCCTTCTTGGATGTGCTCGAGAGCGAACGAACCCCGAAGCGAGAGCGGGAGATCGCCAATCATCCGAGCATCAAGCCTCAGTCGTTGCTGAGGCAGATCGTCCACGCTTCCCTTCCGCTTGGAGAGGGTATCGTCCTTGACCCCTTCATGGGCTCAGGCTCTACCGTTGCGGCGGCGGAAGCGGTAGGCGTCAAGGCTATCGGGCTCGAGCGCCACGCGGAATATTACGACATGGCGCTTCAAGCAATCGGCAAGCTCTCAGCCCTTTACGTGGAAGAAAGGAGTCCGCAAGTAGCCTTGGCTTTTGCTGATTAGTCGCTGTCCCGATAAATCCAGTTGGCGGTCATCTTTTCATAGCCGGACCTGTTCACGCTTGCGGTGATGGTCCGCCTGCTGGTTCCCGAGCGGCCCGAGAAGGTCCAATCGGAGCGCTCGAGTTTGGCGGCATAAACCCCCTTGAACCGAAACGGTTTAGGGGGGATACCTTTATGCTCATCCGCCGAGGTGTTGCTGTCGAAGTAGAAAACGATCAGCCACACCTCTTCAGGGTTATGCCCTTGCCACCCGCTTTTGTGCCTTGAACCCTTTACCTCGATACCATCAGTTGCATACTGCACGGCGTTGCCCGGAAACTGCCCAGCCGGAATGAGATCGGGGTGTCCATTGTGATAGAGGTTACGCACGAGAGAGGGGCAGTGCTTTGGAATCTCCGTGGCCATGAACTCGCCGACGATGCTGCTGAAGTTGGCGGGCATCAGGAAGCTTTCGAGCCGTGGCAGCTCTCTCGTATGGAGTTGTTGATTGACGAATCCTAAGAAGCCGAGAAATTCCTGCATCGCTCGTCCGACCTGTTCGGCGGTCAGTCCATAAGGCAATATGGCGTTCGGATTGATCTTCTTGGAATTGACGGGAACGGGTATGCACGCGGCTTTCTCTAGGACTGAGGGCACGCCCCGGAGTGTAACACTAGCAGCAAGGCGCTCAACCTTTTCATTACCGGAAGAATACTGTGCCTAGTTTTCCTGTAGACGCCTATCGTGAGGCGAGCAAAAACCTGTCCTGAACAAAGTTAAGGAAAGGGGCCAAAGCCCCTAGCCCCGCCCCCACAGCGACGAGAACCAGCAGGCCACCGCGAACAGCCGGGAACCCCGCACCCGCAGGAACCAGCGGCCACGCCAGCGGCGCGCACGAACGCGAACGCCGGGAAACACGCGGTAGAGCGCCCCGGCCACGTGCGAGGGCGACACCCCAACAGGCAACGCCAGCGCCAACGAACGACCGGAGCGGATGGAGCCCGCGGGCCGATACACCGGACGCCACACCCAGGCGCAACCGGGGCACCCGGAGACGGGCGCACCAACTGAGCCAGCGCGCGAACCAAGAACCGAAACAGCCGAGAAGAGAGCCATAAGCACCACCCAAGAAAACCGGTAAGGACCGGAACCGACCCAAGCCCGCCGCTCGGGATGCTTTTCCTCTTTTTCTCAGCATCGACAGTCACCGGGCGGTAGTGTCAAGGCCGCCGTAGGCGCCCGTAGGGCTTGGCCTTGACACGTACTCACCACTGTCGGGGCTGGAGCCGGAAAATGAGGAATCCCGAGCGGCGGGCAACAAGGCTTCGCCCGAGTAATTCAGTGGGCACAGCGGTCACGCTCGAGGCGCTGGCGGGATAGCCGGCTCGAGCTATTCGGCCCGGGCGGACATAGATTCTTCCGACCATGCGAGCTCGGAACTGTACAAGTCACTGTATGTCAAAGATAAGCGGCATCCTTGTCTTCTAAGGATGCCGTCTCTGACGTGGCGGGCGCACCAGGACTCGAACCCGGGACCTACGGTTTTGGAGACCGTCGCTCTACCGACTGAGCTATACGCCCACGCCAAGCCTCAGCCTGCGCCCATGCAGTATAGCAAGGAGGCCTGCCGCTGCCAAGTGCTGCCGAAGACCTGAAGACCTAGTCAAGCCCGGCCCACAAGGTAGCGACCGGCATAGCCGGGAACGCCCCGCGCAAGCCGCCGAGCGTAAAGGTCTCGCGCAAGAACATCTCGGCCCAAGCCCCCTTGCGGCTGAGGCCGGCAAACGACGAGTTCGGCCCGACCTGTGAGCGATGGGCGCGCACCGCCGCCTCCTTCTGTGCGGCGTAGGCCGCGATGTCAACGATAGCTGCCAGCGAGTCCTCGGAGACACCATAACGGGCCACGTCGAGGTTAGCCAGCGGCGAGGTGGGCCGCTCGGCTTGCAGCTCGAGCATCCGGCGACTCGTCATAGCGGTGTAAAAAAGGCGCCGCGGCGCGGGCTGCATCACTCCACCCGCGGCCCAGAACGCCGCCGTAGCGGCGCGGTGGACCTTAATGTGGTCGATGTGGCCGTAGATGCCGTGCGGATCGAAGGTGAGTATAATCGCCGGCTCGATCTGGGCGATGTAGGCGAGCAGGACTTGCTCGAGCGTTTCCTCAGCGACGTTCAGTAGCGCTTTGGAGTCGTGGCCGCGAGTCCGGTCATAGCGCCCTGAGTCGCGGTAATCAAGAAGGCGGGGAGGCTCCATCCCCAGCGTCCGGCAGGCCGCGCGCAGCTCCTCTTCGCGCAGGCGACCCACGTCCTCCACCTTGCCCAGAGCCGGGTCGGTAACCTTGCCCGCTTCGCCCCGGGTGGCACAGATTAACTCCACGCGCAGCCCCTCAGCGGCAGCGCGGGCCAGCGTGCCGCCACAGCCGAAGGTTTCGTCGTCAGGGTGAGCAAAGATGGCTAACAGCGTCATGTGCTCATGCTACCTGGCTCACTGGCGCCAGGGGAAGCCAAGAGCCTGCCAGACGAAGCGCAACGGGGCTTTGAGCACATCGCGGGTACGCCAGGAGTTGGCCTCCTCAACCGGACGCAGTGGCAGCCAGGCCAGCATCCTCAGTACACCGGAGAGCACAAACAGGCTATGATAGCCGGTCCACTGCACTCCCCCCACAGTAAAGCCTAGTGGGAGGAAGAGCGTCAGCAGCGGCCCCGATAACGCCCCGGCGACGAAGCCGGCCAACCCGTTAGCCAGGCTCAACATGGCGATAAAGGCGGCGCGGTTCTCGCGCGGTGAACTGGTCAGGGCCAGGTTAAAGAAGGCCGGGCCGGCCGCCCCCCAGCCCAGCGCGTCGAAGACCGCGCTGGCCCAGATGAAGTTGAGGTTGCCAGTTATGCCGGCCAGTATCCAGCAGATGGGTAGGCTGCTGCCTACTAGCAAGGTGCCGATTGTTAGCACCGCCTTATGACCGACACGGTCGGCTACCCGCCCCCACTGTACGGTGGTAATTAGCGCCGTGGTTAAGGCGATAGCGCTCCAGATAGCTACCTGGGTAAAGGTCATATGGAGCTGGTCGAGGAAATACGGGATCACAAAGGGGGCGGCAATAAACACGCTCAGGTGCCAGTAGATCGCAAAGAGCAAGAAGCGCTTAAAGTTGGGAACCTGCCAAGGCTTTAGCAGCGTGTCGCTAAGGCTTAAGCGCGGGCTGGTCACGGGGGGCTCGTAGTGGAAGAGATAGAGGTAGATGCCGATGCCGGCGAGCAGCACCGACACCCCGATCACTACCTGGAAGTTGAGGGGGACACCGACCCGGTCCAAGAACCAGCCGGCAGCCAGATTGGCAATCATTCCCACAATCCCGACAATGCCGGTGCGCAGGCCGAAGTAGCGGCCCCGTTCCCGGTCCGGTACCACATCGCCCATCCAGGAGACCCACAGCGTCCCGGCGCTGGCCTGAAAGAGGCTCGATAACGCCACCAACAGCACCAGAAAGCCCGCCTGTGCTTCTGGAGCGATAGGCAGTTGCGGCAAGAAGGCCGCCAGTACCCACAGGCCCCGTCCGAGCGTGGCCAACAGGGCGGTGAGGGCCTTGCGCCGCCCCGCTAGCCCGGCCAGCCAGGCGGCAAAAGGGCTGGCAGCTTGCGCCAACAGCGGCACGCTCGATACTAGACCGATCTGGAACGGGGTGGCGCCGAAGTGCAGCATGTAGCCGATCAGCACGCTTCCCGAGGTCCAGTTCAAAAAGACCTGGGTAAAGCTCCCCTCGACCACCGACAGCCGCATGGTACGGCGAATAAAGGCTTCGCCCGACCATTCCGGATTGTTCTCGAAAGGAGGCGGTTTGGGATCTTTAGCACTTGAGTCGGTATCAGCAGCCATAAGCCCTCAAAATCATTCTCGCTTCGCTCGGATCAAAATCATTCCCTCGACACCCCTCACAAGGCTTCGCCCAACCATTTCGTTCGGGACGGCGTCTCGCGCCGCTCGGATCAGAAGTTTAGCGCGTTGGGGAATAAATTACTAGCGTCGGCGGGTCAAGCTAAGGCTAACTCTCATCTGCCAGGGTGCTGATTGGCAAGGGCTCAGCGGCCCCCTCGCGGGCCGGGCGCACCATCAACACCGGTACACGCAGACTGCGCAGCACCTTCTCGGCTACGCTGCCCAAAACCAGCCGCGACAGGCCGCTCCGCCCGTGCGTGGCCAGCGCCACCAGCGCCACCGACTCCTCTTCAACTAAGTCGGCGA
>Ga0207950_100245_pt1 | contig 19816 bp, 15 predicted proteins | sample Subbio11_8B_AprC_FD_184814 | JGI IMG/M metagenome (GOLD analysis project Ga0207950, IMG submission 184814) | Serpentinite rock and fluid subsurface biosphere microbial communities from McLaughlin Reserve, California, USA - CR11_8B_AprC (SPAdes) | ecosystem: Environmental > Terrestrial > Deep... | reverse complement strand
GCTCACGCTCAGCCAACCAGAACTATCGATCATCGCGATTAATTCCCCTGGTTTGGCATCTCCAAAGGTGGACACAAAATGCCTGATCGTCATCCCACCACAAGTTACTGCAAGAACCGCTTGATTCTCCAACCATTCTTCGCTTAAGTTGGTTATCAAGTTGCCAAAATGATCCACCATCATAACCTGGGCGCGCCAACCATCCGCTGTGGGGAGTGGTTGGGGTATCAGGATTTTTACAATGGAATCGAGGGGAGACCCTAATTGTTCGATTGGCACCCCAGTGGCCAAATGAGCCGCTGTAGGAGCGAAAATATCCCGTCCATGAAACGAACGGCTAATCCGTGGCAGCCAAAACTCAGAACGATCCAATAGAACAGCTCTGAAAGGATCGCCGCTTGAAATAGCCTGTTCCAATGGAATGGTGATCAACCCATTGTCTGGACACACAAAAAAGTGCTTCCCTATTTTAGCGGCAATTGCTCTTCGCTGGGTGCCAACCCCTGGGTCAACAACCACGAGGTGAACACTCCCATTCGGAAAATACTTCCAGGATTGGCCCAGGATCAATGCTCCGTGCAGTATGTTCTGAGGGTTGACCTCGTGGCTGATGTCTGCAACCTGCACCTGGGGGTTAATGTCCCAAATGACACCTTTCATGATCCCAACAAAACCATCCCGAGTTCCAAAATCGGTAAGCAAGCTAATGACTGCCATGATCTGATTTTAACCTTAATAAAGATTGGTTGGCACAATCTTTACCCAGACACCCACCACTTGCCGATGAGGTTAATCTTGCTTGACTGATACATATTAATTTCATCCCTGGGAATATCCGAAACCCATCCCGTCTTTGCCATTATTTTTATGGAGGTCTTGGCGCACCGGTTTCCCGATTCGTTGTTGCAAGTAAGGAGAAAAGTAACCGAAGTACCGCTCCTGTAATTCTGGGCGTTGCCAGTCTCTACCGGTAATGGTTTTCCGGCAGTCCTGACTCTCGCAATGGCAAACGAATTCATCATAATTCGACGAATCACTCATGGCATAATCAAAACAGGCTTCCTCACCGGCAAGGATATCCCGCATCGCTACCAATGAAATCGGCGAGTCCATTCCGCAGTTCGGATTGCACGAGTGATTAAAATAGTCTGCCGGTTCCCCATGGGTAACCGGAACCATATATAAATCTTCTTGAATTTGAATACCGTGCGTTTGGCGTTCAACCGGCAAATATTCGAGCAATTCACCGGTGACAACCTGCCCACCCCACATCGCTAATAAATCGCCTGCCTTAATTGGTTCTACCGCATATAGTCAAACCGCCCTTCTCAGGGCAAGGGCGCAATTCTAATTTTGGTGAACAATATGAAAACGATAGAATTTCCATTTTTCTCCTTCGTAATTAGTGTATGTAAAATCAGGTACCTTACCGGAGTTTCCCGGTTTTTTGGATTAAATTACACCCCGTCTGCATTGGGATACTAAGAATTGCTTTCCCTTACGAACACCTCAATCTTGGAATTCACCGGGCGTCAGAATGAGCAGTTTCCAGGCAGCGAAAAAAAAGGTATCGGGCAGCGTTACCTAAAAACGCTCCAGACACCAGGGGTTTCTCTTCGAGCAATCGGTTGATCGATAGGAGAAGGTTTAAAATAATTTAAAGAACACGTCGAACCACCACTTGCCTCGCCAAACCAATTGTCGGATCAGGTTGGATCAACTTGCTGCCAGGCAATAGACGGTAAATTATATCAATATTTTAAATTAGGTGTTGGAATTTATCGTAGCAATTTTTCGTAATCCGCCTGTTTCACCCCTCCGAGCGACATGCGTCGCCCCTATTTCCCCCTTACCCATCTTCCATAGAGCCACCGATGGGATTCGAACCCATGACCTGACGTTTACGAAACGCCTGCTCTGCCAACTGAGCTACGGTGGCGTGGGCAAAATTATACCAGTCCAACCCAAAAACCAGCAAGCAATTATAATTGAACCATGAACGTCGCAATGCTCTCTTATCATACCTGCCCATTAGCCACCCTGGGCGGCAAAGATACTGGCGGGATGAACGTTTACGTCGCTGAACTAACCCGCCACCTTGGCCGCCTGGGCGTCCATGTGGATGTGTTTACCCGCTCACAGGACGAGCATGTCCCCCATGTACTCCACGACCTGGGTTATTGCAATCGGGTGGTACACATCCACGCAGGACCAGAAGTGCCCCTTCCCCGCCAGGAACTGGCTGGTTATATTCCACAATTCGTCCAAGGAATTCAACAATTTGCTGATTTAAAAGACATCCGCTACGATCTGATCCATAGCCACTATTGGATGTCGGGGGTCGCTGCCGCCCAGTTGAAAAAAAACTGGCAAGTGCCCATAGCCCATATGTTCCACACCCTTGTATTGATGAAAAACCGAGTCGCCCGAAGCCCAGAGGAACGCGAAGGCGATTACCGCATGCTCGGCGAGAAAAGTATTTTAAACGAAGCTGACCAGATCGTTGTCTCAACCCCTGCAGAACAGTCACAACTCGAGTTCCTCTACAAAGCTGATTCACGAAAACTGACCATCATTCCACCCGGGGTCGATACCAGCCGCTTTTACCCGATCCCCAAGGAGGAGGCCAAAGAAGTGATCGGCATGCCGGAAAATGAGCATATGATTCTTTTCGTTGGTCGAATAGAGCCGCTCAAAGGGGTAGAGACTCTCCTTCAGTCCCTGGCCATCATGCAGAGAAACAATACAAATTTCGAAGGATGCTGCCCGCACTACCTTGTCATTGTCGGTGGCAGCCCCGATGATAACCAGAAAATCATGACCGCAGAAATGGAACGTCTCCAATCCCTGGCGCGGGAGTTAGGGATTAAGGACCTGGTATTGTTTTTGGGGAAACGCAGCCAAGATTCACTACCTTACTACTATTCAGCCGCCGATGTGGTGGTTGTCCCTTCGCATTATGAATCGTTTGGGATGGTTGCTTTGGAGGCTATGGCCTGTGGAACCCCAGTGGTTGCCTCTCAGGTCGGCGGGCTGGCATACTTGGTGCGCGACGGCGTAACCGGTTATGTCGTCCCAGATGGGGAGCCCGAAGTGCTGGCAAATCGGTTGATCGCCCTGTTGATGGACCCTGCTTTGAGTCAAAGGATGGGTGAGCAAGGTGGGCGGTTAGCCCAAGCATATTCCTGGGAAATTATCGCCTCCCAGATCCATGCGTTTTATTCCAACCTGCTCACCGACGTCAGTTTAGCCTCACCCCAAACCGGCTCAGGATTGTCATCCTTTTAATGAATCCATACCGAAGGTTGATAAACCTATTAATGAATAGCTGGGAGTTTATTGAAAACGACCCAGATCATCAAATTTCTTGTTTGCCCGCTAAAAAACCCCCTCCTAGACCATGATTCCCATAAAGATGATCATGGAGAGCAAAACGCTAAACCAGACTCCCACCGCCGCCCACATACGGTGAATTTTTAGATCGGCTCTAATAAACATCCATAACAAGAAAAAGAATACTCCTGCCAGACCCATAAACCCGCTAATCGGCACAGTATTTTGGAAGAAACCCATTCCGAAGGCTAAATCGACCTGGGTCAAAATGAATAATCGGCCCGACCAATTAAGCATCACCATCATTACCGCAAATTTGATACCCAATGGAAACACCGGTTTCCATAAGGTCATCACCACCAACGCAGCCAGAATTACTAGGATGAAGGCAACTACAACAGGCGTCTGGATTTGTCCAATCCGGGTAACAGACTCAATTGCGTACCACAAAAATAATCCGGCCAGCATGCCGTACCAGGCGCGGGTGATCTCGTTTAGGCTGTAGATGATACAACGGTTGAGCGAATACATCCCGATAGCCAGCAGGACTACCGAGTAAACAAGCAACCCAGGAGAGCCAAACACGTTTTCAAGTGGGGAGATGAATAAAGGGATCAGCAAGGTAATCAGAATCATGACAACTGCGGGCAACAAACCATCATAAACTTTACTGTGGAAATCCGAATGACACCTTGCCACCAAGGTTTTAACCCCTCGCCCGATAACCGGTAGAAAGGTTAAACGATTTGCGAAATACCACCTATTTTTAAACATATCCCTAAAAAATCCATTTACACATTTCAGGAAAAGTCGCCAGGCTCATTTACCTGAACCACCTACTCATCACGAGCCTTAGGATGAATAGCCGATCCGCGCTGCACCACCTCATGGCCATACCGCTCTTTCAATCCATCGACCGCAGCCAACAAGGAGCGTTCTTTTTCGGTTGGTACATTCCAAAGTGAAAGTTGGTAAACATCATCCCCCAACCCACTTGCCCCGACTCCCAGTAGCCGCACCGGGGTTACCCCATTCCAAAAATGGTCGAACAAGTTAATAGCCGCCTGGTAGATCACCCCATCCTGGTTGGTCGGCTGGGAAAGCTGTGTCTGACGATTTTGAATGGAGAAATCTGGCCAGCGGACTTTGATTTTTACCGTTTTGGCGTGCATCCTTTGGCGTCTTAACCGATACCCTACTTGCTCAGCTAATTCGCGTAAAGTGTTGTGCAGTGCCTCGACATCCCGAACATCCCGCGAAAAGGTAACCTCCTGGCTTATGGATTTTATTACATGCTCGGATACTACCGGACTGTTATCAATCCCATGGGCATGTTGAAAAAGGTCATGTCCATATTTTCCGAACAAACCGGCCAATACTTTTTCTGCTTCGTTAGCCAGTCCGCCGATAGTCTGAATTCCCAGGCGGTTGAGGCGTTCCGATGTTTTGGGACCCACACCCGGCAATGCCCGCACCGGCAGAGGCGCTAAAAAAGTGGCTTCCTGACCTGGCAACACTTCACGGATGGAGAACGGCGCACCGCTGCCTCTATGGGCCGCTTTACCAACATCGGTCGCAATTTTTGCGATCAGTTTATTGGTTGCGATCCCTAATGAAGAAGGAAGATTAAGCTCGAGATGGATCATTTTTTGTATATTTTGTGCAAGTTCAAGGCCAGGTTGAGGCAAATCCGTGACATCCAAGAAAGCCTCGTCAATCGAAACTTGTTCGATGCGAGCAGTTTGGCGGCCCAGAATTTCCATTACATTGTGGGATGCCTCCGAATAGGCCTTGCGTCTTCCAGGTAACAAAATGAGTTGCGGACATAATCGCATCGCCCGGCTGGTCGGCATAGCTGAAGCAACCCCGTAAGCCCTGGCCGCATACGAACATGACGAGATCACCCCTCGTTCGCCAGGCTTTCCACCGACCGCAAATGGTTTTCCACGCAGTTCCGGTTGGTGCAGCTCTTCAACCGCGCAGAAAAAAGCGTCCAAATCCAGATGAATAATCTTGCGGTTGCCCATTGGTTTGTTTCCTATATCTTAATGGCACGAAGCGCAAAGGTCAATTTATTTTACTTACAGTTAGTTTTCAGTTATATTAATATTCCTTCCTGGGAGAGCATAGTGGCCCAATTGGGCATGTCCCAACCGGGCGAACTAAACTACCAAAGGGTACCGAAGAGTTCTGCATACACCTCGGCGTTCTAGGATGGAATGCCCTTCAATCCACGCCTGGTCATTCAAATTCATCTGGTGGCATGAATCGATCGACGCCCTGATAAGGAAGAGTTCTTAGAATCCGTTCGTTTGTCTGAGATGTAAATCCAGGTCAACAGCAATCTTTTCTATCAGAGTCGCTGTGTTTTTTCCAAATAGGACCTCCTTTTTTTCTAGGAGGATTAAATGGGGGGGTTATCCAGACGCAGCCCGTAGCCACGCACTGTCACCAGGTAAACTTGATTAGGGTCTAAAACAGCCAGACGGTCCCTCAGCCGGCGAACCAAGGCATCCAGCGCTTGTTCGGAAACACCCACCGCCTCCTTATCGCCCCAAACTGCTACAATCAGATCCTGGCGGGGAACAACATTTCCCTGGCGGTTATAGATTGCCTCGAGCAAGCGAAATTGGGGGACCGACAGAGGAGGGAGAACTTCTTGTTGACCAATCCACACCCGACGAGAAAGTTTATCCAAAAATAATTTGCGCTCGATTTGGGTTTGATTTCCTCTTGAATCTTCCAGAGGTAATCCGCCGCCCAATGGCAAAGTTGCATCCGAGCTCAGAAAAACAAAATATTGAACCAAAGCAATTTGTACAGCATCACCATCTTGGAGGGTAATGGGTTCATTAACTTTCTCCCCATTACAAAAGGTTCCATTTTTGCTTGACAGATCTTCTAAAACAACCGAATCATTTTTGAAGAAGAATCGAGCATGATACCGTGATACCTGGCGGTCAGGAATTACCAGATTGCATGCGTTATCTCTCCCAATGGTCATATCGTCTTCGAGGACCCACCTTTGTCCGTTCAATGGACCGCTCTGTCCGATTAATATGGGTGAATCGCCACCAAAACGATTCATGATTCCCCTCCATCCAGCGAAAAAATTAAAACCCAAAAAAGCGCCTGTAGAGTATAATATATCAAAAAATTGCCGTTTTGTGTGCCTAAGAGTATAAAGCCCACCCTGTTCCCGAAATACGCCGAAAAACAAAGACCTGGTGGGTGTTGGGATCCCTAATTCGTAGGAAAACATTATGCCTTTACCCCTAAAATCAGGGGAATTATTGCGCGGTCGTTACCGTATCGCACGGATCATAGGCCAGGGTGGGATGGGTTCTATCTACCTTGCCGATGATACCCGTCTACAGGGGCGCCAATGTGCACTCAAGGAAGTCGAGCATGATCTTACTCTCCCACCCGAATTGGTCGAAGAGATACGCGGTCAATTTTTAAGAGAGGCCACTGTTCTAGCCCGGTTGGATCATCCTAACTTGCCAAAAGTGTCCGATTTTTTCTCAATCGGCAGTCGTGATTATTTGGTGATGGATTATATCCCCGGTCGCGATTTACGCACAATGATGATCGACGCCCGCCAGGAGGGCAATTTTCTGTCCGAACACGATGTACTAAACTGGGCCGGACAACTAGCCGATGCTGTATTCTACTTGCATAACCAAAATCCACCCATCCTGCACCGGGATATTAAACCTAGTAATCTTAAAGTTACCCCCTCTGGATTACTCAAATTGGTGGATTTTGGGCTTGTAAAACTCCTCGCCCCCGGCGAAATAACGATTACGGTCTTACAGGGCCAGGGAACAGCCCTTTATACACCCTTGGAACAATATGGCGGTGATAGTGGACATACGGACGTTCGTTCCGACATCTTCGCGTTCGGTTCCACCGTGTATCATTTACTGACCAACGAACCCCCATGCGATGCGAGAGACCGCTTCCTTAATCCTCATCATCTTATCCCACCCCGCCAGCTTAATCCAGATATCAGCTTGCGAACCGAAAGGGTCATCCTTTGGGCGATGGGGTTGCATCCTAATGAACGACCAGATACCATCGAGGAATTCCGAAGCGCTTTACTCAACGATAACCAATCCATCAGGATTCCACGGTTGGTGGTAAAATCCACCTCACCTTGGCATTTTGTCAACTTCCCCCTCGAACGTTCGTTAATTGCGATTACAATTGGTCTAACTATTCTTAGTTTACTGCTTACTCTGTGGTCTTGATCCGTTGACGCAGGGTTTTTTGTTGGGTTAAACGCATATGCCAAACCCAACCTATACCCCATCCTACCAAAACTCCCAACAGGGTGGCAGATAGCACACCCCAAACGCCTCCTGCCAGGAACCAGTTAATGGGCAGAAACCAGCCAATTTTCAGATAGATAAACCCTAGTAATCCGCCAACCGCAGCCATTAAACCCCACCGGACTCCCCACCTTAAGGATACCCTCCGATGCCCGACCCAGGCAATTAATAAAGCGCTCGCCCAAACAAGGAGGATTGAATACAACCAGTCGTCAAAACCTACAAAATATAAAGCTCCTTTTTCGGAGGGAGCGGTTGGGGTGATCGTTGGGGTAACAGTTTTTGTAGGAGTAACGGTGAGGGTAGGTTGTGGTGATGGCACAAAGGTCGCAACAGCTGCTTCACCGCTGGATATGTTCAAAGTAATCAATTGTGAGGTTGTCGCAGGTTCACTTTGGACTCGAATTTCGAGATTTGCCTGAGTCGTAATGCGATAACTCGCCCGAGCAATTCCTTGGGTTGTCACTGTTTCAATTTGTTGTGGGGAACTGCTTTCACCCGCTATGTTGATGATGAATCTCACTACCGTTCCATCAGGAACAGGATTACCGTTGTGATCAAAAATAATCCCTGTTCTTAAGGGAATCTGATCGTCCAGTTGGAAACTGGGTGGTTCGGTCGGTTCCGGCGTTATGGTCAATTCCGACTCGGGGGGCAAGTCGGGTAGATCGATAAACAAAGGTATAACCTGAGCCGGATCGGGTAACGTAACCTGGATAATGTCATATCCAATACCGGGGATAGATACCGGTGATGCACCATTTGGTGATAATTCCTGGAACAATAAACGGGCGGCCATATCGATAAATGGCGGCGCCTTGCTGAAGAGTCCGTAATACGCGCTAAGTTTAGCTATATCCGTAGCATCGAGGTGATTGGGGTTCCCAAAGGCAAAAACAATGACCTTTTTATTCCGCAGCAGGTCTGAGCGTTCGGACAACAAGCGTTTTAGCGCTATTGATTCAGGACTGGTTGCTTTTACCGTCGTCAAAGAAAATACCACCCACTCCGCTTCGCTTAAGTTGACACCCAACGCTGCTAATCCCTCTGGGTCGTTCAGAAAAGTCATCATTTCAAGAAACGTATAAGCTGATAAATAGCCCTGGATGATAGAACCCCCCGCTGAGGGACCATAAAGTCTGTTGACAGCGTTCCTAAGGGTGTCCGCCGAAAATATCCATTCTTCAGGGCAAGTTGAGCATTGCTTCGCAGAAACCACGTCGGTAAAAAAGATGATCTGATCGCGCGATACTGGCGGACGCGGTACCACTCTACTTAATTCTGCTCCGGAAGGACTGATTAAAGTCAACGCCTGGCGAGCAATATCGAAAATAACAGGTTGTGACCGGCCCACATCAGCCAGTAAACTTTGCGCAGGGATCACCCGATCGATATGCAAATCTCCGTATAGCTCGTATTTTGCAGCTACAATTTTTACAACCGATCGGTCAACCCGTTCCGCAAATGCCGGGTCTTCACGGTATTTTTGTGAAAAAGCCTCCAGAACCCGCCCAATGGATTTATAACTGTCTGAATCCAGGGTGTCAATAAAATCATTGACATATAGCAAATCATTGCCCGCTAAAAAGGCGTTGCGTGCGATCATCCGCGCATCAAATGTATGCCCGGTTGGGTCAAAAAATCGTCGAACAGCCGCACTACCAAGGTTATCACTGACGATCAATCCGCCTTCTGCAAACCATTGGGCAGCCGGCTCAAGGGTCAAAACTTGTTCCAACGCCTCGGAATCCAGGCTTACCGGTGGGGTGATCTCACGAATATTTTCCTGTAAACCCTGGTAACGGATATGCGAAACAAGGACACCCTCCGGACGCGAATTAGATTCCGGATCCGCAGTCATAACTGCAAAAAATGGGGCGAGTTCAATTTGTTTTAATGCATCTAACGACTTCCGAACTGTAGCAACTTCCTCTTCTGGTAACCGGTCGGATGCTCCCCGACCCGGGAAATGTTTAGCAATGACTGCCAACCGGTCGCGGCTGCCAACATGCAACCCACGAATATATGCCTTTCCCATTTCACCAACCCAAAATGGATCGCCGCCGAAGGTGCGGACCCCCAGGTCATTCCCGGGGTTGTTGACAACTTCCAAAACATCCAACGATGGACCCATGAAAAGGTTAAAACCCATTGCGAACAATTCTCGACCGAGGACTGTTCCGACTGCCTCAGCCGCATCCGTGTTCCAGGTCGCCCCAATCGCCATCAGGGAGGGCAACGAGGTCATCCCATTAAGGATTTGATCGTTGGGGTAAAGATCCCCCTCCTGAGAAATCCCAACAAATAATGGTATATAGGGAATTTCTACCTGCTGGGGAGTGGCCGTGAGCGTAGACCGTTGGGCTGCGTCCCATTGAATGGTTTGCAAGGAGCGGATTAATTCGGCTGCTTTGGCGACTGTATTGGGTGCGGCAACAAAATTATCATTATCCGCCCTGAGAACGATACCCCCAACATGATAATTTGCAATCAAGTTATAGGTTGGAGAATCTGGAGCGACATCTGTACCTTCGATCGAAATTAGGAATAACTGTCCGACTTTTTGTTCGGGACTCATTCTCTCTACCAATGCCTGGGCTTTGGAAACCGAGCTATCCGGGCCTGTTTGAGCTAGATCTTCCGATTGAACAGGCTGTATTAAACCGAATACACCCATAAGGTATGAAACGATCACCAGGGTGAACACCAGGCGCTTGCCCAGGAGCGGAACCCTCTCGGAAAGGAAACCGGTAAATCGTTTGGCATATAGACAGCAACTCTTACCGGTCACTTTTCCCCCCGCAGCCGTACCGCCAATAGAGGATCATCGGTGAAAACTCCATCCACACCCCACCTGAATGCACGGGTCAAATCCACAGGTTGGTTAACGGTCCAAACGTGAACCCGCCGGCCGCGGTTATGCTCCTTCTCAATCAAGTCAGCAGATAAATCTGATAAACAGGGATGGAGAATGTGAGGTGAAAACCAACGGCCGATAAACGAGCGGGCCGGCCATCCGGCTGAACCACCCAACGCCAAAAGGGCTAGCGGGCATTCCGGCAATCGCCTATAGACCTTAAGTAGATTAAACGGATGGAATGAAGAAAATAAGACCTTTTCCTGCATTCGATAGTTGATCACCCATTCAACTACCCGTTCGACCAGCCTGTCATTTGGAGAGGAATAATTGGTCAGTTCGATATTAATAAAAATTTTATCGCCAACACTTTCAAATACTTCTCGCAAGGTGGGGATTTTCTCGGCAGCATATGGATCACTAAAAAAGCTGCCCGCATCCAAACGACGCAGCTCTTCAAACCGTAATTGTCTTACTTGGCCTGACCCATTGGTGGTGCGTTCCACGGTTTGGTCATGGATGACCATGACTTCTCCATCCTGGCTCAACTTGACATCCAATTCAATGGCATCTGCGCCATGATCAACAGCCAGTTTAAAGGCAGCCAAAGTGTTCTCGGGCGCATGGGCGGAGGATCCCCGGTGCGCAAAAATAACAGGTTTTTTTAAAGAGTTCAACATCACGATAAATCAACAAAATAAGAATCGGCTGCCCGGTCGATCAATTCGGAGCTCATTTCTGGATCTTTGCCAATATAACGAGAAATATCCAATATTTGATCACACAGATCGCGCGGGTGCGAAGCCCGAAGTTTACGATTGCATTTAATATAGTATTCTTGCAACAAATAGGCTAATCCTTGGTCGCTATAAGCAACCCCTTTTTGGGGTGCTACCCGACGGAAAATTTCTCGATACTCTTCAAAGGTCGGATCTTTAATTTCAATTTTATGACGCAATCGTCGTAAAAATGCCTCATCCACCAATTCCTTTGGCGGTAAATTCGTCGAGAAAATGACCAGGACGTCAAAAGGCACTTCGAACTTACGCCCAGTATGCAAGCTCATGTAGTCTATTCGGCTCTCCAACGGAACGATCCATCGATTTAGCAAATCGCGAGGGCGCACTTGCTGGCGGCCAAAATCATCAATTAATAATATCCCTCCATTAGCCTTGACCTGGAAAGGTGCTTCATAATATTTGGATGTATCGTCAAACACAAGGTCAAGCCCTGCCATAGTCAACTCACCACCGGTTACAATAAACGGTCGTTGGATTTGCACCCAGCGAAGGTCTCGGCGAGATCCGGGGCGTAAAGAACCGCTGCCTGTAGAATTTGAGTCATCCGCTAACGACAGTTGGTGATTAACTGAATCATACAGTTTGATGACCTGCCCATCGATGTACACCGCATAGGGGATGTACATTTTTTGGGCTTGGATCAAATTACCCACCGCCCGTGCCACGGTAGTCTTTCCGTTACCTGGTGGCCCATACAGAAAAATCGACATCCCTGAATTTACCGCTGGTCCCAAGCGTTGGTAACAGGCTTCAGAAAGGATCATATGCGAAAGCACCTGGCGCATCACCCGGTTGGTGACCTGCAATCGGGCCCGGCTTTGCCGGCGAATCGAGTCACTATAAACCTCTAAGGGTACTGGAGCTGGGCCGGCATATTGGCTGCGGTCCAAGGCTTCTCGTGCACGCGCGATTCCCGCACCTGTAATTGCATAAACATAGGCCCCTTCACCCAATCCCATTTGTGAAGATCGAACTTCCAACGATTTTTCCCGTTTGAGGGCTTCAAGTATTTGATCCAGGACCCCAGTAAAAGGCAGGGCACTTATTTCCGAAAGCTTGAATCCACTCATGAATCCTTGAAAATAAAATATTTTCAGAAGCAGATCCTGCAACCAAAGGGGTGAAAGCCCGGTATCATCGATATTCGAAACGGGCTTTGGAATGAAAGGAGCATTGGGGGATGATTGCGCTTCTGGAATTGAGCGAACTAAATTGCTCATTCATTTCCTCCAAAATCATGCTGGGGGCTCAAGGAAAGATGGATTTGTGTAAACCGCCCCTCAACATTTACTCTTAAATTATAGCATGTCCAATCCGTGTCAAGCCAAGAGAAACAGCCGCAGAAAGGGTAGCCGTGTCCTTGTAAGTTGAGAAAAGTTCATGTATAATCCTTTCGATGAACATCACCGTCATAATTCCTGCCTACAATGAAAGCAAGACTATTAGGGAAATTATTAGGCGAGTCAAAGAAACCGGGTTGAGCCATGAAATTCTCGTTATCGATGACGGCTCGCAAGACGGTACCCGCGAGATACTTAAAGAATTGAACCATAGCGGGGAAATCCGCGCTATTTTCCATGAACACAACCAGGGGAAAGGTGCAGCGGTTCGCACGGGCATTAAAAATGCACTGGGTGATGTGATCATCATCCAGGACGCCGATCTGGAATATAATCCGCGGGAGTATCCCAATTTACTCAGACCCATCGAAGAAGGAATTGCAGATGTAGTCTACGGGTCACGTTTTCTGGGGGCTGCCCGCCGGCCGATCCTGTTTTGGAACATGGTCGCCAACAAAATCCTGACCACGATTACCAATATCCTCTATAACAATATCCTCAGCGATATGGAAACAGGATACAAAGTTTTTAAACGCGAATTGATGCAAGATATCCCCTTGCATTCACGCCGTTTTGAGTTTGAACCAGAATTTACCGCCAAGATTCTCAAACGCAAAGTTCGAATATACGAAGTCCCAATCACCTTTAACCCTCGCGATTATACTGAGGGGAAAAAAATCAAGCTGTGGGATGCGTTCGAGGCCTTATGGGCCTTAATCAAATACCGCTTTGTAGACTGATTATACAATCTTCGTCTAAATTGCCCCAAAACAACCCCGATACCTGCCAGAGCACCCAAAGGATAATGGGAGGGCTATTCTATTACTCCCCTCATCGAACCGTCTTTCCGGTTTTAACGAGTGTGTTCAAAAGGAGCCCCCGTTAACCTGCCAAATTGGAAGGCTTAATATCTCTTACCTTTAATTGGAGTGATTCGCGCCCGTTGTAAACATTTCGTTCGAAGGAATATAAAATATCGATTTGTTCTGGCAGCCGGCCAAACCAATCGCCTAGCCGAAAGGCGATGACATCGTAGGTAATTCGTCCATCGGTCACAGCCAACTTTAAGTGTCGCTTGTCCGATCCAACCGTTTTTGAATGTAACACTCTTAAATTCCTGGAGACAAAAGCCGCATCTGGGTTGTTTTGTCCGGTAGGTTGCAGCCTATCGAGAAACGGTAAATAATCTGGATGCAACTCTCGTAACGGTATTTCCATGTCTGCACGAAGAACGGGATGCAAATCTAGTTCCGAAAGTTCGCGATGCGATATCACGGTCAGGCGGCTCAACAATTCACTCAAATTCTCAGTCTTTACTGTAAAACCGGCCGCGAGCGCATGCCCACCATGCCTCTCCAATAAGTCAGAGCATTCATCTAATGCCTGGGTGATATGAAATTCAGGTATACTCCGGCAAGAGGCCCGCGCAAACCCATCCGTCATTGTCCCAACGATCGACGGCCGGTAATAAGATTCGGTTAACTTGGCTGCTACCAGCCCAACCACACCCGGGTTATACTGGCTGTGGAAAGCGGTTAAGATATGCTCGCTTTCGGATTGTTCAATTTGCTGTTCCGCTTCCCTCTGCATCTCTTGGGTAAGTTTTTGACGCTCACGGTTTTGGTCATCCAGTTTTTGGGCTAACAATCCGGCTGCTGATAAGTCTTGATTGGTGAGGAGATCGTATGCCGCCAGGGCTGACTCTAGTCGCCCGGCAGCGTTCAAGCGTGGTGCGAGGCCAAAACCGATATCTTCAGTGGTGAGTGCAGCAATGTTCAAACCTGCCGCACGGCTCAGCGCTAACAATCCTGGGCGTCGCCCCAACCGTAACAGGTTCAAGCCGGCTCGCACCAACATCCGGTTTTCGCCGGTCAATGGGACGATATCCGCCACCGTTCCCAATGCTACCAGATCCAGCCAATCTGCGGCTGCCCAACCCCGAACTGGTCGGCGGTGAAATAAGGCTTCCGCTAATTTATAGGCCAGGCCTACACCCGCCAGGTCCTTTTCTGGAAATACATCTCCCGGCCGCTTTGGACAGATCACCGCCCGAGCAGTGGGTAATTCGTCCTGGGGGTGATGATGGTCGCTGATGATTAAATCTAATCCCAATTTACCCGCATGCCGGGCTTCGTGGGGTGAGCGAATTCCGCAATCCACGGTCACTACAACCCGGGTACCCTTTTTAGCCAAAACTTCCAAAGCATCCTGGTTTAAGCCGTAGCCTTCTTCAAAACGATTGGGAATATAAACTTCAGCCAAACCGCCAAATACCCGCAGGACCTCCACCATTAATGCCGAGGCGGTAACACCATCCACATCATAATCGCCATAAATGGCAATAGGCTCCTGGTGATCGATTGCCCAAAATAACCGCTCGACGGCCGCATCCATATCGGTCAATTGATAGGGATCACTTCTTTGGTGACGCCCGTCCAGGAATTCCTGCGCAGATAATTCATCCTTAATCCCCCGGTTATAGAGTAACTGGCGCATGAAAGGTGGATATTCAGCAAGGCGTTCGTCGATCTCTACGGGTAAATTTTCGGGAACAACCCAACGTTTTATTAAAGTTGGCGGCATTGGTTTCCTTTCAGGGGAATTATCCAGGTAGATACACCCGCGGCAATCGGTCTGCAATTCCGCAGGCGACTTCGTAATTGTTCGTACCCCAAAACGAGGCTAAATCTTCCATACTGCGAACCAAGTCCCCCTGACTACCAATCAATACTACCTCATCGCCCAGGCGTACATTCGGAACGCTATCAAGCTGGATCATACATTGATCCATGCATATTGTTCCAACTACAGGCACCAGCTTGCCCTCCACCAGAACCTGGTTACCCTGGATGCGCCGAAATCCATCCGCATAGCCAACCGGAATGGTGCCAATCCGTTCTTGCGACCGGGTTACATAACGATGATTGTACCCGACCCCGCTTCCGGGTTTTAAGTTCATGATGCTCGTCACCATTGTTTTCCAGGCCATGCCAGGTCGAAAGGAACCTGGTAAGCTAGTTTCTGGGGAGGGATGTAATCCGTAGAGTGAAATCCCGCACCGTACAAGGTCAAAGCCTGCTTGTGAAAAATTGAACACCGCCCCAGAGTTACTGGCGTGAACCCATCCTGGAAGTAAACCCGCCGCTTTCAATCCTTCCAAGGCATCATTAAATAGCCGGATCTGCTCCTCAGTAGCTGGGTGATCGGGTTCATCAGCCCGCGCAAAATGGGTAAAAACACCCTCCACTTCAATCCCTGGGCATCTGGTCAACCAGCGAACGAACTCAATGGCATCTTCAGGATTGATTCCCAGCCGGTTCATGCCGGTGTTAATTTTTACCTGCACCCGAGCAACTAATCCATGGGCGGCAGTTCGATCAGCGTACTCAGCCGCTGTTTCCTGGTCGAAAACCGTCAGACTTATCCGCTCCTTGGCGGCTGTAGGTGCATGGACAGGCGACGTGTATCCCATAATCAGCAGATCGGTAGTGATCCCATTCTTTCGAACGGAAGCTGCCTCTTCATAACGGGCAACCCCGAGCCAGGGTGCTCCAAGCTCACTGACCGTCTGCGCGATTTTTACTAACCCATGGCCATACGCATTGGCTTTAATAATGGCCATAACGGGTCGTTTACTGATTCGCGCCAGCTCACGGTAATTGTTACCAATCGCCCCCAAATCGATTTCAAGCCAGGTTGAATAACCCTCAGGATGCATACGGCTTAGTATAAAGGCAAGCCAGCAATCATACAAGGAAAAAGACCTTGAAACGCGGCTTGAACAATATCGAACGAGAGTGGCACCGGTCGACCTATTTTATAATCCCTAACAATTTTTTCTCAACTTTCAGGATGATTTTTTTACCGATCGGTTTAAATCGGCTATAATGCGGAGGTCATCGGACCATATACCATGAAGCCTTGGTTTACTTTCGATATTCTCGCCCAAGACGGGCGCGCCCGCGCGGGTATTTTCCACACCCCGCATGGCGACATCCCCACCCCTATTTTTGCGCCGGTTGGGACTCAGGCCACGGTTAAATCTTTAACCCCTGCCCATCTGGAAGAATTGGGGGCTAACCTGGTGCTTGCCAATACCTACCACCTGTATTTGCGTCCGGGTGCTGATCTGGTAGCGGAAATGGGGGGGCTGCACCATTTTATGCAGTGGCCGCACCCAATCCTGACCGACTCGGGGGGATTTCAGGTATTTTCGCTTTCTCAAATTCGAAAAATTGATTCCGACGGGGTGACCTTCAAAAGTCATATCGATGGGTCCAGTCACCGATTTACTCCCGAAATAGCCATCGAAATCCAGGAAAAACTTGGCGCAGATATTGTCATGGCATTTGATGAGTGCGCCACACCTCACGACCGGACGTACAATGAACGCGCAATTCAGCGCACCCACCTCTGGGCTGAACGGTGCTTGCGTGCTAAAACCCGCCAGGATCAAGCCCTGTTCGGGATCGTCCAAGGGGGCGTATTTAAAGATCTGCGTGAGCAATCAGCTCAATTTATCGCTTCGCTTGGTTTTCCTGGTCACGCAATTGGTGGCCTTTCGGTTGGCGAGACCAAAGATGAAATGAAGGCGATGATCGATTGCACCGTCGCAGTTCTCCCTGAAAACAAACCACGCTATTTGATGGGCGTAGGCACACCGGAGGATTTGTTGAATGGGATTCAACGTGGTGTGGATATCTTCGATTGCGTCCTGCCCACCCGCCTTGCCCGCCACCAGGCCGCGATGACCCGCAATGGACGGATTAATTTGATGAACTCAGGCCATGCTCGTGACCCCAAACCGATTGATGAAACCTGCCCATGCTACACCTGTCAGAAATTCAGCCGCGCCTATTTACGCCACCTAATCGTCGCCAAAGAAATGCTGGCAGCTACATTGATTTCAATTCACAATCTTGCCACCTTGCTCATCCTGGTCCGAGAAGCCAGAACGGCGATCCAGGCTGGGAATTTTACAGCTTACGCCAACCATTATCTATCGAATTATTACCAAGTGGAACCCTAAAACAATTATGACCTTTTTTCAAGCTTTAATTCTTGGTATTATTCAAGGGATTACCGAATTTCTACCCATTTCCAGCTCTGCCCACCTGGTAATTGCGCCTTACCTTTTGGGTTGGACCTTCCCAGAAGATCAGATCTTCCCTTTCGACGTTCTCGTCCAGATCGGAACCCTCGTTGCGGTAATCATCTATTTCTGGCGCGATTTAGTAGAAATTCTTAAGGCATTTTTTGAAGCACTCAGAAGCGGTCAGTCATTTGGAACTTCAAAAGCTCGCTTGGGATGGTACCTGCTGTTGGCTACAATTCCTGCGGGCCTTACAGGTATCATGATAAGGGATACGGTCGAAGCCACTTTCAAAAACCCTCAGATCACGGCTGGCCTTCTGTTTGGCACCGCTGCGCTTTTAGTAATTGCCGAAAAAATGGGTAAACGCGACCGCGAATTAGAATCCGTTAGGTGGGTCGATGCCCTTGTAATCGGTTTGGCCCAAATTCTAGCCCTCTTCCCGGGAATCTCGCGCTCCGGAGCAACGATCGCCGGCGGCATGTCTCGCCATCTTGAACGCAAAACCGCGGCACGGTTTTCATTTTTAATGAGTGTGCCAATCATGCTGGCTGCCGGGATCTACAGCAGCCTGGATTTATTCAAAATGGCCAACCTCGAATCCTTTTTACCGGTCCTGGCAACCGGTTTTATAACTGCCGCGATTGTTGGCTATTTATCGATCCATTGGCTGCTCAGATTTCTCGCCCGCCAAACCCTCTACCCTTTCGCAATCTACTGCATCTTTTTCGCATCCCTGACATTGGTCCTCTCGTATGCATAACACCCGGTTATTGCTAGTACTGGTATTACTCATCCTAACAGCCTGCCAGCCAACAATTGTGCAACCTACGGCTGAGCCCACCCCGACCATCGCGGTAATACAAACTTCCCCCGGGTTGGGTTGGATGTCTGATTCGATGGCTGCCTGTGCCCAGGAGGTACCTGGTCTGGCCCTGGTCGTTGAAGAGATTCCGCCTGCTCACCAGAACCTTTCAAATGCGGATGTTGTTCTTCGGTGGGACGCACCCCTCGAACAGAATTACCCAACCTTTGTTCTGGCTGAGGAAAGGCTGGAAATTATCCTCCATCCATCCAATCCTGTTACCACACTCACAAAAGAACAAATCGCTGATTTGTTTTCCGGGAACCTTCGTACCTGGGATCAAATCAATCCGGAATTATCACCAGACGAAATAACCGTATGGATCTACTCGGAAAATAATGAGGCCTGGATCCTTTTTAATAAGACGATATGGGTTGATTTGAATCCCTACTATGGCGCAACCCTTGTCCCCCATCCCCAGGTAATGCGAGAGGAAGTTGCCGGCGATCCGGCAGCGATTGGATTGCTCCCAGCACGGTGGTTGGATGGATCCGTCAAACCCGTAACAATCCAGGATCTTCCCGCAGGAATGCTCCAACCCATCGTAGCCATCACCAGGGTGCAGCCTGCTGGTCCACTCCATGATTGGTTGGGGTGTCTCCAGGCTGAAATCAACCCTTAAAAAAACCTGGGTTCAGGATGAAGGTTTTTTTTATTGTGAAGTTGATTTAATATCCTTATACCCGCCCAATTTAGATCTGAGCGGGTATACATGTCAAACCTTAAGCTCTTTCTAAAAAGCGCTCGAGCTCCCAATCGGTAACATAAATGCGGAACTCATCCCATTCTGCCAATTTCCCACGCACGAAAGCGTCATACAATAATGGGGAAAAAGCGCCTTTTACGACCTCATCTTTTTCAAGAAACCCCAACGCTTCTATTAAAGAGCCAGGTAATTCTGATATCCCCATTTCTACTCGCTCGGCAGCACTTAATTCATAGACATTGACATTGTTGAGAGGATCGGGGGGAGTTAACTTTCGATCGATACCATCCAAGGCGGATGCCAGCATGGCTGTAAATGCTAAATACGGATTACAGGAAGGATCCGGACAGCGCAATTCAGCCCGAGTTGCCTTATCCATACCTTTTGTATAGCGCGGAATACGGATTAATGCAGACCGGTTGGTTTGCGCCCAACCAATATAAGCGGGTGCCTCATAACCCGGTACCAGTCTTTTGTAAGAGTTGACCG
>Ga0207950_100238_pt1 | contig 20169 bp, 20 predicted proteins | sample Subbio11_8B_AprC_FD_184814 | JGI IMG/M metagenome (GOLD analysis project Ga0207950, IMG submission 184814) | Serpentinite rock and fluid subsurface biosphere microbial communities from McLaughlin Reserve, California, USA - CR11_8B_AprC (SPAdes) | ecosystem: Environmental > Terrestrial > Deep... | reverse complement strand
GCTGCGCTGGGCTAGCGGCTTATCTCCTTCTCAGCAGGCTCTGGTATAAGCTAACAGGGGCTATATGTAATGTACGCACTGCAGCAAGCCATGCGCGCCATTCGCAGCAACTGGGTCGCCAGCGTCTCCACCATAACCACCATGACGCTGTCGCTGACCATCCTGGCCGCCTTTAGCCTGCTCAGCCTGAACTTGAACCGGGTGCTGGCCGAACTACAGGGTGAGCTGCAGATGCGGGTGTTCTTAAGCGCGGCGGCTAACCCGCCGCTGCTGTTAACTGAGATCTCCGGCTGGCCGGAGGTGACCCGTGCGATTCTGATCTCGCCGGACGAGGCGCTGCGGACACTGCTTAACGACCTACCCTACCTAGCCCAAGCTGCGGCGCTGATCGATAACCCGTTGCCGACCGCTATCGAGTTACGGCTGCTCGACCCGGCCCAAACCCCCATCGTCTCCCAACGCTTACGCCAACTGCCAGGGGTGCAGGACGTCGAGGACGGCTCGGCTGCGGTCGAAACCTTCCTGGCTATTAACGATGCGCTGCGGCTCGGTGGCAGCGCACTGATCGTTATTTTGCTCGGCAGCTCGCTCTTTGCCATCATCAACTCCATCCGTGCAGCGATCACCGCCCGCAAGGACGAGATCGAAGTGATGCGGCTTGTCGGCGCCACCCGCGGCTTTATCCGGGCACCATTCTTGATCGAAGGGCTTTTGCTGGGGCTGATGAGCGCCGTCATTACGCTGGCCATCGTAGTCCCTGGCTATCAGCTGATCGTTAGCCGCCTGAGCGAGCAGTTCATGTTCTTCCCGTTCGTGCGCGACGCTGCGCTGCTGTCGCAGATCGCCGGTCTGCTCCTGGCGCTAGCGCTCCTAGTCGGGCTAGTTGGCAGCGCCCTAGCGGTCGCACAGTACCTGTTGGAAAAACCGTAGCTATGGTAGGATAAGCTCCATGTTGGGGCGGTATTTTTGGCTTGGCTTAGCCCTCTGGCTGTCATTGGGGTTGGCTCAACAGAGCGACGCCACCCGCACCATCGAGCGCCAAATTCAGGAGTATCAGCAGTTACTGGAGGACCGCCGTCAGGAACAGGCCCGCATTGAGCGCGAGCTAGGAGCGCTCCGCAGCCAGCTCGAGGCCACCCTGCGCGAGCGCGACCAGGTGAGTGAGGAGCTCTTCGGGTTACGTCAGGAACGCACTACCTTGCTGAGCGAGATCGCCGCCTTGGAAGCCGACCTAGCCCAGACCGAGCTGGAGATCCGCACGCTGACGCAGCGCCTCAGCGAGCTCAAGGGCCGCATCGCCACCTTGCTGGTGAGCCTGCACCGGCAGGCGGCCGGGCGCTTCTCCTGGGTGTTGGCTAGAGCCGAGTCGTTTTACGAGCTGCGGGTTAAGAACCACTATCTCTCAATTCTTACCAACCGAGATGTGGAGCTGCTAAACGAGATAGACCGCACCGTGCTGACGCTTGAAGCCAAGCAGCGGCAACTCACCGCTCAGGTCAACGAGCGCAACGCCAAGGCGGCGGAGCTAGCCGCCAACGCCCAGCGGCTCGAGGCTACTCAGGCCAACCTGAACCGCCTGATCGGCCAGCTCGAGGCGACCCGCGAAGGTCAGCTAGCCCAACGCGGCGCCATGTTACAAGAGCAGGTGCGGCTCGAGCAGACCATCGCCGGCGCCCAGCGGGCGCTGCAGCAGGAGCGCCAGCGTATCCAGCGCGCACTCGAAGAAGCCCGCCGCCGGGCCGAGCAGGCCGCCAGCGAGCGCGAGCGCCAGGTCGCCCAGTCCGACGTCGAGCGTGCCAGCCGCGACCTGGCCGCCATCACCACCCCTACCCGTCAGGTCGAAACTGATTGGGCGCTCCCCTTCCCTAACGCCCGACTGGTTAGCCGCTTCCGCGAGGAAGGCACCTGGATCGTGTTGCGCGCCGAACGGGAGGGGACGGCAGTGCGCAGCGCGCTGTCCGGCACCGTCACCATGGTGCAGCGGGTCCAGGCCAACAGCGGCTTTTTGGTGGTGGTGGCGCATAGCCCGGAGCTATCTACCGCCTATCAGGGCCTGCAACCGCCTGAGGTTAAGGTCGGCGACCGGGTGAGCCAGGGCACAGTTCTCGGCTACTTGGGCGGTGGCGTGCTGATGCCACCTGATACGCTGCGCTTCATGGTTAACCTGACCCGTGACGGACGCCCGGCCTGGGTCGATCCCGCACCGTATCTGGGGTTCCGATAAGGGAGTAGGCAGTGGGACCCGCTCTTTCCTCATCTTTTCTCTGACTAACCACCTCTAAAGCGAAACGCGCTACACCGTCGGGCAAGGCTGGCGCCTAGAATAGACCACCATGATGAACACTCCGCTGACACTACCCTGGTAGCCTCTCCCACTGCCATGAACTGCCCGAACTGCAACACCCTAAACCCAGCCGGAATGCACTTTTGCGGCATGTGTGGCAGCCCGTTGACCGTCGGCAGCGGGCGCGAGCGGCGGCGGGTCACGGTAGTGTTTATCGACCTGGCCTCCTTTACCAGTCTTACCTACCACCTCGACCCCGAGGCGCTGCGCGACCTAGTCGACGAGGCGCTGACCTTGGTGGCAGGGATCATTGAAGACTACGACGGGCAAGTCAACACCTTTCGGGGCGATGGACTGGTGGCGGTATTCGGCGCCCCCACCTCCCACCCTGACGATCCGCAGCGGGCGGTGCAGGCTGCCGCCGCCGGCCTTAAAGCCATCGCCGAGATTGGCCAGAGCAAGGGGATCGCCCTTAAGGGCCGCGCCGGGGTCAATACCGGCACAGTCATCGCCGGTTCGGTCGGCTCGGGGCGGGTCAAGGAGTACACCGTGATGGGCAGCGCCGTCAATCTAGCGGCCCGGCTCGAGGCGGCAGCGACGGCTGGCGAGGTCTGGGTCGGCCCCGAGACCTTTGAAGCCACCCGGCATGCGCTGCGCTACCTGGCCACCCCGCCCCTGACACTGCGCGGTTTTCCCGATATCACCCAGGCCTACCGGCTGGACCAGGGGGAGGCGCAACCCGCCGATCCCTTTATGCACCTGGAGTTCGTGGGTCGAAACCAGGAGATGAACGCGCTGCTCTCCGCACTCGGCGAGGTAGTCACCACTCGCACCGTTCAGGAGCTATGGCTAACCGGCGAGGCCGGTATCGGCAAGAGCCGCCTCATTCGCGAATTTGACTGTCACGCTAGGGTCTACTACCGGCTAAGGTCGCTGTACCTAGTCGAGCGGCACGATCAGGGCGGAGTGGGCCGCACCTGGTCACAATTAGCGCAGCAGCTTTTTAGTCTGACGCCGGGCGAGGAGCCGCGCCTCCAGCAGCACAGACTGACGCTTGCCCTGCAGGAGCTCCACCAGGTGCCGGCGCTGGCCGTGGAGCCCTTGGTCCAGAGCCTGAGCGCTGCCGCCGGCGCCCCGCGTGCGGAGCGGAGACGGCGGCAGTCGCTCCAGTGGCAAGGCTACGAGCGGCGCAGCCACCTGGCCGAACCTTGGGCTGAACTGCTGGCCTCACTGACCGATCCGGCTGTTGCCAAGGAGCCGGTTCAGGCGCTGCTGCTGGTGATCGAGAACAACCTTCACGATCAAGAAGCCGCCCAATTGGTCCGGGAGCTGCGCGAGCGCCCAGGCGCGGTGCTGATCTTACGCACCACCCGCCGCCCTCGGCTCTCAGCCGAAAGCCGGGAGCTAAGCCTACCGCCGCTCAGCTTGGAGGAGAGCCTGACGCTGCTGCGCCAGCTATCCCAGCCCTTCTTGGAAGTCGCCACGCAAGCGCTGGTAGTGCAGACCGGCGGCATCCCGGCCTACTTGCTCGAGCTGGGGCGGGCGCTGGGCAACACTCCAACCGGCTCCTTCTCAGGCTCACTGGTCGCACTGTTACAGGCCCGTCTGGATATGCTGCCAGGTCCGGTGCGGCAGCTGCTGGCGCACTCGGCGCTAATCGGCGAGCGCTGCTGGGACGGGCTGCTCCGCCATCTGGCACCGGAGGGTGCCGACGAGGCGCTATCCCGCTTTCAGGCCGAGCACCTGCTGCTGCAGGAGACCGCTTCTAGAATCCCTGGCCAGCTCGAGCTGCGCTTTCAGAGCGAGCTGCTGCGCGACGCCGCCTTACGGCTGGTGCCGCTCTCGGACTACCCCACGCTGCACCTGCGCATCGCCCAGTGGCTCGAGCAGCATGCCCCCATCGAGCTGTCCCGGCAGATGGCTAGACACTTCGAGGCGGCAGGCAACAACGAGGCGGCCTACTCTTACTATCAGGCGGCTACCGAGCTAGCGCTAACCGAGGAGAACCACCCACGGGCGCTCGAACTCGCTGCTCACCTGGTGACGCTCGAGCTCCCGCTCGAAAGCCGGGCCGAAGCCCTGCTGACCTATGCCCAGGCAGCACTGGCCGTCGGCGACGCGGCCCTGGCTGAGCAACAGCTCGCGCAGGCGGCCCAGCAGCTAACCGAGAGTAGGCCGAGCGAGCACTTGGCTCACCTCAACAGCCGCTGGACGCAGCTCAGCCAGCTGGTCACGGCAACGGTGGCTCGGCACCCCTGAGCGGGTAAGTGCAGCCTGCACCCTTGGCACAGCCACCCCGGCTCGGTACGATAGGGCTAGAGTATTGACGCCAGTAGGCGTCTGGAGGAGATCATGTTCGAAGCCATGACGCGGGTTATCTTTCGCCCTGGCGAGTTTTTTACAGAGCTACCTGATAACCACCGGCTGTTACGGGGAGCGATCTGGGTGGTGTTGCTGGTCGCAGCGCTCACCGCCTTAGTCGGATACGTTTCCACGCTTCCCCAGGTTGACGCCCTGGGCGACCCCTTCGGCGCATTTCTGATCTTCGGGTTGATTATGGCGCCCCTACTCACCTTTCTCGCTTGGGTAGTCAGCGGCCTCCTGGCCCGCATCGTCGCCGGGATGGAGGCCAAACCCTGGGCGGTAGTCGGCTACGCCATGACGCCGCAGATTGTCTTGCTCTCCCTCTTGCTGGTCGTGGCCGCACTCTTTCCGCCAGCCCTTACTCCGGTCGGCGTCATCAGCCCCGAGGAGCTGCCAGACACCATGGCACGCATGACCCAAGAGATGCAGACCAGCCTCCTGGGAGTGAGTACCACCATCATCACCTATCTGGGCCTCGGCTGGTTTTTGGCGCTAATCTATCTGGGCCTCGCCAAGACCACCGGTCAGCCGAATAAGGCGCTGTGGGGTGCATTACTAGTTGCCTTCTTAAACCTTGCGCCACTGGCGGTGTCGTGGCTGCTGGCCCCGCTGTGAAGCTGGGCGCCCTCTGGCTTGCCTTGGTCATTTGCGGCCTGGCCCAGGCGCAGCCGCTCGCTTTTAACCAGGCGCTGGATCTGGCGCTAAAAAGTCCCAGCCTGGAGATAGCGCGCCTGCAAGCTGAGCTGGCTCACAGGCAGCTCGAGGTAGCCGCCTCACCCCTCAGCGCCGAACTAACCGCCGGCTTCAGCGCTACCTGGGGGACCATCGACGCCCCCGGGCTGCCCGAGCCGCGCAGCTTGGATGATCGGTCCTGGGACCCGTTTGCGCTCACGACGGCTTTTAACGTAGTCCCCTTGGGCCCGCGTTTTGACCGGCTGCAACGCGCCCGTTTTAACCTGCTGCGAGCCGAGCAGGCCCTGCGCGACGAACGCGCCCGGTTGCTGCTGGAGACCACTCGCCACTACTTAAACGCCCTGCGGGCTACTGAGCAGGCAGCACTGGCTGAGCGGCAGTTGGCCCTGGCTCAGAACACGCTGGCGGCTACCCAAGCGCGGCAGGAGGCGGGGGCGGTCACAGCGGCACAGTTGCTGCAGAGCGAGATAGCCGTCAGCCGTGCCCACAGCCAGATAGCCGACGCTGAGCGGGCTAAGGCCGCAGCCTTGGCTCTGCTCTCGCTTAGCGTCGGGGCCACCGTCAGCTCGGTAGCCGGGGAGCCGCCGATGGCCGCTGCGCCGCCCACCGGCGATCTGGGCCAACTTGCTGAACGGAGCGACGTCTTAGCCGCCCGGCTGGCGCTAGCTGAGGCTGAGCTGACCGCCTCTAGCACCTTGCGCGACAATCTGCCCAGTGGCAGCCTGAGCTTAAGCTACGCGCGGCAGCAGGGCGAGCGGCGTCTGGCTCTGGGGGCCGGCTTCGACACCCGCAGCTATCAACCCTCGCTATCCTTAAGCTTTGATCCTGATGCTGCCTTGGCCGGCAACCTGCCGGACGCCACCTCCAGTAGCTTCCGCCTCGGCATAAGCGCCCGCGTCCCACTTGACGCAGCGCTACCGGCGGCGTTGCAGGCTGCGGCGCTAGCAGTCGAGCAGGCGTCGCTGCAACTGACTCTCGCCATCAATCGGGCCGAGCTCGAGCTCAACAACCGGCAACGCGAAATTGAAGCCGCCGAGGCTGCCCTGGGCTTAAGCGAGCAGCTGCTGGCCCACAGCCGCCTGGTAGCCCAGGACACGGAGGCCCGCTACGAGCTGGGCTTAGTATCGTCCTTGGAGCGCGATCAGGCTGAGCTTAGCGCCGCTGAGGCCGAACTGGCGACCGCTAGGGCCCGTGACGGTCTGCTGCTGGCCCGCCTGGCGCTGGCAGCAGCCTTGGCTCTGGACCCTCTGGGGATATTCTGATGCGCCTTATCTTTACGCTTGCCACACTCTTTATGGTGATGCTGGCCTATGCCGCTCCCATCAGTCTCGATACGGCGCTAGCGCTAGCGGGCGAGCTAGACGCGGGTGTAATCTCGGCCCGCGCCGACCTGGCGGCGGCCGAGCGCGACCTGGCTCGCACTAGAGCCGATCCGCTGGCGCTAAGACTAACGATAGCGCAGGCCGAGCACGCCCTGGAAAACGCTCAGGCCGCCCTGGAGAGCGCCCTGTCGAACAGCCGCGCCGCCCTTACTAACGCCTACTTGGCCGCCCTGGAGGCCGATCAGACCTTGGCGATCGCCGGGCAGGCCGCGGCCATTGCTGCTATCGCGCTGGAGGCCACCGAGATCCGCTTTAACGCCGGAGCGGCCACGCAGCTCGATCTGGAGCGCGCCCGCAACGACTTCGGCGCAGCCCAGCGCGACGCTGAGGACGCCCGGCAGACGCGGGAGCTGGCCTACAGCGAGCTAGCTAGCCTGGTGGGGCTGCCGCTCGAGGGGCTAACGCTGGAACCCATCACCGTAGCCCCGGCGATGCCCGAGCTTGACAGCCTGCTGGCGCGGCTCGCAGAGAACCGCCAGTGGCGCCTGACCCGTCAGGCGGTCGAACTGGCTGAACTCCGCCTGGCAGCGGTCGATAACGCTTTTAGCGCTCGAGCCGAGGTTGAGGCCGCCCGCGATACGCTAGCCGGCAATCAGGTGCGGCTGCGCGAGACCCGGCGCAGCCTGGAGCTGACCACGCGGCAGAGCTATAACGCGGTACTAGCCGCGCAAAGTCGGCTCATGAGCGCTGCCGCGAGCGCTGCTACCGCCCACGACACCCTCAGCGCTCAGACGCTGCGCTACGAAGCGGGCAGCATCTCACGGCTGGAGTTTGAGCGCGCCAGACTGGACGTGACCCGCGCCGAAGCGCAGTACCAGACAGCTCGGCACGCTCTGCTCCGCGCCCTACTGCAACTTACCCGCGCCATTTTGGGAGGTCCCTAGATGGGCCGCTGGCTGATAGTGCTGGTACTGTTGGTTGCTGCCGTTGCTACCGCCGCAGTGATCTGGCAACGCCAGGGGGCTGCTACCGGGCAACGCACCCTGGTCGAGCGGCTCGAGCGCGGAGTCTTCATCCGCGAGATCAGCGGCACCGGGGTCGTCGAGGCGGCGCAGGAGCGCACGCTAACCTTTGCTGTTAGCGGCACGGTGGCTGAGCTGTTGGTCCAGGAGGGGCAGCAGGTAGCAGCCGGAGCAGTGCTGGCACGGCTCGACACCACCGCCATAACGCGCGACCTTACCACCGCCCGTTCTAATCTGGCCTCGGCCCAGGCCGACCTAAACAACCTTATCGCCCAGCAGCGCGTCGACCAGCTCGAGCTACAGAACGCCGTGAGCAGCCAACAAAACGCCCTGGCCTCCGCCGAACAGGCGGTGCGCGAGGCGCAGACGCAGCTCGCTACCACCGAACAGCTATTTAACGCCGGAGCGGCCTCACGCAGCGAGCTTGAACGCGCCCAAGACACGCTCAACCAAGCACTCAGGCAGCAGCAGCAGGCCTCGGTGAGCCTTGAGGCCGCCCGTCAGCGAGCCGAGTCGTTTGGCCCGCTGGCGTTGGCGCGCCGGACCAGCAGCGAGGCTAATATCACCAGCCTCCAGACGCGCATCGCTACGCTGGAAGAGACCTTACGGGACACCGAGCTAATCGCGCCCTTCAGCGGGGTGGTAGCCAGCATCGGCTTCAAGGTTGGCGACTTAGTAGGCCCCCAACAGAGCCTGCGGCTAGTCGATACCTCGCAGCTCAGCGTGCGGGCTCGCTTCGACGAGAACCGAGCGCTCGAGCTGGCCCCTGGTCAGGCCGCCACCATAACCCCCGATGCCGACGCCGGCCTCCGCTTAGCCGCCGTAGTAAGCCGCATCAACCCGGTAGCGGTGCGCGAAGGCGGCGCCGCTCAGCTGATCACCCACCTTGACTTTCAAAACCAGGCTGACGCCCGGCTAGTCAAACCTGGCTTCACCGTGACGGCGCGGGTAATCGTCAATCAGTTAGACGACGTGCTGCTGGTGCCGCTAGAGGCCATCACCGAACAGGACGGCCTAGCCTGGGTCACCCGGGTGCGCGAGAGCGAGCCGGGGCGCGGCAGTGCCGAGCGCGTCGAGATTACAGTCCTGGACCGCAACCCCACCCTGGCTGCTGCCGACGGCCAGCTCGAGGCCGGCGAGCTGATCGCGGTGATTAACTTAGACGCTCTAACGGACGGCACCGCCGTGGTCTACACGCCGCTAACACCATGAGCGAACCGGTCATCGCCGCCGCCGACCTGCGCAAGGTCTACACGCTCGAGGGCGGGCTCGAAGTCCACGCCTTGCGCGGCCTTAACCTCACCATCGCACGCGGCAGCTATACCGCGGTGATGGGGCCCTCCGGCTCGGGTAAATCGACCCTCTTGCAGATCCTCGGCTGTCTGGATACCCCCACCAGCGGCAGCTACCAGCTGGCCGGGCAGGAGGTCTCGCAACTTGCGGAGGATGCGCTCTCGGAAATCCGCAATCGGCGCATCGGCTTTATTTTTCAGGCTTTTAACCTGCTCCCCCGCGCTGATGCCACTTACAACGTGGCCCTACCGCTGCTGTATCGCGGCCTACCCGCACCTAAACGGCTGCGCCAGGCCCAGGAGGCGCTTAAGCGGGTCGGGCTGGGTGACCGTATGGGTCACCGTCCCAACCAGCTCTCCGGCGGCCAGAAGCAGCGCGTCGCGATTGCTCGAGCGCTCGTTACCGACCCCGACATCCTGTTGGCCGACGAACCAACCGGCAACCTCGACTCCAGGACCGGCGAGGAGATTCTGGCGCTGTTTGATGAGCTGCACCGGGAGGGCCGCACCGTCATCGTAGTCACGCACGAACAGGAGGTCGCCGATCACTGCCAGGAGATCGTCCGCATCCGCGACGGCGTAGTGGAGAAGGTCGAAACCGTGCGCACTAAAGCTCTGGAGGTCGCCTGATGCTCACCGAGAATATCCGTTCGGCGATCGAAGCCCTCTTTGCCAACCGCTTGCGCTCGGCGCTGACACTGCTCGGCGTGGTGATCGGGGTCTTTGCGGTGACTACCACCGTCAGCATGGGGCAGATTGCCACCGCCGGTATTACCGCCGAAATCCAGAACTTCGGCGCTCAGTCGCTGTTTGTCGTGGTCAACGACGATAACCCTCGGGCTACCCGCTTCACCGGCGACGATATCGAGGCGCTCTCGCGGCTGCCGGTCGATATCTTGCGCAACCGCTCGACCGGCGGCCTAGGGCGAGCCGGGAACGAGGAGGCCCGCATCACCCTCAACGGCCAGACCGCCAACGCGGTAAACGTAGACCGCAGCCTGCGCCTGGCCCGTGGGCGCTACTTCACCGAGGCCGAGTATCTGCGGGCCGCGCCGGTCATCGTGCTCTCCGCCGACGCCGCCGAGACCTTCTTCCCCGGCCTCGACAACCCCGTCGGTCAGGAGATTAGCGTCCAGGTCGGTCAGTCCCGGACCTTCTACACCGTTATCGGGGTCAGGGAGCGCATCGGCGGGGCTTTGGGGGCCTTTGCTAACGACGTTAGCGGCGATATCCCGCTAGAGACACTGTATAGCAACTTCCCCAATGTCCGACGCAACGAGTACAACTTCATCCCCATCACCGTCCGCTTCGATGTCAATATCAGCGACATCGAGCAGCAGGTGCGCGCCATTCTCGACCGGCGGCGCGGCAGCGATACGTATAACATCCAGACCATCGAAGGCGCCCTGGGGCTCTTCAACACCATCACCCTGATCTTGCAGGCGGTCTTGGGCGGCATCGGCTCGATCAGCCTGCTGGTGGGCGGCATCGGCATCCTTAACATCATGCTGGTCTCGGTCACCGAGCGCACCCGCGAAATCGGGCTACGCAAAGCGCTGGGCGCCAAAAAAGGAACCATTTTGCAGCAGTTTTTGATCGAGGCGGTAACCCTTACCGTGATCGGCGGAGTGATCGGCCTAGCGCTCTCGATCGGAAGCCTCTATCTGATCGTGGCCGTAGTGCCGTTTATCGACACTGTCATTATCAACCCGTTAACGATACTCTTGGCGCTCTTTGTCAGCATCGCTACCGGGGTGCTGTTCGGGGTGTGGCCGGCCAATCGCGCCGCTAACTTAAGCCCGATCGAGGCGCTGCGCTACGAATAGCTCACTCCAGTTAGCGCCGTAGCCGCTTAAGCAACTCCTTGGCATGGCTGTCCGAGCAAGGATTAAGATTGAAGTGGAAGGGGTGTCGACATGACCCAAAGAATCAGAAACATCATATTCGGAGTTCTGGCTCATTTATTGCTACTAAGCGGTATCGCAACAGCACAGATTCAGCTCAATCCTGCATCACCGAGCCCAGATCTCCTGTGGCATTTCTTTGGTGCCGTCAATAGCGTCGAAGCACCATCGACCGAGGCACTGCGCAGCTTTTACCTGGCGGTCACTTATCAGGGTGAAATCCTCTTCACACATGCTCAGGAACTGGACCCGGCTGATCGAACCGTGATAACGGCCGGTGTCCTGGCAGTAGCATTACAAGGGGGATGCCGTGACGGCATCGTCGCTTTTGCGGGAAGCGAGCAATATCGGGTTGGTGGCCAGTCGACCTCGCTGAGCAGCACTTGCTTTCAAATCCCCGGCTATCTCGGCGGATCAGTTTCTAAAGCCGCGGGTGAACGGAGCATATTTCTCGGAGTAGCGCCAACTGAGGTAGCTCTAAATCGCTGGGAACCGTTCCTTATTTACCTTCCTATCCTGGCTGACGGAGAACAGTTACAACCGTCCCCTGATCCCTGGGATGCCGTCGTATTTCTGCTGTATCTCAGCAATGAAGCGCTACCTGCTGACTCACGGCAGCATCCTCAAGTGCCGTTGCTCGAAACCTGGAATGACCTCCCTTAATGTCAGAGCGAATTCAACTGCGGACTTGAAAGCAACTTAAAGCCTGTCCCGTCCTTATATTCTGTCGATACTGTGTCTTTGCTGCACAAAGGTTGAGGATACCTTGAACGCTGTTATCGAAAAGGTGATTCGCCTGCTGTATACGGCGCGATTCAGTTTCAAGAGTATCACCGCGACGCTGCGATACCGGGCAGACGAGGAGCTCTTTGATTACGCGCGAGCCCGGTGGATGAAGACGAGAGGGGTAAAACCTCTCGTAGCAGTGAGCCCCGATCCGCAACCAATGGGGAGCGTAGCCGCGAACCTGGATTATCGGTGGCAGGTCTGGTGGGACAAACCCTGGTTCTGGCGGATGGATCGAGTTGACCTGACAAACCACCACGTCACAGTCAACGTAATCGATCGGGAGAAAAGCCTCAGTTATTTAGCAGAAAGCGGTCACGTAAACGTCTGGCCTTTTCAAGCTACCAATGAACGCGATGAAGCGCTGCCGGTCGATGAGGAGACGGAGGCAAACAACGCTGCCATGGCAATGGCGTTTTTGGATCCCTCGTTCCTCCTGAGCACCCACAGTTTGCACTATGTTGAGGAAACACGGCACGCCTCCCGCCTAGCGTATCGGCTTTGGGGGCGTCTCCGTGCGGGTCGTGAAGTACCTGGCGACGCACTTTTTTGGGAGAGTGCGGACTACTACGAGCTTTGGGTGGATGCAGGGCTGGGTATCCTGTTAGCCTATACGGCCTATCTCGAAAATCGACCGTTTGCCGAGGTAAAGGTGGAAGAGCTGGCGGTCGATGTCGCTATCCCGGAGGAGATCCGCTCCTTTGGACCGCCCGAAGGAACTACGGTGCGCACGTGGTCTGCTGAAGAGTACTGGGGAACAACGAGATATGACGATCACAATTGAGTTGCAAGGAAACCATGACCCAAGAAAACGTTATCGAGCTGAGCGACATCTTTAAGGACTTCCGCGTTCTCGAGCGTAACGGCGGAGCCCTGCGCAGCTTTTTTAGGCCCCGCTATCGGTTAGTGCAGGCGTTACGCCATCTCGACTTGCACGCCGGGCCGGGGGAGATACTCGGGCATATCGGACCTAACGGCGCGGGCAAATCGACCACCATCAAGATCCTCGCCGGGGTGATGAGCCCTACGCGTGGAGCAGTTCGGGTCGCCGGGCTAGACCCGCTGCGTAGGCGCGTCGAGCACCAGCGCAACTTAGGCATCGTCATCGGCCAAAGGCCCCGGCTGGTGTGGGACTTGCCGGTGATCGAGTCATTTCATTATCACGGCCTCATCTATCGCGTTGAGCGCGCCGTGCTCAAACAGCGAACCGCCGATATGGTTGAGCGCTTCGCGTTAGAGGAGTTTATCACCCAGCCGGTGCGCCAGCTGAGCCTCGGCCAGCGCATGCGCTGCGACCTGGCCATGAACCTGCTGCACCAACCGCGCGTACTACTACTCGATGAGCCCACTATCGGGCTCGACGTAACCGCTAAAAAAGCGTTTCGGGAGGTGGTCCGGGCTGCGGCGCGCGAGTTCGGTACGACGGTGCTCTTTACCTCTCACGACTTAAGCGATGTCGAGGCGCTGTCGGATCGGCTGGTCATCATGCACCGGGGCGAAAAGATCTTCGATGGCACCATCGCCGGGCTCCGCCAGCACCTTACCGTTCCTTCGCTGCTGCGCCTCAAAAGCGACGCCCCGCCCTCGGTGATAGCGGCTGTGCTCGCCGACCTCCCTGGCGTACTGGGCGTTGAAAGCGAGGTCGTCGAAGGCGATGAGGAGGAGGCTGAGGAGCTGCAAACGCTTGTCCGCTTCGATCCGCAGCGCAGCTCGGCGGCAAGCCTCTTGCGCCGCCTGTTGGCCCAACCAGAGATCGCCATCATCGACTTCGCGCTGCAAGAGCCCCCCATTGAGGATATCGTTAGCGCCATCTACGAGCGCAACGGTGTTCATGCGGTACCGGCGTGAGCACGTTAAAAGCCTATGTCGGCAGTGTGCGCATCGGTTTTGCCGAGACCTTCGTCTATCGCTGGGCAGTAGTTATCGATATGTTTGCCGAAGTCGTGCTGCTGCTCGCTTTTTACTTCTTATGGCGGGCGGTGTTTGCTGCCGCACCCCATCAGGAGCTACAGGGCCTCACCTTTGCGGACTTTTTCGCTTACTTGCTCATTGCGCGCTTCGTCGCCACGATGACCACCAGTAGCGGCTGGGGGTTCTTTTATGAGCCGGTCCGCTCCGGCGATATCCTGCTCGACTTAAGCCGCCCGCTGAGCTTGGGGGGAGTAACCTTCTGCCAACATCTCGGCAGCAAGCTGGCCCAACTGCTCCTGGTGGCTCCGGCATTTCTGCTCGCCGCCTTGCTGCTTGGCATCTTTGCCGGGATGACTTTAAACCCCTGGCTCTTTGTGCTGAGCTTGCTGATCGCTTTTAGCGCCGCGTTCTGTTTTGAACTGCTGGTGAGTATCTCGGCGTTCTACACGCTGGCACAGCAGGGGATCCACGAGGCCAAAGCGCTCGCCGTGACACTCCTCAGCGGCGCCCTCTTCCCGCTCGCGCTGCTCCCGGCGCCACTGGCTGGTGTGCTAGGCCTCTTGCCCTTTGCGCACTTCGTCTATACACCGAGCCAGGTGCTGCTCGGTAACATCAGCGGCGGGGCGCTGTGGAACGCCATGGCCGTACAGCTAGCCTGGACCCTCGCTCTGGCCAGCCTGTCAGCGCTCGCCCTGCGCCGGGTGCGCCTTCACTACGATCTGCAGGGGGGCTGATGCGCCACCACCTCGCCCTTATGGCCGCAGCGGTTCGGCTCCAGTACTTAAGCTGGCGGCAGTACCGGGCCGACTACAGCGCCGGCCTACTGACCGTGATCATCGAGCAGGTGGTCACGCTCACCCTCTTCTGGGTGATCTTCTCTAATGTGACGATGGTTGCTGGCTGGCCGCTAGGCGCCATGCTGATGATCTACGGCTTTACCCGGATCGCCTTCGGCATCTCCGACGCCTTCACCGAAAACCTTTGGCACGTCGCCTCGCTGGCGCGCTCCGGCGAACTCATGGATTACCGCTTCAGGCCGCTGGGCGTACTCTTTCAGCTCCTGTGCGAACGAATCTGGTTCGAACGACTCGCCTCGTGTATCGTCGGCGTGGCGCTCCTCGGCTATGGCTCGCTCGCTGCCGATCTCGACTGGACCCTGCTCGGCTTGTTGCAAGTCGGCTTCTATGCGCTGATAGGCGCGCTAGTCTACCTCAGTATCCTGATCCTGGGCGCTGCCCTATCGGTCTTTTTTATTGGTCAAGAGTCCGGCCCCATGGCCTCGCTCTTCAGCCTGACCGAGTTCGCCAAGTACCCGAGCGACATCTACGGGCGTCTGGGCAGCCTGCTTCTAACCCTCCTCTTTCCGATCGGCTTAATCGGCTTCGTGCCCACCGCAGCGCTCCTGGAGCCGACCGCTTTACCCGTTATCATCCCTCCCATGGTGCTGGTCTTGGTGGTTGGCAGCGGTTTCTTTGCCGTGTGCACGGCGCTATGGGGGATCGCGCTGCGCGGCTATCAGGGCACCGGCAGCTGATGAAGCGAGCTGGTGCAATACCCCACACGGCAATGGTTGATCGACAGCTTTGGCCTAGCGAGCGCTGTTGATGTTCTTACGAAAAGGGGCATAGAGGGGCCAGTAAAGGTGACAAGGAGCAAGGAGGGGGTGTTCGGTCGTCGGCACGGCATTGGCGGCATCATTCGAAGGTCTCTAAGGCAGAGTGCTCGGTGAACTGCCGCTGACACGCCGGACAGGTCACGAAATAACGGCTTTCCCGCACCGACATGGCGACCCGGAAGTCAAGCCTAACCCCACGGTGCCGGCACGCCGGGCAAGCGATCTGCTGCAGCCAGTAGGTCAGGTCCGGCTGGGTTCGCTGATAGAAGGCCATGTCGGTATGGACCGGAAAGGTGTAGCGACAATCTTGACAGACCCCTCGCCACTCGCCGTCAGGCTGCATGCTCAGGCGGTCGATCATGAACTGGCTCTTCTTGCACACGGCACAGCGCAGCGCGCTCAGCCGTAGCTCGACCTGCTCTACGCTCATAGCCATAAGGCCGTACCCCTCACACCGGCCTGAGGCGGTCCCCTACTTTGACGTGCAGCGTCGGCTCGGGCTGATCGGGGCGGCCCGACAGCGTGGCCATAATCTCCGAAAGGGTCTTGGTGCGCCCCTGCTCTGGCGTTTCTAGCTCGAGGATGGCCATCTTCTCTTGCACGTGGATGATCTGCCCCTTTCCCTTGATTAGCTCGAGCACTCCCAAACTTTCGCCCGTAGCCGGGTCGATGACGTCCTCGCCGCGCTCAAAGACGACGAAGTGCTGACCGAGCGCAATGCCAGCATTAAGGCCTTGGTTGATAACCAGCTTGCGCTTGTCGAGCAGCTTGGCCACCAGGATCTCTTGGGCCATCGCAACACCTCCAGCCTTATCCTATTCCGAGCGAAGCGAGAACGCTACCCTAACGCCTCCTCAACAGCGGCACGCATCGCCCCTACCGGCGCCTCTGCTCCGAACCAGGCGGTAAACGAGGCCGCCCCCTGATAGACCAGCATCGCCACGCCGCCTAGAGTTCGCAACCCTGCCGCCGCCGCTTCGCGCAGCAGCCGGGTCTGAACCGGACGGTAGATGATATCGCAGACCAGGCCGTGGTAGGGGAGCAGCCCCTGAGGGAGCGGCGAGAGGTCTGGATCAACTCCGCCCTGAACCATCCCCACCGAGGTGGTGTTGATTAGCAGCTCGGCTGTCCGCACGGCGGGCTCGAGCCCTTCAGGGTTCAAGACTTTGACCACTCCCAGCGCACGAAAGTCTTGCGCCATAGCCTGGGCCTTGTCCGGGCTGCGGTTGTACACGGCCAGGTCCGTCACGCCGGCGGTTAAGAGCGCATAGGCCACGGCTCGAGCCGAGCCGCCCGCCCCCAGCAGCACCACCCGCCGCCCTGCCGGATCGAAACCGGTCTCCAGCAGCGCCTGCAAAAAACCTGGCGCGTCGGTATTGTGCCCCAAGAGCCAGCCTTCATCGTTAATGACGGTATTGACCGCGCCGATCGCTAAGGCCGCATCGGTCACCTCGTCAAGCAGCGGCATGACCAACTGCTTGTGGGGGATAGTGACGTTGGCGCCAAGCACCTCCGGCTCGCGCAGGCGCGCCACCGCTTTCGGCAGCGCCGCAGGCGGGACGTCCCAGGCTACATAGCGCCCCTCGATGCCCAGCGCAGCAAAGGCCGCCCGGTGCATCAGCGGGCTGAGCGAGTGGCTCGCCGGATGTGCCAGGAGATAGATCAGCGGCACGGCTAAGCCGCTTCCTCGAGCAGCTCGGCGAAGATAGCCAGTGCCGTAGTTACCTCCTCATCACGGAGCTGGTAATGAGTCACCAGCCGGATCGACTCAACGCCGAGGGCGTGACACAGTACTCCGCGCTCCGCCAGCCGCCGGGCCAACCGTTCAGCGCGTGGCACCGTGAGGTAAACCATGTTGGTCTGCACGCTCTCAAGGTCAACCCTTACCCCCAAGCGCACCAGCCCTTCGGCCAAAGCGCGAGCCCTGGCGTGGTCCTCGTGCAGCCTGGTGGTCATCTCGCGCAGGGCTACGATCCCTGCCGCCGCGATCACGCCAGCCTGGCGCATCCCGCCACCGAGCAGCTTGCGGTAGCGATGGGCCTTGGCGATAAAGGCTTTACTGCCGACCAGCACCGAGCCGACCGGCGCCGCCAAGCCTTTGCTGAGGCAGAGTGAGACCGAATCGAAGGGTTGACAGACCTCCGCCACCGGCACGCCTAAGGCCGTAGCGGCGTTGAAGACCCGCGCTCCATCGAGGTGCAGCGGCAACCCTTCACGCCGCGCCACCGCTTGGATGGCGCGGGTGCCAGCCAGCGGCAACACCGTCCCGCCGGCCTTGTTGTGGGTGTTCTCCAGGGCGATGAGGCCGGTAGGTGCCTGATGGATGCTCTTATGCACCGCCGCCGCCACCTCCTCGGCACTTGGTACCCCCAGCGGCGCCGACACCAGGCGCGGCACCAGCCCCGACACCACCGCCATGGCTCCCAGCTCATATTCGTAGATATGCGCCCCCTCCGGCATAATTACCTCACAGCCGCGCTGCGCGTGGGCCGCCAGCGCCACCTGGTTGGTCATGGTGCCCGAGGGCATAAACAGCCCGGCCGCGAAGCCGGTCATCTCGGCGGCCAGCGCCTGCAGGCAGTTGACGGTGGGGTCTTCGCCGTAGACATCGTCGCCGACCTCGGCTTCGGCCATAGCGCGGCGCATCGCTGGGGTGGGGTGGGTAACGGTATCGGAACGGAGGTCGATCACAGGCATAGGGCACTATACTGCGCCAACTTTGTGAGTTAGCCACACATCTGCTACCGGCCAAATCCGTTAAGGTCAACTCATGAGCCAGACCCTCACCAGCAATGCCGCCCCCGATTTTGTTCTTCCTGACCAGGACGGTCAGAACGTTAAGCTGTCCGACTTTCGCGGCCAGCCGGTGGTTTCGTTCTCGCTTCGCTCGGAAGCTGTTTTTCTACCCCAAGGATGACTCGCCAGGCTGCACCGCTCATGAACTATCACTACTAAGAATAAAACTTGATTTTGCTTCGGCGCAGCGCCAAGGCGGTTTTACCTCTATCGACTACGCGATTTTCGGGACAGAAAGGCAGCTTTGTGATAACCATAAGGAACGGTTGCTGCGATAGGGCTTGACAGCTTGGCCATTAGTAAGATGAAATCATATAAGTTCGGGGCGGGGGTCCCTAACCAGGAGGATGAATGACTGCGCAAGCTACGCTTAACTCTTTTACCATTACCCAGCGTCAGCTCGGGTCAGCAGCAAGCTTGTTAAAGCTTGACCCGGGGATTCTTGAGCTGCTGCTATGGCCGATGCGGGAGATTCAAGTGCGCATCCCGGTGCGCATGGACAACGGGTCGGTGCGGGTATTTGAAGGTTTCAGGGTTCAGTACAACTTCGCTCGCGGCCCCTGCAAAGGCGGGATCCGCTTCCATCCTGAGGAAACCGTCGACACCGTGCGGGCTCTGGCCGCCTGGATGACCTGGAAGACTGCCGTGATGGACCTCCCCTTGGGCGGAGGCAAAGGCGGGGTAATCTGTAACCCCAAAGAGATGAGCGATGGTGAATTGCAGCGCCTCTCCCGCGGTTACCTCCGAGCTATCGCCCATTACATCAGCCCTGAGATAGATATTCCTGCCCCCGACGTCTACACTAACCCTCAGATCATGGCCTGGATGCTTGATGAGTATGAGGGGATCGTGGGCCGTAGCGCGCCGGGGGTAATCACCGGCAAACCCCTCCCCCTGGGCGGCTCCGCCGGACGGGGTGATGCTACCGCTCGTGGCGGGATGTACTGCCTCTGCCAGGCCTGCAAGTTGCTGGGCCTCGATCCTCAGGGGGCTACCTGTGCTATTCAGGGCAGCGGCAATGCCGGTCAGTTTGCCCACCTTCTTGGCGAGCGGCTGTTAGGCCTTAAAGTCATAGCCGTGTCTGACTCCAAGGGTGGGATCTGCAATCCTCTTGGGCTCCCCGCCAAAGAGGTCGTTGCTTATAAGGAGAGGGTCGGGTCGGTCTTGGGCTTCCCCGGAGCCGACAGTATCACTAGCGCTGAGCTGCTTGAGCTGCCGGTCGATATTCTCATCCCTGCAGCGATCGAAAATCAGATCACCGCCGAGAACGCCCCGCGGATCAAGGCCAAAATCATAGCCGAACTGGCCAACGGCCCCACCACGCCCGAGGCCGACGAGATACTATTTGAGAACGATATCTTCGTGATTCCGGATTTTCTCTGCAACGCCGGTGGAGTAACGGTCTCCCACCTCGAGCAGGTCCAAAATGCCATGATGTACTACTGGACCGCTGAGGAGGTTCACGAAAAGCTCGAGCGGAAGATGACGGCGGCCTTCCACGCGGTTCACAAGGCCGCCCAGGAACACCGAGTCCATAACCGGCTAGGAGCTTACCTGGTAGCCGTGCAGCGGGTAGCGGAGGCAGTGCGGCTGCGGGGCTGGGCTTAATGGTGCTAGCGCTGCTACGGCAGCACCTGGAGGCGCGTCCCCGGGAAGTAAAAGGCCAGGATCTCATCGAAGCGACGGCCCGCAGCCGCTAAGCTCCGCGCCCCGTGTTGGCTCATCCCTACGCCGTGCCCCCAGCCGTCGCCGTAGGCCAGCAGATCGCCGTTCATCACAAAGCGAGTCGACTTAAGGCCCCAACTGCGCAACAGCGCCGTGAGCATGGTGCCCGAGAGGACTGCCCGCCCGCGCTCGCCGCTGATCTCGGCCCGCTGCACCCGGCCCGACTCGGATAGCGCCAGGATGCGCAGCGCGGTGACACGTCCGACATCGACGCCCTGGGCTTGCAGCGACAGCGCTATGCGGGTGGGATCGAGCCGAATTTGCCAGCGGCGGTGCGGCGAGTGGGCAGCGACATCTGGGCGCGCGGGCAGGTACGGCCGCCGCGCCCCCCAAACTTCAGCGCTAGAGGCCAGGAAGCCGCCGGAGTCGGCGTGATAGTAGGTACGGGCAAAGCCCCCCCCATAGGTCAATACCAGCCCTCGCGTAGCCGCCACTGCTTCATCAGTCCGAGGGTG
>Ga0207950_100235_pt1 | contig 20264 bp, 16 predicted proteins | sample Subbio11_8B_AprC_FD_184814 | JGI IMG/M metagenome (GOLD analysis project Ga0207950, IMG submission 184814) | Serpentinite rock and fluid subsurface biosphere microbial communities from McLaughlin Reserve, California, USA - CR11_8B_AprC (SPAdes) | ecosystem: Environmental > Terrestrial > Deep... | reverse complement strand
AGGCCGGCTGGCAGGTCGAAATTCAAGAAACCATTTCAATGGGCCATCCCATCCGCAATATTATCGCTCAGCGTGGAAACGGTTCACCCTGGGTATTACTCGGAACCCATTACGATACTCGCCAAATTAGTGATCTTGATCCAGACGTGGACCGCCGCGCAGATCCCGTACCTGGTGCAAACGATGGCGCCTCTGGGGTTGCTGTATTGCTCGAATTAGCCCGGGTCCTCCCAAGGGATACCACGCCACAGGTTTGGCTGGTCTTTTTTGACGCCGAAGACCAGGGCAACATCCCTGGCTGGGATTGGATCCTTGGATCACGGGCTTACGTGGAATCCTTACAAGAATATCCAGATAAAGTGGTTATCGTGGATATGATCGGTGATTCGGATTTAAATGTCTATCAAGAAAGAAATTCAAACCCTATAATTACAGCCGAAATTTGGGAAACAGCCGCTTCATTAGGTTTTGAGAACCATTTCATTCCGGAAGTAAAATATAGTATTCTCGACGATCACACTTCCTTCTTGGAACAAGGAATCCCTGCCATTGTAATAATCGATTTTGATTTCCCGTATTGGCACACAACCGCAGATACCCTGGATAAAATATCCCCCGATAGCCTTGAAATGATCGGGAAAACCCTTTTGAAATGGTTGGGCGATCTCTGAACAAAACAACTTACAACCGGTTGGCAAATTGAGAAACCTGACGTAAACTAAAGGAACATGGATGAGCTTACCCTCCTAAAAACACTTCGCCCAATATGGCTCAACCGTACCCTTCACCAATTCGCGCGCAATGCCGGTGTCCGTGAAAGTTTACGCAGCCAGTTCGAAAATTTTTATTCTTTGCTCGAAATAGTGGTTGAAAGCGGCGACCGGACCTGGTTAGACTCGATTTTAGCCGAATGGGCGCATTCGCTTACCCTATCTGACCTGGAGGAAAAAACAAACAGCCTAACCAGTTTTACGGCTGCCTTAATGAGCCTAACCTTCGAGATCTGTCGGGAATCTTTGGACCCAACCCAGGCACTCGCTTTAATTTGCACATTGACACCGGTGTTTACCTACTCTATGGAACGGACGGCCCAAAATGAGATCGAGGCGAAAATCGGGCATGTCAATGACCAACTGGATATCACTCGCCAAACCCTGGAAAAGCTGGATAAAAGCAAATCTGAATTTATCGCTGTTGCCGCTCATGAGCTCAGAACCCCCCTGACATTGGTGGAAGGCTATTTGTCTATGCTGCGAGAATCTATCCAACAGCGTGGAAGTTTAAAATCGGAATTGGAAATGATGAGTGGGATTACCAATGGTGCGCGTCGCTTACAGGCGATCGTGGATGATATGATCGATGTTTCCCTGATCGACAACCGCCTGATGATGTTGAACATGCAACCTATCTGGTTGGACCGCTTGTTCTCTGTCCTTGAATCTGAACTTAAACAGGCGATAAATGAACGCCGGCAGCACTTAGTCATCCATAACTTCCCTGGCGCGAAAGAAATGACTTTTGGTGATCCAGAAAGGTTACTGCAGGTTTTTCGTAACATTTTAACAAATGCAGTAAAATTTACCCCTGACTCCGGTCATATCTGGATCGATGGACGCAAACTGCCTGGGTTTATTGAGGTCTTAATCAAGGATGAAGGTATCGGCATCGATACCAACGATCAACCGATCATATTCGAAAAATTCGCCCGGATAGGCAATATTTCCCTCCACTCCAGTGGAAAAACCAAGTTCAAAGGTGGTGGTCCAGGCCTGGGGCTCCACATCGCCAAGGGAATTGTCGAAGCTCACGGCGGGGCGATCTGGGTTGAGTCCGAGGGGTATGATGAAATTAATTGTCCTGGGACCACTTTTCACATCCTTATCCCAATCCACACGGAACCACCGGATGCCAAAACCGCGCGCCTGTTTGCTTCTCTTTTTAATACCGCAAATCCTACCTGAACTATGCCCCCTTCTAGACCATTTGACCAACCTGCCCTTCGCATCGCCCCAATTAAACCGTATTACTTTGCCACCCTTAATCAAAAGATTGTCGAGCTGAGTTCTACAGGAGTTGATATCATCCGCATTGATATCGGATCACCGGATCTACCTCCCGCGGATTTTATTATTGATACTCTTGTCACTACCGCTCGGCGATCAGACGTTCACGGTTACACGGATAACGGCGGTACTCTCGGATTCCGAGAAGCGATCGCCCATTTTTACCAAAATCGTTTTCAAGTCAAATTAAATCCGGTAAACGAAACCCTGGGATTGTTAGGCTCGAAGGAAGGTATTTTCAATCTTAGCCAGGTATGGGTCAATCCTGGAGATATTGTCCTCATACCGGATCCGGGGTATCCGGTATACCGTGTCAGCGGGCTGATTGCCGGTGCTCAAATCTACACCCTTCCCGTTCTCAGAAAAAACCAATTTCTACCCGACCTGGACGCAATTCCACAGGATATTCTGGAAAAAGCAAAATTATTGTGGTTAAATTTTCCTGGTAACCCTACCGGGGCTGTGGCACCTATCCATTTTTTTGAAAAAGCCGTTGAATTTGCACATCGCTATCAAATCTTGATCGCCCATGACGCGCCATACACGAATATATGCTACGAAGATTATCAAGCCCCCAGCATTTTACAGGTGGAAGGATCTAAAGATGTGTGTGTCGAATTTAATTCACTCTCCAAATCCTACAATTTGGCTGGCTGGCGCTTAGGGATGGTTGTTGGCAATCCCCAGGTGATTCAATATTTGCATACCTATAAAAGCCAGAGTGACTCATCTCATTTTGAAGCAATGTTACAAGCCGGTATCGCCGCCCTCACTGGAGATCAGAAATGGATTGAAGACCGCAATGCGGTTTACCAATACCGTCGAGATTTGATGGTGGATGGTCTTCGAAAATCGGGGTTTACAGTCGATTCTCCTCGAGCAGCCATTTATATGTGGGCGTCCTTACCACCTGGGTTTACCGACAGTATGGATTTTTGTGCCCGATTGTTGCAAGAAACCGGGGTCAGTGTAACCCCTGGGGTCATTTATGGAAAATATGGTGAAGGATTTATCCGCATCTCGCTCAGCGCGCCAACGGACCGGTTAAAACAGGCCATCTCTCGGATTACCAAATGGTTGTCTAAATCAACCGGAACGGTATAAAATAATCTATATGGCAAAAAAGACGGTTGAACCCACCCAGATGCCGCGCGAAAGCGCGATCCTTGTTGGTATAGAATTTCGCGATGAACCCCAGTTACTTTTGATGGAAGATTCGCTCAACGAATTATCCTTACTCGCTGGTACGGCTAACATCGATATTCTCGGGGTAATGACCCAAAAACTCAACAACCCCAACCCAGAAACATTGATCGGCTCTGGTAAGGTTGAGGAGATTAAGATCCTGGTCGAGGAAACCGAGGCAGACCTGGTTATTTTCGATACCGAATTGTCGCCCCGCCACCAGCGAGAACTGGAAGAAAAGTTTGGCGATCGGGTTCGAGTTGTAGATCGTACTGCCCTGATCCTGGATATTTTTGCTCAACACGCACAAACCAGGGAGGGTATTTTGCAGGTCGAGCTGGCTTATTACGAGTACCGCCTCCCACGCCTTACCCGCGCCTGGACCCACCTGGCTCGCCAGGCCGGTGGCGGGGGCGGTCGCACCGGTTCAAGCGGTGGTGTGGGTTTGCGCGGCCCTGGTGAAACCCAGCTCGAAGTTGACCGTCGTGAGATTCACAAACGAATTGCTCACTTAAAAGAAGAATTGGAAAAAGTCCGCGCCCACCGGCAACGGTATCGGGAACAACGACGGCGCTCCAATATACCTATCGTTGCTCTGGTTGGTTATACCAACACCGGAAAATCCACCTTGCTTAATCAGCTTGCCCGAGCGGATGTTTATGTGGCCGATCGGTTGTTTGCCACCCTGGATCCGACAACCCGGAGGGTTGAGCTGCCTGGCGGCCATCCCACCTTGTTCACCGATACTGTCGGCTTTATTCAAAAACTCCCCACTCAACTTGTCGCCGCATTTCGAGCGACCTTGGAGGAGATAACCGAAGCTGATCTGCTCGTCCACATCCTCGATGTAACCCATACTAATGCGATGCAACACTGGAAAGCTGTACAGCAAACGCTTATGGATATCGGGTGTGAAAACATCCCAGTAATTACCGCATTAAATAAAATTGATCGCCTTCCTAACCCGGCTGCAATCACTGCCGGATTAGACAACTTTTCCCGCTCGGTAGCAATCTCTGCCCTTACCGGTCAGGGAATAGAAGAAATGCTCACTGTCATCGAAAACATTTTATTTGAAGATTTCATACCGATTACAGTTTACCTTCCCTATCAAAAAGGTCAATTGATTTCGTATTTCCATGAAGTCGGAAAAATTGATACAACCACCCCCGGAGAACAATACCTGACCATTAAGGGATCGATACCCGGACGGCTAGCTGCTTTTTTTAAACCCTATACCGGGAAACCCCTTCAAGCCAAGGAGGAATAAAAAGTGGGCCAAAAAATATCTCACCTTCTTGACCTTATCTCTGGTTTTTTTGCAATCCGTAAAGGGTTATTGCCTCTAATCGCGATATTAATGATCCTGTTAAATTTTTTCCTGAATTTTATTGCTCCTAATTGGTTTTCACAATCAGATTTTTTCTTGCATCTTGGGATCATCCTCGCAATCCTGGGCATCCTATTAGCCTGGGCATTGTGAGGGTAAACATAAAAAGGGCTTGCCCTGAGTGACAAGCCCATCCTCGCATTGTATCTTTTAGTTAGAGCTGACTATTTCTTCTTTTTATCTTTTTCCATACTGACGATTTCGCGTCCCTGGTAATTCCCACAATTTGGACATACCGTGTGCGGTAACCGCATTTCATTACATTGGCTGCACTGAACAAGGTTGGGGATACTCAAAGCATCATGAGCTCTGCGGCGGTCACGCCGGCCTTTGGAAATTTTCCGCTTGGGTAGAGGAACCATTCTACAACTCCTATCTTTCGCGCCTTAAATTTGGCAATAATAATCGTTAATAGCCGCAAAATTATACTTTCCAACCGGTATCATTGTCAAGAAAAATACCCTACCCAAACCTAAACCAATGAGGGTATAATCTACCCATGGCCAGCGGGATGCTGGCATTTGTTTAGACTGGAGATTGTTCCCGTATGAACCAACGAATTGTTAATTTGGCGATCATTATCCTCCTCCTTGCTTTCACAATCTGGGTCTCCCTCCCAAACAACCCAGGGATACACATTGGCAGCTTTGAGAAACCCCTGGAGACTGTTCTGGGTTTGGACTTGCGTGGTGGGATGCAGGTCATCCTTAGTGTACCGCCTGAGATCCAGGTGACCCAGCAAAATCTCCAAGATGCTGCCACCATCTTAGAGGCGCGCTCGAATGCACTGGGGGTTACCGAAGTTTTGTTTCAAACCGCAGGGGAACGCATCATCGTGGGTGAATTCCCTGGCGCAAAAGACGCTGAGGAGATCATCAATCCGATCCGCCAGGTCGGGCAGTTGGAATTCGTAGACACCGGCGATCTTTCCATGGAGCCTGGCTCAGAAATCTTAACCGATTTCGGCCTCGCTGAACCTGTCGCCCCAGTGCCGACACCTGAAACTGGAGAACAAAACAACCTTCCCGAAGCTCAACCGGTTCGTTACAACACGATCCTTACCGGTAGAGATTTAAGGTCGGTTGGGGTTGTTCGTGGTGATCTCGGCGATTTTCAAGTGTCGCTAGAGTTTACCCCAGAAGCTGGAAGAATTTTCGACCAATGGACGACCCAAAACGTCGGAAAATTCCTGACCATCGTCCTGGATAAAAAAGTCATCTCATCACCGGTTATTGAAACCCCCATTCAGGATGGGTCGGCTGTCATTCGCGGAAATTTTACATCTGAGTCTGCGAACGCCTTAGCCGTACAGCTTCGCTATGGTTCTCTGCCCATCCCCTTAAACATAGAACAGATCCGCGTAATCGGACCCACCCTCGGCCAGGACTCGCTCGACAAGAGCATGGTGGCAGGTGTGATTGGATTCACAATCGTCATGCTATTTATGGCCATTTATTACCGTGTTCCAGGCCTGGTAGCAAATATTGCCTTGATCTTTTATGTGTTGATGACCTTCTCGATTTTCAAAATCATCCCAGTCACCTTAACCTTGCCAGGTATCGCGGGTTTCTTGTTATCAACTGGCGCAGCCTTAGATGCCAATATTCTCATCTTCGAACGCCTCAAAGAAGAGTTACGCAATGGACGCACCATTCGCCAGGCGATCGATCTGGGTTGGCGGCGGGCTTGGCCCTCTATCCGCGATTCGAATATCGCCGCACTGATTACCTGTGCTATCTTGTTTTGGTTTGGTTCGACATTTGGGGCTAGTTTTGTCAAAGGCTTTGCCCTTACACTATCTCTCGGAGTCGCAGTTAGTTTGTTCTCGGCCCTTTTTGTCACTCGCACTTTACTCGCCTTGATCCTTGAACCGATCCAGGCGCCTGAAAAACGACCCGGCCTGTTCGGGCTATAAAGGACAGCGTCATGATGGATCTCCTCGGTAAACGATATTTCTTTTTCGCCCTTTCACTCCTGGTCATCCTACCAGGCCTAATCATTCTCGCAGTCAACGGACTACCCCTGGCAATTGACTTTAAAGGTGGGTCATTTTTAGAGTTACAGTACCCCAACGAACAACTTCCCGCAACAGACGAAGTCATAGCGATCTATAGTGAAATGGGCTTTCGTGAAGTTCAAGTTCAAACTGCCATTGGTACCACTGGTCTCCGCGATACCCTGGTGATCCGGTCGCCCTTTATCGATGAGGGGACCAAAAACAACCTGGTCGAAAAGCTACAACTGCAATCCTCCGTCACAGAAATTGTAGTTAATCGCTTCGATAGTGTTGGTCCTGTTATTGCCCAACAGGTGACCAATCGTGCAGCCCTGGCTGTCGCGGTAGCAGCCTTGGCGGTTGTGCTTTACATCACCTACGCCTTTCGTGGAGTGCCGCATGCATTTCGCTATGGTGTTTGTGCAATTATTGCCATGCTTCACGATATTTTGCTCGTGTTCAGCATTACTGCCATCGGTTCCATTTTGTGGGATTGGCAAATGGACGCCCTATTTTTAACCGCGCTCCTAACCGTAATTGGTTTCTCAACCCAGGACAAAATCGTGGTTTTCGATCGAATTCGGGAAAATAGCACCTTCTTGCGGAAACTTCCTTTTGAAAAATTAGCCAACCATTCAATCGTCCAAACCTTACAACGCTCGATTAACACTCAACTCATGACCGTCGAATTTATGTTGCTGGCAATGGTCTTGTTTGGCGGCGTGACATTACGTGAATTTGCAATCATTTTGTTGGTTGGTCTTTTTAGTGGTACTTACTCCTCCTTATTCGTAGCTGCTCCCCTTCTGGTGGTTTGGGAAAACAAGGAATGGCGTACCTGGTTTCGCAAACAAACCGTCCATGCTTAAGATTAAGAATCCCAAAGCTCCAGAGAGAATTCTTTATTTATAAAGTAAAACTGGACTGTTTACTTTATCTGTGGGAACAACCTATCTCCCCTTCCCATAGATAAAGTTTTACTCCAAATGGCTGGCGATGAGGTGTAGAGGGGTCTTTAATTATTAACAAAAGGGTTACTATAGGGGTTCTGGTGATTGGTCAAAACCCTGGCAAAAAAATCCCATCTGCTTAAACCATTTTTAACGAGGAAGCATGCCACAAACCCAACAATTGGTTGAAGAGCTGGTACCGCTTAAAAGCCGCATTTCAATTTCTGCAGCCGATTCGTCTGTTGCGATCCTACAGGCTGTGGTAGGCGGCGGAGCGCTCACATATTACTTTACTCGTGTCCGTGGTTTAGAACCAGAACTCGCTGCTCTGGTCTGGCTTTTATTTGCCTTATGGAATGCAATCAACGACCCATTGTTCGGATATATCAGTGATCGAACCAAAAGTAAACTGGGACGTCGTAAACCGTATATCCGTTATGGCGCACCTTTTATTACCCTGGCATTCATTTTCTTGTGGCTGGATCTACCCAGCACTCCATCCATTTTGTTCTCGCAAATGCTTGTCGGCCTATTTTTATACGATATTCTTTACACTGCCATCGCCACCAGCCTCTATATCATGCCCTACGAGGTCGCAATTTCCAACAAAGCCCGCAGTAGTATCTTTGTTTGGAAGATCATATTTATGATTTTCCCAAACATGTTACCTTTCGTCATTGCCGCTATTCAACCAGGTCCTGGGGATGACCCAGCCAACTACCGCTGGTTTTTAACTATTCTCAGTATCCTTTTGGGATTGATTGTCTTCATTAGCACTTTCTTTTATACAGAAAAACTTTTCCACCAGGAGGAAAAACAACTACCTATCTTCAAATCTCTTAAAGAAAGTTTTTCAAATTTTGCTTTTAACATCTTTCTAGTGGTCAGTTTTTCGATCATTTATATCCAAACCAACCTGATGCAGGGTATAGCTTATTATTTTGATGAGGTCATGGCTACGCCTATACTGCTCTATATCGGCTTGGGAGTCGGTATCGTTACCGGGATTGTATTTTGGATAAAACACCGTGAATCTTGGGGGGTAAAAACCTGTTTAATGGTTTGGTTGGGTTTGTTCGCGATAGGGTGTTTTACAATGCTCCTGTTCGGCCGGTTGCTCATTCCCGCAGTGTTTAGTTTCTTCCTGATTGGAATCGGATTTGCTGGGGGGATGTACCTGGTTCCGATCATGAATGGGGATGTAATCGACTTCGACGAACATCGTACCGGTTTGCGCCGGGAAGGAATGTACGCAGGGATCAATAGCCTGGTGACTAAACCAGCCATCAGCCTTGCCCAATCGGCATTTCTTGCCATCATCACTTACTATGCCTACGACCAATCCCTGGCAAAGGGGCTTCAATCCGAGTTCTCCCAATCCGGTATTCTCATCGCATGGATGCTCATTCCGACATTATTATTATTCGCCTCACTTTTTGCCATGCGCTGGTATCCCCTTACGGGAAAAAAATGGGAGCAAACTAAACGCACCCTGATCGAAATCCACACCGAAAAAGAGCGCCGCTACCTCACCCAACATGGCTTTAAGGTCGGGGATTAATTCTTGCGATTCGACATTGGTTGGGTGATGGATGAGCGCAAAAATAGAAACTGGATACAATTTTATTGTGATGATGACCGTAAGACCCATGAAGAGGGGTAACTGGCATTTAGATTTTTAATTTCATCCTCATTGTGAGAAAGTGAGATATCTATGCGCAAAGAAGTTGTCCTGATCACTGGTGCAAATGGTGAAATCGGCCACGGTTTGGTATCCTATTTAGGTGAACAAGGTAATTACTCCATTATTGCCCTCGACGTACAACCTTTGGATGAAGTATTAACCCCTCATTGTCTCCGATTTATCCAGGGGGACATCCTCGATACGATGTTGTTAGGGCGACTGGTGGCTGAATATGAAATTCGTACGATTTACCACCTCGCTTCGATTCTCTCCACCAAAGCCGAATATAACCCCGAAACAGCTCACCGGGTCAATGTGGAAGGTACCCTCAATTTACTCCGCCTGGCCGTCGAACAATCTGCCTGGCAGGGTCGCCGCGTCAAGTTTATGTACCCCAGTTCAATCGCCGCTTATGGTCTCCCAAGTCTCGAGCATAAGAACCAGGCCGGTAAAGTCAAAGAGTATCACTGGCTCGAACCTACCACCATGTATGGCTGCAATAAACTCTATTGTGAACATCTGGGCCGCTACTATACCAACTTTTATCGCCAATTAGCCGCCGATCACAGCCCTAACTCGATCGATTTCCGTTGTATTCGTTTTCCTGGACTGATTAGCGCGGATACGATCCCCACGGGTGGTACGAGCGATTATGGCCCTGAGATGCTTCACCAGGCTGCCCAAGGACTGGATTATAAATGCTTCGTCCGTCCTGATACCCGCATCCCTTTCATGGCCATGCCAGATGCTGTAAAATCTCTCCTGATGCTGGAAGCTGTGCCTAAAGAAAACTTACGCGATTTAGTATATAACGTAACCAGCTTCAGTCCTACCGCTCTAGAATTTTTTGAAATCGTTCAATCCGCCTTTCCAGGAACCCAGGTCACCTTCGAATCCCACAGCAACCGTCAAAAAATTGTCGATTCATGGCCAGAGGATGTGGATGACAGCAACGCGCGCAAGGATTGGGGCTGGAAACCGGATTATGACCAGCAGCGTGCTTTCGAAGAGTACCTGATTCCAGCCATACGATCTAGATATCAACAAAAATAATAATCCTTGGTATCCTATCTAAGAGAAGATCAACTTGTTTCAGCGACTGTAATTCCATCCACCACCCTATTTACCAATGTAAAGGATGACCAAGTCAGGGTTTAGTTTGCCAATGGGATGCAATCAAGAGACAGAATGGTGACAACGAAAAATCCGAATAAGAACTAGCTTCACCCAAAACCTGTTCTGAAGGTCAATAAAATCTTGAGTGGGCATGGAACGGAGGTATTTTTATGCCGAAGAACACACTTCCAGAAATCGGAAAACCGGTATCCTTTAAAGCTGAAACCCGTCAATTATTGGATATTTTAATCCATTCACTCTATACAGAAAGGGAGGTGTTTTTACGGGAATTAATATCGAATGCGGCAGACGCCTTAACCCGCATGCATTACGAATCGCTCACCAATCGCGAGGTGCTCGACCCCCAGGCAGAATTAGGCATTTGGATCACAGCTAATGAAGATCAAAAAACTCTCACCATCAGCGATACCGGCCTGGGGATGACCGCCGATGATTTAAACGAAAACCTTGGTACCATCGCCCACTCTGGCGCAAAAGCCTTTTTGGATGCAGCCCAAAGCGGAAGCCAGCACCTATCAGATATCATCGGCAAATTCGGGGTTGGTTTTTATTCGGCCTTCATGGTGGCAAAAAAAATTGTTGTGGTTTCTCGCTCTTACCTTCCGAATGAGGAGGGTGCTCGTTGGGTGTCTGAAGGCGAAGATACTTATTTCATCGAACCTGCCGAAAAACAACAACGCGGGACGAGCATCACCCTCCATCTCAAAGACGACGCGGAAGAATTCGCGAAATTGCATCGTTTGCGCCAGGTCATCCACACCCACTCAGATTACATTCCATTTCCAATTTATTTAGACACCGAAAAAGAACCTGTCAATCGTCAAAACGCCCTCTGGCGTCAGCCTCCCTCCCAAGTAAAAGAAGAACAATACAAAGAGTTTTATCGCCAGTTCAGTCTGGATATCACCGATCCGATCTTAAAAATCCATCTCTCGGTCGACGCCCCGGTGCAACTTTTTGCCCTACTCTTCGTCCCTGCCTCCACAGAACGTGGCATTTTTACCCTGCGTAAAGAAGATGGCTTGAAATTATACGCGCGGAAAGTCCTTATTCAGGAGTATTGTAAAGAACTACTACCTGCCTACTTGCGTTTTGTCGATGGGGTTGTCGATTCCGAAGACTTGCCTTTAAACATCTCCCGAGAAGCGATCCAGTCCAGCCGGGTTGTGGCTCAGCTCAAAAAAATACTCACCAACAAGGTCATCGAAGCCTTAAAATCTTTGGGGAAAGACAATCCTGATGGCTATGCGATTTTTTGGAACTTGCATAATCGTGCGATTCGTGAGGGAATCGCCACCGATGTGGACTCGCAAGCCGAATTATCCACTTTGTTGCGTTTTCATTCCCTCAAAAATCCGCAGAATTGGGTTTCGTTAGAACATTACTCTCAAAATATGCCCGCTGCGCAAACAAAAATTTATTACCTCCTCGGTGATGACGAGCGGTCGTTGGCTTCCAGCCCACATCTGGAGATCGTTAGTTCCCTCGGCTATGATGTCCTCTTTATGGCAGATCCACTCGATCCTTTTATGCTGATGCGTCTAAACTCTTACGAAGGCTTCGACCTGGTCAACCTCGCTGGAGAGACACCGGAACTTGTGGGCTCTACACAAAAAGGTGAACAATCCGCACCTGATAAAGAATTTCCTGTAAACCAAACCACAAGTCTCATATCATTATTCAAGGAAATCCTCGGCGATCGAATCGCCGATGTGCGGGTAACCACCCGCCTGACCGAATCACCAGCCCGACTTGTCGATCAACAAAGCGATTTGAAGCCCGAGCTTCAACGGGTATATCGCATATTAAACAAAGAGTTCGAGCCGCCTAAGCAGGTTCTTGAAATCAATCCAAACCATCCCATTCTGAATAAGGTGGCCTCCCTGGCGGCGGAGAACGATTTGACCCGGTTGGTCATTGAGCAGATCTACGAAAATACGCTCCTCATCGAAGGTATACCTACGGATCCCGCTGCGATGACCCGTCGTATTCAAGGATTAATGAAAGCCGCGCTTTCGATACCACAGGAGAGCCAGGATGAGCAAACCTAAGGTCTGGTTGACCCGCAAGATCCACCCAACCGCCCAAGACAAAATTCAGGCTGTCGCAGACATCGAAATCTGGCCAGCGGAAACACCTCCCACGCGTTCGGATATCTTTCAAAAAATACCCACCTTAGACGGTATCCTGACTCTCCTAACCGACCCGATCGATCAGGAAATAATTGCCCGGGGGATTAACTTAAAGGTCATCAGTCAAATGGCGGTCGGCTTCGATAATATCGATATCCCAAGCGCGACCCATCGTAGAATCCCGGTTGGACACACACCAGGGGTATTGACCGAGACCACGGCCGACTTCACCTGGGCGCTTTTAATGGCCGCCGCCCGCCGGGTGGCTGAGGCCGACCAGCAAGTCAGGCAAGGAATTTGGAAACCCTGGGGACCCGATGTCTTCACCGGCGCAGATGTTCATGGAGCTTCACTCGGAATCATCGGATTGGGGCGCATCGGCAAAGCTGTTGCCCGCCGCGCCTGTGGCTTTTCGATGCAAATCTACTATTATGACCATAACCGTGATCCAAAACTTGAGGTTGAATTAGGGATTGAATTTAAACCGTTTGATGAGCTGATATCCAATTCGGATTTCATCAGCCTGCATCTGTACTACTCATCCGAGACCCATCACCTGATCAATCGACAAAGTTTCGATCGAATGAAATCCACTGCCATTTTAATTAACACATCCCGAGGGGCAATCGTTGACCCCCAAGCGCTTGTGTGGGCATTGCGCGAGAGGAAAATTGCTGCTGCTGGGTTGGATGTGTTCGACCCGGAGCCTATCCCAGCCGACCACCCTATCCGGTCTTTAGAAAACGTTGTCCTTACCCCTCACATCGCCAGCGCGAGCAAAGAAACTCGCCGGTTGATGGCACAAATGGCAGCCGATAACCTCCTTGCTGGCCTTGATGGGCGTGCACTGCCATACTGTGCTAACCCAGAGGTATATTCCCATCCTAAATCATGATGATTATTCTATTAATTAAGGACATTTGTTTGAGAGAAAATGCGTACAATATTCTTGTCGGGCGAGGAATGTGTTTTACTTTTCCGAAAACGGATCGTCCTTAACGGGATTGTAAATCTGGAAACCCCGCTAAATAGGAATTGTGGTTTAGGTTCATAATCGATCAATAGAAGCGCTGGAAAATCAGGAGGAGTTATCGTGGATCAAAAAGTGTTAAATGGAATGTTAAAGCCAAAATCGATCGCAATTATTGGCGCGTCCACCACCCCCGGAAAAATCGGGTATACCGTTCTTAAGAATCTGATCGCGGGCGGCTATGAGGGTAAGATTTACCCAATCAACCCTTCCGCCGATGAAATTCTAGGTCTGAAGGTGTACCCGACGGTTAAGGACGTCCCTGGCTCCATCGACTCGGCCATTATCACTGTACCAGCGAAATTTATTTCTGCCCTAACCGACGAACTCGGCCAAAAAGGCGTAAAAGGGATGGTTGTCATCACCTCCGGATTTAGTGAGGTCGGTAAAAAAGATCTGGAAAATGAAATTGTTGAAAAAGCCAAAAGCTATGGAATGCGGATTCTTGGACCGAACATTGTAGGGATACTTTCCAATGCCGATAAAATGAATGGGTCATTTGCGCCATTCTTACCAATGGCCGGCAAAGCCTCATTGGTCTCGCAGTCGGGTGCCCTATTGATTGCGATTGATGCTGCTACGTTCATTCGACGGGTTGGTTTTGATAAATTGATCTCGATTGGCAATATGTCGGATGTCGATTTTGCCGATTTAGTCACCTGGCTGAATAACGACCCTGACACCTCCTGTATCACCCTTTATATTGAAGGTTTTAAAGATGGCCGACGCTTTATAGAAGCTGCCCGAAAAGCGCACAAACCGATTATCGCCCTAAAGGCCGGCGTCTCTGCGCATGGCGCAGCAGCGGCTGCCTCCCATACTGGGTCTTTAGCCGGTGCCGCAAAAGTATATGGAGCTGCATTCCAACAAGCTGGTGTCGTCCAGGCTGCAAATTTAAACGAACTGTTTAATCGCACACTTGCCCTTTCCATCCAACCGCCAATGACTGGCGACAACCTCCTGATCATCACCAATGGTGGTGGTGTAGGAGTGCTTGCAACCGATGCAGCCGAACTTAATGGTTTACCGCTTAAGTTCGCCCCGCCAGATGTTCAGACCGAACTCAAAAAACACATGCCCGAGTTTGGGTCAGCCAAAAACCCGGTTGACCTGACCGGAATGGCCGGAAATGATTGGTATAGCAATTCGGTACGTTTTGCCTTCGCTCATGAATGGGTCGACGGCTTGGTGGTTCTCTATTGTGAAACAGCCATGACCGACCCACTCGAGATCGCTAAGGGGATTAAACAAGCAATTGACGAATCGGGGGTCAAAGACAAACCGGTGACGGTTTCCTTCGTTGGTGGTGAACAATCTGAAAACGCAATGCGCTGGTTGGTTGAAAACGGTATCCCCGCTTATGGGGCTCCGGATTTGGCTGTCAACGCTATTGCCGGCCTTCGTGAATACACTCGCATGAAGGCGATCGCCTCGGAGGATGCACCGCCCTGTGAAGTCCGTGACCACGAACGCGCTTTAGAGATCATCAATTCCGCCCGCAAGGATGGCCGCGATTCCCTGACCGAAATTGAGGCAAAAGAAGTTTTTGAATGTTATGGAATGCCGGTTACCCAGACCACCCTCGCCCGCACCGAAGATGAAGCAGTAAAAATGGCAAATGCAATCGGTTTCCCGGTTGTCATGAAAATCGTCTCGCCAGACATTCTCCATAAATCGGATGCTGGTGGAGTGAGGGTCAACATCAAAGACGAAGCCGGAGTCCGAGAGGCATTTAACGTAATCAAGAAAAATGCCCGTGATTATAAAGCCACTGCCGATATTCATGGTGTCGCTGTACAGGAAATGGCGCCCTGGGGTACCGAAGTCATCCTCGGATCCGTCAATGATCCAACTTTCGGCCCCACCATTATGTTCGGGTTGGGCGGTATCTTCGTTGAAGTGCTCAAGGATGTTACCTTCCGGGTAGCCCCGGTAGCCTCCAGCCAGGCGTTGCGCATGTTGAATGAAATTCGCGGTGCGCCGATCATCGCCGGTGTCCGCGGTGAAACTCAGCGAGACCGCAAAGCCCTGGCCGACACCATCTGCTCTTATTCCACAATGATCCTCGACTTGGCCGACGAGATCATGGAATCGGACGCCAATCCGGTTCTAGTTTATGAAGAAGGCAAAGGGTTGAAGGTTGTCGACGCCAGGATTATCCTAAAAAAGAAATAACGTACAACATAATTAAACCGCCGCCCATTGATCAGGCGGCGGTTTTTATTATCTTTGATCCATCAATTTATCCCAGGCACCTTCCCAGGGTGTGCCCATCCGGTTCCTTACAGCTACAGTGATCTTCCCCAATTTTTGTGCGACCTTTGGCATTGACTGTGCAATTTTCGCCCAATCGTCGTCTAACAACGCTTGCAGGATAGATTTTCCTAATAACCCAGACCACTCCCAATCCAACCGAAACCGATCGGCCTTTACCCAATAACCACGCTTTTCCCAAGCCAATACCGAAACCTCCACGGAATTCCCAATTTCAACCAGCGCAAATCCGATAAAGGCTGCCAGATCACGGGTGTAATCATCTTGATCGGTTTGTTTCATTAATTCACGGAGGGCTAAAACCACCGCTTTTGATAGTTGGGTTCGCAGCTTACCAGCGCTATCTGGATTGATAACTCGGCCCATGATGCCTCCATGTAATTTATGGTGTTTTTTGGCTGGTATTATAAACCATCTTTACCCAAGAATTATTTTTGCGGGACGTAAGGTTTAAAATTCCCTGATTTCCGTCCTCAGGTGGTATAATTTTAGGTCGGAATTTGTTACTGGGGAAGTGCTGGAATTGGCAGACAGGCATGACTTAGGATCATGTGCCGTAAGGCGTGCGGGTTCAAGTCCCGCCTTCCCCACTCGCCGAAAAAATTACTTTAAGGAAATCAAAGTTGAAACTCGAAATCGAACCTCTCGACGACCACCAGGTCAGGATTATTGCTGAATTTGAACCGGAAGTTTTCGACAGATATATCCGACAGGCTGCTCGCAAAGTCGCCAAACAAGTCAAGATACCCGGGTTCCGTCCTGGAAAAGCCCCTCTCGATGTGATCCGGCGCACGGTTGGCGACGAATCCCTTAAAGAGCAGGCTGTCGAAGACCTAGTAGACGAAAATTACTCCAAAATCCTGGACCAGGCTCAGGTAAAACCGGGAGCTGCGGGTTCTTTAGAAGAAATCATCAGCTTGAACCCGCCAAAATTAGCCTTTCGTATTCCCCTTGAACCCGATGTCGATTTAGGTGCTTATAAAGAAGTCCGACAAGAGTATAACCTCGAACCGGTATCCGACAACGAGGTAAATGAATTCGTAAAAAACCTCCAAATCAATTATGCCACCCATGAACCGGTTGAGCGACCCTCTGAAAAAGGCGACTTGCTGTTTACCAAATTCGGCGCCGAGAACGCCAACCCTGGTGAAGGAGAAGAGGTTACCATTCTTCCAGAAAGACCTGCACAATTCATCCTTGGCGGCGATGGCGTTCAGGATTCCACTTATCCGTTTCCGGGTTTTACTGACCAATTGGTTGGTCTTTCAGCCGGTGATGAAAAGACCCTAACCCACTCGTTTTCGGAGGATGAAAAAGTCGAAATACTGGCCGGGAAAGAAGTAATTTTTAAAGTTAAGGTCGAAAGTGTAAAGGTCATGAGCTTACCAGACCTCAACGACGGTTTTGCTCAAACTGTAGGCAAATTTGAAACTCTCGAAGAATTAAAAAACGCTATCCGCGAACAGTTGGAAAGATCAAAAAAGGAAAGCACGGACGAAACCTTTTTTGAGGAGCTTCTCGATAAAGTTATTACCGGTGCGACCATTAAATATCCGTCCCAGACGATTGACCACGAGGTCGAGCACATGCTCGAGCACCTAAAAGGCGACCTGGACCGTCAAGGGATGGAAATGGATGCGTATTTGAAAATGATTAATAAAGACCTAACCACTTTTATCGAAGAAGAAATTCGACCAACTGCCCGCAAACGGTTGGAACGATCACTCGTCATCGAACAATTAGGCTTAGCCGAATCCATCCAACTGCAGGAAAGTGACTATAACCAGGTCGCCGCCACCACAATGGAAACCTTAAGGTCGATGCCGCCGCCAAAAAACAAGAAAAAAGGGGTTTCCGAACAAATGGTAACCCAAATCACCCGAAATGCGATGTCGCGCATGCTTAATCAACGCATCCTCGACCGCTTGAAAGCCATCGCTACCGGCCAGGTAGGTGTAGAAACCTCCGGACTTCTTGAGGACCTACCCACCGGCACCAAGGAAAATCCAACCTTGGTCGATTCAATTGAGGTTGAAACCCCGGTTGTGACCGAAACAGAAATTAATGAACCCACTGACACCTCTGAAAGTCCATCCGAAATGGACACAGCGGAAAAACAAATTCAGGAATAATGGTTTTGTTCTTGAAATGTATAAGGAGATCCTATGACTATACCAAACTTTCAAAATGTCATCCCGATGGTCATCGAAACCACCGGACGCGGAGAACGCGCTTATGATATTTATTCATTATTGCTAAAAGAACGGATCATATTCGTTGGCACCCCCATCGACGACCAAATCGCCAACTTAATCGTCGCCCAGCTCCTTTACCTGAGCAAAGAGGACCCGGAAAAGGGAATCCAGATGTATATCAATTCACCTGGCGGTATGATCTATGCCGGTATGGCTATCTACGATACGATGAAGATGATCCCTAATAAAATTAGCACGGTTGCCGTCGGGGTAACTGCGTCCTTTGGTACCGTCCTGCTAGCGGCTGGTAACAAAGGTCAGCGCTACGCCTTGCCACACGCTACCATTCACATGCACCAACCGCTCGGTGGCGCATCCGGACAGGCTTCCGATATCGAAATACAAGCCAAAGAAATTCTACGCCTCAAAGCGCGGTTAAACCAAATTTTAGCGGCGAGCACAGGGCAACCGCTGGAAGTAATCGAACGCGATACGGAACGAGATTTCTACCTGGATGCGCAATTTGCGGTCGAGTATGGCCTTGTGGACAAAGTATTAACTCCTCCTGAAAAATAGTTCAAGAGATAAAAACCAGAGAGCGAGGTTTCCCTCGCTTTCTGGTTTAAAAATCTGGTAATTAAGCAATGATTAAATCAGCCTTACCCAACCTCAAAGCTCTTATCCTGGATATGGACGGCGTCCTTTGGCGGGGAAGTGAACCGATAGGCGATCTGCCCTCACTTTTTGCCAGGATAAAAGATTTGGGTTATAAAGTCCTCTTTGCCACCAACAATTCTACCGGCACGGTTCAATTCTTGCAAAAAAAGTTAACCGAATTTGGAATCAGCCATACTACGGATCAAATCATAAATTCTTCGATGGCTGTCGCCCATTATTTAAAAAAGAAATTTCCCAAGGGTGGGCCGGTTTATATTCTTGGCGAAAGTGGGTTGACGACCCCTTTGGGCAAGGAAAATTTCTTCCACCAAAACCAAGACGTTTTAGCAGTCATTGCCGGGTTAGACCGTGAGCTTACTTATAAAAAGCTGCTTGAGGCAACCACCCTAATTCGGGCCGGCGCACTTTTTATCGGTACCAACCCCGACCGGACATATCCTTCCCCTATGGGGATTATACCGGGTGCAGGGTCGATTATTGCCGCCCTGGAAGCCAGCAGCGGGGTCCAGCCAGAAATCATCGGTAAACCCTTCCCACCACTTTTCCAGACCGCTTTAGAGCGATTGGGAACACTTCCTGAAGAAACCCTGGTGGTAGGGGATCGCCTTGATACCGATATTCTTGGTGGGGTAAGGGCCGGCTGCCCGACCGCCCTCGTGCTGAGCGGGGTAACATCTCGAGCTGAATTAGCCCATTGGCAACCTCTACCAGACATTGTGGCCGAATCATTGACGGAATTATTGGGTTAAAAAATTATGGAATCCACAGCCTATCCACTTATTTTTGACCTGGATTATTCCCACCTCGTAAAAATCGTTTCGGATTGGAATGAACCCGCTTACCGTGCAGCCCAAATCTGGCAAGGACTATATCAACATCTTTGGAACGACCCCTCCCAATTTACTTCGCTGCCTAAAAATCTGCGTGATCGAATGGGTATAGAATTTTCCTTTGCCAACCTTCAACCTCAGCAAACACTCTATTCCTCGGATGGTGAAACGACCAAAACCTTATTCCATTCCTCCAATCATAAAACCGTAGAAGCTGTTTTGATGCGCTATAAGTCCCGCCGCACCCTTTGCATTTCGACTCAGTCCGGCTGCGCCATGGGCTGTGTTTTTTGCGCCACCGGGCAAATGGGTTTTATTGGCCACTTGAGCAGTGGGGAAATCGTCGAACAAGTGCTCTATTACGCACGCTTACTAAAAAAGGATGAAGAGCAGGTTACCAATATCGTCCTGATGGGTATGGGTGAACCTTTTCATAATTATGACGCGACAATAGCTGCTATCGACCGGCTCAACCACCCCGAAGGTTTTAACCTGGGTGCCCGCCGCTTCACGATTTCAACCGTCGGATTGGTACCCGGTATCCGCCGATTTACTAAAGAAAAAAGCCAGGTAAACCTGGCTGTTAGCCTGCATGCTGCTAATGACCCATTGCGCCTTACAATGCTGCCGATTAATAAGAAATATCCCCTTAGCGAACTTATCGAAGCCTGTCATGAGTATGTTGCTCGTACAGGTCGGCGGATAACTTTCGAATGGGCG
>Ga0207950_100234_pt1 | contig 20370 bp, 16 predicted proteins | sample Subbio11_8B_AprC_FD_184814 | JGI IMG/M metagenome (GOLD analysis project Ga0207950, IMG submission 184814) | Serpentinite rock and fluid subsurface biosphere microbial communities from McLaughlin Reserve, California, USA - CR11_8B_AprC (SPAdes) | ecosystem: Environmental > Terrestrial > Deep... | reverse complement strand
GCAAAAAACCAAAGAAGATTTTTTTGAAATGGGTTGGCGCTTTTCTTCGGAGCAAATACAATTTCGAAATACGGTCTGGCTGGACCTGAAAGGTAACGAAGAAGACTGGTTGCTGCGAATGAAACCAAAAACACGTTATAACTTACGGTTGGCAAGCCGCAAAGGTATAACTGTCCGGATTGGCAGCCAGGAAGACCTTGGATTGATTTATAAAATGTATGCCGAAACATCGCTCCGTGATGGTTTTGTTATCCGCCCCGAGAGTTATTACCGCCAAGTCTGGTCAGACTTCATGGATGCCGGAATGGCCGAGCTGCTGATTGCAGAAACAGAGGATGAACCGGTTGCCGGGCTGGTTTTGTTCCTTTTTGCGGGCCAGGCCTGGTATTTGTATGGTATGTCTAGAGAGGCGCATCGCGAAAAAATGCCCAATTATTTGCTCCAATGGGAAGCTATGCGCCGCGCGAAATTACATTCCTGCACTCATTATGATTTGTGGGGCGCCCCGGATGTTTTTGATGCCAAGGATTCGCTGTGGGGAGTATACCGGTTTAAAGATGGGTTAGGCGGCAAGGTGATTCGCACCATCGGCGCTTGGGACTATCCGGTACAGCCCTGGATTTTCACCTTGTACACCCGAATCTTACCGCGTATTTTAGATTGGATGCGCCGCAAAAACCGTCAGCGCGTTCAACGAGAGGTATCGCTTTGATCCCTAGGATCCGAATTGCCCATTTACCAACCCTTATCGAACCGCTTCCACGTCTGAGCGCAGTTTTAGGCGGGCCGCGCTTATGGGTAAAACGAGATGATCAAACCGGATTAGCGTTGGGCGGAAACAAGGTCCGCAAATTAGAGTATGTTTTAGCCGAAGCGCAGGCCAACGGCGCAAAAACATTGGTGACCGTTGGCGCAGCTCAATCCAATCATTGCCGCCAGACCGCTGCGTTGGCTGCACGGTTTGGCCTGGGATGCATACTGGTCCTTTCCGGCGACTCTAAAGGAAAACCTGATGGCAACCTGCTCTTAGATCATCTTTTTGGAGCTGAGATCCAATGGGCTCCCCAAGTTAATCGGGAGGCCATACTCAAAGAGGCATTCGACCGCGCCTGGAATGAAGGACGGCGTCCCTTTTTAATTCCCCTCGGGGCATCGACACCGATTGGGACAATCGGGTATGTTACTGCCTTTGAGGAGTTTTTAAAACAAGGAATCGATGTAGATTGGATAATCGTGGCATCCTCTTCTGCTGGAACTCAGGCAGGTTTAGTACTAGGAGCCAGACGAGCGGGCTGGGGGGGGAAAATTCTGGGTATCAATATTGATCATCCAGTGAATATCCTCCAGCCACGGGTGGCAAATTTGGCGAATGAAGCATCGGCTCGTCTTGGTGAAAATGTTCGAGTAAGCGCAGATGATATCCTGGTCAATGGGGATTATTTAGGTGCAGGCTACGGCATACTCAATAGGAACGAAATTGAGGCCATCCATTTATTCGCGGAAACCGAAGGCCTTGTTCTCGATCCTGTTTATACCTGCCGGGCTGCAGCAGCAATGATCGATCTGATCCGCAAAGGTTACTTTACCCCCAAGGAGCGGGTTCTTTTCTGGCACACCGGGGGGATACCAGCTTTGTTTTCTGAAAAGTACGCTAACCTGCTCACCGAGTAAAAACATTAAGGCCGCCAGCTAGCGCCAAAATCAAAATCTCGATCGGTCGTCAGGCGGATCTTGTTAGCCCCATTGATCGTCATCAGGAATATATCGTGATTTGTGCCATCCGGCCAGCCCTCAAATGCCAACCAATTACCGTCAGGTGAGACACTCACCTGGGCTACCGGTCCGATGCCCGGTTGGCCGCTACCCGGAATGCGGGTTGAATTGAATGTTTTACGATCTTCATAACCCTGGACGAATAGCGATGGAACATTCCCACCATCCATTTGGCTGAAGAAGATCAAGGATCCATCCGGTGACCAAGCAGGCCAAATATCGTTCACTTCACCGCTGATCGAGAAACGATCTTTAAATTCCCCGCTATCCGACATGATCATAAGTTGCGAATAAGTAAGGTCGCGGACATAAGCGATTTGAGATCCCGACGGCGACCAGGCAGGATGTTTTTCTGGAAACCGGTCTTCGGTGATTTGGATCAGACTATTATCTCTAAAGTTAAATATAAAAATGTCCGGATTTCCTGCCCGGGTGGAGGTAAAGGCAATTCGATCACCATCTGGCGACCAGGCCGGGTCATAATCGGACGCCGGGCTGGGCGGCACGGGTAAGGGGTAGGAATCACCCCCATTTTCCACATCGAGGATAAATATCTTTGAGCCTTCATACCGGTCTCGCCTTGTCAGGCAAGGAGAAATGAAAGCGATTTTTTGCCCATCCGGCGACCAGGCAGGCATGCAAGCACCATCCCGGATATTCGTCAAAGGACGCTGCTGGCTGCCATCCACATTCATGATCCAAATCTGGGTGCTCCCGGTCCGGTTTGAGGAAAACGAGATTTGGCCAAAACCTCCTCCCATTGGAGTGGCTGTTATGCTGGGGGTTAAGGTGGGGGTTGGAGTCGCACTCGGTTCGAAGGTTGCAGTTAAGGTGGGTTCCGGAATGGTGGTTTCGGTCGGCGCAGGAACTTGGGTGGTTTCGATTTGGGCGGCTGCAACCGCGGAAGCATCAACCGTTTGTCCGACCGATGGCGAGGGTAAGGGTGGAAAAAATAAACCGCGCATTTTAACCGGTATGCCAGGTTCCAAGAGGAAAAATATCGTTAAAATACTGGCAGCTAATAAAGACATGGGTAACAGAGGCCCGAGTTTTCTACGTTTAGCCGAAGGTCGTGAATTGCGTTTTTGCCCTCTCGGTTTCGCTGATGTGGGTTTAAACTCAGGAGAGTCTTCATCCGCCAATTCATGCACGCTCGGAAGGGAGGATGGGATTGGAGGGGGGGGCAGCACGGACAGCCTTTCTGGTACCTGGTCCATACCACCGGCATCTAACAAGGCAGCTTTAAATTCCTCTGCCTTTTGGAAACGGTCTTCGGAGTTAATCGAAAGAGCCTCTTCGATAACCTTTGCCAATCGTTTGCTGGTTTTAGGAGTGAATACTCTAATCGGGGTTAAGTCAGATTTGCCAGTCGCGCGGGCTAACCCATCTTCGGGTATGGCACCGGTCAAACAAGCGTAAAGAGTAGCTCCAAGTGAATAAATATCGGTACGTGGGTCGGTCGGGGCGGAACCATATTGTTCCGGCGGGGAATATCCAGGGGTCATCGCCCGGGCACCGGTAGTCGTTTGCTGGTTCCCAATCATCACTTTTGCTAACCCAAAATCGACCAGCGATATATGACCATCGGGTGTTATTTTAATATTGCCGGGTTTAATATCCCGATGGATGATCGATGGCCGGCGAGTGTGCAGGTACGTAAGGGCATCACAAATCACGGCACCAATCAAGATCACTTCTTTTTCGGGTAAGATCCCTACCCGCTCAATTCTCTGGCGCAAGTCTTCACCGTCAATATAATCCATTATCAGGTATTGCCCCTGCGTAGGGATGGTGAAATAATCCCCCACCCTGGGCAAGGTGGGATGCTTCAGGCCGGCAAGAATGTTGGCTTCTCGTTGGAACTGACGGGCATATTCGTCGGTCAAAAATAAATTTTCTTTTACCGCAACGGGTATGCCCAAATTTTCATCCATTGCCTGGTAGACAGCTCCCATACCACCCTGGCCAAGGGTGGTTACGATGCGATACCGATTATTTATGATGGTTCCTGGTGCGAGAGTCATCGATTTGATTTTACCTTAAAACTGTATTGCTCCTAAAACTTTACAGGTAGAAAGGCAGAACTCCGCATTCCAATTCGAATAATATGTTGCCTATGCGCATAAAACTGTAAGGCCATCCTTCGATAATCCCCGAATGAGAACGCCATCGCAAATGCAAACCTCCCCCGTCCTTCAAGGCGATAGATCCATATCCGAATAGCGCAATTGCCCGGTATGACCGGGACAAGATCCCCCATCCAAAAGAAACCAGATTGGATTTGGCCCCAAACGAGAGCTATTCCCTATATATGAGAAACCATCCTGGAGCAAAAGGTTGTTGGATTGATCGTGCTATAATCAGTGACGGTCAATTTACCTTTATTATTATTTTAACCCAATGGAATTAGATATTCAAACCGGCATCCAAACTGCTTTTTTTATCCTGCTGTTGATTGTCATCCTCAGTGTGTTTTTTGGAATTCGTACAATACAGGCTGGATCCCGTTTACTGTATTTTCGTAAACGGCGGGAAATGATTACCCGTGGTTGGAGAACGATCACAGCGGCAGTTTTATTAACTGGCCTCGCTTTCCTGCTTAATCGCTATGCTGAACCGGCAGTCTACCAGTTCTTTCCTCCATCACCCACCATCACCCTAACCCCTACCATCACCCAGACGCCCACAATTTCGCTCACTCCAACGGTATCTTTGACGCCGACCATCACCATCACTCCGTTGTTCTCACCAACCCCAGCATTACCAGATGCGATCCTGGCTCGAATTGAGACCACCATAACCCCAAGCCCTGATTCGGTCTTTAGCCGGGTGGTGCTTTCTCAAGAGATCGATGCCGATTTTCAACCCATCAATCCATTTACTGAATTCAATAACCCGGTAGGACGATTGTTTGGCACCTTTAGTTTTGACAAAATGATTACAGGTGCGCAGTTGTCCATCCTTTGGGTGCGGGTCAGTGATGGCGCACTATTGTGTTACCTGACAGAACCATGGGGCGGAAGTACCGGGGGATATGGGTACACAGATTGTGAGCCACCTTCTGACCAATGGACTCCAGGCGACTACGAGGTACAGATATTCGTTGGGATAGATTGGAAATCCTCCGGACGTTTTACAGTCTTAGGTGACCCGCCAGCTCCCACAGCAACCCCTTCACCGACCCGAACGGTTACCAGTACGCCAACCCGTACCGGTACCCCAACGGTAACGGCAACTCGCACCACCACCTTCACCCCAACAATTACGCGGACGCCAACCAAAACCAGGACACCCACTCCCACGCGTACCCTTACCCCGACCATTACTCGTTGGCCGACCCTCACACCCACACAAACCCTTACACCGACCATAACCAGGACACCCACTCCCACGCGTACCCTTATCCCGACCATTACTCGTTGGCCGACCCTCACCTCTACCCCACCGTAAGCCGGAAAATCGTTAAACGGACAAACGCTCGAGGGGTTCGACCAACGCGAAAGCGATTTGAGCTGCCAGCCGGGCATTGTTGTGTAACAACGCAAGGTTAGCCTGCTGGCTTTTTCCGTCGCTCAATCGGTTCAATCGGTCGAGCAGGAAAGGAGTGACTCCCGCGCCGAGGATCCCTTGGGCTTCCGCTTCGGTAACAGCCTGGTGAATGAGCGCCTCAATTTCAACCGAGGGAATTTCTGCCTCCCTTGGAAGTGGGTTGGTGACCAGAATTGCGCTGCGAATCCCGGCATTCCAATGGGCTATAGCAATTGCAGCGATTTCAGCCGCGGTATCGCATCGAGCAGGTACTTTCAAGCCGCTGACTCTCGAATAAAAAGCTGGAAAATCATCGCTTTGATACCCAATAACCGGTACCCCTAAACTTTCTAAGACTTCGAATGTGGCAGGTATATCTAAAAAGGCTTTGGGACCGGCACACACGACCACCACCGGGGCGCGGCTCATTTCATATAAATCAGCCGAGACATCCAATGGCGCATGTCGGTGGACTCCGCCAACCCCGCCAGTAGCCAAGACATGGATTCCGGCCATGTGAGCGGCGAATAGCGTTCCGGCAACGGTGGTTCCACCGCATTCTTTGCGAGTCAGGGCAATCCCAAAATCTCGCCGGCTGATTTTACGAGGAGATTGGTGGGTCGCCAGGGTTTTTAATTCGTCGTGGGAAAGCCCAACCCGTATTTTCCCATCCAAAACCGCAATTGTGGCAGGTATCGAGCCATTTTCACCCAGGATGGCTTCCATTTCCAAGGCCAATCTCAGATTGTCTGGGTAGGGTAGACCGTGGGTGATGACCGCCGATTCAAGGGCAACCACAGGTTTAGCCCGGTTAAGCGCATTGCTAATTTGGGTGGAAATAGCCAGGAAAGGTGCGTTAGGCATCGTTAGATCACCAAATTTCCGTATAATAATTCAAGGGATAATTCGGCAAGGGTAGTTGTCGGGTTGGTCAAGGTTAGGGATGCTGCCGTAACACCCAAACGGATAGCTTCGTCGATGCCAAGGTCATTGAGCAGGCCAAAAATGGTGGTAGCGGTCAACGCATCACCAGCACCGGAACTGTCAACAATTTTAGTCAATACAGATGGAACATGACCGCTGGTTTCAGAAGTAGCATAACAGACCCCGCCTTCAGCTATGGGTATAACCGCAACCTCAACTCCCATTTTTATAAATTCACGGGCGGCCCTTAATCCACTGGGTGGGTCAATAACCCTGAATTTCTCATCCAAGAGGGCAGATGCTTCATAGCGATTGGCAGTCAGCAGGTAGATTTTGTCGAGGAAAGGTTTCAGGCACCCCGACAGCGATGTCGAAGTCGCATCTGCACAAACCGGAATCCCCAATTGTCCGGCCAGGGTAAAGATGGTGCTCATCGCCGCAGAGGAGAGGTTCGCATCAATGAAGACCAGACTCGATTGTTGGAATATTTTTTCCTGGGAACGCAAATATCGGGAAGTAAGCCGTTTGAGGATGCGCATGTCATCCAGACCGAAATATAAATCACCTTTTTCATCTTGAACCGCCAGGTATGCGGCCGTGTTGCATTTTCCCACCTGCAGGCAGGCACTAATTTCGACGCCCGCTGACTGGGTGTGTTCCAATACCTGCCGACCCAGGCGATCTTTGCCAACCACAGTGATCAGGCTTACCGGTTGTCCCAGGCGAGCAATATTTTCGGACACATTGCGGGCAACCCCGCCATAATCCGTACGAACAACGGCGGGATTCGACGTCCCTGCAACAAGAATACCTTGCGGACGACCGATGACATCCAAACTGGAAGCCCCGATGACCAAAACTCGCTTCTCGTGGTTAATTTCTGAAAGTTGCATGGTTTCCTTGACTGAAAAAAGGGAGGAAGTGAATAAATTTTACCGGATGCAGTTCGTCAGGATATATAAATGGATCTTCTGCTGGTTTCACCTTGTAAACAACGATTGATATGGAACAATGCGCGCTCCAAGCCGGCGGGAACTGGTTGGTCCTTCTGTAAATATTTTCCCCTGAGAATCCGGATGCGGTTCTCGTATTCTCGCATGATCAATAATATGATTTGAGCGGGTGGCAAGTTTTGTGAAGCAAACGAGGCAAAAGCCAGGAGAGGGACCTGCTGGACTTCCCGAGTAAGCTCCCTTAGTTGAGCTTGTTTGCGAAGTTCTTCGATAACGCGCGGGTTACTCCGGGCAAGGTTTTCATTGGTTAACCGCCAGGCTTCCAGGTGCTGTTCGAACACCACTTCCTCCAAGGTTACCCAGGTGCCAACATTGATCCAATCCAGGCGTAAACCACGGTTGCGGGCTTCGGAAGGAAAATCCTGCTGGAGACCACGGCAGTTAAAGTTTTGCGGGAGAACACCAGGTAAACCTTTGAAAAAGTTGCTCACCTGTGGGCGGGGAACAAAAACCGGGGGCGGGGGTGGAAGGGGAAGTTCTGGGTTATAAATAAATGTCAACGGTCGGCGTAAAGGTTCTCGCAGCGATTCGCGGTTAATGGTGGTTTCCCACTCAATTTGGCGGCGTATTTCCGGCTCCCCTATAGCAGCCAGCAAAGACCCAAAGTTGTTTTTCTGGATAAAACAAAGCATGTATTCCCGCACCAAATCAGTCATGGTATTGACCCAGTATTTGGCAGGTTGGCGGTAGGTCAACCAGTATAAATCTTTACGATAAGCGGGATAAGGCCGGGCCAGTGGGTTGTTGGCGTTCCGCCGCCAAATACTGAACAGCAAGTTAATATCCTGGATGTGGATCTTGATACCATCTTTGGTCCGCCCAGTTAACTTATCATAATGAAAGGTGTGGTCACGCGTATCGATAATGCGCCGTAATCTTTCGAAACCTGCCAGAGTGCGTTCCTCGCTATCAAGGTCAGCCCAAATAAAGTGTGGGGCGCCATTCGTGCGCTCGAAGATGGCCGCAAACTCCAAATTCGGCTTGACAATCCCTGGACCGCCAATCAGGTACATCGTTGATCGTTGTTGTTCAGCGGTCAATCCCTCGGAAACGATCCGCAAGGTCTCATAAGGCGGAATATTGAAAATCGAACGGGTTAAGAATGCGCGCGCCATCCTGGTATGTGGAAGTTTATAAATATCGGCCTGGTAGATCGAGGCGAATTCGAGCGCCAGGAAAAACGGCAAAAAAATGGCGAGGATGTGGACCACAACGTCCAAAGAAAAATAAGCTTGCAAGATCGGCGTGATCAAATAATTGAATGATGAAATTCCTTCGGGAACATTGGCCGGGATAAAAAGCCCCTCCAGCGCATTTAAAAAATAGTAAAAAGGGTAGCGACCAAACCCATAGATGGACCAAGTGATGAAAAGGGTGCCAAACACAACCAGGCCGCGAATGCGGGCAGTAGATTGGTTCATCTCCAAGGCGCGTTCAATCAAGCGTTCGAACAGCCGGGAAATTTCTTCCAGGTTATAACTTTCTGGCAGCCGGTTCCACAGGTTGCGCAAGTTTATGGTCCTTCCTGGCTGGTTGTCCATTCGACGAGCTCTTGCAACTGGTCGATTTCTTGATACATGTTGTGATGCATTTGAGGATTTTGTTCGATTACCTGGCGGCTGCCCTGTAACAAGTAGGTTAACGTCTGAGCGGAGGTAAGTTGGACCTCCTCTGGTAATTCACCAAGCGGGCGAGATGTTTTTAATAGATAGTGGTCAGAAGCTTCGTTGGCTGCCTGTTCCTCCAAATAACTGCGCCAGATATTAATATGATCTCTTTCGTTACGGGCCTGGTTTAACCAGGATGCTTTCCAACGATCGAGGAGCAATTTTTCAACATTGTCGGGCATCTGCAGGTCAAATATTTCGACCCGTTCAACTCGAATCCCGCGATCCTTCAGCAGGCTGTATTCCTGCGATTCGACACCTTGGCTGGTTACCCGCCCAAAAGAGTCCACTACATTCACATTGGGTAATGTCAAACGGTCTTCGACAATATTCAAAACGGTCTGGAGCGAAGTGTGCTGTCCGGGACGACCATTGAAGAGTTCTTCGATAGTGTATTTGGAAATGGATTCTTTCCAAACATCAGCCGCCAGGTAGGCGGGTATCCAGCGCCAACCGCGGATGCGGTCGGGGGTATCCGGAGGCAAATTGGCATCGATGTTTCGTCCGATGATAGCTTTTTCTACCGCGGTTGAGTTGTACCCAAATTCGGTATAACCTTCGCCAGGTTCTGCATCTATTTTGAAGTAAACCGATATTTTGGGGATAATTTCGATCCCATCCCGGGTAAGGGCACGGGTTTCCATACGTTCACGGTTGAGGGCGGCAACGCGGGCTGGGTCGCCGGATTTTATAGCCGCCTGCTGCCCTTCCAGATCCAACGAGGGTCCGATGGATTGTTTTTGAAGCCGCAAGTCAACGACGGCTTTGTTACTTTCCAAGTATTCATGCTGTTCGGTAAAGACCACGCCTGGACCCACCGGACGGGTAAATTTTTCGTCGGTACGAAGAACGGCAGCGCTGGCAGTATCAAAAACGATCACCCCCGGCCCTTCGCGTATAAATCCTCCCTTGGGTTTGTCAACCTCGCCGTTTTCAACAAAGTAGGCCGGCCCGTGCTGTCCACAGATATATAGCCATAGGCGTTGAAATACCAGCATGCGATCGTGGAGCCCCCGAACCGGTAAAACAAACTGCGAGAAAAAAAGGAGCCAGAATAAGAAACCCAACAGGCAAACCAGGGCGTCCATTAAAAGCCAACCCAAACTGGCCCCTAAACCACCCTCTACCCGGTTGATCCGCAAGACATAGATGACCAATATCGCAAGTAGGGCGAAGAGAATTAAACGATACGGGGAGTGAATAAGCTTCCGAATCATAGGTTCTCGATATTGATTGTAGTACAGAATTGTAAAAAAAGTAACGAGCGGGGGCATGAGGGAGGCGGTAGAGGTTCAACCCCTTCCTGCGCCTCGGCATTTTTTCACAGCCAAAAAATGAGGAGGGTTGGGGGGCGGTTCGTCCATATGTTAGAATTAGGGGTACATCGCATTCACCAAGGATAAACCGAGGAGATAGCCACTCATGATGCGGGCGTTTTTTATCTCCATTTCTAAGTTGGCCTGGGCCCAAAAGGCTATTACCCACTGGAAACTGGCCTGGCGGGTTTCCTCTCGGTTTATTGCCGGTGAAACTGCGGCAGATGCCGTGGAGGCAGTGCGCAAATTGAATGCCGTGGGTATTCTAGCCACTGTAGACCATCTGGGTGAGCACAGCCATACTCCGGCAGATGCCGACCTGGCAGTTAACAACATCCTGATCATTCTAGAAGAAATCCAAAAAGCCGGACTTCAAGCAAATGTTTCTATCAAGTTGTCGCAGTTTGGCCTGGCACTGGATCCAGACCTGGCCTACGCCAACTTGGTGCGCGTATTAATGAAAGGCCGCGAATGTAACAACTTCGTGAGTGTGGATATGGAGGATTCAGGCCTGCTTCCCGCCACCCTGAGTTTGATCTACCGTGTTTGGGAGCAAGGTTTTGACAATCTAGGCGCTGTCATCCAATCGTACTTGTATCGCAGCGAGGTGGACTTGGGCCAATTACTGGAGCGGGGGATTGCAGTTCGTTTGGTGAAAGGCGCCTACCAGGAGAAGCCCGATGTAGCCTACCGGAGAAGAAAAGAAGTGGACGCGAATTTTGATCGTCTGGCGGATGTACTGATCCAGGGTGCAATAAAACGTGGAAAGCGCTCGGTTAGTAAAGATGGGCGCTTCCCTCCCCTGACCGCTATCGCAAGCCATGATTTAAAACGTGTCCGGTTTGCTGCTTTGACCGCAAAACAGCAAGGATTGCCAAAATCGGCTTTGGAATTCCAGATGCTGTACGGCATCCGGCGTGCCCTGCAATGGGATTTAGCCGCCCAGGGTTATCCGGTGCGGGTATACATCCCCTATGGAACCCATTGGTACCCTTATTTTATGCGTCGGTTGGCAGAACGCCCAGCCAATGTACGGTTCTTCCTTTCCAGTTTGTTGCAACAATAAATAGGTCATGATCGATGCTAAATGAGCCCAACCAAGAATTGGCAGTGATTACCGGCGCGGCGCGCCGGATTGGGCGCAGGATTGCGCTGGAGATGGCTTTCAAAGGTTATGCCATAGGATTGCATTACCATCAATCAAAAAAAGAAGCCCTCCAAACAGCCGCGGAAATCGAGGAGATTGGAGCGGCGGTTATCCTGTTACCCGCTGATTTATGTGACCCCTGCGCAATTGAGGGGATGTTTTCAAAAATTTCTGCCAGCCCTTACCGTCTGTCGGTGTTGGTAAACTCTGCCGCCGAGATGCAAATGGGTAATCTGCGAGATTTAACCGTCGAGAGTTGGGACCAAACCCTGACGCTCAATTTACGCGCTCCCTGGTTATGTGCAAGAGCGGCCGCCCCATTGATGGAAGAGAGCGGCGGCATCATCATTAATATCAGCGACAGCGGCGCCCGAAAAGTGTGGGGCGGGTATCCTGCCTATATCATTAGCAAAGCGGGTTTGGAAACACTCACCCGCCTGTTGGCACGCAGCCTGTCCCCAAAGATCCGGGTTAATGGGGTTGCCCCAGGGTTGGTGCTGCCTCCAGCGGATTTAGCGCCAGAGGAATGGGGACGCCTTGTGGATCGTTTACCGCTGCCCCGCGAGGGTTCGGTGGACGATATCGCCAAAGCCGTAAGTTTTTTAATCGAAAGCCCTTACATTACCGGCGAAATCCTTATAGTTGACGGCGGTTATCAATTAATCTAAAATCGGGATGGTGTTATGCAAAAATTTCGCGAATCCCAGCTAGGCGAGTTAATATCCAATTCAAATCCGCAAATGCTCCTGGCCGGGGCGCTGTTATATGCGCTAGGGGCAGGTGTTGTCGAATACCGCGGCGGGTTGATCAATTGGCAGGATTATATCCTGGGTCAAATTTGTGTCATCATGCTCCAATTGAGCAGCCTTTACCTGAAGGTTTTTTATGACCGAAATTTGAAATTCCCTCAACCCAGCAGAAATCCATCCAATTCTTCGCAGGGTGAGACCCGCATTGTAGCGCGTAACGCTTATTTATTTTTGGCAGTTACCGCCTTATCGATTAGTGCAATGACGACCGTTCTGTTAATTGCCCGCCAGGTATTAACCCCATCCGTTTGGATGGTGCTTGGATTAGCCTTCCTCTTTGCATTCTTTTATGGAACACCTCCCCTGCGCCTGGTCTATTCCGGCTATGGAGAATTGGTCGCTGCGGTTTTCTTTACCAACCTGCTCCCCGGGTTGGCCTTTTTGATCCAAAGCGATGAATTCATACAGGTATTAGGGATGTTGACTTTTCCGTTGACGGCCCTGTTCTTGGCAATGTGTCTGGCGCTTTCGTTGGAAACCTATTACACAGATATCAAAGAGGGACGTCAAAACCTGATGAACCGGTTGGGCTGGCAGCGAGGTATGTTTTTACATAACCTGCTTATTGTGTTTGCCTTTCTATTAATTGGCGTAGGGCATTTGTTGAAAATGCCTTGGTCGCTCACCTGGCCAGGGTTACTACCGATACCGGTTGGCGTATTCCAAATCTGGCAGATCTGGCAGATCACGAATGGGGTTAAGCCGCGTTGGCGTTTACTGCGGGTAACCGCGGTTGCCACTTTTTCAATCACTCTGTATTTACTAGTTTTCACCTTATGGGTAAGGTAAAGTATGCCTGAATTTCTAGCCCTGCTTCCACCTGCTCAAGCCTTGGCGCGCCTATTGTCGGCTTTGCCGCAAAATCGGTTATCCAGCGAAATCATTGCGACTATCGATGCATTGGGCAGGGTGACCGCTCATCCGGTAGTGGCGGTGGAGGCCTTACCGCCTTTTTCACGCAGTACGGTCGATGGGTTCGCTGTCAAAGCAGAGGATACTTACGGTGCCAGTGAATCACTCCCGGCATATTTAATTTTGGTTGGCGAAGTGCCGATGGGCCGGGAATCGGGAATAACCATTGAACACGGTCAGACAGCTTTGATCCATACCGGCGGTATGCTGCCCGATGGAAGCGGGGCGGTGGTAATGCTGGAGCATACTCAGTCTGCTCGCCAAGACGAGATCGAGGTTTTGCGCCCGGTTGCGGTGGGTGAGAATATTCTCAAACTCGGTGAGGATGTTCAAGCGGGTGAAGAAGTGATCCCGGCGGGGACCCGGCTGCGCCCGGTGGAAATTGGAGGACTGATGGCATTGGGGGTGGTTCAAGTCGAAGTCACCCGCAAGCCGAAAATCGGAATCCTTTCTAGCGGAGATGAGGTGGTAGACCCGCATGAACGGGTCCGCCCAGGCCAGGTGCGAGATGTTAACAGCTACTCCTTAAGCGGCCTAATTCAGCAAACCGGCGGAGAGCCTGTGCGCTATGGGATTGTTGGCGACCATCCCGACGTTCTGGAGTTGCTGCTTAAACAGGCTTTATCGGATTGCGATGCGGTAATCATTACGGCCGGTTCTTCCACCAGTACCCGTGACCTGACGGCGGATGTAATCCAAAAGATGGGCAAACCAGGTGTCATGGTCCATGGGGTTAATGTCCGCCCGGGAAAACCGACGATTTTGGCCGTCTGCGATCATAAACCCGTGATTGGTTTGCCAGGAAACCCGGTTAGTGCACTGGTTATCGCTGGCCTTTTTGTCACCCCGGTGTGCGAACGAATGTTGGGTGTTGGTGACTCCCACTCAAAATTGCCAGTCAGAGCACGCCTGTCGATCAATATCCCCTCTCAGGCGGGCAGAGAAGATTACATTCCTGTTCAACTTATCCAGAAAGGTAAGGAGTGGATGGCCGAACCCATTTTTTATAAGAGTAACCTGATCTTCACCCTGGCCCGCGCAGATGGCTTGGCGGTAATCCCCGCCGATGCTACCGGGTTGGCAGCCGGAGAAACGGTAGAGGTTCAGCTGTTATGACCGGTTTGGGGACTGGAGGGTTTCCGATGGATGCAAAAAGCGTTTACCTGCGGGATATTCCCCTGCCAACTGCCTGGGAACGTCTGAACCAGGCACTGCTCGAGAATAACCTGGATCGAGTTTTAGGTGTAGAAGAACTGGCATTGATTGAGACCTTGGTTGGGCGGGTAACAGCCGAACCGGTTTGGGCACGCCTGTCCTCACCCCATTACCATGCAGCCGCAATGGATGGTTTTGCACTGCGGGCTGTGGACAGCGATGAGGCGATGCCAAATGCGCCAGTTTCCTTGGCGGTTGGTTCGCAGGCTGTCCCCATCGACACCGGCGACCCCTTGCCCGATTGGGCGAATGCTGTAGTGCCGATTGAAAACGTGGAAGCCATGGACGAGAAGGATGCTATCTGTCCAGATGTGCGCAAGCCACACAAAATTCGGCTGCGGGCATCGCTTACCCCGTGGAGCCACGTTCGCCCAATGGGTGAAGATATTGTTGCTACCCAACTCGTCCTACCCTCTGGGCATATCCTCCGCCCGGTCGATTTAGGCGCAGTAGCGGCCGCTGGGCACCATTCGCTGCGGGTAACCCGTCGTCCGCGGGTTGCAATCATTCCAACCGGCAGTGAACTGGTGGAAATCGGTGCTCCGGTCAGGTCGGGCGTTATCATTGAATATAATTCATTGGTCCTTGCCGGGCAAGTGAACACCTGGGGTGGACAGGCAGTGCGGTTCCCAATTGTGGCGGACAATTTTGAATCGATCCTCCAAATGGTACACCAAGCGGCCAATCAAAGCGACCTGGTACTCCTGAATGCCGGTTCTTCGGCTGGTTCTGAGGATTTTTCAGCCCAGGTAGTGGAAGCATCGGGCCAGCTTTTGGTCCATGGGGTGGCCATCCGGCCTGGACATCCGGTGATTTTGGGTCTTATCCAGCGAGAGGACGGGAAAAATATTCCGATTATCGGAGTACCGGGCTACCCGGTTTCGGCAGCTCTGACCGGAGAAATATTTGTCGAGCCTTTGTTGGCCCGCTGGTGCGGGCGGGCGAAATACCAACCGGTGGTGATCGAAGCAAAATTGACCCGTAAGGTGACCTCCCCACCAGGAGACGATGACTACCTTCGGGTGGTGGTTGGGAGGGTGGGGTCGCAATTACTGGCTGCTCCCATGGCCCGCGGGGCTGGAGTCATCACTTCATTGGTGCGTGCCGATGGGCTGGTCATCCTGCCTCGCGGCGTTCAGGGCTTGGAATCTGGTTCGCCGGTCAGGGTGTGCCTTTATCGAAGATCCGACGAGTTAGAAGCCACCCTGTTTGCTATAGGTTCGCATGATATGAGCCTGGATGTATTGGCTCAGAACCTGGCCGCTCGAGGGCGTCGGCTGGTATCCGCCAATGTTGGCAGCCAGGGCGGTTTAGTCGCCTTGAGGCGCGGTGAAGCGCACCTGGCCGGCTCGCATTTACTGGACCCGACCAGTGGAGTTTACAACCAGGCAGCGATCGGCCATTACCTTCCAGATGAAAAAGTGCGCCTGGTCGCCTGGGTAGGTCGAGAACAAGGTCTATTGGTCAGGCCTGGAAATCCAAAACGGATCAAGGATTTGGAGGACCTCGCCCGCGATGATGTGACCTTTATCAATCGCCAGCGCGGGGCTGGGACTCGGGTTTTATTAGATTATCACCTTGAACAAATGGGGATCGCTGCCGCTCAAATCTATGGGTATAAGAATGAAGAATACACCCACCTGGCTGTGGCAGCGGCTGTGGCTTCCGGACGGGCTGATTGTGGTTTGGGAATTACGGCCGCCGCGGTAGCTCTCGGGCTGGATTTTGTGCCCTTATATTCCGAACAATATGATCTGGTCATCCCATTGCGCCACCTGGAAGGTGATTTACTGACCCCATTGTTCGAACTTGCCCAGGATCCTACCTTTCGACAGGCGGTGGCCGCATTGCCCGGCTATGATATAAGCCGTATGGGGGTTATACTGGCTTAGGATAACGATCAACCCCGAACAACCAATGAGGTAAAAATGACAATTACAGCTAATATACCTGCACCGGATTTTGAGTTAGTAGATTCAAACGGAAATGTCCGCTCTTTAAAGGAGTTTCGCGGCAAGCCCGTGGTTTTATATTTTTACCCGAAAGATGACACCCCAGGGTGCACAAAGGAAGCTTGCAGCTTTCGAGATGATTATTCAGTATATAAAGAGGCCGGGGTCATCATACTGGGGATCAGCCCCGATTCACCAAAATCACACGCAAAATTCCAGGCTAAATACAATCTGCCTTTCACCCTATTAGCCGATGAATACCACGAAGTATGTGAGTTGTACGGGGTTTGGGGTCGAAAAAAGTTCTTGGGGCGTGAGTATGATGGTGTCTTTCGCACCACCTTCTTAATTGGCCCGGATGGGGTAGTTGTAAAAGTGTTCCCGGAGGTTAAACCCGATGGCCATTCGCAAGAAGTTCTCCGGGCGTTAAAACCCGCATAACAATTTTTCGACCTTCAATTAATTACAGCTAACCGCCTATCAAAACCCCAGAGTACAGCGTTAAGGGCGGTTTGGCTGTGTCTTTTGGATGATGCCAACCAAGGAGTCGCCGGGTCCAACTCTACCTTATGCCCCGATTAAGGCAATGACCGATATGGAATAATAGCGACTCCGAAAAAACTCCGTAAAACAAGGTCAGTCAGCAGGTACGATAGAGTTGGTGTCCGACTTGACTGTGTTTTTACTGATTCGCAAAGATTGTTCCGCCAGCATAGCCAGAGTGGTGTTTTCCAGTTGATTGACGATATTATTTTGCAAATCATCCCACATAAATTGAGCTGCGCAGAAAGCACTCCGGGTGCAATCCTCGGTGCAATCCAGGCAGGGGGTCATGCTTATTGGTCCTTCGAGCACTTCTGCAATCTTTAAGACGGTTATTGAAGCGGGGGATTTATTGATCCGCAACCCCCCTCGCGGACCTGGAGAAGCCTTGATTAAACCCGCCTGCATCAAAGTATGGGCAATTTGATGTAAAAAGGGCAGTGGGATGGTCAACTGCTCGGAAAGCTGAGCGCTCGGGGTGAGTTGATCGCTGTTTTTGGCTGCCAAAGCGATCAACAGTTGGAGACCATAATCCAGACGACGACTAATCTTAAACATAAGGATCACCTCTAATTTTGATATATATGGTAATAGAATAAAGGAATTGTTTTTTTTTAGGAAGTGACAAAAATACCTCGCGAGTACGTAAAGTATCTTAAACTTGACCAATTTTATATATGATTACTCGATATCGAACCCAATTGAATTTATTAGAATTTCTATCTTTTTCGATAACAGTAGTTTATAATTTATGGTTAGATACCTTTCACTACTTCTAATAAGGAGGAACGTATGAGGAAATCATTTCCCGTGTTGTTTGTGGTGTTTGTATTGAGTATTTTCGTGTTAGCAGCTTGTGCCGAAGCACCTCCCGCAGAAGGTGAACTGCCTGCTGTTCCGGCGGATTATGCAGGAAAAACCAATCCTTTGGGGAGCGAAGCAGTCGCCGCTGGTCAAGCACTCTATGAAGAACGTTGCTCCGCTTGCCATGGGCCTACTGGTTTAGGGGATGGACCCGCAGCCGCTGCGCTTGATCCTAAACCCCCTATTTTGAAAGACGTGGTAGGAATTGCCGGCGATGATTTTCTTTTCTGGCGTATTTCGGAAGGTGGCGCAATGGCGCCTTTCAATTCAGCCATGCCTGCTCAAAAAGGGATCTTGACCGAAGAGCAGATCTGGCAATTGGTTACCTATATTAATACCTTCGAATAGATTTAAACCTTTTTCTCTTATTCAAAAAAACAAACCTGGGGCAGACCTTCTGCCTCAGGTTTTTTAAGTGTAAAATTACCCTATGCGGAATCTACCTGGCCTGTTGCAGAACAAACTTCTCATTTTACAAACAGGTTTTCTGGTGGGGTTTCTTGGTCTAGGATATGGGCTTTGGTGGTTAGCGGGAGGTTTTACACTCCCGATAACAGCTCAAATGATTTATGGGGGTGTCGTATTTCTGGCAGCTGGTGCAGCCATGCTGGCTCTCCGGTTCTGGAGGTTAAATCGCGATCGTGCAGGTAACCTTGAAATTCAATTTTTACAAAATAAAGCGCATACCGAGTTGCTTGAACACCAATTAAAGAGTGTAATTCGATTTCACAAGTTGGTGATCAACGCTCAAGACGAAAATGAACTGATTGAAAATGCATTAAACATCATTGCTGATATTACCAAGGCAGCCGGTTGTTCCTTTATGCCGTTCGATGAATGGGGACAACCGCAGGTGGTTCATACCCAGGGTGTGTTTCCAGCCCCGGTACTCAAAGGTTGGGCCGAACATCTGACCGCCCCTGAGGTGCGGGGACGATGCCGGGTATGTCAGAAACTAGAGACGGTTACAGGCGAAGTATGCCCGCTGCTCGAAGGCCCTTTTAGCGATTCGATTCGGATTTATTGCCTGCCCATTCGGCGCGGCGAACACCTGGTTGGTATGTTGAACGTTTATTTACCGATCGATACCACCATAACCAGCGCCCAGCACGATTTTTTGGAGATGCTGCTCCACGAAATGCTTCTATCCATTGATTTAATCCGTGTTCGCAGGCAGGAATTCGAAATTTTACACCAACTGCGGCTTGTCCAAGGGGACAACGATTCGTTGTCAACGATCCTTAAAAGGTTGTTAGGTGGCTTGTGCGATGTACTGGAGTATACAAGCGCCAGGATTGATTTTAAATCGGCCGAACCACATTTTCCTGGTCTGCGCCTGCAAACCGGGCAGGAGGATTGGCTGAAAACAGAAACAGCGGATCGATTGATCCTCAATACGATGAACCAATCCTTTACACCAGCAGGAAGTAAAGCCACCGTTTTTGAAGATCAAATCAAAGGCAGGTTGATCGTTGCACCATGCTGCCTGCCTAAGGGGGCGCTGATTGGGGCGCTGCTTTTAGTTGGGGAACCAGAATGGCCTTTGCAACAGCGCCATCTCGACCTGGTTGAAACCGTTGCGGCACAAGCCGCTTTGTTGGTCGAAAACGAACGCGACCGGTTGAGCCTTGAGTACCAAACGATCATCCAAGAACGAGTGCGTTTGGCTCGAGAGGTCCATGACAGCCTGGCTCAAACTTTGGCGTACTTAAAATTAACTGCGGCCCAAATGCAATCGCAGCTCGCCAATGGTGACATGAAGCGCCTGGAACAATCCCTCGACCAAAGTTACCAGGCTCTTTCTGAGGCTTATTTAGAAATCCGTACCATGATTGATAACTTGCGAACTGAACCGAACAAGAATGTTTTGATCTGGCTGGAGCAAATTTCCTGGGAATTTAATAAGGCGACCAATTTAGAGGTGCTTTGCAATCTTCCCACCATAGATTTAGTAATCCGCCCTGAAATTCAAGCCCAATGGATGCGAATTGTACAGGAAGGGTTAAGCAATGTGCGCAAACATGCTCGAGCTGGCAAGGTTTGGATAAACTTGCACGTGTGGAACGGAGAATTAATTTTCGAAATGAGCGATGATGGGGTAGGTTTTTCAGCCGAAGATATTTTGGAACTTTCTCGTTATGGGCTGCGGGGTATGCGTGAAAGAGCCGAACTGATCGGCGCCGATTTCCAGATTATCAGTCAACCGGGAAGGGGAACAACGATCCGTTTGCAAATGCCTTACAAACCGGAGGAGACGAAAGTATGATCCGCAAGCCGATCCGATTGGTTGTGGTGGATGACCATGCCCTGTTCCGGCGTGGTTTAATCGGCCTTTTAAACGACTTCCCTGATTTTAGGGTGATAGGAGAAGCCGGTAATGGCCGTGAAGCAATGCAGGTCATTCTGTCCGAACGTCCGGATCTGGTCCTGTTAGATGTCAACATGCCTGAGATGGATGGCATTCAGACGGTAGAGCAGTTACGTAAATTGGATTCAACCGTGCGAATTTTGATGCTGACCATATCTGAGCACGAAGAGGACCTATTGTCAGCGATTCGGATGGGGGCAGATGGTTATTTACTTAAAAATACCGAACCGGAAGAATTGCGTAAAGCCATTTTACAACTATCCCAAGGAGCCGGTGCCTTATCACCTGAAGTAACCGCAATGGTTTTGCGCGCCCTTGCCCGTCAAAAAGAAACCGTAT
>Ga0207950_100231_pt1 | contig 20443 bp, 19 predicted proteins | sample Subbio11_8B_AprC_FD_184814 | JGI IMG/M metagenome (GOLD analysis project Ga0207950, IMG submission 184814) | Serpentinite rock and fluid subsurface biosphere microbial communities from McLaughlin Reserve, California, USA - CR11_8B_AprC (SPAdes) | ecosystem: Environmental > Terrestrial > Deep... | reverse complement strand
CCGCCGTAAGCTCCCACAGGCAGACCACCCCCGATCACTTTACCTAACGTGGTCAGGTCGGGGTGGATTCCATATAAAGCCTGAGCCCCGCCTGGGTGTACGCGGAATCCGGTCATCACCTCGTCAAAAATTAAGATAGCGCCGCATTCTGTCGTCAAGTGGCGTAAGGTTTCGAGGAATCCGGGTTCTGGCGGCACAACTCCCATATTTCCTGCTACCGGTTCGACAATCACTGCGGCGATTTCACGCCCCTTTTGGCTGAAAAGCATTTCCACAGCCGCGCTATCATTAAAGGGAACAATCAGCGTATCGGCTGCGCTTGATGCTGGCACACCGGGCGAATCAGGCAGCCCGAGCGTTGCCACACCAGAACCGGCTTTCACCAACAGCATATCCGCATGCCCATGGTAACAACCCTCAAACTTAATGATCTTCGATCGTCCAGTATAAGCTCTGGCCAGACGCAAGGCGGTCATGGTCGCTTCTGTTCCCGAGTTCACGAATCGCATCATTTCCAAGTTTGGCATAAAAAGCTGAATTAATTGAGCCAGTTTTATTTCAAGTTCGTTGGGAGCCCCGAAACTGGTTCCTCGCAAGGCTGTTTCAGTAATTGCCTCGATGACAGCAGAATGGGCATGACCCAAAATGAGCACACCCCAGGATAAAACGTAATCCACGAACCGATTGCCATCCACATCGTAGAGGTAAGCTCCCTGGCCGCGGTCGATAAACAAGGGTTGCCCTCCCACCGCTCGGAAAGCCCGGACTGGAGAATTGACACCGCCTGGAAAGAGCTGCTGGGCAGCAGAAAAAAGGCCTTGTGATTTTGTAGTTTCCATTACCCCTCCATTATTCAATCGGCCGGTGAGTCCATTGATGTACCAAATCGACGACGCGTTTGACTTGATCGACGGGCGTGTCTGGCAGGATGCCATGTCCCAGGTTGAAGATATGTCCCAGACGCCCATCTGCCTGGTGCAAAACCCGTTTCACACGCTTCTCCAGCTCGGCCTCGGGTGCAAATAATGCCACCGGATCCAGGTTGCCCTGCACTGACCCATGGTGATCTATGAGTTCCCAGGCCCAGTCCAGCGGGGTCTGCCAGTCAACCCCCATGACATTTCCTCCGGCTTCTTTCATCAGAGGAAGCAGCGCGGCGGTGCCGGTGCCAAAGTGGATCATCGGCACCCTTGTTTTTTGGAGAGCCGCGAATATGGATTTTGAGTAAGGCAATACATACTCGCGGTAATCGTCTGGGGTGAGTGTTCCGATCCAGCTGTCAAATAGCTGAACGGCTTGAGCGCCGGCTTCTACCTGAGCAGTCAAATAATCGGGAATAACTTGAGCCAGCTTTTCCATCAGTTGGTGCCAGGATTGCGGGTTTGTATACATCATGCGCTTGGTTTTTAACAGGTTGCGCGAAGATCCCCCTTCAATAAGGTAACTGGCCAGAGTAAATGGCGCGCCGGCAAAACCAATTAAGGCTGTTTTGCCATCCAGTTCCTTCCGCACAATCCGGATCGCCATGAGAACGTGGGCGAGAGTCTCGCGCGGCTCAACCGGGCGAAGTGCATCTACATCAGCTCGGCTTTGAATAGGGTTGTGAATCACCGGCCCCTCTCCTGCGGTAAATTCCAATTGGATCCCCATCGGGATTAATGGTAAGAGAATATCGGCAAACAATATCGCTGCATCTACCCCCAGCCGAGTTACAGGCTGAAGGGTTACTTGCGCTGCCAGTTCGGGTTGGGCACAGATCTCAAGCAGGGTGTGGTTAGCCCTAATCGCACGATATTCGCTCATATATCGGCCAGCTTGCCGCATAAACCATACCGGTGTTCTGTCCACTGGCTTTTGCCAGCAGGCATTCAGAAATCGTTGACTGGAAGATAAGGTATCCATAGGATTACAGGGTCTTTCGCGAAGTTTGAAGTAGGGTGAAGGTTCCAAATTCAGACATTTTGCAGCCAACGGGCAGCGTCTTTGGCGTGATAGGTAATAATCATATCCGCTCCGGCCCGCCGAATTCCGGTCAGGATTTCCAACGCGGCTCGTTCTTCGTCCAACCAACCCTGGGCGGCAGCCGCTTTCAGCATCGAATATTCCCCGCTGACGTTATAGGCGACCAGAGGGAGTTCTGGAAATTGTTCATGGACAGCGCGGATTACATCCAGATAAGCCAACGCGGGCTTGACGATCAACATATCCGCGCCTTCAGCCACATCAAGAGCCGTCTCCCGTAAGGCTTCCCGGACATTGGCCGGATCCATCTGGTGGGTGCGGCGGTCGCCGGATGTAGGTGCACCTTGAGCGGCTTCGCGAAACGGCCCATAGAAACTGGAGGCGTATTTGGCAGCGTAAGAAAGGATAGGCGTATGCTCGTAACCGCCCGAGTCTAAACCTGTACGAATCGCCGCAACCATACCGTCTATCATCCCAGATGGTGCGACGATATCTGCCCCAGCCGCTGCGTGAGAGACTGCCACTTTTGCCAAGATTTCCAGTGTCTCGTCATTGAGCACATAACCTTCGGGAAGATGGAGGTTGGGTCGATATTGCCCGCCAACGTTCAATACACCGCAGTGACCGTGATCGGTATATTCACACAGGCATACATCGGTAATGACCACCATTTCGGGCAAGGATTCTTTGATGAAGCGGGTGGCTTGTTGTATGATGCCGTTTTCGGCATAGTTTTCCAGCCCGATCGGATCTTTTTCGGCGGGAATGCCGAATAAAAGAACGGCCGGGATTCCCATTTCGTCAACAGATTGAATTTCTTCTGCGAGCATGTCTGGGGACAAATTGTAGACCCCAGGCATGGATAAGATTTGCTTTTTTACTCCTTGACCATGGGTGACAAAGAGCGGATAGATCAAGTCATTGGGGGCGAGGGTGGTTTCTCGCACCATAGCCTGGATTTGAGGAGAAATTCGTAAACGGCGCGGGCGAATGGTTGGAAAATCGGCTGCCTGCCCAATCTCCTGTTTTTGTTTTTTTGTTTTCTGGTTTTGAAAAATCATAAGATATTCCTCGCCGAATTTTTAAAGTTATGGTTGAGCAGTGCTTCAATCAGTCCATCCGTGGTGTAGTCTTCTGCCACGATATCGACCGCAAGCCCCAGCTTGTGGGCTGTTTCAGCCGTAATTGGACCGATGCAGGCAATGACTGCCCCTTTCAGGAGGTCATGCGCGCGGTCCCCCAAAAGATCAAAGAAATTTTGAACTGTCGAGGAACTGGTAAATGTGGCGAAATCTACTCCCTTCCCAAGTTCAGCTAACGCTTGTACAGTAGGGTGAGCCGGCAGGGTGCGATAAACTGCAATTTCCTCAGGAAAGGCCCCCTGATTTTGGAGCGCTTCAACCAACGCCTTTCGGGCGATCTCGGCCCGCGGCAATAAAACCCTCAGGCCGCGCACATCACCCATGCCAGGCAATATGGATTCTGCTATATATTCATCTGGGACAAAGTTTGGCTTAACCCCCTTTTCTACGAGCGCATGAGCGGTTGCTGGCCCGATGGCCGCGATTTGGATACCGGTAAATGCTCCATTGCCTTTTCCAAGGGCATCCAACCTCTGCCAGAATGCAGATACTCCATTCACACTGGTAAAAATGACCCAATGGTAGGTATTAAGGTTGGCAATGCTCTGGTCTAGCAGATTTGTGTCTTCCAGAGTATCTATTTCAATGGTGGAAAAAACGACAGGTACAGCCCCAAGAACGGTTAACCTTTCGAGAAAAGCCGCCGCTTGTGCTCTTGGACGAGTGATGAGAACGCGTTTACCGGTTAAATTGTTCATCCTAACAATTCCGCAGCGCCCTGGTCAAGCGCTTTTTGGGCGAGCTGCTCGCCCAACTTTTTCGGGTCTTCTCCCACTGCTGCAACCCGGATTACCCGCCGGCCATCGATGCTTGCAACCAGCCCGCGCATTTCGATTCGCCCGCCATCTGTCGTAGCATAGGCTGCCACAGGCGCCGAACAGCCCCCGCCTAGCGCTGACAAAAAGGCGCGTTCCGCAGTGACAGCACGGTATGTGGGGAGGTCGTGAATGGGTTGGATAAGCTGGAGCAGTTCATTATCCTCGGACCGGCACTGGATTGCCAATGCCCCCTGACCTGGGGCTGGAAGCATCACCTCATAAGGAAGGTATTCGGCGATGTGTTTCCTAAGGTCGAGCCGTTCAATTCCCGCTGCAGCCAGGAGGATCGCATTGTATTCCCCCTCCAGCACTTTGCGTAAGCGGGTATCCACGTTTCCGCGCAGTGGTAGGATGGTCAAATCTGGTCGGGCAGCTTTGATCTGGGCGACGCGGCGCAGGCTGGAGGTTCCCAACCGAGCGTCCATAGGCAATGCTCTAAGGGTTTCACCATTCGCCGAGATCAATACATCTTGAGCGCAGGCACGCCGGGTCACAGCACCGATGCATAATCCCACTGAATTTTCAACGGGCAGGTCTTTTAATGAGTGCACTGCCAAGTCAATTTCTCCGGAAAGCAAAGCGCTTTCCAGCTCTGCGGTGAACAAGCCTTTCCCACCTATCTCCGGAAGGGGGCGGTCGATGATTTGATCTCCGGTTGTAACCAGGGTAACTAATCGGCAAGAAAGATCTGCCCAGGTAAGTTTAAGCTGGGCATGGATGTAGTCAGTTTGCCAGTGAGCCAATTTTGAAGGGCGGCTTCCCAAAGAAATCGTCCGAGTGGGAATATTTTTCAAATTGCTTCCTTTCTAAGAGAAAGATCCTGCTCACCTTCACTCAGATCAAATAATCGGGCTAAGGTACCCACATAATCGTTGAGGGTTTCCTGATTTGTTTCCATGCGTAAATGCATGGTCGGATCATGCAGTATTTTCCGAACCAGCGCACGGGAAAGAAGGTCAATTTGTTCAATCACTTCAGGATCTGGATTGGATAAACGCTTTAGTGTTCTGCCAACCTCATGCTGGCGGATCTGCTCCACTTTCTTATGAAGCTCTGCTATGAATGGAATCACACGCAGCAGATTCTCGTAGTCTGCTACTTCTTCATCTACGATCAATTTTGCAAGGGCAATATGCTGATGGCTGCCTACCCCTGAGGTGCTAACGTATCTTTGCAGATCGTCCATATCAAACAATCGAACATTCGGTACTTCCACCACCCTGGTTTCCACGTTCCTGGGCACAGCCAAATCAACCAGGGTCAGCGGTCTGTGTGGTCGATGGGACATTACTTCACCGATTAAATCCCGATGAAGGATTGGTTGCGGTGCGGCAGTTGAAGTGAATACAACATCAGCTTCGTACAAACCATCCAGCATGGTCTCGAAAGGTAGTGCTTCCCCGCCATATTTCGCAACCAATTCAGTTGCACGTTGATAGGTGCGGTTGACGAGGATGATTTGTTGAACGCCACGCTCCCTCAAGGATGTAATTGCATATCCGCCCATTTTCCCCGTGCCAATGACCATAATTTGTTTATTGGTCAGCGACCCCAGGGTTGCTTCGGCAAGATGAACAGCGATAGAGGAGATGCTGATGGGGCGGCGGCCGATATCCGTCTCGTTTTGAACTCGTTTCCCGGCGTGAATGGCTGACCTAAACAGTGAAGCCAGAACCTGCCTGGCGCTGTTGGTCTGGAGCGCAATGTCCAGTGCCTGCGAGACCTGACCTAAGATTTGAGCCTCTCCAATGGCAATGGAATCCAGCCCCGCGGTCACCTGGAAGAGATGTTCGACCGTTGAATTTCCGGTATAGGAGCGAAAATGGGTTTCGATAAGATCCGTTGAAATCTCCAACACCTCGCGAAGATAGGTCAAAACAGGTTGAAAAATTGTTTTCGAATTTTCATTCATCGCTGGGGTTAAAGACACCAAAGCATAAATTTCTAACCGGTTGCAAGTGGAAAGGAAAACCATCTCGAGGATCGGTTCAAAACTACCCTCGCGAATTGGGGATTTCGACAAAGCGCTGTCGATCCTATCTGAAGTCAGGCTCAGACTTTCACGCAGCTCAAGCGGCGTGTTGTGATGTGAAACGCTCAAACAGATCAGGTGCATGGCTGAAATTCCATCATCCTAAAGTCGTATTTCTGCTTTTGTTTCACTTAGAAAAACCATCACTTTTTCAGCGGCTTGCTGCCCCTGGCGGATGCAATCCGGAATCCCTACCCCTTCATACGCGCTGCCGGTTAAATAGAGACCAGGGATTTCCTGGCATAGGTCAAAAATCTGCCTCACGAGGGTAAGGTGTTCCACGTCATATTGTGGGTTACCTTTTTCCCAGCGGTAGATGCGGGTAAGAATGGGTTCAGCATCCAAACCCATCAGCGCTATAAGCTCCCGCCGGACAACCGCTATCATCTCTTCATCAGAGAGGGAAACCATTTCCTCTTTGCCCGGCCCGCCGACAAAGCAGCGTAGCAGGATGGTATCTTCCGGCACCCGATGATTGAACTTGATCGAGGTCCAGGTACAGGCGGAAATATCCCGTTTTTCCTTGCTTGGAATGACGAATCCGAAACCCGAAAACGGGCGGCGGATATCCGATTTCCGATAGGCCAGTGAGATCGTAGCAGTGGATACATAGCGGATCTTTTTAAGCTCAGCGGCAATCTGCGGGGCAAAGCTCTCGACTAAAACACAAGCATCATGGGCCGGGATAGCCAAAATCACGGCATCCACTTCCAAAGGCGTGTGCCCGGAGAGAGCTAAACAATAACCGGCTTTTGCCTGCCGATCCAGGCGTATCACCCGCTGCCCACAAAGTAATTGCACTTCTTGTAAGGATGTTTCAAGCTGATCGACCATCTGGCTCAAGCCGCTCCGCAGCGAGAGGAAAAGCGAAGTCGGCCCGATTTCACTGATCGGTTTCTTCTTGGCTGCCTGTTTGCGTTCCTTCCACATTCCCTGAATCAGGCTGCCGTGGTTTTTCTCCAATGACCGAAAGCGGGGGAAAGTCGCCAGCAAACTCTGCTTTTCCGGATCGGAGACATGAATGCCGGAAAGGAGCGGTTCAGCGATCTTCTCCAATGCCTCCTTGCCCAGACGGCGGCGGACAAAATCACCGATACTCTCGTCGCCCTCACCGTTAAAGGGCGCGACCAGCAGGTCAAGGCCCATGCGGATCTTTCCAGGGATGGAAATAAGAGGGGACAGAGCGAAAGGCATGATCCGCGTTGGAACGATCAACATGACGCCGTCGGGCAGTGGAACCAGCTTGCCCTTATTGACCACATAGACTTTCCGCTGCTCGTCATTAGTCCCGATCAGGTTACTCTGCAGGCCAATCCTGCTGGCCAATTGTGCTGCCCATGGCTTCTGGCGCAAGAAGCAGTCCGGCCCGCCCTCAATCGTGTAACCATCCACCTGCTCGGTGAGGATTTTGCCACCCAGCCGGTTTTCTGCTTCGATCAGATAAACCGTGGCATTCAGGTTTTTTGCTCTGGATGTTTCCTGAATGGTGTAGGCGGCAGCTAATCCTGAAATTCCTCCACCGATGATTGCGATTTTGAGCGCTTGCTCCCCTGCGGCGAAGTTCACTGCTTGCCTCCAAGTTTGATGATTTGTGCGAGAGCCTCGATGAATCCGGGGGATGCGTTGAGGGTTTCCGTCCGTTCCAGATGAATGCCGGCTGCCTGTGCCTGCTCCCTGGCTTCGATATCTATATCAAAAAGGATTTCGACATGATCAGAGACAAATCCAATCGGGGCGACCAACACGTTATTGGTTTTCTCTTTCGCCAGCCTGGCCAGCGTCTCTTCGAGGGAAGGCCCCAGCCAGCGCGTGTTTCTGGCCCCTGCGCTCTGGTAACAAAATTCCCAACGGTGATTCGGAATATCCAATTGCACGGCTACCGACCGCGCGGTCTCTCGAAGCTGCTGTTCATACGGATCGCCCTGGTCGATGATTGCGGCGGGCAGGCTGTGGGCGGTAAAAACGATCATCCCATCCGCCCCTTTCACCTCGGGGAACTGCCTAATTCCTTTCTCCAGCTTTTCTGCCAATGCCTGGATGAACAATGGATTGGAATACCATGGATGAATTTTTATAACCTGCGGCAGGATAATTCCTTCTGCTTTTTCACAAGTTTCCATGGCCTGATCAAGCTGGTCAAAGTATGCCTGGGTGCTCATCCTGGAAAAGTAAGGAGTCATGCAAATAGCACTTACTTGCTGGAAACCGGCATGCATAATTTCCACGACCGCTTCGCGGATGTAAGGGAACCAATGGCGCATTCCTACAAATAATTTGTATGAATCCTCATTGGAGCTCAGGTTTAAAGATTCCTCGAGTGCTTTGGCCTGGGCCCGGGTGTTTTCCAGCAGGGGAGATTTACCGCCAATGGCGGCATAGCGAGCTTTTATTTCCTCCACTAGCTCAGAAGAGGTCGCCCGACCGCCGCGCACATCAAGCAAATACGGCTCAACATCCTCCAGGGATCCCGGACCGCCGTAGGCCATCATTAAAACTGCTCTTGAAATCATAGATGCGCCTCAAATAAAAAGATTCAAGGTGTCCTGGGTGGGATGATGCACGGCAGTGTATATGGGTGTGTCACTCAGAGTATATTGGCGCGCGTCACTCGTGCGCAATTCGGAGACGAGAGCTGAAAAGGACGGTAGGTCGTCCGTTTCATAAGCCACAATGAATTCCTGATCCTGAAGACCGGTCGAATAGAGCAATAGTTGAGAGATCTGTGGGTATTGGTGCCCGATCCGAATATGCTCATTCATCATTCCCTGGCGGGTATCGCGGCCAAAGCGATACCAATCGGTCGTCTTGGTGAACGGATACACAATCAGATATTTCTTGTGATCCGAACTTAATGGGTCGATTTCCTGACTGGATTTTGCTTTTGAATAATCGGAAGGGCGGGTAAAGCCCCAGTAAAAATGGGCAGGCCGTAGATACGCTCTATGTGGATTGAGCTGCCTGGCAATGGTTTCAAAAATCCTGGCAGGTTGGTCCGCCGTTGTGACTAAAAACGAACTCCATAGGAAGAGATCCGTTTCACTCCTTGCCGGAAAAACCTGGTAAAGAGCATGATGCGGCAACCTTACCTGAAGTTCAGCACCGAGGTTGTTGGCCAGTTGTTGGCGTTCATCGCCTGAGAAAGCCCAATAGCGTTCGGTGTATTGCAGGCCAGCAAAGTGACATAGAAATAAGTCTGGCATAGTAAATGACCTCCAGGTAAATCATTCGTCAAATATCAGTTGTCGCACGGATTTAGTCTAAATTACACTCCACATAGTTCTGGAATTTCGCGACTGAATGGAAATGTACCGGGCTGGTAGGAGCAGTACGGCTCTTCAGCCAATGCATCGCCTGTCATCGCATAAGCGCGAGAGCGAGAACCACCGCACACAGGGTTAAATTCACACTTTCCGCAGCGTCCCTTCAAACTGTCCTTATTTCTAAGGGATCGGAACAAAGGGCTGAGTTGATATATCTCGCTTAAGGACGTTATCCGCACATTCCCTGCGCTGACCGGAAGATATCCACTCGGAAAAACCTCACCCAGTAAGGAGATAAATACAAACCCATCTCCAGCATTGACATGCAGAGGCGCACGCCGGATGCGGTCGGGATTGTGGTGAGTAGGTGGCATAGGCGCGACCCGGTTTAGACCTTTCATTAATGCGTCATAGGTGTCGTTTATGTCTATGTATTGTTTTACCGGCAAACCATTGGCCTCCAGATAAGCCCGTTGCAAAACAATGCGCTTATAGTGATGTCCTTCGGTGGTTTTAATCCCAATGAATTTTGACGCGTCGTACAGGAAATTCATCACCGCTTCATAATCCTGGGGCGTTATTTCATCTTCGGTCAATCCCCGACCCGTGGGAACTAAGAAGAAAACGCTCCAGGTCATCACTCCAATTTGCCGTACGAGGGCAAAGATATCCGGTAAATCCATCAAGTTATAGCGAGTTACAGTTGTGTTGACCTGGATCTTTATGCCAAGCGATTGAGCAATTTTCCATCCGTTAACTGTCCAGTCGAATGAGCCCGGAACACCCCTGAAGGTATCATGAATATCAGAGTTCGAGCCATCCAAGCTGAGCGAGATCACCTTGCAGCCGGCGTCTTTCAGTCTTTGAAGGTTTGTTTGGTTGAGCAGCGGAGTTCCAGATGGAGATATGGCAACTGGCAGTCTCTTTTCAGAGGCATACGAAGCCAGGTCGAAGATATCGTCCCTCTTGAAAGGGTCACCCCCGGTCATGATAAACAAGGGGCGCGGTTCTCCAAAAGCAAGGATCTGATCCACTAAATTCTTGCCTTCGTGATACGAAAGGGCCAAGGGATTGTGATCATTCTGAGATTCGGCCCGACAATGCTTGCAGGCCAGATCACATGCCTGGGTTGTCTCCCAAATGACCATGAAGGGTCTTTGCTGTAAATTAAACTTTGGCTGGCGAATAAGCTGCATCGGAACCATTACCGTGAATGGAATTGGGAATTCGTTGTCGATATCAAGAAATATTGACTTACAAGAGTTATGAGCATCTCATCGAAGAAAAAGGATACTCTCTGATAAAGTTGGTGACTTCCTGCGTCGTTAATTTCACCCATGAAACCTGTTTCATGAACTGCATCTAAAATTGACCGCCGAAAAAATAAGAACGCCTGGATTGTATGGGTAACAGGAAGATCCGCTTGGTAACACACGATGCCATAACTGGCGGAGAGTCGTTTTCCTTCCTCCAAAAAGGCCCCTCCATTTTCCGCTCGGTTGGAATATTGCATCAAGAGGGCTATTAATCGGCTACCTGTCTGGCGGAATTGCAACTTCTGGTCATCGTTGAATTGAACCATCCAGGTTTCAGTGTTGGAATTCAATTTCTTTAAATCCCGGCGAGTATGGTTGATCAGGCGGTGTTCGATTTCTGATGGTAAATTTGAAATAGGGGTTTGCTGGTGAGGTTGAAGAAATTGATTGATCACTTCTGTTCTGAACCGCCGGCGACCACCGGGGGTGCGCATGCACTCAATATTCCCCGCATCCGCCCATCGCCTTAAGGTAGTGAAATGAACCCCAAGAATATCTGCTGCTTCGGACAGGTTTATCCAGGTTTTTTGTTTTTTCGAAGAAAAAGGGTTAACCATATCTATGTATTTCTATATATAAAATTATATTTCTAAGTATATAGCTCGAAATTAAAACCGTCAATTCGTATAAGATTAAGATTAGTTAAGAATTTAGTTGCAGCCAACACTGGAAAGCCCTTTGTGCCCTTTAGTACTGCACGATGGGGGTTAATTACTTTCTACACGTTTCATCAAGACAATACACTCTATATGGTAGGTTTGCGGGAAGAGATCGAAAGGCTTCACCGAATTGATTTGATACCCACCTGCCACAAGCCGTTTGACATCCCTGGCCATGGTAGCTGGGTCGCACGACACATACGCGATGACCTCAGGGGCAATCTCTAGCAAAGCATCCAACGCCGCCCGTTCCATGCCCACTCGGGGCGGGTCGATAACAGCCACCCCACCTTTAACCTGCAGGCGGGGCAAAACCTCTTCGGCTGGCCCTACGTAGAGTTCTACGTTTTCGTATTCGTCCAGGTTTTCGACAAAATCGTCGCAGGCGCTCGGTGAGCCTTCGATCGCAAGGCAGCGCGCATAACGGGGAGCAAGAAAGGCAGTAAATATTCCCACCCCGCAATAAATGTCCAAAAATGCAGCGGATGGATTCGGTGGAAGGGCAGCAAGTAAATACTGCAGCATCGCCTCAGCCTGCAGGGTGTTGACCTGAAAAAATGAATCGGCACGGACTTTGAAGGGCTTGCCAAGCACCTCCATGACCAGGTAATCTTCACCAGCCAGGATCAAACGTCCGGCCGGACCTAGATGAACGGCTGAAAGGGGGATATCGACGCTAAATTCAGGTGGCTGTGGATCGCTGCTTTCCAATCCCAATAACAATTCATCACCACTGCCAAGCCGCAAATGAACCCGCTGCAAATCGATCAACGGCTCGAATTCGAGCTGGGGCCATGTTTCGTTGATGGGTTGTTCGGGTAAATGACACTCCCGGATGGAAACGACCTTGTTGCTTGCGGCTTCCAGGTACCCAACCTTCCCGTCTGAATCGAGATGAAAAGCAATAGAATTGCGATAATTCCATGGAGCTGGCGATGGATGGACCGAAGCCACCGGTGGGTCGGCGATGCCGGCGATTCTTTTGAGGCTGTCCCGGACAATATCCTGTTTAACTTTTAACTGGTGCGGATAGTCCATATGTTGGTAGTGGCATCCGCCGCAGATACGATAATGGACACAGCGGGGCGAAATTCGATCCGGCGAAGGCTTGAGCACCTCCAGGAGTTTCCCACGGGCATAACTTCGTTTTTCTTCAACCAGCTCCACCCGCGCCCATTCGCCGGGAAGGGTATAAGGAACAAACACCGCCCGGCCATCCGGCAGGCGGCCCATACAATCGCCGCCGTACGTAAATGTGAGCAGTTCCACATCGTAATAAGAGCTGGATGCGGCCATCAACTTCAAATCATATGAACCCAGATGTATTCCTCCAGGCTCTGAATCGTGGTTTCTTTTTCGAGAATCAATTGTTTGACCACATCCCCAATAGAAATAACGCCTACCAATTTGCCCGATTCGATTACCGGAAGATGACGAAAACGCTTGACAGTCATCAGAGCCATGCAGGATTCCACCGATTGTTCGGGGGTGACATAATACACGGCCCTGATCATCACCTCCCCAATCGGGGTATTCATATCGATATTTTCTTCGAGCGCTTGGCGGGCTAAATCCCGTTCCGAGAAGATACCCACAATTTTCCCCGCCTCAACCACCAAGACCGCCCCAATTTTTTGTTCAGCCATCAACTTGAGCGCATCCCGCATCGTCGAAGTCGGAGTAACGTACCAGACCTGGGTAAATTTCCCTTGGAGCAGATCCTTTACCGTTGCCATAGATTTGTCCTTTCCTGATTGCTCCAGCACGGTTTATCCGCTGTATTCTCTACCCAGGATATAGTTTTCCAGACCTTGAATGGTGGTTTCTTTTTCTTCTAAAAGCTGGCGAACCACGTCGCCAATGCTGATCAAACCCACCAATTTCTGTTCAGCATCCAACACTGGTAAGTGGCGGATATGCTTGGAAGTCATCAAGGCCATACATTCGTCCACAGTTTGCTGGGGGCCGACATAATAAATCGAACGGGTCATTAAGCCGCTGACCAATACATCCAGGAGCATCGACTCTTCTTGTGCGGCATGGCGCGCGTAATCCCGCTCCGAAAAAATGCCAACAATTTTTTTATCTTCCAGCACCAGAACAGCCCCGATATTTTTTTCTGCTAAAAGTTTTAAAGTCTCCTTGACAGTTGCGGTGATGGGCACAGTCCAAACGTCATTTCCTTTTGTATTCAGTAAATTTTTCACAGTTGCCATAAGGGCCTTCCTTTCCACTCACCAGGTACTGCCGGAGAACGAATAAAACTAAAATTTCTGTCATTAATGAACGGCTGGGCAGGGATGATTAATTTTTTATGCCCACCTCAGAACCTCTCTACCCGATTGATCAGCCGATCCATAATTAAATAGTATTATCGTCGAAAGCACATCTTTGTCAAGTTTTGCCCAAAGAGGAAGGTTAAAAATAAAATCACCCCTATTTAATCCCATTCTTAACTTTCACTTTATTGTATAATCTGCACAACTAAAATTATCAACTTTATTGGTAAATGTTTAATCTATTATTCATTATAAAGAGTGAGTTTTCATAATCGAGCCATATCACCATTCTGGTTCAGGGGAGAGATATATGAAACAACGATATGTTTACATAAGTTTCGCTATCCTAATCCTGGCCATCGGACTAAGCCTCGCTTCCAGCCAGATCCAAACGGTAATGGCCTTTACATCCTTGTTTCAACAAGACCATCAACTGGTTCGGGGTGCACAGCTCTATGACGACTGGTTAACGATTACCCAAACCGACGCCCCTACCGGCGACCACCCCATCTGGTCACGACAGACCGGAAACACCCGCAGCGGCGAAGATACCTGGCTTTGTGCCTCTTGTCATGGCTGGGATTATCAAGGAAAAGACGGTGCCTATCGGAGCGGCGCCAACTTCACCGGTTTCCCCGGCGTGTATCAATCCATCAAAAAATCCGAGCGCGAACTCCGTATAATCTTGCAAGGGGAAGTAGACCCAGAGCACGATTTTTCCGGGTATTTGAATAATGAAGATATCGATGCCCTGATTGTTTTCCTGCAGGATGGTGTCATCGACGATACCGTTTTTATTGATCCGGTTAGTTTACAAGTTCTCAATGGCGATTTGGACCACGGTAAACAGCTTTATGAGGCGGGCTGCGCCTCCTGCCACGGCCCCGATGGCCAAACCATCCGTTTCCGCTATGAAGGCCAAACGGTTGTGCTGGGCACATTGGCAGAGCAAGACCCATGGCGTTTCCTCCACCGTACACGCTTTGGGACAGCCCGCGCGCCAGAAATGGCGATTGGATCCGACCTTGGCTGGAACGCGGACGATGGTCGTGACGTGCTGCTCTATTCGCAGACCTTCCCAACCGGACTCACCCCATCAGACGGGCCTTCGATGGCCAACGAAGATCAAGATCAGGCTGCTCAACCCGGTGGCCCAGCCGGGAATTGGATTACTGGCATACTTACCGCGCTTGCAGCAATGGCAACCAGCCTGGGGTTCGCGGTTATCCTGGGTGGGTTCCTGATCGGCACTCTTTTACTGGTTGTATGGTTGATCCGCGGGCGTAAAGGATAGGACAAATTACCTTTTTAAGGAGTCGAGCATGAAACATCAGAAACCCTGGTGGCAACAACCCGGATACCGCATCGGCATCGCCCTGGTGTTGCTCATCCTGTTGGGTGGTGGTGTCAGCGGCATCTACCTGACCCAACAGCCTCCTGAGCAGCCGATTCAATTTCCACATAATCTCCATGTAGGGTTAGGCGCAACCTGTGCTTACTGTCATCCTGGTACAGCCTGGGGCCCGGACGCCGGATTACCCGGCATCGATAAATGTTGGGCTTGCCACCAACAAGTACAAAGGCAATCACCCGAACTAACCAAACTGGCCGATTTCGTCTCGCGCAACGAACCGATCCCGTGGGTGCCGGTTGCCATTCAACCCGATTTCGTCATATTTAACCACCAACCGCATGTATCCGCTGGGGTTACCTGTGAAACCTGCCACGGAGATATGCTCACGATGACCGTCGCTGAACCCCAACGAGGTCAAAATATGGGTTGGTGTTTGAGCTGCCACCAAGAAATGGCCCCCGAGAAATGGACAAAACTCTCGGACTGCGCCAGCTGCCATTATTGATCGATGAGAAAGGACGCAGTATGAGTGACAAAATCTCACGACGAGATTTTCTAAAAATTACGGGTATGGGAGCGGCTGTTTCTGCAGTGATGACAGGTTGTGGGCCGATGTCTCGCTATATCGTCCGCCGCCCGTACACAAATATGCCGGAATACAACCAAACCGGGTTAAGCACCTACTACGCCTCGACCTGCCGAGAATGCCCGGCTGGGTGTGGGATCATCGTGCGGACCAAAGAAGGACGGGCAATCACGATCGAAGGCAACCCTAACCATCCGGTTAATCAGGGCAAATTGTGCCCGCGCGGGTTGACCGCCCAGCAGGGTTTGTATAACCCGGACCGATTTCGCCAGCCGCTTTTCCAGGCACGCGGCGACGCGGTCCGCAGCAAATCCATCACCTGGGAAGAAGGCATCACCGTAGTGCGGGACGCGCTTAACAGCCCGCCCGACCAAATTGCCTTCTTAATGGGAATGGCAAACGACCACTTTATTGACCTGGCAACCGAACTAACCAACGGTATCGGCGCACCCACCCCCATACGCTATAACGCCCTCACCTCGTTCGAAGCGCGAACCACCTTGGTGGAGGCGGTTCGGCACACATTTGGTGAAGCGCGCTTACCTTATTTCGACCTGGCCAATGCAGATGTAACTTTTTCTTTTGGAGCGAATTTCCTTGAAAACTGGATTTCGCCGGTGGCTTATTCCCGCGCTTATGGAAATTTCCGGCGCGGACGGATAACCCGGCGTGGTTACCTGGTAGTCTTCGAGCCGCGCCAGTCGTTGACAGGCGGAAATGCAGATGAATGGATCCCGATTCGGCCAGGCAGCGAGGCAATTCTGGCATTAGCCCTCACCCGCCTGGTTGCCGAGGCACGCCATGCGGTCGTGACTTCACCGATAAGTACGGTTTCGATCTCGGCAGCCGTCCTGGCGAGTGGTGTCAGTGAAGAAAAACTGCGCCAATTGGCGGCATTGTTCGCCGCTTCTGCTGCACCTCTGGCAATACCAGGTGGTAGTGCGCTTGGACAAAAGGATGGTTTGGCCACAGCCCAAATCATCCTCCAATTAAATTCGGTAGCCGAAAATCTCGGCCGCCCGGGTGGAGTGTTCCTGACCCAGGACGAAGCCGAACCCTCTGATTTGAACGCCGTTAAAAACTTGATTAACCGGATGGCAGATTCAAAAGTCAAAGTATTATTCATCCATGGCGTTAACCCACTTTTCGAACTGCCGAAATTGCTTGGTTTCGAGGAGGCACTCGCCAAGGTGCCCCTGGTGGTTTCGTTCTCGCCATTCCCCGACGAAACTGCAATGGCAAGTGATTATGTCTTGCCCGATCACAGCCCGTTAGAATCCTTCGGATATAAACGCAACCTGGCAGGCAGCGACCGTCCAGCTCTCAGCTCGATCCAACCGGTAGTCGTCCCACTCTACGATACTCGCGCCAGCAGCGACATCTTGCTTGCCGCAGCCCGGGCAGTGGGTGGCACAGCCTCCGCTTCACTTTCATACAAAGATGAGGTTGATTTTATCCAGCAAAAACTTGTGCCAATGATCGGGGCGGGCGGGTTTTATACGGCCGATGAAATCCACACGTTTTGGTCACGCTGGCTGCAGTTCGGCGGCTGGTGGACTGCCGACCCAAACCTTACCCCGCCGGGGGTTGCCGCTCCGTTGGAAGAGATACCCGCCTTCGCCAACCCAGAACCCCTGGATGAAGGCAAGCAGTTCTACTTGGTTACCTACCCGAACCACCTGGGAGATGGCAGCGGAGCAAACCGGCCCTGGCTGCAAGAAATGCCGGATTGGATGACAACCGTCACCTGGAATTCCTGGGTAGAAATTCACCCAAGGACCGCCGACCAACTTGGGTTGCAAAACGACGATATCGTGCGGATAGATACACCTTCCGGGTTTGTCGAGGCGATTGTCTATCGCTACCCTGCCATTCGTCCAGATACAATCGCCATACCGTTTGGTCAGGGACATACCGCCCTGGGGCGCTGGGCGGAAGGGCGCGGCTGTAATCCAGTCCACCTGCTACCCCCCCGTGTGAATACTGCCGGCGATTTAACTTTCGGCAGCGTTGTCGCCTCTATCACCTCGACCGGCAGAAGGCGCCCGTTAGCGCGGGTCGAGAGCAAAGAAGGCGTGTATGGCGAGCATTAATGGTTTTGGACTAAGAATGAGGAGACTGAGACATGGCTGAACAAACTGCACCGCAAAAATGGGGGTTAGTGGTTGACCTGGACCGCTGCACTGGCTGTAACGCTTGTATCGTAGCCTGCTCGATGGAAAACAATATCCCGTTTGTCGGTGAGGACGAAGTGTCCTATGGGCGTGGATTGTACTGGATTTATAATAAACGCCATTGGGAAGGGGAATACCCTCAAATATCCCCAGCATTCGAACCAGTGATGTGCCAGCAGTGCGGCAATGCCCCTTGCGAACCGGTTTGCCCGGTATTCGCCACATTACACAGCGAGGAAGAGCAAATCAATTTACAGGTTTATAACCGCTGTGTTGGTACCCGCTACTGCGCGAACAACTGTCCGTACCACGCCCGTCAGTTCAACTACTTTGACTACGATATTCCTGAGCCGATGAACTCCTACCTCAACCCAGATGTTTCCGTCCGGCGGCGCGGCGTGATGGAAAAATGCACCTTCTGTGTCCAACGGATCGTCCACGGACGCCAGAAAGCCAGTGCAGAAGGGCGCGAAGTGGAGGATGGTGAAATCCAACCTGCCTGCGTACAGGCCTGCCCATCGGGTGCGCTGGTCTTTGGAGATGTGAGCAACCCTGAGACCGCCGCCAGCAAAATGGCAGGCAGCGAACGCCGTTACAAGCTTCTGGAAGATTTGGGGACACTGCCCCGGGTGACGTATCTCAAGGGAGGTATATAGTATGGCGGCTGAAACGAACATCCTGGATAAGATCAAACCCGCCGAACACGCCATAGAGGACCCCACCCAACACCTGATGTTCGATCCTCGCCCGCGCGAAGAGATGAACAAAATGGTGATGGAGGCAATGACGACCACCACGAAAAAGTTTTGGATCTGGGTCATCGCTTTGGGCCTGGGGGTGGTGGTGCTGCTGTTCGGTGCCTGGGGTTATATGATCGCGACCGGCATTGGGTTGGCGGGGGTGCGCCGCCCGGTTTATTGGGGTATTTTCATCGTCACGTTCGTTTTTTGGATTGGTATCAGCCACGCCGGGACCTTCGTCTCGGCTATCCTGCGGGTGTTCAAGGCTGAATTCCGGCGGCCATTTACCCGGGCAGCCGAGCTGATGACCACCTTCGGGCTGGCGGCTGGTGCGCTTTACCCGCTCATCCACTTGGGGCGGGTGTGGGTGTTTTATTGGATGGTCCCCTATCCAAACGCCCGCTGGTTGTGGCCAAACTTCCGCTCACCCTTGGTTTGGGATTTCTTAGCGATTACAACCTACCTGTTGAGCAGCACCATCTACCTCTACTTACCCCTGGTACCAGACCTGGCAATGGCCCGTGACCGCACCAAAGGCTGGCGTCATTTTGCGTATAAAGTGCTGGCACTTGGCTGGCGCGGCACCGAGGCGGAATGGTTCCGGTTACGCAAGGCAATTACAATCTTTGCCTTTGCCATCATCCCGGTCATGTTCTCGGTCCATACGATCGTATCTTGGGATTTTGCGGTTTCGATGGTCGCCGGCTGGCATTCCACCATTTTTGGACCTTACTTTATCGTCGGGGCGATCCTTTCCGGAGTTGCCGCGGTGGTAACCATTCTGTATCTCTTGCGCAGCACAATGAAGAATTTCGATTATTTCATCCGCTTGGAGCATTTTGACGCACTCGGCAAGTTGCTGCTGGTCTTTTCGATGGCCTGGGCTTACTTTTTCTTCAATGAGTACCTCGTTTCCTGGTACGGTGGTGATGCCGCCATAAAACAGGTGTTGACCATGCACGCCACCGGGCCGGCAGCCTGGGTATGGTATTTAATGTTGATCTGCAATATCGTCATTCCTTGGCTGACCTTATGGAATAAAACCATCCGAACCACACCCTGGATCATGTTCATCATCACTTTACTGATCAACGTTGGGATGTATGCTGAGCGCTATACGATCATCCCGCTTACCCTCGGTCACCAGCGCAACCCGTTCGATTGGGGCATGTATAACCCGCAACTCGTAGAAATTTCCATCGTTCTGGGCACATTTTGCTTGTTTATGTTCCTGTACCTGGTTGCCTCCCGCCTGATCCCATTGATACCGGTGTGGGAAGTACAAGAAGGCCAGATGGCACACTCACTGCGCAAAGTTGGGAAAGCGAAAATTCCCACCATCACTGAGCTGGAAGAGTAAAGGAGTGTACCGATGTATTCTAAAGTTGTCCACCTGGCATTGTTCAAAGAAGAACAGATCGAGCACGCCGTGGAGGCCATCGCGCGTCTACGCTCGCTCGGTATCGAAGACCGCAATATTTCGGTGATTTCTGGAATCCCGTTTTCAGACAAGATTCTTGGCCGTCCAATGAATTGGACGAATATCGGCCGAATCGGCATTGCCGGAGCGGTTACGGGTTTCGTGGTGGCATGCCTTCTCAATTTCGGCACACCCTTACTCTACCCAATTCGGGTAGCTGCAATGCCATTTATTACCATCCCCACATCCATCGTGGCAATCTTCGAACTGACGATGCTGGGGTTATTGATCAGCACCTTCATCGGGGTCTTTGTCGAAACGATTTCACCATCCTACGGACCGAAAGGGTATCACCCCAAGGTAAGCGATGGCCATATTGGCGTCCTTTTCAGCGGCCCATCGGAGCTCGACCGTGGAGTCCATAACGCTCTGGACGAACTGGGAGCGGAAGTGATGCACGATGTCGAGGAGGAAAAATTATGGCTATAACAAAACGCCTGATCATTATTCTCGTCGTACTGGCCAGCCCGTTGGCACTCGGTATGCTGTTCACATACGATATCATCAAGATCGAATGGATCAGCTTTATGGAAATCCAACCTTCCTTCCGGGTGATGGAAGACCCCTTGCCGCTGCCACCGCGTTCAGTTCCGATTCAGGGGGCTGCGTACATCCCTGAACTGGGTCCGCCTTCTAATCCG
>Ga0207950_100230_pt1 | contig 20526 bp, 19 predicted proteins | sample Subbio11_8B_AprC_FD_184814 | JGI IMG/M metagenome (GOLD analysis project Ga0207950, IMG submission 184814) | Serpentinite rock and fluid subsurface biosphere microbial communities from McLaughlin Reserve, California, USA - CR11_8B_AprC (SPAdes) | ecosystem: Environmental > Terrestrial > Deep... | reverse complement strand
GAATGGCTTGGTAGCTCGGGCCGCCGCCGCGCCCGACGGTGCCGCCGCGGCCATGGAACAGGCGCAGCCGGATCGGCGCACCAAACTCGGCCCCGAGCCGATCGAACAGCGCCGCCAGCGCCGTTTCGGCTTGGTACAGCTCCCAGTTGCTGCTGATGATGCCGCCGTCTTTGTTGCTGTCGGAGTAGCCCAGCATCACCTCTTGCTCGCCGTACTCGAGCGCGCTGGCGCGGCGCAGCATGGGCTCGATGCCGGGCAGGCGCAGATAGTCCTGCATGATCGCGCTGGCCTGGCGCAGGTCGGTGATGGTCTCAAACAGCGGCACCACGATCAGTTCGGCGCGCGCGTGGGCGTCGAGCGTGCCGTGCAGCAGCCCGACTTCTTTTTGCAGCAGCAGCACCTCGAGCAGGTCGCTCACGCTCTCGGTGTGGCTGATGATGGCATGGCGGATCGCGGCCGCGCCGTAGCGCTGGCGCGCTTGGCGCGCGGCCTCGAAGATCGCCAGCTCGCTCAGGGTGTGCGGCTGGTACGGCGCTTCGGGGATGCGCAGCGGCCGCACATCATTGAGTAGGCGCAGCAGCAGCGCCTGTTTGGCGGCTTCGGGCAGGGCGCTGTAATCGGCTTCGATGCGTGCCTGCGCCAGCAGATCGGCCAAGGCGGCCTCGTGCCGATCCGAGCTTTGGCGCAAGTCCAGCGTGGCCAGATGGAAACCAAACACCTCGACGGTGCGCAGCAGCGGCCGCAGGCGCGCCTCGGCCAGCGCAGCGCAACCCTGGGCGCTCAAAGCGGAGTCGATCAGGCGCAGATCGGCCAGAAAGGCCTCGGCGTTGGGGTACGGGTCTTGCGGGGCCACGGCGTGGCGCGTGGCGTGGCCGCCGGTGAGCGCGGTCAGGGTGGCGGCCAAGCGGGCGTAGATGCCGGTGAGGGCGCGCCGGTAGGGTTCGTCCTGGCGGTGCGCGTTGGTGTCGGGCGAGCGCTCGGCCAGCGCCTGCATGGCGGGGGGCACGGGCAGCAGCATGGCCGAGAGCGAGAGCTCGCTGCCGAGCAGGTGCACTTCGGTCAGGTGGTGGCGCAAAATCAGGTCGGCTTGGCGCTGCAGCGCCAGCTCGAGCGTGGCCGCGGTCACGTTGGGGTTGCCGTCGCGGTCGCCCCCGATCCACTGGCCTAGGCGCAAAAAAGGCGGCACGCGCTGGCCCTCGCCCGCGAGCGCCGCTTCCACGCTGCGGTAGAGCCGGGGCAGTTCGGGGATGAAGGTGCTTTGGTAGTAGCCCAGCGCGTTTTCAATCTCGTCGGCCACGCTCAGTTTGGTAAAGCGCAGCAAACGGGTGTGCCACAGTTGCAGGATGCGCGCGCGCATCTGCGCTTCGTTGTCGGCCAAGCTGCGCTCATGGGCAAGGGTGTCGCGCTGGGCCAGCAGGCGCGCGAGTTCGCGCTCGGCGTCCAGAATGCTCTTGCGCTGCACCTCGGTCGGGTGCGCGGTGAGCACCGGCGCCACATGGGCGGTCTGCAGCGCCTGTGCCAGCTGTGCCGCGCCCACGCCGGCTTGCTGCAAACGGCCCCAGGTGTGCGCCAAGCTGCCGCGCTGGATGCGCCCGGCCTGCTCGTGCACCGCGCGGCGGCGGATGTGGTGCCGGTCTTCGGCCAAGTTGGCCAAGTGGCTGAAGTAGGTGAAGGCGCGGATCACGCTCACCGCCTGGTCGTCGCTCAGGGCTTGCAGCAAGGCTTTGAGCTGGCGGTCGGCGGCTTGGTCGGCGTCGCGCCTGAAGGCCACAGACAGTTGGCGGATCTGCTCGATCAACTCGAAGGTCTGCGCGCCTTCCTGCTCGCGGATCACGTCGCCGAGCAGGCGGCCGAGCAAGCGGATGTCGTCGATCAGGGGTTGGTCTTTTTTGGCCATCGGATGCTGCGCTGCGCGTTGGATTAAGGCGGTGGGTGGGGGGTGGTGTCTGCGGCGTGCTCCATGGCTTTGGCCAGCGTTTTGCCCAGCTCCACGCCCCATTGATCATAGGGGTTGATGCCCCAGATGGCGGCTTGGCAAAACACCTTGTGCTCGTACAGCGCCACCAGCGCCCCCAGCGTGTGCGGCGTGAGCGCCGGCAGCCACAGGGTGTTGCTGGGCACGTTGCCGGCAAAGGTGCGGTGCGGCAGCAGGCGCTGCACCTCGGCGGCGCTGCAGCCCTCAAGCCGCATGTGGCTGGCGGTGGCAGCGGCGTCGCGCCCCAGGGCCAGCGCGTCGGCTTGGGCGCGCAGGCTCAGGTTCACCAGCCGGTGCTGGGTCTGGGCTTCGGGCAGGGGCGTGTCGTCGCTGTCGATGCCGATGAAGTCGAGCGTCACCCGGTGCCGGCCTTGGTGCAGCAGTTGGAAAAAGGCGTGCTGCCCCTCCACGCCCAGCCCGCCCCAGACGATGGGCCCAGTGTCGATTTGCACCGCAGAGCCGTCGATGTGGGTGCTCTTGCCGTTCGATTCCATATCCAGTTGGCGCAAAAAGTGCGCCAAGTGCTGCAGCCGGCTGGAGTAGGCGGCCAGACACAGCGTGGGGGTGTCGAGGAAGTTGCGGTTCCACAGCCCCAGCAAAGCCAGCAGCAGCGGCAGGTTGTGCCGCGCCGGGCTGTGCCAGAAGTGCTGGTCCATGGCGTGGCCGCCGGCCAAAAACTCGCCAAAAGCCGCGGCCCCCACCGCCGCCGCCACCGGCAGCCCAATGGCGGACCAGACCGAGTAGCGCCCGCCCACCCAGTCCCAGAAGGTGTAGGTGTGCTGCGGCAGGTAGCCTTGCGCGTGCGCGAGCTCGGGGACGGCGGTGACGGCGATCAGGTGCGCGCCTTGGGCCGGGCCGTCGATGCCGTGGCGGCTCAACCAGGCCCGCGCCGCCGCCGCCAGCAGCAGGGTTTCGGGGGTGGTGAAGCTCTTGCTTTGCACCACGAACAGGGTTTGGGCCGCATCCAGCGGGCGCAAGGTCTGGTACAGGCTCCAAGGGTCGGGGTTGGAGACGAAGTGCAGTTGCAGCTCGGGGCTGCTGTGCGCCGCCAGCGCGGTGCAGACCATGTGCGGCCCGAGGTCGGAGCCGCCGATGCCGAGGTTGACCACGTGGCGGATGGGGCGACCACCGTGGCCTAGCCATTGGCCTTGGTGCAGGGTTTGGGCGGCGTGCAAGAAGCGCTCGCGTTCGGCGGCGATCTGCGCCGTGAGCGCGTCGCCCCAAGGGTGTCCGGGCTGTGCCGGCGCGCGCAGGGCCGGGTGCAGCGCGGCGCGGCCTTCGGTGGCGTTGACCAGCGCCCCGCAGCGCTGGGCTTCGATCTGGGCTGGCAAGGCAGATTCATCGGCCAAATCGTACAGGGCGTCGAGAACGGCGTCGGTCAGGCGCTGGCGCCGGGCGTCGAGCCGCAGGCCGCAGGCTTGCAGCTGCAGGTTGGCGCGGCGCGCATCCGGCTGCTGCAGCAGCGTGCGCAGATCCGGCAGAGGTTGTTGCGCCAGCGCTTGCAGGCGTTGCCAACTGCGGCGCTCTTGGGGGGGCAGAAAGGAATCGGGCATGGTTGCTTAAGGTGCAGTGGCTTCAGCGCGCCGCCGCAATCAGTTGCTCGAGCCGCACCGAATCGGCGCAAAAGGCGCGGATGCCTTCGGCCAGTTTTTCGCTCGCCATGGCGTCTTCGTTGAGCGCCAAGCGAAAGCTGGCTTGGTCGTGCTGCACCGGTTGCAGATCGAGCTCGCGCGCGGCGTCGGCGTCGAGGGCGCGCGGCAGCGCGTCGGTGCTGGCGGCGAGTTGCGCCAGCAGCTCGGGGCTGATGGTGAGCAGGTCGCAGCCGGCCAGCGCCACGATCTGGCCGCAGTTGCGAAAGCTCGCGCCCATGATCTCGGTGCCAATGCCAAAGCGCTTGTAGTACTCGAAAATGCGCCGCACCGACTGCACGCCGGGGTCGTGCTCGCCGGCGCGGGCGGCTTCGTCCCACTGGCTGCCGGCTTGTTTTTTGTGCCAGTCGTAAATCCGGCCCACGAAGGGCGAAATGAGCTGCACCCGGGCCTGCGCGCAGGCCAGCGCCTGGCAAAACGCAAAGAGCAGTGTCAGGTTGGTGCGGATGCCGCGGCGCTCGAGCTGCGCTGCGGCCTCGATGCCCTCCCAGGTGGCGGCGATCTTGATCAGCACCCGGTCGCTGGGCACGCCTTCGGCTTGGTAGAGCGCCATCAGGCGCTCGGCGCGCGCGATGGTGGCGGCGGTGTCGAAGCTCAGGCGCGCATCGACTTCGGTCGATACCCGGCCGGGGACGATGGCCAGAATCTCGCAGCCGAAACGCACCAGCAGCCGATCGACGATCTCGTCGCTGGGCCGGCCGCCAAAGCGCGCCACGGTCTGCGTCAGCAGCGGGGCGTAGTCGGGTTTTTGCACCGATTTGAGGATCAGCGAGGGGTTGGTGGTCGCGTCTTGCGGCTGGAACTGCGCCAGTTGCAAAAAATCGCCGGTGTCGGCAACCACGGTGCTGTGCTGTTTGAGGGCTTCGAGCTGGTTCATGGTGGGGTGCGTTTAGTTCAGGGGCACGCTCAGGCGCTGGATGAGCTCTTTGGTTTCGGGGCGCACGCCGCGCCACCAGGCAAAGGCTTCGGCGGCCTGCTCGACCAGCATGCCCACGCCGTCGGCGAGCTGGCGCACGCCGGCTTGCTGGGCTTGGCGCAAAAAGGGCGTCAGGCCCTGGCCATAGACCATGTCGTAGGCCAAGCCCTCGGGCTTGAAGGCGTGGGCAGGCAGCGGCAGCGCCTCAGCGCTCAGGCTGGCCGAGGTGGCGTTGAGCACCAGGTCGAAACTCTGGGGTTGCGCCAGCGCCGCAAAACCTCCGCCGTGCAGCACCGCGGCATCGGCCCCCAGAGCGACGAACTCGCGCACCAGCGCCTCGGCCTTGGCGGCGTTGCGGTTGAGCACCCACAGCTGCGCCGGCTGGGCGCGCAGCAGCGGCAAAATGGCCCCGCGGCTGGCCCCGCCGCCCCCGAGCAGCAACATCGTGCGCCCGGCCAGCGGCTGGCCCAGGTTGTGGCTCAGGTCGCGCACCAAGCCGCTGCCGTCGAAGTTTTCGGCCAGGCAGCGCGTGCCCTCAAACTTGAGCGCATTGGCGGCGCCGGCGCAGCGCGCGCTCTCGGCCAGGTCGGTGGCGTAGGCGCAGGCGTCGAGCTTGAAGGGCAGCGTCACGTTGACGCCGCGGCCGCCGCTGGCGCGAAAGCGCTCCACGGTGGCGGCAAACTGGCCCGCCCCCAAGGGGGCTTCGATGGCTTCGTAGCTTAAAGTTTGGCCCGTGGCAGCGGCAAAAGCGCGGTGGATGGTGGGCGATTTGCTGTGGCCTATGGGGTGGCCGATGACGGCGTAGCGGTCCATGCGCAGGCAGATAGTGGAGTGGCGATCAAAATGGCGATCGGGGCAGGTGCCGCATTGTCGCCGATGCGCTGGGCCTGTTTGGTGCAGCGCACCAGCGCGGCGGCTGAATTGCGCTACATTGGCAATGTTACGTTCCCGGTCAAACCGATGCAGTCTGCAACCAGTTCCCACACCAGCCCCAGCCGCGTCCCCAGCTCCGAGCCGCTGCGGCAGGCCACAGCCGCAAGCCAAGCACGCCCCAGCCCGGCGCTGTTCATTTCGCACGGCTCGCCCATGCTGGCGCTGGAGCCCGGCCAGACCGGCCCGGCGCTGGCGGCTTGGGCGCAAGCCGAGTGCGCGCGCCAGCGGCCCAACGCGGTGCTGGTGCTGTCGCCGCACTGGATGGCCGATTGCGCCGCTGTAATGACGCACCCCCAGCCCGCCACCTGGCACGATTTTGGCGGCTTCCCCGAGCCGCTGTACCGCTTGCAGTATCCGGCCCCAGGCGCACCGGCGCTGGCGCAGCAGGTGCTGCAGCTGCTGCAAGCAGCGGGCATCGCCACCCGGCCCGACGCGCAGCGCCCCTTCGACCACGGCGCTTGGGTGCCGCTGCGCTACCTGCTGCCCAAGGCCGAGGTGCCGGTGCTGCAAGTGGCCTTGCCCCACGGCTACGGGCCGGCCGAGGTCTATGCCATGGGGCAGGCGCTGGCCCCTTTGCGCCAGCAGGGCGTGTGGCTCGTGGGCTCGGGCAGCATGACGCACAATTTGCACGAGTTTTTTTCCAGCCGCCCGGCGCAGGATGCCGAACCTGCCGACTACGTGAGCGCTTTTGCGCGCTGGGTCGAGCAGCGGCTGCTGGCGCACGAGCGCGAGGCGCTGCTGAACTACCGCGAGTTGGCACCGCAAGCCGCGCGCGCCCACCCCACCGACGAGCATTTTTTGCCGCTGTTTTTTGCCCTCGGGGCCGCAGCTTGGGGCCAGAGCGCAGCCCCGCAGGCCGAGCCGGTGCCGCCGCACTACCTGACGCGCGAGGTCATGCACCGCTATCTGGCCATGGATGCGCTGGTGTTGCAATGAAGCCGCGCATCATCGCCGTCATCGGCACCGGCGGCACCATCGCCGGCCGCGCGCAAAATCCGGGCGATGCGCTGAACTACCGCGCCGCGGTGCGGCCGGTGCAGGATTTGTTGGCTGGGCTGGCGCTGGCGCCGGGTTTGGCCATCGAGGCGCAGCAATTGGCGCAGATCGACAGCAAAGACGTGTCCGAAGCCCATTGGCGCGCCCTGTTGCGGGCGGTGCAGCACCAGCTCGAACGGCCCGAGGTGCAGGCGGTGCTGGTCACGCACGGCACCGACACGCTCGAAGAAAGCGCTTTTTTGCTGCAAGCGGTGCTGCAGCCGACCAAGCCGGTGCTGCTGGTGGGGGCCATGCGCCCGAGCACGGCCTTGCTGAGCGACGGCGCGCAAAACCTAGCCGACGCCCTGCAGCTGGCCGCCACGCCCGGCGCGCGCGGGGTGCTGGTGCCGTGCGCGGGCCGGATTTATGCTGGGCACGAGGTGCGCAAGCTCCATCCGCATCGGCTCGAGGCCTTCGGCGCCGGCGACGCCGGTGCGCTCGCCGCGCTGGCGGGTGGGCGTTTGCAGCGCTGGCGGCCGTGGCCGGGTGAGGGCCCACCCCAATCCCCACGCCTGCTGCCGCGCCTGCTGGCCGCAGCGCCTTGGCCGCGGGTGGAGTGGCTCAGCAGCCACGGCGCACAGAGCGGGGCGCTGGTGCGTGCGTTGCTGCTGCAGCGCGCTCAGGCCGATGGCAGCGAGGCACCACTGCGCGGCTTGGTGGTGGCTGGCACGGGCAACGCCACGCTGCACGAGGCGCTGGCGCAGGCGCTGCAGCAGGCCGAGCAGGCTGGGGTGGTGGTCTGGCGCTGTTCGCGCATCGGCGCGTGCGTACCCGCTGGGCCAGATGCCGCGCGCTGGGTGCTGGGGGCGTTGCTGGGTGGGGCAGGTGAAGCGCTGGACACCGGTGCTGATGATGCGGCCGATGCGACAGCAACCGCTCCAACCTCCGAAGGAACTTCCGTGGCCGCCACAGCCAAGGTTGCCACAGGCGGCTTTGCCGCCACCGCGCTGCCAGCGCCGCAGGCGCGGCTGGCGCTGCAGCTGCATTTGCTGGCGGCAGGCTAGGCCGGCAGCCCAGCCCGTCACTTTAGCTCTGCAAAGCGGCGAAGGCGCGGGCGGTGATGGCTTCGACCGTGCCGCTGCCGCTGATCGAGCGGTATTTGGGCGCCACGGCGGGTTCTGCGGCGGCCCAAGCCGAGTAGTAATCGACCAGCGGGCGCGTTTGGGCGCTATAGACCTCGAGCCGCTTGCGCACCGTGTCTTCTTGGTCGTCGGCGCGCTGCACCAGCGGCTCGCCCGTGAGGTCGTCGATCCCGGCGACTTTGGGCGGGTTGAACTTGAGGTGGTAGGTGCGCCCCGAGGCCGGGTGCGAGCGCCGCCCGCTCATGCGCTCGATGATGGCCTCGAAGGGCACGTCGATTTCGAGCACGTAGTCGAGCCGCACGCCGGCGGCCTTGAGGGCGTCGGCCTGCGGCAGGGTGCGCGGAAAGCCGTCAAACAAAAAACCCTGGGCGCAGTCGGGCTGGCTGATGCGGTCTTTGACCAAGCCGATGATCAGGTCGTCCGAAACCAAGCCGCCCGATTCCATCACCGCTTTGGCTTGCAGCCCCAAGGGGGTGCCGGCCTTGACGGCGGCGCGCAGCATGTCGCCGGTGGAGATCTGGGGAATGCCAAACTTTTGGCAAATGAAGGTTGCCTGGGTGCCTTTGCCGGCACCGGGGGCACCCAACAGGATCAGTCTCATGGGTTTCCTTTTTTGGGAGTCGTGATTGCGCATCGGCACGGCGCTGCCGTGCCTGCCCGCTGCCGCTTGGGCTGCAAGGGTTTCAACCTTGCGAGGATAGCACGGCACAACTTGAGGCTGGCTTACAGGCGGCCAGCGGTTGCGTTCCACAACGCGCGCACCCGCTGCAGGTCGGCCTCGGTGTCCACACCCGGCCCAGGTGCTTGTTCGGTGACGTGCACCGCGATGCGCTCGCCGTGCCAGAGCACGCGCAGCTGCTCCAGCGCCTCGCACTGCTCCAGCGGCGCGGCCTGCAGCTGCGGGAAGCGGCGCAAAAACCCGGCCCGGTAGCCGTACAGGCCGATGTGGCGCAGCGGTGCAGGCTGCGGCACTAGGGGGGTGCCCGCTGCGGCGGGCTGCCCGGGCAGGGGCGTGGCGGCAAGAAGGTCAGCGGGTGGTTCGGCAGACAGATCGACAGTCAGGCCGGCAGGACGGTCGCGCCAGTGGGGGATCGGGGCGCGGCTAAAGTACAGCGCCCGCCCTTGGGCGTCGAGCACCACTTTGACCACGTTCGGGTTTAGGAATTCGGCGGCGCTGTGCAAGGGGTGCGCGGCGGTGCTCATGGCGCAGTCGGGGCGCAGTTGCAGCTGCTGCGCCACCGCCGCCAGCAGAGCGGGGGCCATGAGCGGTTCGTCGCCTTGCAGGTTGATGACCAAGGCCTCGTCGGGCCAGCCCAGCAGGGTGCAGGCTTCGGCCAGCCGGTCGCTGCCGCTGGCGTGGTCGGGGCGCGTCAGGATCGCCTCGATGCCGTGCTGCCGGCAGGCTTGCACGATGCAGGGGTCGTCAGCCGCCACCGTGACCGACAGCGCTTGGCTGGCCAGCGCCCGCTGCGCCACGCGCACCACCATCGGCGCGCCGCCGATGTCGGCCAAGGGTTTGCGCGGCAGCCGGGTCGAGCCGAGCCGGGCCGGAATCAGGACGTGAAAGGGGGCGGCGGCGTGCAAGTGGCTGTGTGAGGGGATGCGTTAGGGGCGCATCAAAGCGCGGCTCTGGGCGGGTCGGGCCGCGCGGCTTCTTCGGCGCTGATCGGGCGCGCCTCGTTTTCCAGCATGATCGGGATGCCGTCGCGGATCGGGTAGGCCAGCCGGGCGCTGCGCGAAATCAGCTCTTGCTGTTCGGGCTTGTAAACCAGCGGCCCCTTGGTGACGGGGCAGACCAAGAGTGAGAGCAGTTTGGCGTCCATGGCCGGGATGATACCCGCTTGCTGCGCGCCATGGCGCAGGCGTTATGGGTGGCGGCAGCAGCGAAAGTCGGCGCTGGCTCGCAGCTGCTGGGCCCAATCGCCTGCCAGCCTTTTAGGGCGAGGGCGCAGCAACCCGGCCTAGGGCCTGATCGATCGCCGCGTAAAAACCGCTCTCTGGCTCTTGCTCCAGCGCCACGGCCCAGACGCGGTGCGCCGGCGCGCCGGGCTGGCGCAGGGCGGCAAAGAGCTTGACCGCGTCTTTTTCGGTGCACAGCCAATCGAGGTCGCTGGGGTAGGGCGCAAGCGCCTGCAGCAAGGTGGCGCCGTCGGCGTGGTCGGGCAGGGCCAAGGTGTGTTGCAGCACCAGATCGCGCTGGCGCAGCAGGGCAAAGAAGGCCTCGGGCTGAGCGATGCCGGCCAGCGCGGCGCAGCGCAAGGTCGCTGGCACCGGGGCCGGGGCCGGGGCCGCCCCCACCTCGCCTTGCTCGCCGTGGCCGTGCGCGGGCGACTGCACCCAGCGCTGCAGCGCCAGCCGCCGCCCGTGGGCGTCGTAAGCCTGTTCGGCCAGCCGGCGCGTGGCGGCAAAAGCCGGGGCGCCCGCAGCCAGCGCCGGGTCGGGGCGGGCGCCGGCAGGTAGCCCGGTTTGCAGCATCAGCAGCGGCCCACCGCCCCAGACCGGCGCCGGCCAAGGCTGGCGCAGCATCCCGGCCGGCAGCAGCCAGCCGTTGCCGCAGCCGCGGGCGTCGAACACCAGCACGGTGAGGTCGCGCGCCAGCGCCCAGTGCTGCATGCCGTCGTCGCACAGCAGCAGGTTGACGCCGGGGTGCGCCGCCAGCAGCGCCCGCCCGGCGGCGGCGCGGTCGCGACCCACGTACACCGGCACGCCCGTGGCCAGTGCAATGAGCAGCGGCTCGTCGCCCGTTTGGTCGGCGCGGCTGTCGGCGTGCACCGGCAAGCACCCCGTGCTGCGCCGGCCGTGGCCGCGCGAGAGCACGCCCGGGCGCCAGCCTTGGGCCTGCAGGTGTTGCACCAAGCCGATCAGGGTGGGGGTTTTGCCACTGCCACCCACCACCACATTGCCCACCACCAGCACCGGCACCGGCAGCCGGCTGGAGCGCTTGAGGCCGCTGCGGTAGAGCGCGCTGCGCAGCGCCCAAGCGGCGCGGTAAAGCAGCGAGAGCGGCCACAGCAGGCAGGCCAACGCGCCGCGCGCCAGCCAGGCGCGCTGCAGCGCGTGCACCCAAGTGGCGCGGACGGGGGGTGACGAAGGGCGGTGGCGTTCAGCGCTCACGCGGCTGCTGGGTGGCAAAGGTGATGCGCTGCAAACCGGCGTTGCGCGCCGCCTCCATCGCGTTGATGACCGATTGGTGCGTGGCTGCCGCATCGGCGTTGATCACCAGCGTGGGCTCGGTTTGGCCAAGGGCTGCTTGTTGCAGCGCCGCTGTGAGTGCCTGCACGCTGGGCGCCGCGAGCACTTGCCCGGCCACGGCATAGCGGCCGTCGGCCCCGATGGCGACCACGATCTCGTGCGCTTGCGTTTGCGCCGCCTCGGCGTCGGCTTCGGGCAGGCGCACCTGCAGCTGGGTGTAACGGCTGAAGGTGGCGGTGAGCATGAGGAAAATCAGCACCACCAACAATATATCGATGAACGGGATCAGGTTGATTTCGGGTTCTTCCCGATCGCGGCGGCTAAAGCGGATGGCCATGCTCAGCTCCTAGGGCCGTGTCAGGGGCGGCGCAGCGTCAGCAGGTGCTGGGCAAAGCGTTCGGCGGCCACCTCCATCTGCAGCAGCCACGCTTCGTTGCGGGCACGAAAGTAGCGCCAAAACATCAGCGCCGGAATGGCAATGATCAGGCCAAAGGCGGTGTTGTAGAGCGCGATCGAGATGCCGTGTGCGAGCTGCTCCGGGTTGCCACCGCCCGGTGTGAGGCCGCCCGGCCCGGCTTGGGAGGCAAAAATCTCGATCATGCCCACCACCGTGCCCAGCAGGCCGATGAGCGGCGCGACCGATGCAATGGTGGCCAGCGCCCCGAGGTGTTTTTCCAGCTTGGCGGCGGCAAAGCGCCCGGCGGCCTCGAGGCTGGTGCGCAGCTCGGCTTCGGTGCTGGCGGGTTTTTGGTGCAACTGCTGCAAGCCGGCGGCGAGCAGCTCACCCAATACCGAGTTTTGGGCCAACTGCTGCACCACCTGGGGCGGGGGAACGGCCTTGAGCGACACCGCAATCGCTTCATCGAGCAGTTTGGGGGGCGCCACGCGGGCCACCCGCAGGCTCAAAAAGCGCTCGACGATCAGCGCCAAACCCACCACCGAGCAGGCAATGAGGGGCCAGATCGGCCAGCCGGCGGCTTGTATGATCGTAAACAATGCGGGTCTCCTTGCGGCCGCGGCGCGGCGCTTGCAGGGCCCCGATTATCGCCCAGCGCAGCGCTGCGGAGTGCCCAGCGGGCCTGTGGATAAGTTTGTGGGTAACGATCTGGCTGATTTGCATTTGTCCGGCTTCGATGCTGCGATATTTTTTTCAAGCCTCGCAAATTTTTTTAAAAGCTGTTTTTAATCAAAAGGTTGAAAAATGAATGAAAGGCGGGTCGAGAGCCGAGTCGATCTAAGTGGTGTGGGGCTCCCTTGTGGACAGTTTCAATTTTGGGGTGCACATGGCCGCGGCTGATGGGCTCTTCAAGAGGGGCACCGAAGCGCCGCTGTGGGCCGTGGGCGAGCTGCTGGCGGCCTTGTCCGAGGCGCTGCAGGCGCAGTTCAACCCGGTGCGGGTGGTGGGCGAGGTGTCGGGCTATGTGCGCGCCGCCAGCGGCCACAGCTACTTCACCCTCAAAGACGAGCGCGGGCAACTGCGCTGTGCGCTGTTCAAGCGCGCGGCAGCGGCGGCGGCGCTCGATTGGCGCGACGGCGTGCAAGTCGAGCTGCAAGGGCGCATCGACATCTACGGCGCCCGCGGCGAGCTGCAGCTGATCGTCGAGGCGGCCCGTTTGGCGGGGCAGGGCGGCTTGTTCGAGCAGTTCATGCGCCTCAAAGCCCAGTTGCAGGCCGAGGGCTGGTTTGACCCGGCGCGCAAACGTCCGCTGCCGGCTTGGCCCACGCGCATCGGCGTCGTCACCTCGCCAGACGCGGCAGCCTTGCGTGACGTGATCACCACCCTGAGCCGGCGCGTGCCGCATCTGCCGGTGCGCCTGTACCCAGCGCGGGTGCAGGGCGAGGGGGCGCCGCAGGCCCTGTGCCAGGCGCTGCAGGCGGCAGCAGCGCAGTTTCAGGCCGGCTGTGGTTGCGAGGTGCTGCTGCTGGTGCGCGGCGGCGGCTCGCTAGAGGATCTGTGGGCCTTCAACGACCCGGCGCTGGTGCGCCAGATCGCCCAAGCGCCCATGCCCGTGATTTGCGGCGTCGGGCACGAAACCGATTTCACTTTGGCCGATTTTGTGGCCGACCTGCGCGCCCCCACCCCCACCGCAGCCGCCGAACTCTGCGCGCCCGAGCGCAGCGCCCAACTGCGCCACCTCGAGCGCTGCGCGCAGCGCCTGCAGCAGGGTGTGGCAGGCCAACTGGAGCAGCAGCGCCAGCGCCTGCAGCGCTGGCAACACAGCTGGCAGACCGCCGCCGAGCGCGACCTCGAGCGGCGCCAGCTGCGCCTCGACCACCAAGCCGCGCGGCTGCAGGCGCTGGACCCGCATGGCGTGCTGCAGCGCGGCTATGCCTTGCTCAGCGACGCCAGCGGGCGGCCGGTGCTGCGCTGCAGCGGCGTGCAGGTGGGGCAGGCACTGCGCGCCCGCTTGGCCGACGGCCAGCTGGATTTGACCGTGTCTGCCGCGGGGAACTAGAGGCTCTGCCTACAATGCGCGGTGGCTGTGGCTGCGCACCCAAGCGCGCAGCTGCCGCTCGCGTACCGTTCACCAAACCCACTGGAGCCTCCATGCAACACACCCTGCCCCCGCTGCCCTATGCCCTCGACGCGCTGCAGCCGCATTACTCCCAAGAAACGCTCGAGTTTCACCACGGCAAGCACCACAACGCCTACGTGGTCAACCTCAACAACCTGCAAAAGGGCACCGAATTCGAGTCCATGACGCTCGAAGAGATCATCAAAAAATCCAGCGGCGGCATCTACAACAACGCGGCCCAAATCTGGAACCACACCTTTTTCTGGAACTGCATGTGCCCCGGTGGCGGTGGCGAGCCCAGCGGCGCGCTGGCTGCGGCCATCACGGCCAAATGGGGCAGCTACGCCGCTTTCCGTGAAGCCTTCGTCAAGAGCGCAGTCGGCAACTTCGGCTCGGGCTGGACGTGGCTGGTGAAAAAGCCCGACGGCTCGGTCGATATCGTCAACACCGGCGCTGCCGGCACACCCTTGACCAGCGCCGACACCGCGCTGCTCACCGTCGATGTCTGGGAGCACGCCTACTACATCGACTACCGCAACCTGCGGCAAAAGTTTGTCGAAACCTTCCTCGACAAACTGGTCAACTGGCGCTTTGCGCAGGCCAATTTCGCCTGATTGCGGGTGGCGCTGGGGTGGCCCCTTCCAGCCACAGAGGCTGGGGGGCTCAGCCCCTTGCGGCCTCTTCTGGCGCTCTCAGCGCTGGCGCGACTTCATGGCGCGCTCCACCTCGCGCTTGCCTTCGCGCTCTTTGAGCGTGTCGCGTTTGTCGTGCTCGGCCTTGCCCTTGGCCAGCGCGATCTCGCATTTCACGCGCCCGTTTTTCCAGTGTAAGTTCAGCGGCACCAGGGTGTAGCCCTTTTGCTCCACTTTGCCGATCAGGCGCTGGATTTCGGCTTTGTGCATCAGCAGCTTGCGCGTGCGCGCGCTGTCTGCCGGCAAGTGGCTGCTGGTGCTGCGCAGCGGGCTGATGAGGCAGCCGATCAGGTACAGCTCGCCGTCGCGGATCACCACGTAGCCCTCGGTGAGCTGCGCCTTGCCAGCGCGCAGCGCCTTCACCTCCCAGCCTTGCAGCACCAAGCCGCACTCGTGGCGTTCCTCGAGGTGGTAGTTGAAAGCGGCTTTTTTGTTTTCCGCGATGCGGGTCGTGGTGGCGGCGGTGTTTTTGTTTGGGGTGGACATGGGGCGACGGCAAGCGGGGCGGCCAGGGGCTCTACAATCCGGGCACGGCCTTGCATTGTATGAAAAGCATCCACAAGTCGGTACTGCTCTGGCACAGCGCCCACGAAATGTTCGCGCTGGTCAGCGATGTGCCGCGCTACCCCGAATTTTTACCTTGGTGCAGCGCCGGCGTGGTGCTGGAGCAGCACGAGCAGGGCATGGTGGCCTCGATCGGTATGTCGATGGCCGGCATGAAAAAGAGCTTCACCACCCGCAACACCCACGTCGAAGACCGGCGCATCCAGCTCGAGCTGATCGACGGCCCGTTCTCTCACCTCGACGGCATCTGGGATTTCAAACCGGTGGGCGACGGCAGCCAGCGCGCCTGCCGCGTCGATTTCACCCTAAATTACGGCTTTGCCAGTCACACCCTAGCCACGCTGGTGGGGCCGGTGTTCGATAAGATCGCGGCCAATCTGGTCGATGCCTTCGTCAAGCGCGCCGATCAGGTCTATGGCGAATGACGCTTGACATCACGCTGGTGCAAGCCTGTGCCCCCTCGCAGGTGCAGGAGTGGCGGCTGCAAGTGCCTGCGGGCACCACCTTGGGGCAAGCGCTGCAACTGGCGTTTGGGCCGGCCGGGGCTTTGCGTGTCGCCGCGCCTGCAGACACGGCCGATGCGGCCGACACCGCTGAGGCTTGGCTGCAAGCCACTGCGGCGGGCGAGGTGGGGGTTTGGGGCCGCGTCGAGCCCGCTTCGACGCCCCTGCACGACGGCGACCGGATCGAGCGCTACCGGGCGTTGCAGGTGGATCCCAAAACGGCGCGGCGCGAGCGCTACCGCAAGCGGGCCAAACCCCAAACGCGCTGAAGCCCAGCCCTTCAGGGCCGGTTGGGTGCGGCTGCTGGCGGCGGTGCGGCTTGCGTGGTGCCCGCCACGGCGGGCGCCGGTGCGCAGTTGTCGCGCACGATCTGGCGCAGGCGCACGCTTTCGGCGCGGCGCATGGCCTCGTCCATTGTGACGCGCTGGCCCTGCTCGTTGACCATGTACAGCGGCTGGCTGGCCCCGGCTTGCAAGGTCTCGAGCGAGGCGCGGGCGCGCTGGCAGTTGTCGGCCCGGATCTGGGCGTTGCGTTGTTCGACTTGCTGGCGCAGCTGTTCGTCAGTCAAGCGGCCGGTGCCTGCCGCGCCAGCCACCGGTGGGGCAGGCGGGGCGGGGGCGGCGGCCGGAGTGGCTGCGGGCGCGGCACCGAGCGCAGGGCTGGGCAGCGGACTCGCTAGCGGCCGGCGCAAAATGCGCTGATCGGGCACGGTGGCCGGCGGCGGCATGTCGCTGGCCACGCGGCGGCCGTTCTCATCGAGCCAGACCCAAGTCGGGCCGGCGGCCTGCACGGCGCTGGCCAGCAGCAAGCCGGCTGCCAATGCAACCAGCCCCATGCGTGGCAACCGCAGCCGCCTGCAAATTTTTGCTATGAGGGTGTGGATCAAGGTGTGCATACCGAAAGCCCATGATGAAAGCGCAATATACCCGCACGTCGGCCCGCCTACAATAGCGCTTTTGGAGTTCACTCTATGCGCCTGCTTGGAAAAGCGCTCACCTTCGACGACGTGTTGCTGGTGCCAGCATACTCGCAAATCCTGCCCAAAGACACCTCGCTGGCCACGCGCCTGACGCGCAACATCACGCTCAACCTGCCGCTGGTCTCGGCCGCCATGGATACCGTCACCGAAGCCCGGTTGGCGATTGCGCTGGCGCAAGAGGGCGGCATCGGCATCGTGCACAAAAACCTCACGCCAGCCGAGCAGGCCGCGCACGTGGCCAAGGTCAAGCGCTACGAGTCGGGCGTGCTGCGCGACCCGGTGGTCATCACCCCCGAGACCACGGTCTATCAGGTGCTGCAGCTGTCCGAAGAACTGGGCATTTCGGGCTTTCCGGTGCTCGACGGTGGCAAGGTGGTGGGCATCGTCACTGGGCGCGACTTGCGCTTCGAGACCCGCACCGAACTGCCGGTGCGCGAGATCATGACGCCGCGCGAGCGCCTGATCACCGTGCCCGACGGCACCACGCCCGAGCAGGCCAAGGCGCTGCTCAACAAACACAAGCTCGAGCGCCTGCTGGTGGTCAACGAAGCTTTCGAGCTCAAGGGCCTGATCACGGTCAAAGACATCCGCAAACAGCTCAACTTCCCCAACGCCGCGCGCGACGCCGCCGGGCACTTGCGCGTCGGTGCTGCGGTGGGCGTGGGCGCGGGCACCGAGGAACGGGTCGAGCTGCTGGTGCGCGCTGGGGTTGATGCCATCGTCGTCGATACCGCGCACGGCCACAGCAAGGGCGTGCTCGAGCGCGTGCGCTGGGTCAAGCAAAACTACCCGCAGGTGCAAGTCATCGGCGGCAATATCGCCACCGGCGCGGCGGCGCGCGCACTGGTCGAAGCCGGGGCCGACGGCGTCAAGGTCGGCATCGGGCCGGGCTCGATCTGCACCACGCGCATCGTCGCCGGCGTCGGGGTGCCACAGATCACCGCCATCGACAACGTGGCCACGGCACTGGCCGGCACCGGCGTGCCGCTGATCGCCGACGGCGGCGTGCGCTACAGCGGCGACATCGCCAAAGCCATTGCCGCCGGCGCCAGCACGGTGATGATGGGCGGCATGTTCGCCGGCACCGAAGAAGCGCCGGGCGAAGTGATCTTGTTCCAAGGCCGCAGCTACAAGAGCTACCGCGGCATGGGCTCGATCGGGGCCATGCAGCAAGGCAGCGCCGACCGTTACTTCCAAGAATCGGGCAGCGGCAACCCCAACGCCGACAAGCTCGTGCCCGAAGGCATCGAGGGCCGCGTGCCCTATAAAGGCTCGGTGGTGGCCATCCTGTTCCAAATGGCCGGCGGTCTGCGCGCCGCCATGGGTTACTGCGGCTGCCCCAGCATCGCCGACTTGCACGCCCAAGCCGAGTTCGTCGAGATCACCACCGCCGGCGTGCGCGAAAGCCACGTCCACGACGTGCAGATCACCAAGGAAGCGCCCAATTACCGCGCCGAATGAGGCAGCGCTGGGGCGCAAGCCTACTCATGGCCCCCCCCATATGGGGCCCGTCATTTTTTCAGGCTGCTGATTCAACTTTAGACTTGCCGCCGTGCAACACCACAAAATCCTCATCCTCGATTTCGGCTCCCAAGTCACGCAGCTGATCGCGCGCCGGGTGCGCGAAGCGCATGTGTATTGCGAAGTGCACCCCTGCGACGTGAGCAGCGACTGGCTGCGCCACTACGCCGCCGACGGCGCGCTCAAGGGCATCATCCTCTCGGGCAGCCACGCCAGCGTCTATGAGGTCGATGACAAGGCGCCCGATGCGGTGTTTGAGCTCGGGCTGCCGGTGCTGGGCATCTGCTACGGCATGCAGACCATGGCGCAGCAGCTCGGGGGCAAGGTCGAAGCCGGCCGCACGCGCGAGTTTGGCTACGCCGAGGTGCGCGCGCGTGGCCACAGCGCCTTGCTGCGCGACCTCGCCGACTTTCACACCCCCGAAAGCCACGGCATGCTCAAGGTCTGGATGAGCCACGGCGACAAGGTCACGGCGCTGCCGCCGGGCTTTGCGCTCATGGCCAGCACCGAGGCCTGCCCGATTGCCGGCATGTTTGACGAAGCGCGGCGCTTCTACGGCCTGCAGTTCCACCCCGAAGTCACGCACACCGTGCAGGGCCGCGCCGTGCTCGAGCGCTTCGTGCTCGGCATCTGCGGCGCCCGGCCGGACTGGGTGATGCGCGACCACATCGACGAAGCGGTGCAAAAAATCCGCGCCCAAGTGGGCGACGAAGAGGTGATTCTGGGCCTGTCGGGCGGCGTCGATTCCTCGGTGGCCGCGGCTCTGATCCACCGCGCCATTGGCGAGCAGCTCACCTGCGTGTTCGTGGACCACGGCCTGCTGCGCCTGCACGAGGGCGACGCCGTGATGGAGATGTTCGTCGGCCAGCTGCACGCCAAGGTGATCCGGGTCGATGCCGCCGCTCTGTTCCTAGAGCGGCTCGCCGGTGTGAGCGAGCCCGAGCAAAAGCGCAAGATCATCGGCGGCCTGTTTGTCGAGGTGTTCAAGGCCGAGGCCGCCAAGCTGATTTCAAGTGGTGCTTCAACAAAAGGCGCCAAGTGGTTGGCGCAAGGCACTATTTACCCCGATGTGATCGAATCCGGCGGCGCCAAGAGCAAAAAAGCCGTGACCATCAAGAGCCACCACAACGTCGGCGGCCTGCCCGAGCAACTGGGCCTCAAGCTGCTCGAGCCGCTGCGCGACCTGTTCAAAGACGAAGTGCGCGAACTCGGCGTGGCGCTCGGCTTGCCGCCCGAGATGGTGCAGCGCCACCCCTTCCCCGGCCCCGGGCTGGGCGTGCGCATCTTGGGTGAGGTCAAAAAAGACTATGCCGATTTGCTGCGCCGCGCCGACGCAATTTTCATCGAAGAACTGCGCTCCACCCTTGAGCCGCACAGCGGCAAAAGCTGGTACGAGCTCACCAGCCAGGCTTTTGCCGTGTTTTTGCCGGTCAAGAGCGTGGGCGTGATGGGCGACGGCCGCACCTACGACTACGTGGTGGCGCTGCGCGCGGTGCAGACCAGCGACTTCATGACCGCCGACTGGGCCGAACTGCCCTACAGCCTGCTCAAGCGCGTATCGGGGCGCATCATCAACGAAGTGCGCGGCATCAACCGCGTCACCTACGACATCAGCAGCAAACCGCCAGCGACGATCGAGTGGGAGTGAGGCCAAAATTACTTCAATTTTTAGACTCGCGCAGTCATCGGATGGATAACAAACAAACAGGAGCAGATTAAATGTCTCAGGCGCAAACCACTGACGCGTCCGAAGCGCGGGCGGGCGTGCGGCACCGCTACGGCTGGCCTGCGCGCTTGCTGCGCAAGCTGATGTTTGTCGATCTGCCGATCAAGCAGAAGTTTTTGCTGCTCGGGGTTGGCACCCTGTTCTGGTTTTGTGTGTTGTCGTTTACCGGCGTGGCGGCCCTGACCGCGATCCAATACCACTACCACCAAGTGGCCGAGCGGCTGCAGCCGTTGCAACGCAGCAACACGGCGGCGCTGCACGAACTCTTGCTCTTGGAACGCGAGGCGCAACTGTTGCTGCGCGCCGACGGCTCGCTCGACCCGGCCACCGTGCAGCAGCTGCGCCACCACGCCAAAAACATACGCACCGTTTACACCGAGTTGGGTTTGCGCCAGACCGAGCGCCAAGGCACCTTGGTCGAAGGCTTTGTGCGCTCGCTGGCTGACGAGCACACTGCAAGCGTCGAGCATGTGCAACAAGCCATCGCCATGACCGACCGCATAGACCAGAGCATCAACCGCTTCTTGCTGCTGCCCGAACTGCAAGCCACTGGCCAGAACGGCAACCTCGCGGCCATGCAACAAGACCTGCAAACCCACCTGAGCAACGCCCGCAGCTTGGTCGAGGAGCACGGGCAGCTCTTGAACCAGGAGCACGCCGGCCTCAGCGCGGGCATCCATCAGGTCATCCGCTACTCGGTGCACTCGATCCTGTTGGTGCTGGCGCTGGCCTCGGTGTTGCTGGTGGCTTTCGTGTACTGGATCATTCGCGCCTTCCACCAACCCATCACGACAGTGATCGGGCAGATCGATGCGCTGAGCACCGGCGAAGTGGATTTGAGCAAAAAAGTCAGCATTCGCACCGACGACGAAATCGGCCAGTTGTCCGACAAATTCAACCAGCTGGTCGAGCGCGTCTATGGCATGACGGTGTACAAAAAAGTGATCGAAGACGACGCCACGCTCGAAGACGTGTACCGGCGCTTGGGGCTGGTGTTCGAGCGGGAAATCGGCATCGAACACTACACCCTCTACGAAGTCCACCCGGCCCGCAACGACATGTCGGTGGTCTTTCCGCCGCTGGTGGGCGATGCCAAACTGCACTGCGACGCGGCGATTTTGTCTGATTGCACCCTGTGCCGCGCGGTCAAGACCGGGCACCGGGTCTCGTCTTTCGAGTTCCCGGGCGTGTGCCGGCGCTTCGAGCCCAACCCCGGCTTCGGTCACGTCTGCACCCCCATGCT
>Ga0207950_100229_pt1 | contig 20537 bp, 18 predicted proteins | sample Subbio11_8B_AprC_FD_184814 | JGI IMG/M metagenome (GOLD analysis project Ga0207950, IMG submission 184814) | Serpentinite rock and fluid subsurface biosphere microbial communities from McLaughlin Reserve, California, USA - CR11_8B_AprC (SPAdes) | ecosystem: Environmental > Terrestrial > Deep... | reverse complement strand
TCACCGAGACGGCGTCGATCGTCTCCGCCCGCAATTCCTCCGCCAGCCGCTTGAGCTGGTCGGAGGAGAGGTTCTTGAGATCGGCCGGGCTTTGCACGCGGTCGAGCAGCGGCGTGGCAGGACGGGTCATCAGTTCCTCCGCGCGATCGCGTAAGCGGCGAGCGCCCGCAACAGATCGGCGCGCTCCCCGAAGGCGTCCAGATGCGCGGCCGCCTGCGCGGCCAGTCTTTCCGCCTGGGCGCGGGCGCGCTCGGCGCCGAGCAGGCCGACCAGCGTGGCCTTGCCCGCCGCGGCGTCCTTGCCCGTGCGCTTGCCCGTCTCCTCCGCGCTGGCGGTGGCGTCGAGCAGGTCGTCGGCGATCTGGAAGGCGGCGCCGAGCGCCCGGCCATAGGCGGCGAGCGCCTGGCGCATCGGCCAGGGCGCCTTGCCCAGTATGGCGCCGGCCTCGGCGGCGAACTCGATCAGCTTGCCCGTCTTGAGCATCTGGAGGCGGCCGATCTCGGCTTCCTCGAGCGGCTCGCCCGCCTGCTCGGCCAGCATGTCGAGCATCTGCCCCCCGCACATTCCCCGCGGGCCGGCCGCGCGGGCGAGGCAGCGGCACAGCTCGGCCCGCACCGCCGGGTCGGGGTGGGTGTCGGGCTCGGCGAGCGCATGGAAGGCGTTGGCCTGCAGCGCATCGCCGGCGAGCACCGCCGTCGCCTCGCCGAAGGCGCGGTGGACGGTGGGCTTGCCGCGGCGGATGTCGTCGTCGTCCATGCAGGGCAGGTCGTCATGCACGAGGGAGTAGGCGTGCAGCATCTCGATCGCCGCGGCCGCGCGCAGCGCGGCATCGCGCGCGACGCCGAACTGCCGCGCGCCTTCCAGCACCAGGAAGCCGCGCAGCCGCTTGCCGCCGCCGATCGCGGCATGGCGCATGGCCTCGAACAGCGGCGCCTCGGCGCCTTCCGGGCGCGGGATCAGGATGCCCAGCGCCTGGTCGATCTCGGCCGCCGCCTCGGCCATGGCGGCACGGAGGGCTCCGGCGGCAGCCATGTCCGCGCGCACGCTCATTCGACGTCCCGCAGCGAGAGGCCGGCGGGGCCCTCGACGATGGCCTGGACCTTCTGCTCGGCCTCGGCGAGCTTGCGCTCGCAATGGGCGCGCAGCGAGGCCCCCCGCTGATACGCCGCGACCGAGGCTTCGAGCGCCCCCTGGCCGCTCTCGAGCGCCTTCACGATGCCTTCGAGCTCGGCCAGCGCCTGCTCGAAGGTCAGGGTCTCGATATCGGCGGGCGTGGCGCCCTCCTCGCTTCGCGTCCTGGCCATGTCAGGCCACCTTAGCAGCGTGACTGTCCGATCCTCACTGCGGCTCGATTCCGGCCTGGCGGACGGCATTGGTCCATTTCACCGTCTCGGCGCGGACGAAGGCGGCCGCTTCCTCGGGCGTCGAGGAGCCGACCGTCATGCCGAGGCCGGAGGCGAGGCGGGAGCGCACCTCCTCCGACCGGGCGGCGTGGACCACGGCCTGGTTCAGCCGCGCGACGCGATCCGCCGGGGTGCCGGCCGGCGCGAACAGGCAGAACCAGGCGATGACCTCGTAGTCGGGCAGGCCGCCGGCCTCGCGCACCGTGGGGATGTCGGGCACGGCGGCCGAACGCTGGGCGGAGGTGACGGCCAGGATACGCAGCGCGCCGGCCTGGGCCTGCGGCAGGATCACCGCCTGGTCGGCGACGAACAGATCCACCCGGCCGGCGAGCAGGTCCTGCACCGCGAGCGGCGAGGAACGGTAGGGCACCGCCAGCATCTGCACATTGGCCTGGGCCGCCAGCGAGGCGGCGGCCACCTGCTGGGAGGCGGAGGCGGTGGCATAGGTGATGCCCTCGGGCCGCGCGCGCGCCGCGGCGATCAGTTCGGCGAGCGTGCGGTGCGGGCTGTCGGCCCTGACCGCGACCAGCAGCGGCACGGTGGCGATGGTGGAGATGGCGACGAAGCCGTTCTCCATGTCGAAGGGGACGTTGCGGAACAGCGCGCGGGCGGCGGCGTTGGTGGAGTTGGTGCCGACCAGCACCGTGTTGCCGTCGGGCGCGGCGCGGGCGACCGCTTCGGCGCCGATCAGGCCGCTGGCGCCGGCGCGGTTCTCCACCACCACGGGCTGGCCGAGGTTCTCGCGCATCTTCTCGGCGAACAGGCGGCCGACGGTGTCTGTCGCCGAGCCCGGCGCGAAGGGCACGACGGCGCGGATGGGGCCGGTCGGCCAGGCGGCGCCCTGGGCGCCGGCGGCGTGGGGCAGCAGCGTGGCCGCGGGCAGGGCGGCGAGCAGTGTGCGGCGGTTCAAGGCGGGTCCTCCCGGATCGGTCAGGGCCGAGATAGGCCGGGGCGGGGGCGGCGTCCAGGGCGACGGGGCGGGCGGATCACGCCCGCATCAACGCCCGCACATGCGCCGCCGCGGACCGCCCCAGCGCCTCGAGGTCGTAGCCACCCTCCAGCAGGCTCACCACCCGCCCGTCGCAGTGCCGGTCGGCCATGGCGCACAGCGCCTCGGTGACGAAGACGAAATCCGCCTCCCGCACCCGCAGCTGCGCCAGCGGGTCCGCCGCATGGGCGTCGAAGCCGGCCGAGATCACCAGCAACTCCGGCGCGAAATCGTCCAGCGCCGGGATGATGCGCTCCGCCCAGGCGGCGCGGAACGCCGCGCCATCCGCCCCGGGCGGCAGCGTGACGTTGAGGATGTTGCCCACGCCGCGCTCGGCCTCGTCCCCCGTGCCGGGATAGAGCGGCCATTGGTGGCTGGAGGCGTAGAACAGCGAGGCGTCGGTCTCGAAGCAGGCCTGGGTGCCGTTGCCGTGATGGACGTCGAAATCCACCACCGCGACGCGGCCCGCGCCGTGCTCGGCCTGGGCGTGGCGGGCGGCGATCGCGGCATTGGCGAACAGGCAGAAGCCCATCGGGCGCGCCGGCTCGCAATGATGGCCGGGCGGGCGCGTCGCGCAGAAGGCACGGCGGAACTCGCCCCTCATCACGGCGTCCACGGCGGCGACGGCGGCGCCGGCGGCGCGCAGGGCGGCCTCCGCGCTGCCCCAGGACATCACCGTGTCGCCGTCGAGCGGCACGCGCTCATCCGGTTCGGGGCGGATGGCGAGGATCGCCGAGACGTAGTTCTCGGGATGCACGCGCGTCAGGTGCTCGACGCTCGCCAGCGGCGCCTGGTCGCGGACCAGCTCGGCGAATTCCCCCGCGTCCAGCGCCTTCAGGACGGAGCGAAGCCGGTCGGGGCATTCCGGGTGGTGCGGGCCCGGGTCGTGGTGCAGGCAGGCGCGGTGGGTCAGCAGCAGCACGCTCATCCGGGCGGGTCTTCCCGCTTGCGGATGACGAAGCGGTAGGCGCCCGCCTCCTCGCCGAAGGCGACCAGGGCGTGGCCGGTTTCCTTGCAGAAGGCGCGGAAATCGGCGACCGAGGCAGGGTCGGTGGCCAGCACGGTCAGGCGCGCGCCGGCCGCCAGGCCGCGCAGCGCCTTGTTGGCCTTGAGCACCGGCAGCGGGCAGGTCAGGCCCTTCACGTCGAGCAGCGTCTCGCTCATGGCGCGAGTCCAGCATCCCCGGCGGGCGGCGTCCAGGGCGGGGTTGCCGCCGCCGCCGCCGGTTGCCACCCTCCGGGGGATGAGGATCGGAATCGATCTGGGCGGCACGAAGGTCGAGATCGTCGCGCTGGACCGCGACGGCAGGGTGCGGCTGCGCGAGCGACGCGCCACGCCGGCCCGCTACGAGGAGGCGATCGAGGCCATCGCCGCCCTGGTCGCCGGGGCCGAGCGCGAGAGCGGCCAGCGCGGCACGGTCGGCGTCGGCATCCCCGGCTCGCTCAGCCCTGCCACCGGCCTGGTCCGCAACGCCAACACCCAGGCGCTGAACGGCAGGCCGCTCGACAAGGATCTCGCCGCCGCGCTGGGCCGCGAGGTGCGCGTCGCCAACGACGCCAACTGCCTCGCGATGAGCGAGGCGGCCGACGGCGCCGGCGCCGGCTGCCGCACGGTCTTCGCCGTCATCATCGGCACCGGCTGCGGCGGCGGCATCGTCAGTTCGGGGCGCATCCTCGACGGCCCCAACGGCACCGCGGGCGAATGGGGCCACACGCCGCTGCCCTGGATGCGGCCGGAGGAATTCCCCGGTCCGCGCTGCTGGTGCGGACGCCTCGGCTGCCTCGAGACCTTCCTCTCGGGCACCGGCCTGGCCGCCGATTGCGACGGGCCGGGGGCGCGCGATGCCAGTTCCATCCCCGGCCGCGCCGCGGCGGGCGAGGGGAAGGCCATCGCCGCGCTGGCCCGCCACGCCGATCGGCTGGCGCGCGCCCTCGGGCTGATCGCGAACATCCTCGACCCGGACGTTATCGTGCTGGGCGGGGGGCTGTCGAACATGCGGCACCTCTATGCGGACGTGCCGCCGCTGATGGCGCGCCATGTGTTCGGCGATGTCTCGCGCACGCCGATCGTGCAGGCGAAGCATGGCGATTCCTCGGGCGTCTTCGGTGCGGCGCGGCTGTGGGATTCGGGATGAGCCCGGCCTTCCGCGCCGGGATCGTCTACGGGGCGGCCGCCTTCGGCTGCGGGATGCTGCTCGGGCCGCTGCGGGTGCTGGTGCTGGAGCCGCGGCTTGGGGGTCTGGCCTCGGTGACGCTGGAGGCAGTGCCGATGCTCGTGGCCCTGGCGCTGCTCGCGCCCTGGATCGCCCGCCGGCACGGCCTTGGCGCGGATCGCGCGGCGCTGCTGCGCATGGGGGGCTGGGCGCTCGGCCTCGTGCTGCTGCTCGACGTGCTCGGGGCGTCGCTGCTGGGCGGGCTCGGCGCGTGGATCGCCGGGCTCGCGACGCCGGCCGGATTGGTCGGCATTGCGCTTCTGGCCAGCCTCGCGCTGATGCCGTGGCTCCTGGTGCGGCCGCGCGTCCCGGACGCCGGCGGCGCCGGGCGCTGATGCCGTGCCGGCGCTGTGCCGCGATTGCCTGCACCACGCCGCGCAGGCCTTCGCGCGCTGCCCGCGCTGCGGATCGCGCCGCGTGGTGGCGCATGCCGACCTGTTCGGCCTGAGCATCGCGCATGTCGATTGCGACGCCTTCTACGCCAGCGTGGAGAAGCGCGACCGGCCGGAATTGCTGAGCCGGCCCGTCATCGTGGGCGGCGGCCGGCGCGGCGTGGTCGCGGCCTGCTGCTACCTCGCGCGCACCAGCGGCGTGCGCAGCGCGATGCCGATGTTCAAGGCGCTCGCGGCCTGCCCCGATGCCGTTGTGATCAAGCCCGAGATGGCGAAATACGAGATCGAGGGCCGGCGCATCCGCGCCCTGATGGAGGCACTGACGCCGCTGGTGCAGCCGCTGTCCATCGACGAGGCGGTGCTCGACCTCGCGGGGACCGAGGCGTTGCACGGCGCCCCGCCGGCAGTGGTGCTGGCGCGCTTCGCGCTCGCGGTGGAGCGCGAGGTGGGCGTGACCGTCTCGATCGGGCTCGCGGCGAACCGGCTGATGGCCAAGCTCGCGGCCGAGCGCGACAAGCCGCGCGGCTTCGCGGTGATCGGCGCGGGGGAGGCTGCGGCCTGGCTCGCGCCGCAGCCGGTCTCGGTGCTTCCCGGCGTCGGGCCGGCCATGGCCAGGCGGCTGCAGGCGGCGGGGTTCGGCACGCTCGGGCAGTTGGCCGCGCTCGGTGCGCAGGACGCGGCAAGGCGTTTCGGCGAGGAGGGCCCGGCGCTCGCCGCGCGCGCGCGCGGCGAGGATGCACGCCAGGTCAGCCCCGACCGCGAGACGAAGTCGGTCAGCGCGGAGACGACCTTCGAGACCGATCTCGCGACGCGCGAGGCGCTCGAGGCGTCGCTGTGGCGGTTGTGCGAGAAGCTCGCACGGCGGCTGGCCGAGAAGGATCTCGCGGCGGCGGGGGTGACGCTGAAGCTCAAGACCGCATCCTTCGCCACGCGCACCCGCGCGGCGCGTCTCGCCCAGCCGACGCGGCTGCCGGATGTGCTGTTCGCCGCGGCACGCCCGCTGCTGGCCAAGGAGGCGGACGGCACGGCTTTCCGGCTGATCGGCATCGGCGCGCAGCCCTTGGCGCCGGCGCGCGAGGCGGATCGCGGCGACCTCGCGGACCCCGAGGCGCCGAAGCGCGCGGCGCGCTGGCAGGCGGTGGAGACGCTGCGGGCGAAGTTCGGCGATGCGGCGGTGGTGCGGGGGCGGGGGTTGAGGAAGTAGCGAGAGAGGCGCTGCCCCTCCAATCAGGCCGTCGCATCCTCCCGGATCATCGCCGCGCCCTTCTCCGCGATCATGATGGTCGGCGCGTTGGTGTTGCCGGTGGTCAGCGTCGGCATCACCGAGGCGTCGATCACCCGCAGCCCGTCGACGCCGTGCACCCGCAACCGGCTGTCCACCACGGCGTCCGGCCCTTCGCCCATCCGGCAGGTGCCGACCGGGTGGTAGATCGTCGTGCCGTATTGCCGGTTGAAGGCAAGCAGTTCGTCGTCCGAGGCGACGCCCGGCCCAGGCAGGATCTCCTGCACGCTGTGCCGCGCGATGGCGGCTTGCGCGAAGATGGTCCGCACCATGCGGATGCCGGCGGCGAGCAGTGCCTGGTCGGATCGGGCCGAGAGGTAGTTCGGCCGGATCGCCGGCTTCTCGAAGGGATCGGCCGAGCGCGCCATCACCGTGCCGCGGCTGTCCGGCTTCACCGGGCAGATGGCGCAGGTCATGCCCGGTTCCTTCTCGAGCACGCCGAACTGGCCGAGCGCGTAGGAGGCGGGCGTGAACAGCAATTGCAGGTCGGGGCTCGCGAGGCCCTCGCGCGAACGGGCGAAGACCTGCGCGGTGGTCACGCCGAAGGTCAGCGCGCCGTCGCCGCGCAGGAAGAAGCGCGCGACCTCGCCCGCCAGCCGGAGGCCGCGCGCGAGCTGGTTGGTGCTGAGGCCGTCGCGCACGCGATGCTGCACGCGGGAGACGAAGTGGTCCTGAAGGTTGGCGCCGACGGCGGGCATGTCGGCCAGCACCGCGATGCCGAGCGAACGCAGATGCTCCGCCGGCCCGATGCCCGAGACCTGCAGCACATGCGGCGAATTCACCGCGCCGCCGGAGAGGATCACCTCGCGCGCGACGACGATGCGCCGCAGCTGCCCGCCCTGGCGGTATTCCGCGCCGATGCAGCGGCGGCCATCGAAGATCAGCCGGCTGACCTGCGCTTCCGTCTCGGTGCGCACGCGGTCGCCGGCGGCACGCAGATAGGTCCGCGCCGTCGAGCCGCGCCAGCGCCCGACGCGCGTCATCTGGGAATAGCCCACGCCTTCCTGCTCGGCGCCGTTCAGGTCCTTGCGGAAGGGGTGGCCGGCCTGCTGCGCGGCCTCGATGAAGCGGTGCGTCAGCGGCAGGATGGTGCGGTAGTCCTCGACCTGCAGCGGGCCGTTCGTGCCGCGGAACTGCGGGTCGCCGCCGTTGCGGTAGGTTTCGGAGTTACGGAAATGGGGCAGCACCTCGGACCACGACCAGCCGCGGCAGCCCATCTGCGCCCAGATGTCGAAATCCGCCGGGTTGCCGCGGACATAGAGCATGCCGTTGATCGACGACGTGCCGCCGAGCGTGCGCCCGCGCGGCCAGCGGATCTCGCGCCCGTTCACGCCGGGCTGCGGCTCCGCGACATAGCCCCAGTTCATCAGCGACTGGTTCTGCAGCAGCTTCAGCATCCCCGCGGGGATGTGGATCCAGGGATGGCGGTCCCTCGGCCCCGCTTCGAGCAGCGTGACGCGCGCGCCGGTTTCCGAAAGCCGGGCTGCGACGGCGCAGCCCGCGGATCCGGCGCCGATGACGAGGTAATCGGTGTCCATGGCCTGCCTCAGGCGGATGTGCCGAAGTCGCGCCCTTCGAAGGCGCCGAGCAGCGCACGCAGCCGCTCCGGCACGGGCACCGGGCGGCGCGTCGCCTGGTCGGTCAGCACCCAGACGATCTCGCCCGTTGCGTGCAGCGTCTCCTGGCCCGCCGCGAAGACGGCGGGCTGGAAGGCGATCGAGGAGCGCCCGATGCGGGTGCAGCGCGCGCCGATCTCGAGCCGCGCCGCGCGGCCGATCGCGACCCTGTACTCGACAAGGCCGCGGACGACGTGGAAATCGGCGCCTGACGCCTTCGCCTCGCCCTGGTAATCCCAGCCGGCGGCACGGAGATAGTCCGACACCGCCTCGTCGTACCAGGTGAGGTAATGCGCGTTGAAGACGATGCCCTGGGTGTCGAGCTCGACGTAGCGGACCCGGTGCGCGAGGAAGAAACGGAATTCGGCGCGGCCCGGCGGCCGCGGCGCCGCGCCATCCATGCTCAGCCCCCCCGCGTCGCCTTCACCGCCGCCGTCGCGGCCTGGCACATCAGCCCGACCTCGTTGGCGATGGTCACGAGCTTGAAGCCCTTCCCGATCATGCGCTTCGCATAGGCGGGCGATCCGTTGTGCAGCCCCGCCGCGATGCCGCGCCTGGAGGTCTCGGCCAGCAGCTTGTCGTAGATGGCGAGGATCTCGGGGTCCTCGACATCGAGCTTCGGCTCCTTGCCGAGCGAGAAGGAGAGATCCGACGGGCCGACATAGATGCCGTCGATGCCCGGCACGTCGAGGATCCTGCCGATGTTCTCGATGGCCGTCCTGGTCTCGATCATCGGGATCACCAGGATCTCGTCATTCGCGGTCTTCTGGTAGCTGCCCGAAGATCCGTAGGCGCCCGCGCGGATCGGCCCGTTGGAGCGCGTGCCGGCAGGCGGATACTTGCAGTACTGCACGAGCGCGCGGGCCTCGGCCTCGGTGTTCACCATCGGGCAGATCACGCCCATCGCGCCGGCGTCGAGCACCTTGCCGATGATGCCGGGCTCGTTCCACGGCACGCGCACCATGGGCACCGCGCCGGAAGGCTGGATCCCCTGGAAGCAGGCGACGCAGGAGAGGTAGTCCTGCACGCCGTGCTGCATGTCCACGGTCACGGAATCCCAGCCGCACTTGGAATACATCTCGGCGGAGAAGGCGTTGGGGATGGCGAGCCATCCGTTGACCACGGCCTTGCCGGCCTTCCACGCTTCCTTGACCGCATTCGCCATCGCGTCGCTTCCTCTCTTGTGCTGGCTGCTATGGCAGGGACGCTAGGGCGGGGTCCGCAAGGCGTCAAACGCGCGGCTGGACGGGCAGACATGCGCGCGGCAGGCTGCGCGGATGCAGGATTGGAGCGTCTCCTCGGAAACCGGCGTGTTGACCGACGTGCTGGTCGGCTCGCCCGAGCATTACCGCTGGATCCCGACCAACGCGATCGCGCGGCGCACGCTCGCGGCCGCGCGGCAGCCCTCGGCGCCGGCGCTCGCGGCGCAGCACGGCGAACTGCTGGAGGCGCTGCGCGAAGGCGGCGCGCGCGTGCACGTTCTGCCGCCGGAACCGCACCTGCCCTACCTGGCCTATACTCGCGATTCCGCGGTGGTAACGCCCTGGGGCGCGGTACTGTGCCAGCTCGAGCGCCCGCAGCGCCGCGGCGAGTATGCCGGCGTGCTGGATTTCCACGCCGGCCGCTTCTGGCGAAAGTCGAGCGCCGGCACGCTGGAAGGCGGGGACATCCACATCCTCAAGCCTGGCGTCGCCGTGGTCGGCGCCTCGGGCGGGCGCACCGACGTCGCCGGTGCCGAACAGTTCGCCGGCTGGCTGCGCGCCGAGGGCTGGGAGGTGCGGATCGAGCCCTTCGACGAGCATTTCCTGCATCTCGACGTGCTGTTCTGCATGGCCGCGCCGGGGCTCGCGGCGGCGTGCCTGGACGTGCTCGACCCCGGCTTCGTCGCCTGGCTGAAGGGGCACGGGATCCGCTGCCTCGGCGTGCCCTACCGCGATGCCATGGGGCTCTGCTGCAACATCCTCGCGCTGGGGCGTGGCCGGGTGATCTCGGCGCGCGGTTCGGCCGCGCTGAATGCATCGCTGCGCGCCGAGGGTCTGACGGTTCTCGACCCCGATCTCTCGCTGTTCACCGCCGGCGGCGGCGGGCCACATTGCCTGACCTGCCCGCTCAGGCGGGAGGAGTGAACGCCATGACCACGAACACTGGCGGCGCCGACGCGGTGATCGCCGCCGCGCGCGGCTTCCTCGGCGAACGCGTCAGCGTCAACCGCAGCATCCGCGAACAGCACAGCCGCGGCGAGGACACCACCACGCCGACCCTGCCCGACGCCGTCGCCTTCGTGGAGACGACCGAGGAGGTGAGCCGCCTGCTCGCGCTGTGCCACCAGCATGGCGTCGCGGTCACGCCCTTCGGCGCCGGCACCTCGCTGGAAGGCCATGTGAATCCGGTATGCGCAGGCATTTCGCTGGATCTCTCGCGCATGAAGGCGGTGCTGGAGGTGAACGAGGCGGATATGGACTGCCTGATCGAGCCCGGCGTGACGCGGCAGGATCTCAACGCCTTCCTGCGCGACAAGGGCCTGTTCTTCCCGGTGGATCCGGGCAGCCACTGCACCATCGGCGGCATGTGCGCGACGCGCGCCTCCGGCACCAATGCCGTGCGCTACGGCACCATCCGCGAGAACGTGCTGGGGCTCGAGGTCGTGCTCGCCGACGGGCGCGTGATCGAGACCGGCGGGCGCACGCGCAAGGCCTCGAACGGCTACGACCTGACGCGGCTGTTCATCGGCTCGGAGGGCACGCTCGGCGTCATCACCAAGGTCAGGCTTCGCCTGCACGGCGTCCCGGAGGCGATGAGCGCCGCCGTCTGCCAGTTCCCCGACCTCGGCTCCGCGGTCGAGACGGTCATCGCCGTGATGCAGTCCGGCATTCCCGTCGCGCGCATCGAACTGCTCGACGAGGACCAGATGCAGGCCTGCATCCTCTACTCGAAGCTCGATGGCTTCGCGCCGCTTCCGACGCTGTTCCTCGAATTCCACGGTACCGAGGCCGGCGTGCGGGAACAGGCGGAATCCTTCGAGGCGATCGCCGGCGGCCACGGCGCGCAGGGCTTTGCCTGGGCGACCGACGCGCAACGCCGCAACCGGCTGTGGCAGGCGCGGCACGACGCCTATTGGGCTGCGGTCGCGCTGAAGCCCGGGCATCGCGGCATCACCACCGATGTCTGCGTGCCGATCTCGCGCCTGGCCGAAGCGGTGGTCGGGGCGAAGGAGACGGCGCGCGCCTCGGGCCTCACCTCCTGCATCGTCGGCCATGTCGGCGACGGCAATTTCCACTGCCTGATCCTGTTCCCCGAGGGCAGCAGGGACGGGCTGGAACGGGCCTGGGCGCTCGATCGCGCCATCGTCGCGCAGGGCCTCGCGCTGGGCGGCACCTGCTCGGGCGAGCACGGCATCGGCATGGGCAAGCGCGAGTTCCTCGAGCAGGAGCACGGCGCGGAGGCGCTGGCCGTCATGCGCGGGCTGAAGGCCAGCCTCGATCCGCGCGGCATCATGAATCCCGGCAAGATGTTCAGGAACTGAAGGCGCGCCCGGCGTGAACGCCCTCGGCCTCGCGATCCTCGCGCTCGCGCTCGGCCATGTCTTCTCGAATGCCGTGCGCACCATCCCCGCCATGGCGGCGGACGTGCTGCAGCGGGATCTCGGGCTTTCCGCCGACGGACTCGCCGCGATCACCGGCGCCTTCCCGGCTGCCTTCGCCGTCGCGATGCTCCCCGTGGGCGTGGCGCTCGACCGCTATGGCGTGAAGCCGACGGCGCTCGCGCTGCTGGCCATCGCGGGTGTCGGTGCGCTGCTCGGCGCGGCCGCGGCGGGGCCGTGGACCATGCTGCTCGGCCAGGTGGTGCTCGGCATCGGCTGTTCGGGGATGCTGATGTGCCCGGTCACCCATGCCGCGAAGACCCTGCCGCCCCAGAAGTTCGGGCTGTGGGGCGGGGTGATCCAGGCCTTCGGCAATACGGGGATGCTGCTCTCGGCGAGCCCGCTCGCGCTGCTCGTGGAGCATGCGGGCTGGCGCGCGGGCTATCTCGCCTGCGCGCTGCTCGCGGCCGGCGCGGCGGCGGCGGTCGCCGCTGTGGTGCACGAGCGCCGCGTGGACGCCGCCGCGCAGCGCGGCATCGTGGAGGATGCGCGCGAAGTCGTCGCCCTCGGCCTGTCGCGCGAGATCCGCGCGCCGGTCGTCATAGCCTTCGCCTCCTTCGCCGCGGTGCTCGGGGTGCGCGGCCTGTGGGGCGGGCCTTGGCTCATGGAGGTGAAGGGTCTCGCGCGCGTGCCGGCGGGCAATGTGCTGCTCGCCTGCACGGTGGCGCTGATCGCCGGGCCGGCGCTCGCCGGCGTGCTGGAGCGGCGCTTCCAGGCGCATCGCCGCTTCCTGCTGGCCTTCGGCCATCTCGGCGCGGCGGCCGCGATCGCGATGATGGTGGCGGCAGGCGCGCTGGGCCTGGGGGCGGCTGCGGATGCGGTGCTGCTGGTCGCCTTCGGCCTGCTGATCTCGCTGCAGGTCATCTGCTTCGCCCTGGTGCGCGCGGCGGTGCCGCCCGATCGGGTGGGGCGCGCGCTGTCGGCGATGAACATCTCGTTCTTCGGCGGCGCGGCGGTGTTGCAGGCGGCATCGGGCGCGGCGGCGGCGGCGGCCGGCATCGGCGGCGCGCTGCTCGTCTTCGCCGTGGCGCTGGTCGTCTGCACGCTGGCCTTCCTGCGTCTGCCGGGCCCGCGCGCGTGCCGCTGAGCGCGGGCCCGTCCCGTCTTCGCCACGCACTGACCGCAGCCCTCGCCCGCGCGCGACGCAGCCCTGCCCGCGCCGGTTCTTGACGCGGCGCACAACGAGGGTCCATCTGCCGGGACCACAGCCCGACGGATGCTGTCATGAAGTGGCGCTTTCTCGGCACGGTGGCGGCTATGCTGCTGGCTGTGCCGGCGGCCGAGGCACAGTTCGGGCCGCAGGGCCCGCCCGCGGTCGGCGTCATGGCCGCGCAGCGCCGCCCGGTCACGGAGATGAGCGAGTTCGTCGGCCGCGTCGAGGCGACGGAGCGCGTCAACGTCCGCGCGCGCGTCACCGGCTTCCTGCAGGAGCGCCTGTTCCGCGAGGGCGGCGATGTCTCCGCGGGCGACGTGCTGTTCCGCCTCGAACGCGCGCCCTTCGAGGCGCAGCTGGAACAGGCGGAGGCCAATCTCGCGGCGGCCAACGCCAATCTCGAGAATGCGCGCGTCGCGCTCGCCCGCGCGCGGGAGCTGCGCCAGACCGGCGCCGGCACGCAGGTCGCGCTGGACAATGCGCAGGCGCTCGAGAGGACGACCTCGGCCAATGTGCTCGCGGCGCAGGCCGCGGTGCGCGTCGCGCGGATAAGCCTCGGCTATACCGAGATCGCGGCGCCCATCGCGGGGCAGATCGGGCGCGCCACGCTCGCCGTCGGCAATGTCGTCGGCCCGGACGCCGGCACCCTCGCGACCATCGTCAGCCAGGATCCGATGCGCGTCGCCTTCGCGGTCAGCCAGCGCACCGCGCTGGAACTGCGCAGCCGTTTCGAGGGCCGCGGCGGGCCGGATGCGGTGCGCGTGCGCATCCGCACCGCCGATGGCCGCGTCTACGGCGAGACCGGACGTGTCGATTTCGTGGACAATCAGATCGACCGCAACACCGACACCATCCTGGTGCGCGCACTGATCGCGAACCCCATCCGCCGGGCGGGCGGCGGCAGCACGCCGGTCACCCCGCGCGAGCTCGTGGACGGGCAGTTCGTCACCGTCTATCTCGAAGGCGCCGAGCCGGTCCTGTCCATCACCCTGCCGCGCGCGGCGGTCTTGCAGGACCAGCAGGGATCCTTCGTCTTCGTCGTGGGCGAGGGCAATGTCGCGCAGCGCCGCAACGTGACGCTCGGCCGGTCGAGCGGCGCGACCGCGGTGGTCGAGTCCGGCCTCGAAGGCAACGAGACCGTGGTGGTCGAAGGCCTCCAGCGCGTCCGTCCCGGCCAGCCGGTGAACCCGGCGCCGGTCGCACCGCCCGGCGCCGAGCGGCGGGGCTGACCGCGCGTGTTCTCCGCCGTCTTCGTCGACCGTCCGCGCTTCGCGATCGTCATCGCCATCGTCACCGCCCTGGCGGGCCTGCTCGCCATGACGCGCATCCCGGTCTCCCAGCTGCCGGACATCGTGCCGCCGCAGGTCTCGGTCACCACGCGCTTCCCCGGCGCCTCAGCCGCGGTGGTCGAGCAGACGGTCGCGCAGGTGATCGAGGCCTCCGTCAACGGCGTGGACCGCATGATCTACATGCGTTCGAACAGCGCCAATGACGGGTCCTACAGCCTCAACATCTCCTTCCATCTCGGGACCGACCCGGACATCGCGACGGTCAACGCCAACAACCGGGTGCAGGCCGCGCTCGCGCGTCTGCCGCAGGAGGTGCAGCGCCAGGGCGTGACCGTCCGCAAGCAGTCATCGGCGGTGCTGCAGTTCGTCTTCCTCTACTCCGAGAGCGGCGAGCACGAGCGGCTGTTCCTCTCGAACTACGCCACCATCAACATCATCGACCGGCTCGCGCGCGTGCCCGGCGTCGGCCAGGTCACGCTGTTCGGCGCCATGGACTATTCCATGCGCATCTGGTTCGAGGTGGACCGGCTGATCAGCCTCAACCTCACGCCCTCGGACGTGGTGCAGGCGATCCAGGCGCAGAACGTGCAGGCGCCGGTGGGCCGCATCGGCGCCCAGCCGGTGCCCGACGACCAGCAGTTCCAGATCAACCTCGAGACCCGCGGGCGCCTCACCTCGCCCGAGGAGTTCGGCGAGATCGTCATCCGCGCCAACCCCGACGGCTCGGCGCTGCGGGTGCGCGACGTGGCGCGCATCGAGCTGGGCGCGGCGAGCATGGACACCGAAAGCCGCTACAACGGCCGCCCCTCGGTCGCCTTCGGCGTCTATCTCGCGCCCGGGGCCAATGCCGTCTCGACCGCCGATGCGGTGCGCCGGACGCTTGCGGAGATGCGCACGCGCTACCCGGCCGGCATCAACCACCAGGTCTTCTTCGACACGTCCGACTTCGTCAGCGACACGATCCGCGAGGTGATCAAGACGCTGATCGAGGCCTTCATCCTGGTGGTGATCGTCGTGTTCCTGTTCCTCGGGAACATCCGCGCGACGATCATCCCGACCATCGCCGTGCCGGTCAGTCTGATCGGCAGCTTCGTCGCGCTGCTGGCGCTCGGCTACTCGGCCAACACGATCTCCCTTCTCGCCATGGTGCTCGCCATCGGCATCGTGGTGGATGATGCCATCGTGGTGGTCGAGAACGTCGAACGCGTGATGTCGGAGGAACCGCATCTCAGCCCGGCCGAGGCGACCAAGAAGGCGATGGCGCAGATCACCGCCCCGATCATCGCCATCACGCTGGTGCTGCTCTCGGTCTTCGTGCCGGTGGGCTTCATCCCCGGCTTGTCGGGCGAGCTGTTCCGCCAGTTCGCCGTGACCATCAGCGCGGCGATGGTGATCAGCGCGATCAACGCGCTGACCCTCTCGCCGGCGCTCTGCGCGGTGTTCCTGCGGCCCCATCGCGGGCCGCGGCGCGGCATCATGGGACGCTGGCTGCGCGGCATCGACTGGACGCGCGACCGCTACGCCGGCGCGGTCAGCCGCCTGGTGCGCGTCTCGAGCCTGTCCATCCTGCTCACGGCCGGCTTCGCCGCGGGCATCTGGCAGTTGTCGCTGCGCACGCCCTCAGGCTTCCTGCCGCAGGAGGACCAGGGCGCCTTCTTCGTGCAGGTGCAACTGCCGCAGGGTGCCTCGGTCGCGCGCACGCGCGAGGCGGTGATCCAGGTCGAGGAGATCCTGCGCCAGATCCCCTCGGTGCAGGGCACGCTGGCTATCGTCGGCTTCTCGCTGATCGACGGGGGCGCGCAGTCCAATTCGGCCTTCCTGGTCGGCCGCCTCAAGCCCTTCGCCGAGCGCACCACGCCCGAGATGTCGGTGCAGGCCGCAATCGGCCACGTCTTCGGAGCGGGGCAGGGAGTGCGAACGGCGAATGTCTTCGCCTTCAACCTGCCGCCGATCATCGGCCTGGGCACCGGCGGCGGCTTCGAATACATCCTGCAGGACTATGAGGGGCGGCCGCCGGCGGAACTCGGCGCGACCATGCTCGGGCTGATCGTGCAGGCCAACCAGGATCCGCGGCTGGCGGCCGTCTTCTCGACCTTCAACGCCACCAATCCGACGCTGTTCCTCGACCTCGACCGCGACAAGGCCCAGGCGCTCGGACTGCGCATCGCCGACGTGTTCGCCGCGCTGCAGGCGACGCTCGGCGGCTTCTACGTCAACGACTTCAACCTGTTCGGCCGCACCTGGCAGGTCAACCTGCAGGCCGAGGCGGCCGACCGCCGCGACATCGGCGACATCTGGCGCATCCATGTCCGCAACGCGCGGGGCGAGATGGTGCCGCTGCGCGCGGTGGCGGATGTGCAGCCGCGCGTCGGCCCGCAGACCATCTTCCGCTACAACAATTTCCGCGCCATCTCGATCCAGGGCGCGCCGCGGCCGGGCGTCTCCTCCGGCGAGGCGCTCGGCGCGATGGAGGATCTGTCGGCGCGCGTGCTTCCGCCGGGCTACGGCTATGAATGGACGGGCACCGCCTTCCAGGAGAAGCAGGCCTCGGGCCAGACGGTGTTCATCCTCGCGCTGGCGGTGATGTTCGCCTATCTGTTCCTGGTCGCGCTGTATGAATCCTGGACAATACCTGTCCCGGTGCTGCTCTCGGTCGCGGTGGGCGTGCTCGGCGCCTTCCTCGCGCTGCTCGTGACGAAGCTGCCGCTCGACATCTATGCGCAGATCGGCCTCGTCGTGCTGATCGCGCTGGCGGCCAAGAACGGCATCCTGATCGTCGAGTTCGCGAAGGAGAAGCGGCGGGAAGGCCTGCCGATCCGCGACGCCGCGATCATGGGGGCACGGCTGCGCTTCCGCGCGGTGATGATGACCTCGATCGCCTTCATCCTGGGCCTGGTGCCGCTGGTCTTCGCCGAAGGCGCGGCCATGCTCTCGCGTCGCGCGGTCGGCACGGCGGTGTTCGGCGGGATGCTCGCGGCGGCGCTGGTGGGCATCTTCGTCATCCCGATGCTCTACGTGGTGTTCCAGTCCCTGCGCGAACGCGTGGGCCGGGCCTTCGGGCGCGGCTGACCCCCCCCTTCCCATCACCGCCCGCCATCGCAGATGATGGAGGGCGAGACACCAGGGAGATCTCCGGGCATGGCGAAGTTCGGCCTCAGCCAATCCATCCGCCGCGTCGAGGATCCGCGCCTGCTCAAGGGCGGCGGCCGCTACACGGACGACGTCGCCGCACCCGGCCAGGCGGAGGGCTGCGTGCTGCGCAGCCCGCACGCCCATGCGCGGATCGCGGGCATCGACACCGCGGCGGCGAAGGCCATGCCCGGGGTGCTGGGCATCTGGACCGGGGCCGACCTGGCGGCGGCCGGCCTTGGCCACCTGCCCTGCCTCGCGCCGGTGAAGTCGCTGGATGGCAGCCCGACCTCCGACACGCCCCGCCGCGCGCTGGCCGAGGGCGTCGTCCGCCATGTCGGCGACCCGGTCGCCTTCGTGGTCGCCGAGACGATCGAGCAGGCCCACGACGCCGCCGAGGCGATCGCGGTGGACTACGACATCCTGCCCGCCGCCACCGACCTCGCCACCGCCACCGAGCCCGGCCAGCCCCAGGTCTGGGCCAGCGCGCCGAACAACACCTGCTTCGACTGGCATGTCGGCGACGCCGCCAGGGTGGATGCGCTTGTCAGGGGCGCGGCCCATGTCGCGCGGCTGCGGGTGGTGAACAACCGCGTCGTCGTCGCCTCGATGGAGGCGCGCGCCTGCCTCGCCGAATACGACGCGGCGCGCAGCCACTGGACCGTCACGACCAACACGCAGGGCTCCTGGCTGGTCCGCAACATCCTCGCCAGCAACATCTTCAAGGTCCCGACCGACAACATCCGCGTCGTCACGCCCGATGTCGGCGGCGGCTTCGGGATGAAGCTGTTCCTCTACCCCGAGCACGTGCTGACCGCCTTCGCCGCGCGCGAGCTGAAGCGGCCGGTGAAATGGACCTCCGAGCGGACCGAGGCCTTCCAGTCCGACACGCATGGGCGCGACAACATCACCATCGGCGAGCTCGCGCTCGACAAGGACGGCAAATTCCTCGCGCTGCGTACCAAGAACTGGGCGGGCATGGGCGCCTACCTCAGCACCTTCGCGCCCTTCATCCCGACCGGGGCGGGAACCAAGGTGCTGGCCAGCGTCTACGACTTCCAGGCGATCCATGCGCAGGTCATCGGCGTGCTGACGCATACGGTTCCGGTGGATGCCTATCGCGGCGCCGGCCGGCCCGAGAGCAACTACCTGGTCGAGCGCCTGATCGACACCGCGGCGCACGAGATGGGCATCGACCGCATCGAGCTCCGCCGCCGCAACATGGTGCCGTCCTCGGCCATGCCCTACGTCTCGGCGATGGGCCAGCGCTATGATTCCGGCGAGTTCGCGAAGCTGATGGACGCCGCGCTCGCGAAGATAGACTGGGCCGGCATCGCCGCCCGCAAGGCCGAGGCGGCGAAGCGTGGCAGGAAGCGCGGCATCGGCCTCGCCTACTACCTCGAGGCCACCGGCGGCTCGCCCACCGAGAACGCCGCGGTGAAGTTCGCCGAGGACGGCTTCGTGGACGTCTATGTGGGCACGCAGTCCACCGGCCAGGGCCACGAGACCGCCTATGCGATGATGACGAGCCACGAGCTTGGCGTCCCGATCGAGAGGATCCGGGTGCAGCAGGGCGATTCCGACAGCCTGCCGGACGGCGGCGGCACCGGCGGCGCGCGCAGCCTCTATTCCGAGGGCCAGGCCATCCTCGTGACCACCGCGAGCGTGATCGAGAAGGGCAGGAAGGCCGCGTCCGAGCATCTCGAGGCCGCGGTCGCCGACATCGAGTTCACGCCCGGCAAGGGCGTCTTCGGCGTGGTCGGCACCGACCGCGCGGTGGGCATCCTCGACCTCGCCGCCGCGCAGCGCGCCCGTGCGAAGGCGGGGCAGGAGGCGACGCTGCTCGACGCCACCGAGACGGCGGAGATCAAGTCCCACACCTTCCCCAATGGCTGCCATGTCGCCGAGGTCGAGGTGGACCCCGAGACGGGCATCGTCACCATCCCGCGCTACATCGTGGTGGACGATGTCGGCCATGCGCTGAACCCGCTCATCGTGCGCGGCCAGGTGCATGGCGGCGTGACGCAGGGCATTGGCCAGGCGCTGCTCGAGCGCACTGCCTACGACGCCGAGAGCGGCCAGCTCGTCACCGCCTCCTTCATGGACTACGCGCTGCCGCGGGCCGACGACCTGCCCGACATCGACGTGGACCTGATCGAGGTGCGCTGCGAGACCAACCCGCTCGGCGTGAAGGGCGCGGGCGAGGCCGGCGCTGTCGGCTCGCCGCCCGCCATCATCAACGCGCTGGTGGATGCGCTGTCCGATGCGGGCGTGACGCACATGGACATGCCCGCGACGCCCGAGGCGGTGTGGAAGGCCCTGGCGGCCGCCAGGGCCGCCTGAACCGACGAAAAAGGGGCGGTTCCCTCGCGGAGCCGCCCCTTGCGCGTGGCGCCGCGCGTTCAGCGCAGCGGCAGCGTCACGTTGATGATCTCGCACAGGTTGACGTTGCGCCGCTCGTCGGCCTGGCCGTTGTCGTAGACGAAGCGCACATTGTATATGCAGTTGCCCTCGGGCAGGCGCACCGGGAAGACCGCGCCCGGGGCGAGGGTGTCGGCGCCGAGCCTGTCCGGCCCCCAGTTGTTGTCGGTGGTGAGCGAGGCGTAGACCTGCATCACCGTCCGCTGCCCCTGGTTGACCAGGTTGAACGATGGGTTGCCCTGCGGCGCGGCCCGCTGCGGCGCGGCCTGCTGCTGGCCGCCGCCGCGCCCGTCGAAGACCAGGTCGCGCACGTTGCACAGGTTGATGTTGCGCCGCTCCTCGGCCGGCCCGCCGGAGCGCTCATAGACCACCCGCACGTCATAGACGCATTCGCCCTGCGGCAGCCGGATCACGAAGCTGCGCCCGGCCGGCACGACGCTCTGGCCCAGCCGGTCGGGGCCCCAGTTGTTGTCGGTGGCGGGCGAGGCATAGACCTCGAAGATGACCTGGCCGCTGCGATTCACGAGGTTGAAGGACGGATCCCCCGTCTGGGCCTGCGCCACCGGGGCAGGTCCGCCAAGGGCCAGCATCGCCGCCGCCGCGGCAGTGGCAAGGCGTCGCATCAGCATCGCTCCGCGCTCCTCTCGATCGTGCCGGGCAGCCGCCCGTCCGTTCCGGAGCCGAGGCTAGCGGAGGCGGCAGGGGGCGCCAACCACCGCGGTCATGCCAGCGGAGCGGTCTCCCGACCGGCCCGCCCGCCCGGACGGGCGTCGCGCCGAATGGCGCGAAGCCAAGCAAACCGGAGGTTTGCGCCCGGCGTCCGAGGGCGCGAAGGCAGGTGCCAGCGGTCGAGGGGATTCGGCCGCGGGCCTCATCTCGCTGCGAAGCGCTTGTAACTCCTCCACTCATCGGCGCGCCTCCTGGCTAAGGTTGCGCGTCGGTAGCTGGGAGAGGGTCGCCGCAGGGCGCTTGGGGGTTGTTCCCCGCGCGTGAGATTGGCGCCCTCGCCCGG
>Ga0207950_100227_pt1 | contig 20556 bp, 16 predicted proteins | sample Subbio11_8B_AprC_FD_184814 | JGI IMG/M metagenome (GOLD analysis project Ga0207950, IMG submission 184814) | Serpentinite rock and fluid subsurface biosphere microbial communities from McLaughlin Reserve, California, USA - CR11_8B_AprC (SPAdes) | ecosystem: Environmental > Terrestrial > Deep... | reverse complement strand
GCCCGAGGATCTGCACAACGCGGAGGAGACGCTGCGCGCGGGCCTGACGCGGGCGTTGTTCTGATGAACCCGTCTTTCGTCGGGGTCCGGGTTTAGCTGCTTTTCACGTCCCCCGGACGCCGGCAGCATGATCCGCGCGCCGGTCGCCGCGCGACGTTCACCCGCCCCGGCCGAAGGCCCCCCGGTCCCGCAGCGCGGCGATCTCCGCCGCATCGTAGCCGAGCATCTCCGCGATGGCCTTGGCATCCGCGCCGAGGGGCGGGGCCGGACGGTCGGGTTGTGTCGGCAGCCCGGGAAAGGTCACCGGCTGTCGCGCGGATCGCGCGAGGCCGCTGCCGTTCGGCGCGAAGAAATCCACGTCCTCGAGATGCGGGTCGGTCAGCAGGTCCTCGAGGCGGCTGACCCTCGCATGCGGGATGTCGAGGTCGTGCAGGACGCGCAGCCATTCCTCGGTGCTCCGCTGCGCCATCTCCTCGGCAAGCGCGGCGTAGAGTTCGGCGACATGGGCGCTGCGCTCGCCGGGATCGGCGAACCAGGGCGCTTCGAGCACGTCGTGCCGGGCGGTGAATTCGAGCAGGCGGCGCCATTGCTGCCCGGTGTAGGGCAGTGCCGCGATCCAGCCATCCCGCGTGCGGTAGGGCCGGCGGTCGGGGGTGAACATGCGGTGATAGCCCGCAGCCTGCGGCGGGCCGCCGAACGCCGCGGCGGCGAGATGCTCGTTCAGCACGAAGGCGACGACGGATTCGAACATCGCCGCCTCGACCTCGATCGGCCCCGTCCGGCCGCGTCCGCGCGCGGCGATCGCGGCCATCACGCCATAGGTCGCGGTCAGCGCCGCCACCTTGTCCGCGACGACGCCGGGCACATAGGCGGGGTCCTCTCCGCGATAGGAGGGCAGCGCGGCGATGCCGCCGGCGGCCTGGATGACGTCATCGAAGGCCGGGCGCCCGGCGTAGCGCCCACCGCTGCCGAAGCCGACCGCGGCGCAGTAGATGATGTCCGGGTTGATCGCGGCGGCGGCCGCGAAGCCGAAGCCCAGCCGGTCGAGCGCGGCGGGACGCATGTTGTGGACGAAGACCTCCGCCCAGCGCAGCAGGCGCGCGAAGACCTCGCGTCCCGCCTCGGCCTTGAGGTCGAGCGCGATGCTGCGCTTGTTGCGGTTGTTGCAGACGAACACGGCGCTGTCGCCCTGCGGGCCGCGCGGCTGGATCGAGCGTGCCAGCTCGCCCTCCGGGCCTTCGACCTTGATGACATCAGCGCCGAAATCGCCGAGCATCTGGCCGATCAGCGGGCCGTAGATGATGCTGGTGAGTTCGAGGACCCTCAGGCCCGGCAGCAGCGGCACCATGGCGCGTCACCCGGGCCGGAATGCCTGTCCAAGCGCGGACGCTTCGAAATCAAGCCCGGGCATCGCCGTCTCCTCAGCCGATCATGCGGACCGGCGGTCGCCCCGGCTCCGCGCATTGCTCCGCGCATTGCTCCGCGCATTGCTCCGCGCATTGCTCCGCGAAGCGTAGGCATGCGCCGGATCGCGGGGCAAGCGGCGCGCAGGTCCGGGATTCTCAAACGGTCACTCAGCACTCCTGCCCGATGTCGAGTTCGCGCATCCGCTTCCACAAGGTGGTGCGCGAGATGCCCAGGCGCTGCGCCGCGCCGGCGCGGCTGCCCCCCGATTGCCGCAGCGCGTCCAGGATGGCCGCGCGCGTCGCCTCCCCGAGCGCGCTGCCGAGCGTCCTGCCTGAAGTCGGGGCGGGGTCGCCGTCGTTATCGAGCGACAGTTCGGGGAACAGGTCGCCCGGGCCGACATCCTCGCCCTCGGCCAGGGCGACGGCGCGCTCGATCCGGTTACGCAGTTCGCGCACATTGCCCGGCCAGTCGTGGTCGGCGAGCGAGGACAAAGCGGCCGGCGTGAGGCGCCGCGCACCGAGGCCGAAGCGCCCCGCCGCCTCCGCGACCAGGCGCCGCGCGAGAGGTTCGAGGTCTTCGCGCCGCCGGCGCAGCGGCGGGATCGCGACCGAGATGACGTTGAGGCGGAACAGCAGATCCTCGCGGAAGGTGCCGGCCCGCACGCGCCCGGCGAGATCGGCATGGGTGGCGCAGACGATGCGCGCGCCGAAGGGTCGTTCCGCCGCGGCGCCGACCGGCAGGAAACTGCGCTCCTGCACGAGGCGCAGCAGCTTCGGCTGCAGCTCGGCGGGCAGCTCGGCGACCTCGTCGAGCAGCAGCGTGCCTTCGCCCGCGCGCTCGGCCAGGCCCGCGCTGCGCGCGACGGCGCCGGTGAAGGCGCCGCGCTCGTGGCCGAACAGCGTGCTTTCCGCGAGTTCGCGCGGGATGGCCGCGCAGTTGACGGCGACGAAGGGATGCGCCGCGCGCGCCGAGGCCGCGTGCAGGAAGCGCGCGGCCACCTCCTTGCCGGCGCCGGTCTCGCCGGTCAGCACGACCGGCACGTCCACGCGCGCCGCCTTGCGAAGCGTCGCCTCCACGGCGCGCATCGCAGCCGAGAGGCCGAGCTCCGGCGCCCTGGCGTCGCGGGCGGGCGGGCGCGACGCCAGGGCGCCGTGCAGCGCCGCCATCAGCCGGTCCACGTCCACGGGCTTGGTCAGGTAGTCGAGCGCGCCGGCGCGGACCAGGCGGATCGCCTGCGCCACATCGCCGAAGGCGGTCATGAAGAAGGCGGGCAGCGCGCCGAGTTCGGCGAGCAGCCTGCGGAACATCTCCTCGCCCGACATGTCGGGCAGGCGGATGTCGCTCAGCACGGCGTCCGGGCGCAGGCCGGCCGCCTCGCGCAGCGCCTTGGCGCCGGTCGCGGCAAGGCGCGGCCGGAAGCCTTCCAGGCGCAGCCGCTGCACCAGCGCGGGGCCGAGCACCGGGTCGTCCTCGACGACCAGCACGACCTTGGGCCCGCTCATGCCGGCGCGTCCGCCGCGGAGGATCGCGCCCGGAGCGGCGCGGCGAGGCGGATCACGGTGCCGCCGGAAGGGCGCCCGGTGACCGAGGCGCGCGCATCGAGCGGACCGAGCAGCCCGACCACGACGCCGAGCCCGATGCCGCGCGCAGGGCCCGCCGGCGCGGCGTCCTTCCCCGCGAGGCGGGTCGCCTGGGACGCATCGAGGCCGGGCCCGCTGTCGCTGATCTCGCACATGAGTTCCTCGGCCTCGCGCCACACGCGCAGGCCCACGGTGCCGCCGGGCGGCGTCGCCTCGCAGGCGTTCAGCAACAGGTTGAGCAGCACCTGGCGCAGCGCGCCCGCGCCGGGCGCAAGCTCGCCTTCCGGCAGGTCGAGCTCGATGGCGAAGGCGACGCCGTGCCGCTGCGCCGCCGGACGGACCAGGACGGCCATATCCTCGAGATCCCGGCGCGTCAGGCACCGATCCTCCTCGGGCCGGTAGATGTCGAGCGTGCTGGTGACGATGTGGTCGAGCGCGGCGATGCCGCGGTCGAGGAAGTCGAGCGATTCCTCGCGCACCGCCGGGTCCGAGCCGAAGCGGCGCAGCGTCGAGACCGTGGTGCCGAGCCCGCCGAGCGGATTGCGGACCTCGTGCGCGATCGTCGCGGCGAGGCGCCCGAGCGCGGCGCCCTGCTCGCGGTCGGCCAGCTCGGCGGCGAGCCTCTCGCGCTCGCGCAGGCCCTCCACCATCCGGTTGTAGGCCAGGATGACCTTGGCGCTGTGCGCATCCGCGCCGGCGAGAACGGCATCGTCGACGCGGGCGGGCGTGCGCCGCGCACCGTCGGAAAGCTGCGCGACCAGGGCCCGCAGCGGCGCCGCCAGCCGGTGCAGCACCAGCCAGGTCAGCAGCGAGCAAAGCCCGGCCAGGGTCAGGTCCACGATCACCACGATCCAGGACAAACGGCTGCGGGCGGCGAGGATCGGGCCGATGTCGAGCGCGGCGACGACGCGGCCGAGTTCTCCCTCGGCGCCGCGAACGGTCCGCGAGGCCCAGGCGGTGCCCTTCTCCGTGTCCAGCCGCCAGCCATTCGGCGGCAGCCCCGCCGCGTCCGCCTCCGCCAGCCGCGCGTCGCCGTACCGGGCGATCAGCCTGCCATCGGCGGCGAAGGCGAACAGGCCGCGCTCGGCGACGCCGCGCTGCTCGCCGAAGGCGCGGGCGAACCGTTGCGCGGTGTCGGCGAAATCGCCGGTCTCGAGCCCGGCGCGGACGCTGGAGGCGATGCCGTCGAGATACACCTGGCCGAGCTGCTCGAGCTGCCGGTCCGCCTGCCGGTTCGTCACGTGCAGGGCGATCTGCGTCGTGCTGACCGCCACGGCGAAGACGACGGCGCCGGCCGCGGCGGGAAGCCGCAACGCGGGCGGCAGGACGGGCTTGCGGCGCGGCGCGGCGTCCTGGGGTTCTGTGGCGGCCTTCATCGCCGGCTCGGGCTCCTCTATCGAGGGCGACCCTGCCGGCGAGGAGGCTTCACGGCAAGAGCGTGACCGGCACCGTATCCGCCACCGTCTCGAAGGCGCAGATGCGAAGGCTGTCGAGCATGCCGGCATGGCGGCTGGACAGGCGCGCCATCACGGCGGCATCGAAGCGCGCAAGAAGGCGCTGCGCCACCGCCATGTCGAAATCGGCGTCGAGGGCGGGCAGGACGGCGACGCCGCGGCCGTGCCGGCGCAGCAGCTCGGCCTGTTCGTTCGCCATCGCGACGGCGCCTGGGCTTTCCTCCGCGACCGGCAGGATGGAGACCGGCGCCGCCGCCCACAGCCCGCTGCGAAGCAGGCCGGCGGCGAGTGCGCCGCAGGCGGGGCTGTCGCCCACCACCAGCAGCACCGCGCGGACGTGCCGCGGCCATTGCCGCACGCGCAGGACCGGAACGACCCGCGCATGCGCGAGCGACGCGGCGAGTTCCATCGCCGGTTCGGCCGGCATGCCGTGCGGGCCGGCGCCGGCGGGCAGGATCGCGAGATCCTGACCGGCCAGCAGCTGCGCGAAGGCGGCGGCCTCGGGCTCCTCGTGCCGCGCGACGATGTCGAGGCCGCTCGTGCCGGCGGCGAGGGACTGGAATTCCTCGAGCGCCTCGGCGCAGTTCTGCCGGATCCGCGCACGGCTGCGCGTGGTCATCCAATCCGACCAGAAGCTGCCGCCGATGGGCAGGGGGCCGCGCCAGACGCGCGGCTCGAGGCCGGCGCCGGACAGGCCCGTCACCTGCGCCCCGGCGGCGCGGGCGAGGTCGAGCGCTGCCTCGGTGGCGGCGCGCTGCGACTCCCCGCCGACCAGGCAGCACAGGATGCGGCGCGCCGGCGCGGGGTCGAGGGCAGCCGCATCGTGCCCGGCCGGATCGAGCGGCTGCTGCGACGCCGGGCTTGCGGCCGCGGCGGATTCGTCGTCCCGCGAGAGGCGCTTGGTGCTCCGCGACCGCGCGGAGGGGGCGGGATCGATGTCGAAGGCACGGCGATCGAGCACGCCGGCCAGCGCATTGGACATCTGGGCGCTGCCGAGCGGCGCGCCGGCGACGTAGGCCGCGCGGCCGAGCGCATGGGAAGCGAGTGGCGCGGTGATGACGAGGAAGGTGACCGCCAGGACGGCGGTGAGGATCGCGCCGGTCGTGCCGAAGGCGAGACCGGCGCCGAGCAGCAGCAGCCCCGCTCCGGCCACGCCCGCCTTGGCGGCGGCGTGCATGCGGCTGAACGGATCGGGAAGGCGCGCCACGCCGAGGGCGGAGAGCGCGACGACCGACGCACCGCCGACCAGCAGCAGCGCGGCGAGAATCTCGATGGCGGTCCTCATTCCTTCGGCTCCGGCGCAGGCGCGGCGCTCGCGCGTTCGAGCAGCCGGGCGAAGGCGACGGCGGCGAGGAAGCCGACCAGCGCGATGCCGAGCGCGATGTCGAGGAACGCCACATGACCCGAGATCAGCGCGGTGAGCGCGGCGATGCACACGCCGAGCAGCCCGAGCATGTCGGTCGCGATGACCCGGTCCGCCGAGGAGGGGCCGGCGACCAGGCGCCAGGCCACCGGCATGAGGCCGAGGGCGACGATGGCGACCGCGAGCGTGGCGGCCCAGGCGATCAGGCCGGTCATGGCAGAACCTCCCTTGCGCGGGCCTCGAGCGTGGACTTCATGGCGGCGACCGCCGCCGCATGGTCCGGCGCGTCCAGGACATGGACATAGAGCGTCCGGCCATCGGCGGAGACATCGAGGCTGGTGGTGCCGGGCGTGAGCGTCACCATGTTGGCGAACAGCGCGGTTCCCGCATCGGAGCGGACATCGAGCGGAACGGCAAGGATGGCCGGCCGCAGCCGCTCGGTCGGGCCGAGCACGGCGCGGACCGTCGCGGCGGTGGATTTCGCCAGCTCGGCGATGAAGGTGGCGGCGACGCGCAGCCAGGCGAAAGCGCGCTTCATGGCATGGCCTCCACGAGCCGGGCTGCGGCCGGGCCGAGCACGGCGGTGATGTAGCCCTCGCGGTCGAGCAGCGATTCCGCCGCGGCGATGGAGAAGGCGGCGAACGGCTCGGTCCACAGGCCGATGGCGAGCGTCACGCCGCCCAGCGCGACGATCGGCACGAAGGTCGCGAGGCGCTGGGCGCGGCTCCATTCGACGGGCTGCGGCGCCGGCTCGGGCGCGGCCTTCCAGAAGGCCTCGTTCCAGATCTTGATCATCGAATAGAGCGTCAGCAGCCCGACGGCGAGCGCGACGGAGGCGAGGACATAGGCTTCCACCTCGAGGCCGGAGCGGATGACCACGAGCTTGCCCCAGAAGCCCGAAAGCGGCGGCATGCCGGCCAGCGACATCGCCGGGATCAGGAACATCAGCCCGAGCAGCGGGCGCGTCGTCCACAGGCCGCCGAGGCGGGCCAGGCCGAAGGAGCCGCCGACCTGGCGCATCGCGCCGGCCACGAGGAACAGGTTCGCCTTCACGATGATGTGGTGGATGATGTAGAAGACGCTGCCCGCGATCGCGAGCGGCGTCATCAGCGCCACGCCGACCAGCATGTAACCGATCTGGCTGATGATGTGGAAGCTGAGGATGCGCCTGACGTCGTAATGCGCGGCCGCGCCCAGCACGCCGACCACCATGGTCGCCATGGCGATCACGCCGACGATGGGGCCGAACAGCGCGTGGTCGTGCGCGAAGACCAGCGTGAAGATGCGGATGATGGCGTAGACGCCGACCTTGGTGAGCAGCGCGGCGAAGATCGCCGCCACCGGCATCGAGGCGGTGTGGTAGGAAGCCGGCAGCCAGTTGAACAGGGGAAAGACGGCCGCCTTGGCGCCGAAGGAGATCAGCAGCAGCACCGCGGCGGCGGCAAGCGCGCCCTGGTTTTCGACATCCGGCGCGAGGCGCGCGAGGTCCGCGAGGTTGAGCGTGCCGGTCAGCCCGTAGACGAGGCCGACGGCGATCAGGAAGAAGGCGGTGCCGACGAGGTTCAGCATGACGTAGCGCACGCCGCCGTCGAGCTGTTCCTTCGTGCGGTCGAGCACCAGCAGCCCGAAGGACGCGATCAGCATCACCTCGAACCAGACGTAGAGGTTGAACAGGTCGCCGGTGGAGAAGGAGCCGGTCACGCCCATCAGCAGAGAGTGGAACAGCGGCTGGAAGCCGGCGCGGTCACGCTCCTTCGCGCCCGGCCCCATGGCGTAGACCGCGACGGCGAGGCCCATGACGCCGGTGATCAGCAGCATGGCCGCCGAGAGATGGTCCACCACCAGCGCGATGCCGAAGGGCGGCGGCCAGTTGCCCATCCGCCCGACGACCATGCCGCCCGAGATCACCTCGACGAGGAGGGCGAGCGTGGCGGCGAACAGCAGCACCGCGGCGACGAGGCCGATCCGGCGCTGCGCGTCCGGCCGGCGCCACAGCAGCGCCGTGATGGCCGAGGCGGCGAGCGGGATGAGGATCGGCGCGACCAGCAGCATCTGGCGCATCACACGGCCTCCCGCTGCGCGTGCGCCGGAACGTGGGCGGTCTGGTGGGCGATGCCGGGATCCTTGGCTTCGCCTTCATCCGGCGGCTCCGCCGCGTGCATGTCCTCCGAACGCGCGCTGCCGAAGGCGGCGTGGGCGCGCATGACGAGCACCAGCGCGAAGGCGGCGAGGCCGAAGCCGATCACGATGGCGGTCAGCACGAGCGCCTGCGGCAGCGGGTTTGCCGCGCCGGCGACCAGAGCGGACGTGCCCCGCTCGACCAGCGGCGGCGTCATCGTGCCGATGCGCCCGGCGCCGAAGATCAGCAGGTTCGCCGCCGTGCCGAGCAGGACGAAGCCGATCAGTCCGCGCGGCAGGTCGCGCGCGAGGAGAAGGTAGGCAGCGGCGGCAACGAGCACGCCGATGGTGACGGAGAGTGCGACTTCCATCGGTTCAGTCCTCGGCCACCAGGGCGAAGGCCATCGCGGTGATCGTGCCGATCACCACGAGATAGACGCCCACGTCGAAGATCAACGCGGTGCCGAGCGGCAGGATCACGCCGATGTCGACGATCCACCAGCGGTGCGTCAGGTAGCCTGCCTCCGGGTCCAGCCAGGCGAGCAGCCCGCTGGCCGCGGCGATGAGCAGCCCGATGCCGCACCACGACGCCGGCGGCAGGCGCATGACGCGCAGCGCCGCCACATGGCCGCGCGCGATGGCGTGGAACACCAGCCCCGAGGCGCCGACGAGGCCGCCGACAAAGCCCCCGCCCGGGTCGTTGTGGCCGCGCACGAGCAGGTAGAGCGACACGACCATCGGTATCCAGAGCAGCAGCGGCGCCGAAACGCGCAGGATGACGGTTGCCTTCATCGCCTCAGCCTCCAGCCTGCCGTTCGGCCGCCGTACCGCGCAGCAACGCCAGCACCGCGAATGCGGCGATGGCGAGCACGGCGATCTCGCCCAGCGTGTCGAGGGCGCGGAAATCCACCAGGATGACGTTCACCACGTTCCGGCCGTAGCCGCCCGGCACGCTCTGCGCGCCGAACCACTCGCCCAGGCGCGGATCGAAGGGCGCGGCGAGCACAGCCATCAGCACCAGCGCGACCGACAGGCCGGTGAGGCCCGCGACCGCCGCATCCGCGCCGCGCTGCCGCGCATTCCGGCCGTCGCCCGCGCGCAAGGGCAGGCGGATGAGGACGGTCGCGAGGATGACGACCAGCAGCACCTCGACGGTGAACTGCGTCAGGGCCAGGTCCGGCGCGCCGAAGGTGAGGAACACCAGCGCGGTTCCGAAGCCGACCAGGCCGAGCGCCATGACCGCGGAGAAGGTGCCGCCCGCCACCGCGCTGGCAACCGCGCCGAGGCCGATCAGAAGGAAGATCAGCGCGCGGGGATCGAGCGGCGTGGCATCGGGCACGGCGAGCCCGCCGCGCATGGTCAGCATGGCGAGCGGCGCCAGCGCGCAGCTCAGCAGGAGAATGCGCATGTAGCCGCGCAGGCTGCCGTGCTGCACCGCGCGGGTGGTGCGACCGGACCAGGAGACGATGCCCGCCATGGCGGCGTCGTAGCCGCGCCCGGTGTCGAGGCGGTCCAGCACGACCGTGCGGCGCAGCCGCGGCATCAGCCTCTCCCAGCCGAGCAGCAGGAAAAGTCCGAGGACGACGGTCGCGGCGCTGAGCGCGAGGACGGGCGTGAAACCGTGCCAGAGCTTGAGCGGCGTGGGTGCCGGCGCGCCGAGGATCGCGGCCACCGCGCCGTCCACCAGCCACGTGCCGAGCAGCGAGGGGGCGGCGCCGGCCACGAGGCCGAGCACGGCCAGCAGGACCGGCCCCGCGAGCATCGACTTCGGCGGGTCGTGCGGCACCTCCGGTGTCGGACGCTGTGGGCCGAAGAAAAGGCGCCAGGACACCAGGCCCGCCACGGCGACCATGGCGGCATTGACCAGGAACCCGATTATCGTAACCGGGCCGGCGAGGCCGCCGGCGGCGAGATTGGCCTCGTAGACGATCTCCTTGGCGACGAAGCCCACGAAGGGCGGCAGGCCGGCCATCGAGAGCGCGGCGAGCACGGCGGCGAATGCGGTGAACGGCATGGCGCGGCCCAGCCCGCCGAGTGCCGCGGCATCGCGGGTGCCGGTCTCGTGGTCCACGATGCCGGCGACGAGGAACAGCGCCGCCTTGTAGAGCGCGTGGACCACCAGGAAGGTGACGGCAGCGGTCGTCGCCAGCTCCATCGACAGGCCGATCAGCATGGTCAGCGTGCCGAGCGCCGTCACCGTCGTCCAGGCGAGCACGCGTTTGAGGTCGCTTTCCCGCAGCGCCATCAGCGCGCCGGTCGCGGCGGTGAGAAGCCCCGCGACGGTCAGCACGTTCTGCCAGATTTCGTCCTGCTGATAGACCGGGTTGAAGCGCGCCAGCAGGTAGATGCCGAGCTTCACCATCGTCGCGGAATGGAGGTAGGCGCTGACCGGCGTCGGCGCCGCCATGGCATTGGGCAGCCAGAAATGGAACGGGAACTGCGCCGACTTGGTGAAGCAGCCGAGGATGATCAGCAGCATCGCCGGAACGGCGGCGGGATGGGCGAGAACCGCCTCGCGCGCCGCGATGATGCCGGACAGGCTGGTGGTCCCCGCGGCGATCGCCGCCAGGATCAGGCCGGCGAGCAGGGCGAGGCCGCCGCCGACCGTCACCAGCAGGGCCTGCAGCGCGGCCTTGCGCGCGCCGGGCTTCTCGTGGTCGTAGCCGACGAGGAAGAAGGAGGTGAGGCTCGTCAGCTCCCAGAACACGAAGAGCGTGATGACATCATCCGCCGTGACGGCGCCGAGCATGGAGACCATGAACAGCAGCAGCAGCGTGATCAGGCGCGGCAGGCGCGGATCGCCCTTCAGATACCGGCCGGCATAGAGCAGCACGAGAGAGCCGATGCCGGAGATGAGCAGCACGAAGATGAGCGAAAGGCCGTCGAGCCGCAGCCCGCCGGCCACGCCGAGGGAGGGGACGGACCAGAAGCCGACGTGCAGCCCCGCCGGATCCCCCGCGGCGGGGGCGGCCGCGAGATAGATCACAAAGGCAAGCGCCGCGGCGATCGCGCCCATCTGCGCGACATAGCGCCGCTGCGTCGCCGGGGCGGCGACAGCGGCAGCGAAACCCAGACCGAGCGGAAGCCCGAGAAGGACAGCAGGTGCGATGCTCATCACGCCACTTGTTCCAAGATGCGTGCCAAGATGCGTGCCAAGATGCGTGCCATCCGTGACGCGGCGTGAATCGCCGCGGGGCCGACCGTTCGTCCGAGGATCATCGCCGCGCGCGTTCGCCGGAGGAAACGGCTGGACGGGCGATGTTCACGAACGCGAACATGGCGCGCGGCGGTGTCGGCCGACGCGGCCCCCGGAGCGCGGAGGGGATCGTGGCATCGCGCTTCCCGACGACGACGATGCGGCAGGCGTCCGTCCCGCAGCGCCCGGGCCATGTCCGCGTCATCCGCTCCTGGGACGGGATCGTGGAGAACACGCCGGAGGGGCGGCCGATCCCGGACCGGCTCGAGGACCCGGGGAATGTCGTGGTGGCGAGCATGTCCTCGGTCGGCTTCGGCCTCTCGCCTGCGACGGAGCGTGCGCTGGCGCAGCTGGTGCTGCAGGGGCGCTGCGACTTCGCCGACCTGTCGCGGCTGGGGCTCGCGCGCTTCGGCAACCTGCCGATGGACTGGCGCAGCCGCCAGGGCCGGGACGCGCTGCGGGCATGATGCGCCCGTGACCGCAGGCGCCGGCGGCCGGTCATCCGACCAGCACGCCGTCCTGCGCGCCAGCCTCCGTCAGCCAGTGGAAGAAGGGCTCGGCGAGCGTGGCGGGGACCGTCAGCTCGAACACCGGCGCCTCGTGCGTCTGGTGGATCAGGCAGCCGACCTGCGCGATATGCGTCGTCGCCGTGCGGCCCGGTCCGAAGGCGCGCGGATGCAGGTCGAGCCGGCAGCCGCGCGCGAGCACGCCGCGCGCCGCCGGGCCGGCAACGGCAATGGTCGCGCGGCCGTGGGTCTGGTCGGCCACCGCCGCAAGCCCCGCAAACGCCGATGCCGCGCGTGCGACGAGCGCTCCTTCCTCGCCGCGCGGCGCGATGAGCAGCCAATGGCCCGGCTGGATCCAGATGGCGGTGACCGCCTGGCCCGGCGCCGCGCGGCCGGCGGTCGGCAGGCCGAGTCCGAAGGTTGAGCGCGCCGTCTCGGCCAGCGCGTCCTCGCGCCCGCGACGCGCCATCACCTGCACGATGTCGCGCAGCGGCAAGCTCACCCGCAGTGGCGCCTCGCCCGCCGCGCCGTGCCGGCCCCACGTCGCGTGCGCGGCCAGCGGGTGCGTCGGCTCAGGCGCGGACACGAAGATTCTCCGGGTCATGCATGTGCGGGCTGACGACCCTCACCGGCACCTCCTCGCCCATCAGCGGATTGGCGGCGAGGATCTCGCTGCCGATGCGCGCCTCGCCCTCGCGCAGCATGCCGAGGCCGATCCATCCCGGCTCTACCACCGACTGCGTCACGCTGCTGATCCAGCCCTGGCTGGGCCCGTTCCCGCCCGGCAGCAGCAGATGCGAGCCGGCGCGGATCTGCCGCGTGGGATCCACGCTGCGCAGGCCCACCAGGCGCGGCCGCGACGGATCGGTCAGGCCCGGCCGCTGCGCGAGCACGCGGCCGATGAAGTCGCCCTTCTTCTTCAGCATCCGCCCGAGGCCGAGGTCGTGCGCCGTGGTCTGCCCGTTCAGTTCCGGTCCGGCGACATGGCCCTTCTCGATGCGCAGCAGGCCGAGTGCCTCCATGCCGTAAGGCTCGATGCCATGTGCCGCGCCGGCGGCCATCGCCGCCTGCCAGACATGCGTCGCGTAGCCCGCGGGCATCGCGATCTCGTAGGCGAGCTCGCCGGAGAAGGAGATGCGGAACAGCCGCGCCGGCACGCCCGCCGCGGTGCAGTCCGCCACCGCCATGAAGGGGAAGGCCTCGTTGGACAGGTCGGGCCCCCGCACGATGCCGGCGACGACCTCGCGCGCGCGGGGCCCGGCGACGGCGATCGCCGCCCATTGGTCGGTCACGCTCGCCACGCTGACATCGAGCTCCGGCCAGGCGCTGGCGAGGTGGAATTCGAGATGCTGCATCACCGGCCCGGCCTGCGCCGTGGTGGTGGTGACGAACCAGCTCTCGGGGCCGATGCGGCTGGTGGTGCCGTCGTCGAAGACGATGCCGTCCTCGCGCAGCATCAGCCCGTAGCGCGCGCGCCCGACCGGCAGGGTGGAGAAGGTGTTGGCATAGACGCGGTCGAGGAATGTCGCCGCATCCGGCCCCTCGACCATGATCTTGCCCAGGGTCGAGACGTCGCAGATGCCGACGCGCTCGCGCACAGCGCGCGCTTCGCGCAGCACGCTGGCCCAGGCGTCGGCATCCGCAGGGCGCGGATAGAAGGCCGGGCGCTTCCAGATGCCTGCGTCGAGCCACACCGCGCCGAGCGAGTCATGCACCCCATGCAGCGCCGTGCGCCGCGTCGGATGGAAATGCGGCCCGACGCCCTCCCCGGCCATCGCGCCCCAGGTGATCGGCGCGGTGTAGGGGCGGAAGCGCGGCAGGCCGACGCGCGAGACGGGCTCGCCGCGCGCCTCGGCCAGCACCGCCGCGCCGACGATGCCGCCGGTCTTGCCCTGGTCCGTGCCCATGGCGTGGGTGGTGTAGCGCTTGGCGTGCTCGATATGGCTGAAGCCTTCGCGATGCGCGAGGCGCATGTCCGCCGCCGTCACGTCGTCCTGCAGGTCCACGAAGGCCTTGCCGCGTCCCTTCACCTCCCAGAGTTCGCAGGGCCGATGGTCCGACGCCGGCACCTCGGGCAGCGCGAAGGCGGGTGCCGCCGTGAAGCCCGCGGCCTCGGCCGCCGCGCAACCGGCCACCGCGCCATTGGCCGCCGCCGCACCGATTCCGTTCACGCCACGGCAGGCGCCGGCGCTGCGCTCGCGCTGCACCGGCGCGCCGGGCACGAAGGCGAGCAACGCCTCATCCCAGGCAAGCGGCGCCCCCGACATGCTCGCGAGATGCACGGCGGGATTCCATCCGCCCGAGACCATCAGCAGGTCGGCGGCGAAGGCGTCGCCGCGCCCCGCCGCGCCGACGCTCCGGACTTCCACGCCGCGCAGTGCCGTGAGGCCGACCGTGCCGCAGACCTCGCTGCCGGCGCGGACGTCGAAGCCCGCCTCCCGCGCGCGCTGCATCGCGGCGCTGTCCTGCCGCGGATCGATAATGGCGACGATGCGCGCGCCGGCCTCGGCCATCGCGAAGGCGGTGTCGTAGGCGCCATCATGCGTCGCGAAGAGCACGGCGGTCTCGCCCGCACGCACGCCATGACGCCTTGCGTAAGCGCGTGCCGCGCCGGCCAGCATCACGCCCGGCCGGTCGTTTCCGGGGAAGGCGATCAGCCGTTCATGCGCGCCGGTCGCAAGCACCACCTCGCGCGCACGGATGGTCCAGGCCCGCTGGCGCGGCGTGTGCCGCAGCGGTTCCGGCAGATGGTCGGCGACGCGCTCGACCGCGCCGAGCACGCCCTGGTCGTAGAATCCGAAGACGGTGGTGCGCGGCATCACCACGACCTCGGGCATGGCGGCGAGCGCAGCGAGGGCATCGTGGCGCCAGTGCTCCAGGCCCGGTTCATTGAGCAGGTCGCCTCCCGGCAGCGCATCCTGCTCGGCGAGGATCACCCGCGCGCCAGTCGCACCGGCCGCGCGCGCCGCCGCCAGGCCCGCGGCGCCGGCGCCGACCACCAGCACGTCGCAATGCGCATGCGCGGCCTCGTAGCGATCAGGATCCGGCACCCCGGATGCACGGCCGAGCCCCGCCGCGCGGCGGATCATCGGCTCATAGACGCGTTCCCACCAGGAGGCGGGCCACATGAAGGTCTTGTAGTAGAATCCCGCGCCGAGCCAGGGCGCGAGCAGCCCTGCCGCCGCCATCCAGTCGAAGGCGAGCGAGCCACGCCGGTTCTGGCTGCTGGCGACGAGGCCGTCGAACAGATCGACGACGGTGGCGCGCGTGTTCGGCTCGCGCCGTGCACCCTCGCGCAATTCCACCAGCGCGTTCGGCTCCTCGACGCCGGCCGAGAAGATCCCGCGCGGGCGGTGGTACTTGAAGGAGCGGCCGACCAGCCGCACGCCATTGGCGAGCAACGCGGAGGCGAGCGTGTCGCCGGGATGCCCCTCGTAGCGCCGCCCGTCGAAGGTGAAGGCGAGCCGCCGTGCGCGATCGATATGGCCGCCCGCGGGCAGGCGATGGGGCTGGCTCATGCCGGCGGCACCTCCAGCGTTTCGTCGGCGGCGGCGACGGTGCGGACCTCGTGCGTCACGGTGTGCCGCAGCACCTTCAGGAAGGCGCGGCAGCCCGCCGAATGCTGCCACCATTCCACCTGCCAGCCGCGCGGGTTGGTGCGCGTGTAGAGGTAGTCGTGGAAGGCCGCGATGTCGCCATCGGGCCCCGGGCGCGTCACGGTCGCGTCGCCGCGATAGGTGAACTCCACCTCGTCGCGCGCGCCGCAATGGGGGCAGGGAATGCGCACCACGCTATTGCGCCCAGAAGAAGGGGCCGTTGCCCCGTTCGTCGAGCACGCGCCCCTCGCGGAAGCGATCGAGTGTGAAGGCCGCGTTCAGCCGATGAGGCTCGTCCTTCGCGATCGTCCAGGCGTGGCACCAGCCCGAGCCCGGCGTCGCCTTGAAGCCGCCGTAGCACCAGCCCGCGGTCATATACAGCCCGCGCACCGGCGTCCGGCAGATATAGGGCGAACCATCCGGCGTCATGTCCATCACCCCCGCCCAGGATCGCAGGCCGCGCAGCCGACCGAGCGCGGGGATCATGCTCACACCCGCGGCATAGACGTGCTCGGCCTCCGGCAGAGTGCCGCGTTGGCCGTAGGAGGGATAGCCGTCGAGCCCCCCGCCGAACACCAGCCCGCCCTTGTCGGACTGGCTGATATAGAAATGCCCCGCGCCGAAAGTGACGACGCAGTCGATCAGCGGCTTCAGCGCCTCGCTGACGAAGGCCTGCAGCAGGTGCGTCTCGATCGGCACGCGGAAGCCGGCCATCTCCGTCAATGTGCTGGTGTGGCCCGCGACGGCGAGGCCGACCTTGGGCGCGCGGATCTCGCCGCGCGTGGTGCGCACGCCCCGGATGGCGCCGCCCTCCACGATCATGCCGGTGACCTCGCAATGCTCGATGATGTCCACGCCGCGCGCATCGGCGGCGTGCGCGAAGCCCCAGGCCACCGCATCGTGCCGCGCGGTGCCGCCGCGCCGCTGCATCAGCCCGCCCATCACCGGGTAGCGGCCGTTGTCGAGATCAACGATCGGGCACATCGCCTTCACGCCCTCGCGGTCCAGGATTTCGGCGTCGATGCCGTTCAGCCGCATCGAGTTGCCGCGGCGGATCGCCGCGTTGCGCTGCGCGTCGTTGTGGAACAGGTTGATGACGCCGCGCTGGCTCATCATCACGTTGTAGCCGAGCGACTGCTCGAGCCCCTCCCACAGCTTCAGCGAGTGCTCGTAGAAATTGCTGTTCTCGGGCAGCAGGTAGTTGGAGCGCACGATGGTGGTGTTGCGGCCGGTGTTGCCCTGGCCGATCAGGCCGCGTTCCAGCACCGCCACGTTGCGGATGCCGTGTACCTCCGCGAGGTAGAAGGCCGTGGCCAGGCCGTGTCCGCCGCCGCCGACGACGATCACGTCGTAGGCCGGCCTGGGCGCGGGCTTGCGCCACGCCTGGCGCCATCCGCTGTTGCCCCGCAGACCTTCCAGCAGAATGCGGAAGCCCGAGTATCCCGCCATCGCCACCCCGCCGGATCTCGGCGGAGGCTACGCGGCAATGGCAGTGGCCGGCAAGGCGGACGGGCGCGACGGGCAGGCCGGCACGCATGCGGGGCCGGGCATGATCCGGCGTGATGTCCCCTCGTCGCGCGCGGTCCTCTCTGGCAGGTTCGTCGCATGCTGATCGAGTCCTTCGATGCCGCGCCGTTCCTGTTCAGTATGCAGGAGCTGCGGCGCGCCTTCCTGGCGGGAACCTTCGGGAACGGCCTGGCCTATGCGCGCCAGGGGCGCGTGCTGCGCGTCGGCCCCGGCGGCCACGAGGACGAGATCCTGGCACAGACCAAGGGCTCGCGACCGACACCCTATCGCCAGTCGATCCGCCGCATTCCCTCGCATGGCGGGCGGCTCCCCTTCATCGGCCGCTGCACCTGCCCGGTGGGATGGAACTGCAAGCATGTCGCCGCGGTCCTGGTCGCGCTGACGCAGCACCACGGCACCGCCGACCGCCCTGCCCCGCTGCCCGCCTCTCATGCAGCGCGCGCGCCGATGCCGGCTCCGGCGCCTCAGGTCCCCGATCTGCCGCCTTTGGTCGCGGCGTGGCTGCGCGAATTTCCGACGGAGCACGCCGCGGGGCCGGAGCCGGCGCCGCGCGAGCGGCTCGTCTATGTGCTGGAGGCGCGGGCGCCGCCGCGCGGCGCCCGGCATCTTGCGGTGACGTGCTTCACGCGGAACAGCCGCAAGGACGGCAGCCTGGGCGCCGCGAGGAGATACGAGCCGCAACGCGTCCAGACGCCGGCCCGCCACCTCACCTCGGCCGACCGGATCATCCTGCGGCGGCTGGCCCGGATCGCCCACCGCCATGGCGCGCTCACGGACGACGACGATCCTGCGGATCTGATCGAACGCATCGTCGCGACGGGTCGCGCCTGCTGGGGAGCGCCCGACGGCACGCCGCTGCGCGGAGGCGAGCCGCGCGCCGGGACGCTCACCTGGGAGGTGACGCCCGAGGGGGACCAGATCCCCGCCCTGACGCTCGCGGATGGCGCGATCGGCTGCTCCGCCCCGGGGCCCTGGTATGTCGATCCCGCGACGGGCGAGACCGGGCCGGTCACGACGGGCGACGTGCCGCCGTCTCTCGCGGCGCGCCTGCTGGCCGCGCCGGCCATCCCGCCCGAAGCCGCGGCGGCGGTGGGTGCGGAACTCCGTCGGCGCCTGCCCGCGCTGCCGCCCCCGCTGGAAGTCGCGGCGCCGGAGATCATCGCCGGTCCTCCGGCCCGTCGGCTGACGCTGATGGTCGCGACCTTCGGCGGGACCGCGTGGCAGCGGCCGGAGCCGATGCCGGTCGCGCGGCTGCTGTTCGGCTACGGCCCCTTCGGCATGCCGCCCGGCGGCGCCGGCATGGTGCGCCGCCTGTCGCATGCGGGGCGCGTCTTCGAGGTGCGGCGCCACGCAAGCGCCGAGAATGAGGCCGTCGGGCGCCTGCTGCGCGAGGGGCTGGAGCATCTGCCCGACATCGCGCCCATCCGGCTCGGCCGGGTCGAGCCGAGCGACTTCGTGCTCGCGCGCGGCAACGACGGCACGGGCTGGCTGGATGTGGTCCTCGACCTGCTGCCCGAACTGGTGGCGGAAGGCTGGGAGATCACGGTGACGCCGGATTTCCCAGTGCAGCTGGTCACGCCGGACGGCGAGGTCGATGCCCGGCTCCGCGAAGGCAGCGGCATCGACTGGTTCGAATTCGAGCTGGGCGTGGTGGTCGATGGCGCGCGGGTGGATCTGGTGCCTGCCCTGGTCGAGCTCATCGCGCGCGGAGGCGGACGCGAGGGGATCGAGCTGCACCCGGATGAGGAACCCTTCCTGCTGCCCCTGCCGGACGGGCGCCTGCTGCAATTGCCGATCGAGCGGCTGCGCCCGACGCTGCTGATGCTGGCTGACCTTTTCGCGGAAGGGCGGTTCGGCGCCGACGGCAAGGCGCTGCGCTTCACGCGCCAGGACGCCGCCGAGCTGGTGGGCCTGGAGGAAGCATCCGGGATGGCCTGGCAGGGAGCGGAGCGCCTGCGTATCCTGGGCCGGCAGTTGCGCGCGGCCGATGGCGCCATTGCGCCGATCAGCCTGCCGGCGAGCTTCCGTGGGCAGCTGCGTCCCTATCAGGCCGACGGCGTGGCGTGGCTGCAATTCCTTCGCGGCGCCGGGCTTGGCGGGGTGCTGGCGGATGACATGGGCCTCGGCAAGACCGTGCAGACCCTCGCGCACCTGGCCCTCGATCAGGCCGCCGGGCGGTTCGACCGGCCGGCCCTGCTGGTCTGCCCGACCAGCCTGATCCCGAACTGGACGCGCGAGGCGGCGCGCTTCGCGCCGAGCCTCCGCGTGCTGCCCCTGCATGGCAAGCAGCGGAAGGAGCGCTTCGGTGAGATCGCGGCGCATGACCTTGTGCTGACCACCTACCCGCTGCTGGCCCGCGACCAGGCGGTGCTCACGGCCCAGCCCTGGCACGCTGTGATCCTCGACGAGGCGCAGGCGATCCGGAACCCCAAGGCGGAGACCAGCCGTATCGCCGCCCGGCTCGGTGCGGAACAGCGGCTCTGCCTGACGGGCACGCCGCTGCAGAACCATCTGGGCGAGCTGTGGGCGCTGTTCGACTTCCTGGCGCCGGGCTTCCTCGGCGCCGAGAGCACCTTCCGCAAGCTGTACCGCACGCCGATCGAGAAGCACGGCGATGCCGCGCGGCAGGACGCGCTGCGCCGCCGCGTGCGGCCCTTCCTGCTGCGCCGGAGCAAGGAGGAGGTGGCCCGCGACCTGCCGCCCAAGACGGAGATCGTCGAGCCGGTCGAGATGGAGACCGGGCAGCGCGCGATCTATGAGGGCATCCGCCTCGCCATGCACGCCAAGGTCAAGACGGCGATCGCGTCGCGCGGCCTGGCGCGCTCGGGGATCGTCATCCTCGACGCGCTGCTGAAGATGCGGCAGGCCTGCTGCGATCCGCGGCTGGTGAAGGTCCTCGCCGCGCAGAAGGCGAAGGCCGGCTCGGCCAAGCTCGAGCGTCTCCTGGAACTGCTGGGCGTGCTGACCGGGGAGGGGCGGCGGGCGCTGGTGTTCTCGCAGTTCACCTCGATGCTCGCGCTGATCGAGGCGCGGCTGCACGCGGCGGATATCCCGTATCTGCTGCTGACGGGCGAGACGAAGGATCGCGAGACGCCGGTGCGGCGGTTCCAGGCAGGCGAGGTGCCGGTGTTCCTGATCAGCCTGAAGGCCGGCGGCGTCGGCTTGAACCTGACCGCCGCGGATACGGTGATCCACTACGATCCCTGGTGGAACCCCGCGGCCGAGGATCAGGCGACGGACCGCGCACACCGCATCGGCCAGGACAAGCCGGTCTTCGTGCATCGGCTGGTCACCCTGCAGAGCATCGAGGAGAAGATGGAGCTGCTGAAGGAGCGCAAGCGTGCCCTGGTGGCAACGGTGCTGGGCGGCGAGGAAGGCGGCGCGCTGCGCCTGACCGAGGCGGACGTGGAGGAACTCTTCGCCCCGATGTGACGAGCGCCTGCACCGCACCCGGTGTCCAGGACACGGGTTCGCACCATGCGGCGCGCCTTGAGGTCGTGTCGAGGCGAGCGGCGCGCGCGTCGAGCGGGCTGAGGCAGCCGTTCTTCCCGATCAGCCATTCGGCGTTGCAGCGGGCGGCGAAGTCGCGGACGGCGTCGTGGACCTCGTCGGTGGTCTGGAAGGCGCGGCCGTGGATGGCCTGCTCCTTCAGCGTGCGGAAGAACCTCTCGATGACGCCATTGGTCCGCGGCCCGGCCACGGAGGCGCAGCTTGGCAGGATCCTCCGGAGCCTGGCCTGCTTGTGGAAGTGCCCGGCCATGGCATTGCCGCCGTGGTCGTGGCGGAGCGCGGGGCCGCGGGCGGCGCCG